>Ga0187893_10009598_pt1 | contig 14814 bp, 13 predicted proteins | sample MA1701074metaG_FD_139574 | JGI IMG/M metagenome (GOLD analysis project Ga0187893, IMG submission 139574) | White microbial mat communities from a basaltic lava cave in the Kipuka Kanohina Cave System on the Island of Hawaii, USA - MA170107-4 metaG ...
GCGGGCTCGATTCGGCGATCGGGGCGAAGGGCTCGTCGGCGTCGAAGAAGCCGTAGTCCGTCCAAGATCGGGCGGGCCGGAAAGACAGGCGGGACGGGGAACATGCAGAGTGACGTGGGAGGGCTTCACCATGACGAACGGACGGACGTTGATCGGGGCGCTCTTGGCGCTCCTCGTGACGATGGCGGCGAGCCTCGGATGCAGTTCGAAGGGGACGATCCACGTCGACGCGATCGAGACGCTCGTGATGAAGGTGAGCGAGCGGCACGACCGGTACGTGACGACGGACCCGACGCTCGTCGAGAGCGAGAAGGCGGACTTCCTCCGCTCGACAGAGATCCTGCGGAAGGTGATCGAGGCGGCGAAGGCGAGCGCGAAGCCGCCGACGGGCGTGGGGAGCGGGTCCAGCTCGATGTCCGCGCCAGCGCCCGCGTCGTCGTCCTCGGATTGTGGCCTCCTTCCGATGCGCCGCGATTCGAGGGGCCTCTTCTCGGCCGCGCCGGTCGCGCGCTCGGGGCCCTCTTCAGCGTCACATACCCCGCCCCTTTCGAGGACGCCGTCGGCCGCGGGAACCTCTACGCCGAGCCGCCCGATGCTCAACTGACGTCGGAGCGCCGATCGCCCGCCGCGGCGGCGCTCGCGCTCTTTCCGCGACTCCTTGAGGCGGGCTGCCGCGTCATCGCGCTGGGAACGGTCGTCGCGCACGCTCTCGACCTCGAGGAGTGGATGGAGTGGCGCCAGGTGCGGCCGGCCGGAGCGCGGCTCCGCTCCTTCGGGCTCGACGCTCTGAGGCCGGGACCAGGCGGGATTTCGGCCGCCTCGCTACCCTATCCCACGGATCGGAGTGGTTGGTGGGCGGATCCGGGAAACGCGGCGCGCGCGCGCGCGTTCTGCCGGACCGCTCTCAAGGAGGGATGAACGATGGTCACGAGGAGCGCCGCGGCGACCGGAACGACGGGCGAGATCGCGGGCGTCCTCGTCGACACGGCGGGGCGCCCCTTGCGGTCGAGCCTCACGAGCTCGAACGGCAACGGTCGATCGCACGACTTCGAGTCGATCGAGAAGAGCTTCGCCTCCACCATCTCGGGCTACGTCGAGTCGCTCTCCCGACTCGATCTCCCGCCGCTCCTCCGCGCGCGCGACCCGTTCCAGAACCACGCCTGGGTCAGCGCGGCTGCGATCGCCGTGGCGTTCGTCTCGAGCCAGGCGCCGTTCCTCGTCTTCCGGGAGACGGATCGGGCCCGCAACGGCCGCGCCCTCGCGACGAAGGCCGCCGGGCGCACCTGGATCGGCCCGCGCGCCGGAACCGGACGCCGCGCGGTCGAGCGCTACCTCCGCCGATCGATGGCCCAGCGGTTCCTCATGATCGGGAAGGCGGCGGAGCCGGACTTCGACCATCCGCTGATGCGGGTCCTCTCGGATCCGAATCCGCTCCTCAACGGCTCGCAGCTCATGCAGCTCACGATGCTCTGGCTCGCGATCCGGGGCGAGTTCTACTGGCTCCCGGTGGCGGAGGACGGGGAGCCCTCGCCGTTCGGAGAAGAGCCGGCGGAGCTGTGGCCGATCCCTCCCGACTGTGTCGAGGAGGAGTTCGCGGGTGGGCGCGAGCGCGGGGACTTCTCGGGCTTTTGGATCACCGCGCCCACGTACCTCCCGAGTGTCTTCCAGCGGAGCCGGCGGTTCTTCCTCGAACCGGGCTCCCTCATCCAGTTCAAGTTCCCGGACCCGTCGAATCCCATCCGCGGCCTCTCGCGTCTGACCGCCGCCGCTGGCGCGATCGAATCGGACTTCTACGCGCGCGCCCACAACCGCGGTCTCCTCAAGAACGGGGCCGAGCCGCGCGGCGTCTTCGAGTTCGAGGGCGTGCTGAATAAGCAGAGCGAGGAGGAGATCCGCACGAAGTTCAAGGAGCGGCACGAGAAGGTCGAGAACCGCGGGACGATCCCGATCCTGGGCCACGGGCTGAAGTGGAAGACGACGGGGCTCTCGCCGGCGGACCTCCAGTACCTCGAGGGAATGCGCTGGAACCGGGAAGAAGTCCTCGCGCTCCTCGGCGCCCACAAGTCGATCCTCGGCGTCACCGAGGATCTCAACTACGCGACGCAGCGCGCGGCGACCGCCAACTTCTGGGAGATGACGATCATCCCGAACATGCGGATCGTCGAGCAGACGCTCGACCGATCGCTCTTCTTCCCGACGACCGACGACACGTTCGGGATGTTCGACGTCTCAGGCGTCGACGCGCTGCGGGCTGGGCTCCAGGAAAAGATCGACCAAGCCGACAAGCTCGCGCAGGAGCGGCTCCACGTCCCGCCGCGCGAGGCCTACAAGGTCGTCGGACTCGACGTGCCGGAGTACGAGGGAGACGACACGGCGCTCGTCTCGGCGCTCGCGACGCCGTACTCCGTGGCCGTCGACCTGGCCGAGAACCCGCTGCCTCCTCCTCCGCCGCCGATCGCGCCTCCGGGCCCGCCGGACGAGGAGGACGACGAATCCGCTGCTCTCCGGCCCCAGCGCGCGCCCGCCGCCGTGACGACGAAGCAGACGGCCGCCCAGCGCCGGCGCCGGTGGCTCCGGTTCGTCCGGGTCCAGGGGAAGCTCGAGGGCGACATGGGCCGGCGGTATCGGTCCTGGGTCGCGGGCGAGCGGAACGCGACGCTCGAGCGGTTCGACCGAGAGGCGCGCCGCCCGGGAGCCGTCGCAGCCGCGCTCCGGCGCGTCGCCGTGATGAAGGAGCTGTCGCTCACGGCCATCCTCCCGGATCCGCGCGAGAGCGGGCGGGCGCTGAAAGAGAAGACGCGGCCGAACCGCGCGGCGAGCCTCGAGGCCTCGTTCCAGTTCACTCTCGAGGACATCGGGATCCCGACGTTCGCGATCGACGATGCGGCGCTGATGCGGTTCTTCGACCTCCGGGAGAGGATCTTCGCGGGGTCGGTCCCGGTGACCGTGCGCGAGAACCTCTTCTCGTCGCTGCAGGCGGGGATCCAGGCCGGCGAGACCGTCCAGCAGCTCCGCTCCCGGATCGCGGAGGTGTACCAGATCGCCGCGGGCACGCCGAAGACGCTCATGATCGCCCGCACCGAGACGGGGTCCTTCATGAACGGCGTGCGCGACGAGATGTTCGGGCTGCAGGGGCTCGAGACGCTCGAGTGGGTCACGGCCGGGGACGAGCACGTGCGGGCGACTCACGTCACGTACGGCGCGAGCGGACCGAAGCCCCGCGGCTTCGACTACCTGACGCTCGTCGGCCTGGGCAGTTCGGGCGCGCTTCGCTATCCTGGCGATTCGAACGCGCCTCCGGGCGAGACGATCAACTGCCGGTGCCTCCAGGTCCCTTCGGAGTGACACGCACATGGACATCGAGCTGAAGTCGGGCTGCGTCATCGAGGACCTCGACGAGATCGCTCGGCTCCTGATCGAACGCCAGAAGAAGGCGGAGTCCCTCGACACCGTGGTCACGATCGACGCCGACGAAGGGCCGATCGTGTCGAAGGCGATGCCCGGCGTCGCGTCGCCTCCCCAGGTCGATCCGGCGAAAGTCGAGAGCCTCGCGCGCAGCGTCGGCATCGAGTTCACTGAGGCGCACCGGGACCGCGTCGTCTCCTACTGGGCGAGCGACGAACGGGTCGACGGCGAGGGCGACATCATCCGCCAGAAGTGGGACTTCTCGCGGTTCGAGAAGAACCCGGTGATGCCCTTCGGCCACGAATGGCGCGGGCTCCCGGTCGCGAACGCGATCGACTGGGGCGTCGTGGCGCGGAAGGACAAGGATTACGATGGGCCGGCACTCTGGCTCGCCGGCCTCTTCCCGACGGAGGAGGAGTCGGGCATGGCCGACTCCATCTTCCGGCTCGTGAAGTCGGGGTTCCTGAAGGGCGGGTCCGTGGGCTTCAAGCCGCTCAAGATCACGCGCATCGAGGACCCCGAGGAGCGGAAGAAGCTCGGCCTCGGCACCTTCGGCGTCATCTTCGAAAAGAGCCTCCTCGTCGAGTTCTCGCCCGTCACCGTCCCCGCGAACCCGGGCGCGCACACGGCGCTCTCGGTCGCGAAGCGCGAGGGCCATCTCCGCGCCGAAGAGATCCCCCTCCTCCGCGAGCTGGTCCGCCGCGGCGCCGTCGCGCGCGGGCGGACGCCGGACGACTGGGCGAAGGAAGACGCCGCGATCGTCGCCGTGGCGAAGGGACTCTTCGCGGACAGCGCGCTCGCGCGTTCCCTCCGGAAGCACGCCGACATGGGGGCGCCGATTCTCGACGAGAAGCGCGAGCGCGCCATCGTCCGAGTCGACGCCGCGGATCCGATCGAAGAGAACGTTGCGGCCATCCGGACGGCGGTCGACGAGGGCTTCGCCGGCGTCTTCCGGCGGCTGGACGAGATCTCGGACGAGAACGTCGAGCTCCGGCGCCGGCTCGAGGAGATGGAGGCGCGGAACCTGGTGGGAGTGGTCACTCAGTCGAACGACGAGCCCCTGCCCGAGATCCCCATCTCGTTCGACGTCTCCGAGCGACTGCTTCGGGGGCTGGACGCGTTGAAAGCGGGAAAGTAGAGCAGCACACGTCGTGACGCCGTACCGTCACACCATCCGTCCTTGATCGGGGCCTCGTCGGTCCCCGACTGACGTGCTGCCGGTTCACTGCCGGCGATGTGCACCGTCTGTCGGAGGACCACGGATGGCTCCCCCCGCCCCGCCAGTCACTTCCCCCAGCGAGACGCTCGAGGCGAAGCTCGCCCGCGTCTTCCCCCAGCTCGAGGACTTCCTCGGCGAGGACGGGCGCTTCAAGACCGTCGAGTCGAAGGTCCACGCGCTCACGAAGCTCTTCGAGGGCGCCGAGAAGATCGACATCAAAGCCGTTGTCGAGCAGGTCGAGAAGAACAAGGCCGGCCTCGAGGCGCTGCAGAAGAGGATCCGGACGACGAAGCGCGGCGTCGACCTCCAGGGCGCCGAGAACGAGAAGTTCTCGCTCCACAACACGCTCCGCGCCTATGGACTCTGCCGCAGCCCCGAGTTCCGGAACGCCTCGCACAAGGCGATCTTCGAGTCGGTCGGCGCCGGCCACGAGTTCGAAGTCCTGAAGATGGTCGACCGCGCGCGCGCGGAGAAGAAGGACCTCGTCTACGACGACGAGGCCGTCATGAAGCTGCAGAGCGTGGGCGACGACCAGCTCGGCGGCTTCTTCGTCGCGGACCAGCTCATCCCCGACATCATCGGGCCGATCTACACGCGGTCGGCCTTCATCAACGCGACGGGCGAGGACGGCGACCGCACGCGCGTCAGCGTGCTCGACGGACTCCTCGGGGGCCGCGCCGAGATCATGAAGTTCGACGGCGGCGTGGTCGCCTTCTGGCTCGGAGAGCAGGACCCGGTCACCGAGTCGGCGGCGAAGACGGGCTCGATGTTCCTCTCGCCGAAGCGCCTCGGCTGCCTCGTCGTGATGACCGAGGCCATGCGGAAGTTCGGGGCGCGCGGCTTCGACGCGCTCCTCCGCCGCGACATGACGCGCGCGATGGCGAAGAAGATCGACCTGTCGATCGCCTACGGCATCGGGGGCGAGAACCAGCCGCTCGGCATTGCGAAGGCCGCGATCGCCAAGGGCATCAAGGTCTTCCAGGCGAAGCAGTCGGGCACCGACCCGAAGGTCGACGACTCGGGCGTGGTCGATCCGGCGACGGTCACGGACTGGGCCGGAGCGCGGCTCGACTTCGAGGCGCTCGAGAAGATGAAGCTCGCGCTCATGGAGGACAACGTCGACGAGGACGACACGTTCGCCTTCATCAGCTCGCCGCGGTACTTCACCTGGCTCAAGACGATCCGCCTCCCGCAGTTCGCCACGGGCGCCGACGAGACGAAGAGCCCGTTCCTCCTCGGCATGCCGATGATCCCCGCCGCGCGGCTCCGCGAGGCGATCGGCGACTTCGCGTGGACGTCCCAGATTCCCAGCAACGCGAAGCCCGGCGCGGGTATCGACGGACCCACGACCTCGAGCGCGCTGAAGCACACGGACGTCTTCGCCGGCAACTTCGGCGAGGTGATCTTCGGCCGCTGGGCCGGGATCGAGATCACCACCGACCAGGGCCTCGGCAAGTACTTCGACTCCGGGAAGGAGCAGATCAAGCTCGTCACCTACGTCGACGTCGGCATCCGGCAGCCGCGCGCGCTCATCGTCTGCCCGAACGCGCAGGTTCGCGTCTGATCTCCTGACGCCCGCGTAGCGGGTTCAGCGGAGGACACGGGAACACTCGACGAAACGGATTCAGGAGACAGCGAGATGAAGGGCAACAACTACCACCACAAGGTCATCACGGGGGCCGCGATCGTGCCGCAGTCGATCGCGAACCAGGCGGCGACGGCCGTCGCGATCCCCGACTCGACGCTCCGGAAGGGCCGGCAGCTCGCCTTCCGGCTCCTCGCCGGGGCGTTCGCGACGAGCGCGACGGCGACGTGCTCCGTGCAGGGGCAGAAGCGCGCGGACGACGCCTGGGAGAACCTCAAGAACGGGGCCGGGACCGACATCGCGTTCACCGCGTCGGAGCTCGCCGATGGCGGCGCGCTCGAGGTGGCCGGTCAGTTCCTCGGCACGGTTCCCGTGAGCGAGATCGACCTCGCCAAGTACAAGGCGGTGCGACTCCTGTTCACGGCGACGCACGCCACCGCGACGATGGTCGTCGCGGCGAGCTTCACGCTCTTCGATCTCTACGACGTCTCGGGCGGCCAGGTCGACAAGCTCTTCGCGCTCGCGACAGTGCCGGTGCCGTAACGGGACGGGGAACGGACTGCCGTGTCGACGACGTCGAGACCGATGGGGCCGCGCGACAGGTCGGAGGCGGATCTCACCCCGCCTCCGACCTCGCCGGTGGACGTGCCGCGCGTGAAGTGGGTGCTTCACACCCCGCGCGTCGTGACTCGCTTCAAGCACCGGACGAAGGATGACGCTTCTCAGTGAGCCCCGCGGCCGCCACGACCGAACCGCGCGAGCTCGTTCTCGTGAAGGGCTCGTCGAAGAGCTTCGAGATCGTGCTCGTCGACGCGGAGGGGAATCCCGAATCGCTTTCGGGCTGGGACCGCGCCTCGTTCCGGGTGCTGGCGAAGATCGGCGACGCGACGCCGATCCTCTCGCGCGATACGGCGGCGGGAAACCTCGCGGTCGACGTGCCGACGTCGACGCTCACCGCAACGCTCTCTCAGGCCGAGGCCGACGCGCTCGTGCCCGGCTTCTACGTGGGCGAGGCCGCCGTGCGGTACTCGGCCGGATCGAAGTGGTTTCACACGCGACTCGAGAGGGTGCGCATCCGGGCGTCCATCGCGCATCACCCCGCATGATCTCGGTCGGCGAGCTGCGCCGGGAGCTCCACCTTCCGCCCGAGGAGGACGATCGCCTCGAAGCGCTCCGTCAGGAGGTCATCGACCTCTGGGAGACGGAGACGGGCCGGCCCTGGAACGAGCGCACGGGGTTCGTCGAGATCCTCGAGCCCGCCTCGCGCACGACGCAGGACCTTTTCCTCGACGTCGAGCCGGTCGCGACGGTGACCGAGGTGAAGGAGCGGAGCCTCACGGAGTCGGCCTGGACCATCGTGCCGGCGACGGAGTACGAGCTCATCGCCCCGCGCCGGCTCCACCGGTTCTCGGGCTACTGGACGGGGATGGTCCGTGTCACGTACACGGGTGGCACCACGGACGCGCCCGCGGATGTGAAGCGCGCGCTTCTCCTCCAGGCGCGATTCCTGATCGACCGGATGAGCGACGCGAAGCTCATCACGCAGTCGCAGAACTTCGAGGGCGGCGCCGGCGTTTTCGTGCCGGCGAACCTCCACCCCTTCTTCAAGAGCCTCGCGGAAGCGAAGCGGCGGAGCGCCTGACCGTGGCGGCGCCCGCGATCCAGATCAAGCTCGACGCGAAGAGCAAGCGCTTCCTCAAGGGCCTCGAGGAGGGCTCGCAGCGCGCGAAGGTGTTCTCGTCGCTCGTGCGCGTCATGGGGCGGCGTGGTCTCTTCATCGCGGGCAACATCTCGAAGAACCTGCTCTCCGGCCAGCGCCTCGCGCGCCGGACGGGCTCGCTCGCGCGCTCGATCACGGCCGAGGCCGAACTCATCGGCGGTCTCCCCGGCGTCCGCGTCGGCGTCTTCCGCGGGCCGGCGCTCCAGTACGCGGGCGTTCAGGAGTTCGGGACGCAGGGAAAAAACCCCGAGTCGCCCATCCCCACGATCAAGCCGAAGCAGGCGAAGGCGCTCGCGATGCCCGTGGGCGAAGCGCTGACGCCGGCGGGCGTCCCGCGCTACCAGTCGCCGCGCCAGTTCCCGGAGAGCCTCCGGTTCGTGCCGTTCCGCTCGCGGAACGTGATCGGGGCGCTCTACCCCGAGAGCGAAATCGAGGCCGCGGAGAAGGCCGCGCGCGCGAGCGGCGGGAAGGTGTCGCTCGAGAACGCGGAGGCGGCCTACCTTCTCCTCCGCGAGCTCGACCTCGAGCCGAAGGAGTTCCTCCAGGACGGGATGCTGAACGGGCTCCCCGCGCTCGCCTCGGACGTGGGCGACGACATCGTGCGCCAGATGCGGGAGGCGGGGTGATGGAAACCCGCAAGAGCCCGCGCCGCGTCGTCATGGAGAGTCTCCGCGATCTCGCCCGCGCGCAGCGCTCCGGCGCCTACTTCGTCAAGCGCGGCGACATCGTGTGGGCGACGTTCCCGTTCGATCGGTTCCCCCGCGCGATGGCGCTCATGGTCGACGTCATGTCGTGCGCGCCGACCGAAGGAGAGACCCACACCGCCATCATCCGCATCGACGCCGCGGCGCAGATCCCGGACCGGACGGACCCGCCGGAGATCGACGACGGGATCCACGACGAATTGATCGACGACGTCGAGTGCGTCATCTACGGGCTCGGGCCGCTGAAGGACGATCGCGGCGACACCGTCGCCTATCGGATCGACCCAGAGAAGTCGGGGATCCGAGAGTTCCACGACGCCGGGCTCCGCGTTCAGGGCATCCACGCTCAGTTCACCGTGAAGTTCTAAGGGAGGAAGTGACATGGCTTTGGGCTTCCAGGACCCGTGGGTTTCCGGAACTCGCTTCCTCTTCAAGCGCGAGAACCAGGGCGCCACGCAGTTCCCGCTGATCGATCTCGGCGCGATGGATCCCGTGGGCCCCACGCTCACGGTGACGAAGATCGAGGCGAAGGACGGCGGCACGGGCCGCCTGAAGACGCTCGACGAGCGCGTGACGGACTTCGTCGAGGAGTACACGATCACGTGCCAGAATCTCAGCGTCGAGAATCTCGCGATTCTCTATCTCGCGAACCGGCCTTCGAGCGTGACGCAGAACGCGAACACGACGAAGACGATCCCGACGTCGCCCTCGACCGTCTTCATCAAGATGTTCAAGGGCGAGCTCGTGAAGCTCCACGACGACGACACGGCGAGGTCGCTCCTCTACAACTTCGACGCGATCGGCGGGCTCTACAACGGCACGGTCGCGTTCGCGACGCTGACCGCGATCTCGCGATCGGCGAAGACGCTCACGGTGACGGGCGACATCACGGCGAGCCTGACCCCCAACGACTCCGTCATCGTCGATCGCACGGGTCTCGCGAACGCGAAGAACTCGCGCTCCTACAAGATCGTCTCGTCCTCGTTCGGCGGCGGCAACACGACGATCGTCGTCGCGGACACGCCGGCCTCAGACGAGACGGCGATCTCGGACCAGGTCGTCTACGAGAACGGCGGGCTCATCTACAACCAGGGCACCGACTGGCTCCCGTACCGCGTCGATCACGGCATCATCCAGATCACGGCCGGCAGCGCGATCGCCGACGGCGCGACGAACGTGACGGTGCGCTCGAGCCTCGCCGCCTACTCGGGCGCCCGCCAGATCAAGCCCAAGTCCGCCGCCGGCGAGATCCGCGGCGACGGCTTCTTCGTCTTCGCGCGCGGCAACAACGCGGAGGTGACGTACCGCGAAGCCCGCGTCGCCGTCCGGCCGTCCGCGGCCGCGATCGGTGTCGACGACTACTCGACGGTGAGCTTCACGGTCAAGGTGCTGACGACGCTCGGCGCGGAGCAGCCCGCGGGCCGTCTCGTCCAGGCGATCGGAGCCGTTCCCACGAACTCGTAACGGAAAGAGCACTCGAGCAGGAGACTCATCATGCCCATCGGATTCCAGGACCTCTGGGTCGCCGGCTCCCGGCTCCTCTTCAAGCGGGACGCGGTCGACTCGATCGATCAGCCGTGGGTCGACCTCGGAACGATCGAGACGTCGACTCCGAACTTCGCGGTCACCGCGATCGACCTCAAGGACCCGGAGTCGGGCGTCCGGGCTCTGATCGATTCGCGCACGATCGAGCTCATCGAGAGCTACGACATCGCGTGCCGGAACTTCTCTCCTCGAAACCTCGCCATCCTGCTGCGCGGGAAGAAGGTCGAGACGTTCAGCCAGACGGAGCAGACGAACGCTTCCAAGGCCGTCACGCATCGCGTCTTCGCCGGGCAGCTCGTCGGGATCCGCGACACGGACGCGCTCACGCGTCTCTTCGCCCTGAAGAACGTCCACGGCGTGCACACGACTTCGATCGGGACCGCCACGGTGACGGCGATCAACGCGCTCGGTCCGAGCGCGAGCACGATCGTCGTCTCGGAGAACCTGTCGGGCGCGAATCCGGCGGTGGGCTCGTTCGTGCTGCTCAAGCCCGAGGGTCTCGCCTCCGGCACCGCTCAGGCGAACGCCGGCACGTACGAGATCATCTCGAAGGTGGGATCGGGCCCAACGACCCTCACGGTCCGCGAGGCGATCGCGACGACGGAGTCGGGTCTCACCGGCGTCCTCATCTACAAGAACGCCGCGGGATCGGCGGTCAACGTCTTCGCCGGTCCGAAGAACCTCACGCCCGCCTGGAAAGTCCGGAGCCTGGCCGACGGCCTGATCTACGCCGTCAGCGGCGGCGCCATCACGGGCGACGGCGATCTCGTCATCGTCTACTCGACGGCCGAGGTCACGAGCGGCGCGCGGCTCATCCTGCCGCACACGCAGACGGGAGAGGTGCGGGGGCGCGTGCTCCTCTTCTACTCGCGCGGGACCTTCGAGGAGATCAGCGTCCGGGATGGGCGTGCCTCGATCACGCCCGTCGGTGCCACGGTCGCCGTCACCGACTACAGCACGATGAACTTCACGGTGAAGATGCTCACCGATGACACGGCGTCGGATCCGGACGGGCAGTTCCTCTACTTCAAGGGCGCTGTCCCCGTCCTGACGTAACGGCTTTCGATCACTGGTCCGGCGCGCCCGCTTTCGGCGGTGCGGGGCGCGCCGGAGTTCCTTCCCGCCTGGAAAGGACGTTGGGTGTCGAAGAACGACGAAATCAGGGTCCTCTTCCCCGGCCGACCGATCGCGCTCTCGGGCTACGAGGCGACGGTCTACCCGATGGGGGTGAAGCACGTTCGGAAGTTCCTCGAACGCGTCCTCGCGATCGCGGACGCCATCGGGATCGTCGCACGGCGGCCGGACGAGTCGGAGCGCCAGCACGTCGAGCGGATCTCGGCGGAACTCATCCCGTTCGCGCTGAAGAACGCCTTCGACATCATCTCCGAGTGCGTGGTGCTCCCGGACGGCGCGAAGCTCGACGACGTTCCGCAGTGGGATCTCCCGCCGATCGTCGAGGCCTGGATCTACGAGAGCTTCGGCGAGGAGAAGAAGTGGCGCCCTTGGGTGGCCCTCCTGGAGAGCGCGCTGGCGCGATTCAGCGGGGGCGAGCCGGTCTCGATTTCGGAGATGTGGTCCAGGGTCTCCTAGCGGCTGGCCACAGCCTCGCCGACGTCTTCGGGCTCGAGCAGCCCGGCCTCCCGTACCGGGGCTTCACGGTCCCGCAGTTCTTCTTCTTCGCCGAGCGCGCGGAGCGCCTGAAGTCGACCGTGCTCATGAACGCGATCAGCTCGATGCGCGCGGCGATCGCGGGGACGCTGACGAAGGAAGGGGCGAAAGCGGTCGATCGGATGCTCGCGGAGATGCGCGCGCGGACGGATTCCGAGGGCGTGGCGAGGGCGGAGGCAGCGGACGACGGATGGCCAGACGTCTCGGGCGAGACGGACGGCTTCTGAAAGACGTACGGGCGAGGGAGGGATAGGCCGTGGCGGATCGGCGGGTGACGATCGAGGCGGTCCTCACGGACCTCGTCTCGAACCCGCTCGGCACGATCAGCCGCGGCTTCGCGGACTTCGGGCGGCGCCTCGACGCGATCGGCTCGCGCCTCTCGCCGGTCACGGGCGGCCTCACGAGCCTCGTGACGGGGCTCCTGTCGCTCCGCGGCGCGCAGTCGGCGATCTCCGCGGCCGAGGCCCAGGTCCAGGCCGAGGCGCGGCTCACGCGCGCGCTGCAAGGCCGAACGGAGATCCTGAAGGAGATTCAGGAGACCGCGTCCCGGATCCAGTCCATCACGGGCGAGGACGACGACCGGCTCCTGGGCCAAGCGGCGCGGCTCGCCAACGTCGGCGTTCAGGCCGAGAAGATTCCCCGCGCGCTGCTGGCGGCCGTGGGCGCGGCGCGCGAGCTCGACATCCCGGTCGAGCAGATCATCCAGGCGATCGGGCAGTTCCAGATCAACTCGGCGGGCCTCCTTACGCGGAACCTCCCCGCGCTGAAGGAGCTCCAGGAGGAGGGGCGCCTCGCTGCGGACGGGATCGACTTCCTCTTCGACCGCTTCGGGCGTCTCGACGAGATCGAGACGACGCAGTTCGACCGCATCAACGCGCGCATCGCGGACCTGGGGGACGAGAGCGAGCGCGTGGGGCTCGTCCTCGCGAGGCTCAAGGAGCGGGCGATCGAGCTCGCGATTGAGGGACTCCGGAAGCTCGCCGACGCGGCTTCGAGTCCCGCGTTTGCGGCCTTTCTTTCGATCCTGCTCCAGATCGCGCCCGCCATCGCCGCGTTCGTGGGCGGCCTCGCCGCGATCGCAACCGCCAAGGTCGCGATCGGCTTCCTCCTCGCGCCGCTGGGGCTCGTGCTCTCCGTCCTCGGGAAGATCATCGCGCTTCTTGGGATCCCGTTCTTGGGGCCGCTCCTCCTCATCCTCGGAACCGTCGGCGCCATCTCGGCCGCGTTCGGAAAGTACCCGGCGCTCCTCGAGGCGATCACGGGGAAGGCGAAGCAGCTCGCGGCGCCGTTCGCGGATTCGTTCGCCCGGATCCGCGAGGCCTTCGACGCGCTCAAGGACGGTCGAATCACGACGGAGGACTTCTTCCGGGTCGTGCAGAGCAAAGTCCGGGTCCTCGGCATCCGGCTCCGGTCGAACATCATTGACCCTGTCACCCTCTTCCTCCAGACCATCAAGGACGACGCTCCGGGCGTATTCGCGCTCCTGGCCAAGGTCGCGAGCGTGCCGTTCAAGAGCCTCGACAGCATGGGCGACAGCGTCGAGAAGGTCCTGGCCGAGGGCGGCGTTCCGGGTGCCGTGGCCCCGCCGGCGGAGCCGGCGCGCGAGCGCGCCACGGTCGAGAATCTCGCACGTCGGATCGCGGACGCACGCGCGAAAGCCGAAGAGGAGATCCGCGCTGAGCAGGCGAAAACCCAGACGGCTTTCGAGGCCGCGCTCGACCGCGGCACGGAGAAAGCCCGCGAGGAGGCTGAGAAGCGGATCGAGATCGAGCGCAAGGCGGGCGAGAAGATCCTCGCCGACTTCGAGGCGCTCCAGGCTCGGACGGCGCGTGCCGGCGCCGTGGAGACGAGCCTCCTCGACATCGATGGCCTCGAAGGCCTCACGACCGAGCGCGTCCGCGAGCTCCTCGAGAGCGTGTCGGAGGCGCAGCGCGAGGCACTTTCGGGGATTCTGACGCGCCGGATCAAGGAGGACCTCGAGGCGGGGCGGACGAGCGTCGCGGAGTTTGCCCGGCTTCAGGAGGCGATCGCCGTCGAGCCGATTCGCCGGCAGGTCGACGCCGAGACGCGGATCGTCGAGACGGAGCGCGAGAAGCGGCGCGAGATCGAGACGACCGCGCGGAAGATCGAGGAGACGATCCGGCTCCGCCAGCGGGAGCTCGAGGAGACTCGGGAACTCACGGTCGACCAGGGCGCCATCCAACGCGCGATCCTCGAGGCCGAGACGTTGCGCGTCGAAGTGCCGGTCGATCTTCAGGTGGGCGATGCGATCGACGGGCTCGAGAAGGCGCTGCTCCAGGCTGACGTCGGGAAGGGCGTTGCCGACTCGATCACCCGAGCGATCGCCGACATCCGGGAGCGAATCGACCTGGGCCTCGTGACGGCGCCCGAGGACGCGGCGGCGCTCAACGAGCAGCTCGGAGCGCTCGAAGAGATCGTCCGGCGGAAGGAGGGCGCGCGCGCCACGGACGAGGACGTCCTCCGGCTCACGAAGGAGCTCGCGAAGCTCGAGGAGGAGCGCAAGGGCGCGCTCGCGAACCTCTTCGCGTCGGGGCGCCGGGAGGAGGAGTCGCTCGAACGCCGGGTCGAGCTCTCGCTCCAGCTCGTCGACGCGGAGGGGAAGCTCCGCGAGGAGAGGCTGAAGCTCCTCGACGCGGCGGAGAAGGAGGCGGAGGCCGCGCGCGGCGCGCTCGAGGAGCGGATCCAAGCGCTCGACGAGCTGCAGGAGCTGGGGGGCGTCTCGGCGGAGGACCTCTTCGAGGAGCGCAACCGGGCGATCGATAGCTTCATCGCGAAGGTCGACGATCTCCGAGACCGGCTGGCGCAGGCGGTCGAGCTCGACCCGCGGCTCGCCGAGAGCGCGTCGGCCGTGGGCGAGGCGCTCGACGCCGCTACGGAGAAGGCGGAGGGATTCCGAAAGAGTCTCGAGGAGATCGAGGGGGGGCGGGCCCAGCGCATCCGAGAAAGC
>Ga0187893_10009599_pt1 | contig 14814 bp, 12 predicted proteins | sample MA1701074metaG_FD_139574 | JGI IMG/M metagenome (GOLD analysis project Ga0187893, IMG submission 139574) | White microbial mat communities from a basaltic lava cave in the Kipuka Kanohina Cave System on the Island of Hawaii, USA - MA170107-4 metaG ...
GCGGAACCCGCTCCCGGCGATTCCGGAGAAGTGGACGAACACGTCACGGCCGTCTTCACCCTGGATGAAGCCGTAGCCCTTCGAGTCGTTGAACCACTTGACGGTTCCTTTGGCCATGCCGATCTACCTCCTTTCGCGAGAATTCACCCGTGTCGATGTTCAACGGGGGAAAGGTTTCGACCTTGCGCTGGCACAAGCGAACCACTCCTCGTCAAGAACAAGAACGAGCTACACGTCACGGGCAACATTATAGCAGGAGGGATTTGGGGCCCCTCTCCTCCTTCGAGGAGAGGGGCTTCCGAGGGGTCGGGCGTTCAGGTTGGTCCCGGTCGAGAAATACTCTGCGCTCGGCGCGCGACCCGGCGTTTTGCAACTCATGTGCCATGCCGGTCGCCGGCGGTAAGCCCATGAGTGTCAGAGCGTTCGGCTGAATGCCCTCGAGGCGCGCGGGTTCGCTTCTGTAAGCGCAACCGACTCGCACGCCGGCACCTCTCCGCGCAATTCGTTGGGAGCACAACGATTTCCCGACGATCGCCGCGCTGTCAGCGATCCCGACGCGAACGGTATGGTACAGTACGACTGGAGAGCATGGGGCGGAAGGACATCCTCGAAGTCACCCGGGAAGGCTCGATCGAGCGCGAGCTCTTCGAGCAGATCGATCTCGGACGGCTTCCCCGGCACGTCGCCGTCATCATGGACGGAAACGGCCGCTGGGCGGAAAAGCGCGGGCTTCCCCGCGTCGAAGGCCACCGGGCCGGGATCGCCTCGGTGCGGGAGGCGGTCGAGACCTGCGCCCGGCTCGATCTTCCCGTGCTCACGCTCTACGCGTTCTCCGTCGAGAACTGGAAGAGGCCCGCGGGCGAGATCGACGTTCTGATGATGCTCCTGAAGCAATACCTGCGCCTGGAGCTCTCGACCCTCATCCGGAACAACATCCGCTTCCAGGTCCTCGGCCGGATTCACGAGCTTCCCGAGGACGTGGTGTCCGAGCTCGAGGCGGCGATGGAGCGCACCCGCGGGAACCGCGGTCTTCTCTTCAACATCGCCCTCAACTACGGCGGGCGGGCGGAGATCGTCGACGCCACCCGGGCCATCGTGGCCGAGGCGCTCGCGAAGGGGGAGCCCCTGCCCCTCGACGAGGCCGCGTTCTCCCAACATCTCTATACGGCCGGGATCGCGGACCCCGACCTCCTGATCCGCACGAGCGGCGAGCTCCGGATCTCGAACTTCCTGCTGTGGCAGATCGCCTACTCCGAGATCTGGGTGACGGAGACCCTGTGGCCGGATTTCCGCAAGCGCGACCTCTTCGAGGCGATCCTCTCCTTCCAGAAACGCGAGCGGCGCTACGGGGGGATCGCGGCCGCCCCCACCCGAAGCACGGCGTAGACGGGGCGATCCGGCATGGCGCGCATCGTAACGGCGGCCGTCGCCGTTCCTCTGCTGCTCCTCGTGATCCTCCGGGGTCCGTCCTGGCTCTTTCTCGCGCTCGCTCTCGCGTTCGCCCTCGCGGGCTTCTGGGAGCTTTCGCGCCTCGCGTCGCAAGCGGGGTGGAACCTCTTCGTCGTGGGTTATCCCCTGGTGGCTCTCAGCGTCACCGCTTTCTATCCCGGGTTCCCCGGGTTCGCGGAGATCGCCATCGGGGCCCTCCTCGTCGTGGGGCTCGCCGCGGTAATCGGCCGCGAGCCGGGCCGCGAGACGCTCGGCTCCGTGGTGGCGACGGCATTCGCGATCCTGTACTCGGGCGCCCTTGTGGGTACCGTCGTCGGCGTTCGTATGGCGATGCCCGACGATCTCGGGCGGAGGTGGATCATCTTTCTCTTCGCGGTGGTGATGTTCGGAGACGCGGGCGCCTACTTCGTGGGCCATTCTCTCGGAAAACACCAGCTCGCTCCTGTCCTGAGCCCCAAGAAGACCGTGGAGGGGCTCGTAGGGGGCATCGTGTTCTCCCTCGCGACCGCGTTATTCCTACGCGCAACGTCACTTCCCCAACTCGCGCTCGCGACAGCGCTCGGCCTCGGCCTCGCGATGGCGGTTCTCGGCGTGGTCGGAGATCTCTTCGAGTCCCTTCTGAAACGCTCGGTCGGGATCAAGGACACCTCGTCGCTTCTCCCCGGCCACGGCGGAGCACTCGACCGGATCGACAGCCTCCTGTTCGCGGCGCCCTTCCTGTACCTCTTTCTGAAGTGGACCAAGCTCTGAAATTCCCCGGCAGTTTGGAAGTCCCAGGCCTTTGGCTACAATGAGAAAGGCTCTCGGCATGTATCCCAAAGGAATTTCGATTCTCGGCTCCACGGGGTCGATCGGAACGAACACGCTCAAGGTCGTCGAGCGCTTTGCCGATCGGTTCCGGGTGGTGGGACTCGCCGCCGGACGGCAGATCGACCGCATGCTCGAGCAGATCGCGCGCTTCCGGCCCGAAGTGGTGAGCGTCGCGACGGCGGCCGATGCCGCGCGCGTTCGCTCGGAGTTTCCCGAGGTGCGCGCGTTCCACGGCATCGACGGCATGGTCGAGGTGGCGACCCACCCTGCGTGCGACTTCGTGATGTCGGCAACGGTGGGAGCGGTGGGGCTGGTCCCGACCCTTCGCGCGATCGAGGCGGGAAAGAGGGTGGGCCTCGCGAACAAAGAGACGCTGGTCATGGCGGGAGAGCTCATGACGCGCGCCGTCGCCCTTTCGGAAACGGCGCTTCTTCCCGTCGACAGTGAGCACAACGCCGTCCACCAGTGCCTCGACGGCCGCAAGCATCCGGTCAGGCGGATATGGCTTACCGCTTCCGGCGGACCGTTCCGGCTTTCGCCTCCCGAGGAGATGCGCCGCGCGACCAAATCGGAAGCGCTGAAGCATCCCACCTGGAACATGGGGAGGAAGATCACCATCGACTCGGCGACGATGATGAACAAGGGCCTGGAGATCATCGAGGCACACTTCCTCTTCGGCGTTTCCCCTGATCGGGTGCGGGTGGTGGTCCATCCCCAATCCACCATCCACTCCATGGTGGAGTTCGAGGACGGCTCCCTGATCGCACAGCTCGGGGTCACCGACATGAGGCTTCCCATCCAGTACGCGCTCACGTATCCCGAGCGTGTCGACACGGAACTCTCTCCGCTCGATCTCGATTCCGCGATGAGCCTCGATTTCCATCCGCCGGATCGCGAGCGGTTTCCCGCGATCGGCCTCGCCTACCAGGCGCTCGCGATGGGCGGGACGGCGCCCGCGACGCTCAACGCCGCGAACGAGGTGGCGGTGGAGGCGTTCCTTTCAGACCGGATCGGCTTTCTCACCATCGCGGAGGTCCTCGCCGAGACGCTGTCCAGGCTCGAAACCCGGGAGGCGAAAGATCTCGAGACCGTTCTCGAGGCGGACCGCCGCGCGCGTGAAGAGGCGGAGCGCATCGTCGGGCGCGGGGCCCCGGTTGCCCGATGACCACCCTTCTCGCGTTCGTCTTCGTTCTCGGGGTTCTCGTGTTCTTCCACGAGCTCGGGCACTTCCTCACCGCGAAGTGGGTCGGGGTCATGGTGAAGACCTTCTCGCTCGGATTTCCTCCGAAGCTCCTCGGCCGCAAGTGGGGCGAGACGGAGTACGTCATCGGGCTTCTGCCCCTCGGCGGCTACGTCAAGATGGCCGGGGACAATCCCGCGGAGTCGAGCGGCGATCCCGTGGAGTTCCTGAGCCGCTCCAAGTGGGAGCGGCTCGCGATCCTGTTCGCCGGGCCATTCGCGAACCTCATCCTCGCGATCGTCATTCTCACCGCGTTGTTCATGATCGGACTCGAGCGGCCCGCCGGCCTCGAGGATCCACCGGTCATCCGCTACGTTGCCAAGGATTCGCCCGCGGGCCGGGCGGGGCTCGCCCCGGGCGACCGGATCGTCGCGATCGGAGGGGCCGAAACCCCGACGTGGAGCCAGGTCCTCGACCGCGTGATGGTGAGCGCGAACGAGACGCTCGAGGTCGAAGTCCTTCGGAACGGAGAGCGCGTCGAAAGGGAGCTCGCGGTCGAAGCCCGGGAGGAAGACGGGGCGGGAATCGCCGGCTTCTTTCCCGCTCTGCAGCCGGAGGTGAGCCGCCTCACCCCCGACTTCCCCGCAGAGAGGGCGGGAATCCGCGTGGGAGACGTGATCACGAACGTGAGCGGGAAACCCATCTATCACTTCGCGGAGCTCATCGAGGAGATCGAGAAACAGGCGGGAACCGAGGTGGCGGTCGAGGTTCTGCGCGGTCAGGAGTCTCTCGTATTCAACCTGACGCCTCGCAAGGACAAGGAGCGCTGGCTCATCGGCATCGAGTTCAACCCTTCCCCCACCGTAATCGAGCGCTATGGAAATCCCGCGCTCGCGCTCGGCGCGGCGACGAAAGAGATCGTCCGCTTCACGAGGATGACGTTCGTCATCCTCGGGAAGATGGTGACCGGCCGGGCGTCGGTAAAGAACATGTCGGGGCCCATCGGGATCGCCCAGGCCTCGGGCGAGACCGCCCGGCAGGGACCCAAAGTGCTCTTCTGGTTCATGGCGGTCCTGAGCGTGAACCTCGCGATTTTGAACCTCCTTCCCATCCCGCTCCTCGACGGCGGGCACATGGCGGTCATCGCCCTCGAAGGGCTCGCGGGCCGCGATTTCAGCCTCCAGATGAAGGAGCGCATTCTTCAGGTCGGTTTCGTGCTGCTGCTGCTGCTCATGGTGACCGTCATCTACGTGGACCTCTCGAAGATCGAAGCCATCGGCAAATACCTCCCCTGGTAGCCTCGCTCGGCGTCCGGACGGGATCTGCTAGACTTCCTTGGGACTCAACCGTTTATGAAAATCGAATCGATCGAAATTCTTGAATTGACGCTGGACCTCAAGCACTTCTTCGAGACCAGCTTCTCCCGCGTCACCTACCAGAGGTTTCTCCTCCTGCGCGTCCAGGTGGACGGGGTCGTGGGATGGAGCGAGTGCGTCGCCGATGAGCTTCCCAGCTACTCCTACGAGACCGTGAAGACCGCCCTCCACGTGCTCGAGGACTTCGTAGCACCGATAGCGCTCCGGACGGAATACTCCCATCCCGACGAGTTCCTCCCGTCGATGCGGAACATCCGAGGCCACAACATGGCCAAGGCGGCGGTGGAGATGGGTCTCTGGGAAGCGTACGCCCGCATGCGCGGCGAGCCCCTCTCGAAGGCACTCGGCGGGACGCGCCGAGAGATCGCCTCGGGGGTCTCCATCGGGATTCAGGACAGCGTCGGGGAGCTCCTCGACAAGATCGCGCAGGAGCTCTCCGACGGGTACCGGCGGATCAAGATGAAGATCAAGCCCGGCTGGGACGTCGACGTCGTGCGCCGAGTGCGCGAGCGTTTTCCCGATACCCCCCTGATGGTGGACGCGAACAGCGCGTACAGCCTGAAGGATGTGCCGCTGTTCCAGAAGATGGACGCGTACGACCTGATGATGATCGAGCAGCCCCTCCATTACGAGGACATGTGGGACCACGCGAAGCTCCAGAAGCAGATCAAGACCCCCATCTGCCTCGACGAGTCGGTTCATTCCCTCGAGGACGCGCGCAAGGCCATCGAGATGGGCGCGGCGCGCATCATTAATATAAAGGCGGGCCGGGTGGGTGGTCTTTCGGCCGCCCGGAACATCCAGAAGCTCGCGGCCGAGCACGGGATCCCGGTCTGGTGCGGCGGGATGCTCGAGAGCGGGATCGGCCGGGCCCACAACGTCCACCTTTCGACCCTCGAGAACTTCACCCTTCCCGGCGACGTCGCCGACAGCAAGCGCTACTTCGTGGAGGAGCTCATCGAGCCGACCGTGCAGGTGCGCAAGGACGGCACCATCGCCGTCCCGGACGGGCCGGGAATCGGCTACGACGTGCGCATGGATCGAGTGGAGAAGCACCTCGTCTCCCGCCGGATCCTGAAACCGTAGCTGTGCGAGCGCGGCTCACGGCCCTCGGCCTTTCGGGCTTTCTTCTCGCGGCCGCGTGCCCCAGGTCGAAGGCGCCGATCACAGCACCACCGACCGCCGAAGAGAAGCTCGCGCGGGCGATGAAGCTCGAGGACGAGCGCGCCACCTCCGACTCCGAGCTCGATGCGCTTCTCCAGGACGCGGACGACCGCGTGCGCGCAAGGGCGGCGCTCGCTCTCGGCCGTCGGGGGATGGTGTCGGCCGCGAGCCGGCTCGCACCCCTTCTCTCCGACCCCTCCGCATACGTGCGCGCGACTGCCGCTTTCGCTCTCGGGATCCTCGACGGCCCGACCCCGCCCGAGGCGGCGGCGGGCCTGGCGGGAGCGCTCGCCGATGAGGAGCCGCGCGTTCGCGGGCGTGCGGCCGAGGTTCTCGCGCGCATCCAGGGGGGAGCCGCCGCCGAGACGATCGGCTCGGCGCTCGCGGAGTGGGTTCCGCGAGGGGCCGAGCCCTACGACTGGACGGAGGACCTCGCTCGTTCCTCGGTGACTCCACCGCACCCGGACGTGAGGAACGGGCTCCTCGCTCTCGGGAAGCTTCGAAGCTCTCGCGCCGCATGGAGCGCCGTCGCGACCGAGGGAAGGACGCCTCGTTTCTCCTGGTGGCCCGCGGCCTGGACGACGAGCCAGCTTCCCGGAGACGAGCTCGAGCCTCTGCACCTCTTCTACGCCGGCTCGCCCGATCCGGTGCTTCGCCTCTACGGCACGCGGGGACTCGGGAATCTCACTGCCGAACGCGGGCGCGCCCATCTCCGCGCGCTCCTGTTCGACCCGAGTGAAAAGGTCCGCATCGAGGCAGTTCGCGTGGCGGCGCGTCTCGGCGCACGCGAGCTTCTTCCGGATCTCCTCAGTCACCTGGAAGCCGACACTATGTACGTGCGGGCGGAGGTGCTGCGGGCACTGGCTGTCCTTCCGGCCGAGCGGGCAGCCGTCGAGCCCCTCATCGATCGCGTCGGGGATGCGAGCCCATGGATTCGCGGCTTCGCACTCGAGGCCCTCGCCCACCAGGACCCGGATAGCTTCTGGCTCCTCCTCGCCGGGATCGGCGCCGACCCGGCCTGGGAAGTGCGGCTGAAGACGGCGGAGCTCTTCTCGAAGATGGGGGGTGGCCGGCCGAGCGAGCGCCTCCGCGAGATGACGGAGGATCCCGACGCGCGCGTGCGCGCTTCGGCGCTGAAGTCTCTCGCCGTGGTATCGCCCGAGGCCGCCGCCGGTGTCGCGATTCACCATCTGGCCGCGCCCGATCCGTTCGAGCGCGTGGCCGCCGCCGAGATTCTCGCGGCCCTCGATGTGAAGGAAGCGTTCGCCCCCGTCGAGCAGGCGTTCCTCGAAGAGAGGGACGAGGACCCGCGGATCCGGGCGGCGCTCTTGAGCGCGCTCTCGTCAATCGATCCGGAGAAATCTCGGTCCATCGCCACGAGAACCCTAGACGACCCGAGTCACTTCCTGAGAAACACGGCTGCCGGGATCCTGGCGCGCGCCGGAGTCGAGGCGAGCGTGCGGCCCCGCTCGAGCGAGCGCAGACTCGACGAATACCGGGCGAGCATGGAAGCACCGTATTCACCGCAGGCCTATCTCACGACGTCCCGGGGGAGGATCGTGATCGAGCTCTTCATCGCGGACGCCCCACGGACGGTCGACAACTTCATCCGGCTGGCCCGCGCGGGATTCTTCGCCGGTCACAAGTTCTATGAAGTCGTGCCGAATGGCCACGTGGCCTCGGGCGACCCCCGCGGCGACGGAAGGGGCGGACCAGGCTACGTCATACGCTCCGAGTGGAACGAACGGCCCTTCGTTCGCGGCACTCTCGCCATGATCGAGGACGGCAAAGATTCGGGAGGCAGCCGATTCCTCATCACCCACCTCCCCGAGCCCGAGCTCGAAGGACGGTTGACGGTATTCGGCCTCGTCACCTCCGGAATGGAGGTCGTGGATCGCCTCGAGCCCGAAGACGTCGTCGAAGAGGTCGCGATCTGGGACGGAGTGACCTCGCCGTACCAGCGGTGAGCCCGCCCGTGCCCCGGTACCGGCTCCTCGCGCTCGACCTCGACGGCACGCTTCTGACCGATGCGCGCGAGATCCCGGAGGAGAACGTCCGGGCGGTCGAGGCCGCGGTCGCCGCCGGCGTGGCCGTGGCCCTCGTCACGGGCCGGAGGTTTCCTTCGATGCGCCGCTACCTCGAGCCCCTCGGCCCCGAGACGTTCGCGGTCGCGAACAGCGGCGCCATCGTCCGGAAGGGGACGGACGGGGCGATCTTGAGGAGGAGCCTCCTTCCTCTCCTCTGCGCGCACCGGGTCCTGGACCTCGCCGATGAGGAGGGAATGGAGCCCGTGATCCACGATGGACCGGATGCGGAGGGCCATCTGGTGCTGAGGGCTTCGGCCAGGAAGGTCTCCCACATGGATCGCTACCTCCACCAGACGTCGCCGCCCCCGATCTGGGTCGAGTCCCTTCAGGTCGAGCGATCGCCAGTTCAGATCGGATTCACGGGTGGAGTGAAGGAGATCCGGGGCTTCGAGGTGGCGCTCGCTTCCGGGCTCCGAGCGAGCGGACATCGCGCGAGCCTCGCGCGCACGGAGTACCCGGAGGAGGACCTCGCTCTGCTCGACGTCCTCGGCGTCGAGGCGACGAAGTCGAAAGCACTCGAGTTCCTCGCGTCCCTTTTCCAGATCGACCTCGCGCACACCATGGCCATCGGCGACAACTGGAACGACCTCGAGATGCTCGAGCGCGCGGGGCTCGGGGTCATCATGGGAAACGCCGACCCGGATTTGCGGAAGCGCGGCTTCGCCGAGACGGGAACGAATGAGGCGTGCGGCGTCGCGGATGCGATCGAGAAGTATCTGCTTTGAGTGGGCGAAAAAAAAGGGGGTGAAGGTCACCCCCGCTCTCGGTACCCCTGAGGAAGTCTCTTACTTCTTCTTCTTGCTAGCTTTCTTTGCAGTCGACTTCTTCGCCATGCTATTCGCCTCCTCTCTATCAGGGGTTAGAGCGGAGGGGGCCGGGCCGTTTTGCGCAAATCGAAAACTCGAAATGTTTCACGGTTTTCTCAGCCTTATCCGCTCGCCGGCCCGGCCTCGGCCCTCCCGAGGGGGAAGCAAAAACAACTAGAACTCGCATGAGTCCGGGCTTGGCATACTAGATGTAGCATACGGATGTGGGCGCAGCGTGTCAAGGCTTTTCGACCGCCTCCGGCGAGTTATGCTTTTGCCATGAATGCGTTAGAAGCGGGAGTCGCTGAAAGGCCGCGATTCGAGCAGCTCGCGCGCTCGGCGGGCGCCCGGCGGGGGCGGCTCATCACGCGCCATGGAGAAGTGGCGACTCCTGCGTTCATGCCGGTCGCGACCGCGGCTTCGGTGAAGTCGCTCACTCCGAGACAGGTCGAAGAGCTCGGGGCCGAGATCCTCCTCTCGAATACCTACCACCTCATGCTGCGTCCGGGCGCGGACCGGGTCGCGGCTCTGGGCGGTCTCCAGCGCTTCATGAGCTGGGGGAAACCGGTGCTCACGGACAGCGGAGGCTTTCAGGTGGCGAGTCTATCGCCGCTCAGACGGGTGTCCGAGGAGGGCGTGACGTTCCGTTCGCACCTCGATGGAAGTCTCCACTCGCTCACTCCGGAGCGCGCCGTCGGGATCCAGGAGAAGCTCGGCTCCGACATTGCCATGGTTCTCGACGAATGCCTGCTCTATCCCTCGGAGCGCTCCGACGCGCGCGCGGCGGCGCTCCGAAGCCTCGACTGGGCACAGCGTTCGAAGCGGGCGCACGCCCGGCCGGACCAGGCTTTGTTCGGAATCGTTCAGGGCGGTGCCTTCGAGGGCTTGAGGCGCAAGAACGCCCGGGCGCTCGTGGACCTCGATTTCGACGGCTACGGCATCGGGGGTCTGGCCGTCGGCGAGCCCAAGGAGCTCATGAGAGAGATGACCGCGGCGACGACGGCGGAGCTCCCCGAGCACCGCCCGCGGTACCTGATGGGAGTGGGAACCCCGGTGGACATCCTGGAATCGGTGGCCCTCGGAATCGACATGTTCGACTGCGTGCTTCCGACGAGAAACGCGCGCAACGGCACGCTCTTCACGAGCGCGGGGCGGATCGCGATCAAGAACGCCCGATACGCCTCGGATGATGGCCCGCTCGATCCCGCGTGCCGCTGCTACACGTGCTCGAGCTTCTCCCGCGCGTACCTCCGGCACCTGTTCGTGGCCCGGGAGATGACGGCCTCGACCCTGAATACCATTCACAACCTCTACTTCTACCTCGATCTCATGCGGCGGATCCGGCGCGCGATCGAGGAGGAGCGTTTCCCCGTATTTCTCGCCGAATCGAGGACCGGGCTCGACTCTCCCGCGGCTTGAAGCCCTCCCATTCGCTGCACTATGATGAAGGGATGTTCACCGCCTCGGTCGCGCCGCTCCAGGGCTCGACGTCGTTTTTCGGAAGCCAGCTCCTCCTCATGGTGCTGATCTTCGGCGTTTTCTACCTCATCGTCGTCCGGCCGATGCGGAAGAAGCAGCTGCAGACGGCAACGATGCTCGGCCAGCTCAAGAACGGAGACAAGGTATTGACCAGCGGTGGAATCTACGGAACGGTCGTCGGGGTGAGCGACGACCAGATTCAGCTTCGGGTCGCGGACCACGTGAAGATTCAGGTCGCCAAGTCCGCGGTCACCCAGCTCGTCGAGGACACTTCAAAGCGAAGCTGAGCCTTTGATTCCCGGCAGGCGGAAATGACTCCGCTTGCGTCCAAGGCCTCGCCCCGCGCTTTTGGTCGGAGAACGGATTCATGACGAAGAACCTGCAATGGAAGGCCGCGCTCATCGCCGCGGTGACGGCCCTTTCGATCTGGTCGTTCTACCCCCCTCAGGAGAAGATCAAGCTCGGCCTCGACCTGAAGGGCGGGATCCACCTGGTGATGAGGGTGAATACCGACGATGCCATCGTCGCGGTGACCGACGAGGTCTCGGGAATGCTCGCCCAGCAGATGGACGACAAGAGCATCCCGTTCCAGAGCGCGGAACGCGCGGGGGCGGGAAAGATTTCCGTCGCGGGCGTCGACATCAACCAGGACTCCGCCTTTCGGCAGCTCGTGACCGCCAACTTCCCCACGTGGGACGTCAGGAGCCTGGGCTCAGGCAACTGGGAGCTCTCGCTCCGGTCCGCGGACGTCGCGGTCCTTCGGGCGGAGACCGTGACGCAGGCGATCGATACCATCCGCCGGCGCGTGGATGAGCTCGGAGTCGCCGAGCCGGTCATCGTGCCCCACGGGGATACCGGTGATCAGATCCTCGTGCAGCTCCCGGGCTTCGACGACGTGACGCGCGCGAAGGAGCTCATCCGATCGACGGCGAAGCTCGAGCTTCGTCTGGTGCGAGGGGCCGGACTCTCCGAAGACCAGCTCCTCTCCGGCCGAGCGCAGCCTCCGGGCACGGAAATCCTCCCGGGGGAGCCCGACGCGGGCGGCGACCGGATGTACTACCTCGTCGACCGGACGCCGGTGGTTACGGGGCGCGACCTGAAAAACGCCCGGCGCTCGCTCGACTACGACACCAACACCCCGAACGTATCATTCACCCTGAAGCCGGAAGCGGCGCGCCGATTCCAGCAGACGACGCGCGAGAACATCGGCCGGCAGCTCGGAATCGTGCTCGATAGCCGAGTGGTCTCGGCCCCGGTCATCCAGAGCGCCATCTACGACCAGGGGCAGATCACGGGAAATTTCTCGGTGGAGGAAGCGCAGGACCTTTCGATCAAGCTCCGCTCCGGCGCCCTCCCCGCGTCTCTCGAGTACCAGGAAGAGCGCACCGTCGGACCGAGCCTCGGCGCCGACTCGATCCGAAGCGGCATCGTCGCTTCTCTCGTCGGTCTCGGTGCGGTCGTGATCTTCGTCTTCGTGTATTACAAGCTCGCGGGGTTGAATGCCGTCGTCACTCTCATCCTCAACTTGATCATCCTCCTCGGGGCGCTCGCCTACTTCGACGCCACCCTCACCCTTCCGGGGATCGCGGGGCTCATCCTCACCATCGGCATGGGCGTCGACAGCAACGTGCTCATCTTCGAGCGCATCAAGGAGGAGGTTCGCGCGGGAAAGACGGTACGCACGTCGATCTCCGCGAGCTTCTCCAAGGTCTTCCTGACCGTCTTGGATTCCCACCTCACGAGCCTCATCGCGGCCGCGATCTTGTTCCAGTTCGGAACCGGCCCGGTGCAGGGCTTCGCCGTGACGCTTAGCATCGGTCTCATCGCGAACATGTTCACGTCCATCTTCGTCTCGCACTTCCTTTTCGACCTCATTTACGGCGGTCGCGGGCAAGTCGAGTCCCTGAGCATCTAGAGGAGCCCATGGATATCATTCGCGACACCCACATCGACTGGCTGAATTACCGCTGGCACTTCGTCATCTTTTCGCTGGTGCTGATCGGCCTCGGGGCGCTCGATATCGCCCGAAAAGGAGGCCCCCGGTACGGGATCGACTTCTCCGAAGGGACCCTCGTCACCGCCAAGTTCGCAAAGACTCCCCAGATCGACGTCGTGAGGCAGAAGCTCTCGGAGGGCGGGATCGGCGAGGCGGTTATCCAGCGCTACGACCGGGAGGAGCTCAACCTTGTAATGATCCGGGTGGAGCGGGGGGCTGCCGAAGAAGGCTCGCTCGATACCACCGCCAACCGCATCCAGGAGATCCTGAAGCGCGACATCCCCGACAATCCCCTCGTCGACTCCTCGACCGAGATCGTGGGCCCGGTCGTGGGAAAGGAGCTGCGGCGGCAGGCCAGGAACGCTACCCTCTTCTCTCTTTTGGCCATGCTCATTTACATCGGCTTCCGCTTCGAGCCGATCTACGGAGTGGCCGCCACCATCGCCGTGTTCCACGACGTTCTGGTGACCTTGGGCCTGGTGTCGATCTTCAACTACGAGATCAGCCTGAACGTGATCGCCGCCTTCCTGACGCTGGTCGGCTACTCGGTGAACGACACCATCGTGATCTTCGATCGCGTGCGGGAGAACCGGAAGCTCGCCCGGAGGCAGTCCCTCGCGGAGATCCTGAATCTCTCCCTGAACCAGACGCTTCGCCGCACGATCCTGACCTCCGGCCTGACGTTTCTCTCCGTCGTCGCTCTGTTCCTCTTCGGCGGCGAGGTGCTCCGGGGATTCTCCTTCGTTCTCGTCGTCGGCCTCATCGCCGGGACTTACTCGACGATCGGAATCGCGGCTCCCGTTGTTCTCTGGTGGCGCCAGTTCCGCGACCGGCCCGCCGGCGAGAGGAAGAAGGCGAAGCCGGAAGCGGGAGTGGACGCCCGGGTTTGACCTCCCGCCGGCCGGGAGTCGTTGTAAGATGAATCGACCGGCGACGGGAGGCGACCATCGACGACCATCGGTCCCCCGCGGAAGCGAGCCCCGATGCTTTCCCGCCGGGAAACTGCTTCCTGACGACGCTCGGTCTCGCCGAACGGTGTCCGCCCGCGTCCCCGTGGGTCAGCGCTCCTCTGGGGATCGGCATCCACCTCGCCGCCCTCGCCTCCCTCGCCTCCCTCGCACTGTTCGCGCCCATTGCGCTGGCTCCTCCGAAAGCCCCCTCGCTCATCTTGAATCTGGCGCCCCCGCCGCCCGAACCGGCGCGAAGCAGCGATCCCGTCGAGAGCTCCGCCGCGATCGAGACGCGGGACGTCTCCTCTCACAACTTCGCCCTGACCTCTCTGCGGATTCCCGACGAGATCCTGGCGCCGGCGTTCGAGCTCACAGGGATCGAATACGGGTTTCTCGATGGAAGCCCGGAGGGGCTTCCGGTCGGGATTCCCGGCGGCGTCCTGGGCGGCGTTCCCGGTGGCATCGTGGGCGGTGTCATCGGGGGAACGGGCGACGAGCTGCCGCGACTCCCGGCGCCGGACGTCGGACCGAGCCCGATCCGAATGCCGCAGCCGAGCTACACCCGGCAGGCGATCCGGGACAACGTGACGGGCGCCGTCGTCCTGCGCGTGGTGATCGACGAGCGGGGGGGCGTTCGCGTCCTGAAGGTCCTCCGCTCCATCCCCGAGCTCGATGAGGAGGCAATTCGCGTCGTCGAGTCGTCGTGGCGATTCCAGCCGGCGACCAAGAACGGACGGCCGGTGGCGGCGCTCTCGGACCTAGTCGTGCGGTTTAGTCTCTATTAGTGTTCGCCTCGCTCTTCTCTCGGCGAACTCCCCGCGCTCCGCGCGGGGAGGACGGGCCCTCCGGGCCCGTTGCCGTCCCACACAATCTCCGCCTTGTCCCTTGACAGGGCCCGCCTCTCGAAATAGGATACGCGACTCGTTGACGCCGGAGGTTCCTCCAAATCTCCCGCGGAACGGGTTTGACAAAGACGCGGATTCCAGATATGCATACGTCGCCGACGGGGCGGGTGAGTGCAACGCTGCCGCGCGGTATCCGTGGGTCTTCGCTTACCGCGGCAAGATGATCCGAGGACATAGGCAGCGCTTGCGGAACCTTTCCACGGAGGCTGGTGTCTAAGGACCCGACCGGGGGCTTCCCTCACAGCTCGTCGGTCGTCAGCGGTTACGCGAGTCATTCATAGCGGAAGTCGTTCATTACTTCTCGCGAAAGGAGCGCCGAACGCCGTGCCCAAAGAAATGTTCGATCTCGCGCTGGTACCTGAGCGAGGCGCGGGGAGATCGCTAGCATCGTTCGCCACCTCGTTTCTCATTCAGGGCGGGATTATCGCGGCCATGATCATCGTTCCCCTGATGGCGACGGACAACTTGCCGACGCCCGAGGGGATCATGACGTTCATGGCGCCGCCCCCGCCCCCGCCCCCCCCCCCCCCCCCCCCCCCCCCCCCCCCCCCCCCGCCCCAGCCCCCCCCGCCGCCACCCGGTCCCCCCGCCCCGCCGCCCTTCCTCGCACCC
>Ga0187893_10009600_pt1 | contig 14814 bp, 16 predicted proteins | sample MA1701074metaG_FD_139574 | JGI IMG/M metagenome (GOLD analysis project Ga0187893, IMG submission 139574) | White microbial mat communities from a basaltic lava cave in the Kipuka Kanohina Cave System on the Island of Hawaii, USA - MA170107-4 metaG ...
CTGCGTCACGGGAGACTTCCGCACCGCGGGAATGCCAACTTCGCTCGCGAGAGGCCAGGTTCCCGACACCGAAGATGGCCATCGCTGGCGGTGCTTTCGACCCGTGACGCAGACTCCTAGCCCGAAGGATTCACGAGTCTCGCGGTTCTGGGCGGTCCATCCGGCCGATCTCTGCCTCGCTCCTCCTCGCAGGCTCCTCCGGAGCCAGCTGCGTCGTCGCTCCATGATCTCGTCCGGCTCTCCTCGCCCAGAACACTTCCCGGAGGATCGTGACGCCCTCGGTTTCGTTGAACGGCAGCGGGCCGCGCGCAGCCGACCGCTCCCGCAGGTCGCGATCCTCATGAATCATGCGGGCGAGCTACTCCAGCGTGAGCTCGAGCGCCACGAGGGAGCAGAGGGGCTCGAAGCCAGGGCCGGGAAAGAGGACGGTGGAGCCCACGGGCACCACCGCGCTCGCCGCTGTCTCTTTCGACGCCACCTCCGGCAGCGCGATGTCGCCGTGCGGAGTCGCCTCCGCCGGCACCGGCCGCACGACCGTGCGCGCCACGATGCGGAACCGGCACCAGACGCGGTCCCCCTCCAACAGCACCGGCAGGCCGTCGAAAAGGAGCCCCTCCCCGATCTCTTTCAGGACGGGCAGGACGCGGCGCTCTGCGCGCGGCGCGTCTACCCCACGCTCTTCGTACGCCGCGACGTAGGTGAAGGGCTTCGCGAACGCGTCCGCTGCGGGGCGGAGGTTGGGGACGCGCAACTCTCTGGGCCCGAACAGGGCGTACCCGCCCGCTTCGTCCAGCGCGGCGAAAAACGCCTTCTCTTCCATCGCTCCCTTGATCAGCAGCGGCCCCGCCCCTTTCACCAGCCTCTCCCGCGTGGGCGGTTCGAGGAGGATGAGCCGCGCTTGGATCCGCACGACCCGTTTCGCCGAAGCGCGCTGGAACGCGAGGAAGGCGGCCGTCCTGCGCAGCTGTTCCGCGTCCCCCTTGGCCGTGATCGTGCCTTTCGCCGCGATTTCGAGGAGGGGGGCGGGGGCCGGCGCGAACTGGGCGCGCAACGCCTCCGCGAGATCGGCGGCCCTCTCCGGCGCGTCGGCGGGGCAGAGATCGGCGACGGGAAAGATCTCCGTCTTCGATTCGGTGTCGGCGGCACGAAGCGGGGCGAGGAGGAGGAGGGGGGCCGGAGCGGTTGCGACAGACCTCATGGCGCCAGTGTCCCACCCCCCGGCAGCTCGCGCGCGACGATGTCGGCCGCGGCGCGTGCTGCTTCCTCTCCCACCACGTCGCGCAGCGACTCCAGCGCCCCGCGCACCTCCTCAGGCGCGGCGCCGACCCGCAGGGCGCCGCGGGCGTGGGCGCGGAGCTGGCTCGGAAGCCGCAGCGCGCCGAGCATCGCCACCGCCATCAACTCCCGCTCGATGAGCGGCAGGAACGGTCGCCCGAGCACCTGCCCGTAGGCATCGCGCAGCACGTAGAGGCAGAATTCGGGATGGAGGCGCCGGAGCTTTTCCAGCACCCTCTCGGCGTCCGCTCCGTAGACCCTGCGGAAGAGCGCGTCGCCCCGCGCCAGGAGATCGGGAGGGTGCTCCTCCCGCGGCGGGCCCCCGCCCCCCTCCCCGAGGGTCGCCGCGAGCAGATCGAAGGCGTTGATGGCGCGCGGATAGCCTGCGAAGAGAAAGACCTGGAGCGTGGCTTCGTAGAGATCGCCCGGGGCGATTGCCGCCTCGCACGCCTCCCGCACCCGGCCCGCCAGGAGATCGGTGCGCCCCGCGGCCGCCGCCGCGGCGAGGGCGCAGAGGAGCCGGCGCCTTGTATTCATGGGGAAGGATGCTAAACCGCTCGCCTTGAGCGGCGCAAACCTGGACGAGATGCGCGCCCTGTTCCACGCGGCGGGGCTCGACCCCTCGCCGGAGGACTGGGCCTTCTTCGAGCGCCTGCGGCTGACCGTCATCGCCGGCAACGCCTCGATGAACCTGACCCGGATCACGGAGCAGCGCGAGTTCTTTCTCAAGCATGTGCTCGACTCGGCGCTCCCCCTCGTCGCGGTGCCGGCGCTGCGCGGGCTCGGGGAGGGGCTGCTCGCCGCCGATGTGGGGAGCGGCGCCGGGTTCCCCGGGCTGGTGATCGCCCGCCTGCGACCCAGCTGGGACGTGGCGCTCCTCGAGCGCACGCGGAAAAAGGCGAACTTCCTGGAGGAGGCGGCGGAGGCGCTCGGCCTCGAAAACACCTTCGTGGTCCCCTTGGACGCGGCGGAGGCGCCCTCCCAGGTGCCGGTCCTGCGCCGCCGCTGCGACCTCGTGCTGGCCCGGGCCGTGGGGCGGATCGGGGCCGTGACGCGGTCGGCCAAAGACCTCGTGCGCGCCGGGGGATGGATCGTCCACTACAAGGGGGGGGAACCGCCCCCGGACGAACTGGAGGAGGGGCGCAGGGAGGTGAAACGGCTCGGTTTCCTCATGGAGGAGCCTGCGGTCTACGCGCTTCCCCCCGAGGCTCGCCGCTCCGTCGTGTTGGTAGTCAATCCTCCCAGCGGTCCCATGCGTGACGCAGGCGCCGGCCGGAGCCGAGCCAAGCGAGGAATCCGCCGTGGTAGGGGGCGGTGAGGAGCGGAGGGAGCGAGGCTAGGGGTTCGAAGCGATAGGAGAGGATGTCGGGATCGCCGGAGAGGTCGATCTCGCCCGCGCGCCTTTCGATCCGGAAGAAGAAGGAGCGCCAGACGCCGGTCCGCACGCCGCCGCGGATGCGCTCCCCTTCGGCGAGGAAGAGCAACTCCGCCACGCCGACGTCGAGGCCGGTCTCCTCCCGCATCTCCCGCGTGAGCGCCTCGGTGAGGCTCTCGCCGGGCTCCACGCCGCCCCCCGGCAGATCCCACACCTCCTGCTCCCTCCCGCCGATGACGCGCCGGTTCGAGACCAGGAGCACCCCCGCGTCGGTCTCGAGAAACCCGAAGGCGCCGAGGTAGTCGGGCCGCTTGGCAAAGCCGTGGAAGGGGTCGTGGGCCATGCGATGGCCGCGCAGAGCGGAACCGGACGGGCGCGCTAGGCCGAGTCGAAGTCCTTGAAGATCTCGTCCTGGAAGCGGTCCCAGTCCATGTCTTCGATCTCGTCCCGGGTGATGGGCGGGAGGCTGGCGAAGTGCCGGTACTCCTCCTCGTCACGGAAATCCCCCAGATCGGGCGCCATCTCGTCCCCGCGCTCCTGGACCAGGCCGGCCAGCCCGCCGTAGGCCGCAAAAAGCTCCCCCGCCCCCTGGTACCGCTCCCGGAGCCGGGCGTACCAGATCTCGAACCGCTCCGGCGCGATCTGCCATGCCAGGTCGAACTCCCGCTTGGCCTTCCCCAAGGACATGTCCGCCAGGTAGACCCGGCCTAGGAGGAAGCGGGCGGTAAAGCTGACGGGGTTGCGGCGCAGGACCTGTTTGAGGCTGGCACGGGCCCGGGCGCGCATCCCGGCCAACAGGGCCAGGCGGGCGGCGAGGGTCCCGAGGGTCTCGGCCAGCTTGGAAGGAATGCTCAAAGGACGGCTCCGTGGATTCAAGCGGGAAGGAGTCTGGATCCGATACGGACTGCGACGTCCTGCAATCCTATTCCCCCCGGGCTCCGGCCGCAAGGGAGGGGGAAAAGGCGGCAGGCGCCACGCGAAAGCAGGCGATGGCCATCTTGAAACGACCTGGATCCCGGCGGAGGGAGGCTCCCGGCGCATGTCGCTAAAGGGCAACCTCTCGAGCGTCAATCTCACCGAGATTTTCCAGATGCTCTCGCTCTCCGGGCGGGAGGGGACGCTTTTCATCTATGAGGGGGCGCGCAAGCGCGCGATCTGCTTCACCAAGGAAGGCGTGTCGATCCGCTCGCGGGAGCGGAACGAGGCCAGCCTCATCGGCAAGATCATGGTGCGGCTCGGGAAGATCGCCGAGGAGGATCTCGCCCGGGCGATCGCCGAGCGCGATTCGACGAGCCGGGTCTTGGGCGACGTGCTGGTCGAGCAGGGCGTCTGCACCCGCGAGGACGTCGAACTCGCCTTCCGCATCCAGAGCGAGGAGGACATCCAGGACCTCTTCCTCAACAAGAGCGACGCGCAGTTCGAGTACGTGGACGGGTACTTCCCCGAGAACGATGGGATGCCCTTCATCCACCTCAACGTCAACTCGCTGCTCATCGAGATCGCGCGCCGCTCCGACGAGTGGGAGTACATCCGCCGCCGCGTGCGCGGCCCGCGCGAGATCTACCACTTCACCGGGGTGGAGGCCGCCGTCGAGGCGGACATCCTCGCGCAGTGCTCGAGCCATCGCATCGATCCGCTCATCGACGGCACGAACGCGGTGGGCGATCTCATCGAGCTCTCCTACGTCAACCGGTTCGAGGTCTGCAAGCTGCTCGCGGCCTACCTCGACGCGGGGATCATCGAGCTGGTACCGTCCGACGCCGTGCGCCAGAACGCCCGCCAGTGCCTGCGCAGCGGGGACGCCGCCGGGGCCATCCGCCACTACGAGTACCTCATGGCCACAGGGGAGTTCCCCATCGAGGTGCTCTGCGAGGCGGCGGAGGCGCACGAGGACGTGCGCGACTACACCGCGGCGGCGGGCCTCCTGCGCCGCTTCGCCGAGGAACTGGTGCGCGAGGGGGACCACCGGGGCGCCGTGGACGCGCTGCGCCGGGTCGCCACCTTCTCCCAGCCGGAGCCGGAAGCGCTCCGCTTCCTCATCGACCTCGTTCTGGAGCAGCCGCGGGCGGCCGCGGACTTTACCGCCCAGGTGGTCGAGGCGGGGAAGACGCTCGTCGCCATCATGGTCAAGAACGAGCAGCGGGCCGAGGCGCTCCAGCTGCTCGAGCGGCTCGTGCGCGCCTTCCCGGACGAGGTGGCCTTCGCGGTCTCCCTGGTCAACGTCCACTACGAGGACGGCAACCTCCAGCGCGCCGCGCAGGAGTGCGAGAAGCTGGCGAACGGCTTCGTGAAGCGTCGGCGCCACCCCCCCGCCATCAGCCTCCTCAAGAAGCTGCTCATCATCGATCCCGACCGGAACGACATCCGCGAGAAGCTGCGCAAGCTCGCCTCGGGCCGGCGCCGCTCCTCGACCCCCGCCGCCCTGCCCCGCATCGCCGTCGCCCTGGCCGCGGCGCTCCTGGTGGGCGGCACGGCGGTGGTCGTCGTCAAGCGCGAAAACGCCCCGCCGGTCTCGGCGGGCGGACTCGAGCCCGAAGTCCTCAAGAAGTTCCTCGGCGCGTTCAACGCGGAGATGGCGCTGGCGGAGCAGCATGGGACCGCGGCGGCGAGCGCCTACGACCGCCTCCTGGAGACCCTGGGGAACGACCCCCACGCCAACCGCGCCAAGATCGTCGAGATGATCACGCTGGCTGAGGACCGCTTCGCCAAGTACGACGAGCGCTCCCGCAAGGCGCTCTCCATCGGCGAGACGATCCGCAAGCAGGCGCCCGACGAGGAGACCGCGCTGCGCGCACGGGCCATGCTCGCCTCCCTGCGCGAGCTCGACGCCCGGGTGCAGGCGGCCCGCACGCGCTGGCAGACCGAGGGGCACGCCGCCGCCGTCCGCCAGCACGCCTCGGGAGAAGTGGACTACAAGGCGGGGCGGCTCCAGCTCGCCCTCGACCGGCTCACCCTGGCGCGCGCCCTCTCGCCCCGCGAGGACTGGCGCCGGGAGGCCGATCTCGACCGCCTCATCGCCAACCTCTCCAACGACGTCGAGAAGGTGCGCGAGAGCCTCCGGGTCGCCCGCGCGCGGGAGGACGAGGGGAACTGGACCGGAGCGCGGCAGGTCTACATCGCTCTCCTGAGCGAATACGCCAAGTACGGCTTGGAGGCGGATGTCGTACGGGACCTGCGGCTTCCCGTGGAGATCCTCTCGGTCCCCCCGGGCGCCACGGTCCTCCTCGACGGCGAGGCGGCCCCCCAAGTGACCCCGGTGCTGGTGCGGATCACGCCCTTCGCGAAGACGACGGTGACCGTGCGCAAGCGCGGGTACCGGGAGGAGAGCCTCGTCCTCGGCCCCTTCGGCGCGGCCACCGACCCCACGGAGTACACCTACGCGCGCCGGCTCCTCAAGGCACCGAACTGGTCGGTGAACCTCCAGGGGCCGATCGAGTCGACCCCCGCGGCGGCCCGCGGACAGGTGTTCGTCGCCAGCCGCAACGGCCGCTACATGCTCATCGACGCCGCCACGCAGAAGACCGTCGCCAAGGGGTCGGTGAAGTCCCTCGACGGGGTGTCGGGCGGCATCGCCACCGACGGCCGGCGCTTCTTCGTCCCGACGCTGGACGGCGTGGTGCATATCTTCGAGGGCGGAGCGAACCCCCAGCCGGCCGCCTCCCTGCCCGCCTTACCCGCCAAGCTCTACGCGACCCCCGCCGTGGCCGACGGCGTGCTCTACGTGGTGGACTTCGCGGGAACGGTCTGGGCCTACGACATCGCGACCGCCGCCAAGCTCTGGAGCCGTGAGACCACCTACGGCTGCCGCACCGGAGTGGTCGTGCACGGCGCGCACCTGGTCGTCACGACCAGCGCGGGCCACGTCACGGTCCTCGGGCGAAGCAGCGGCGAACGGGTCGTCGAGTACGACCTCAAGGGCACGTTCGTGGCCGCGCCCGCGGTCGCGGGCCCGGACGACCTCGTCTTCGGCAGCGAGGAGGGGACGCTGTTCGGGGTGGAGAAGCTCACCGGCTATCGCCGCTGGGAGCGGCCGATCCGCACGCCGGTCCGGACGACCCCGGTGATCCGCGGCCGACTGGTCTTTCTCCCCACCCAGCCCGGCGAGCTGGTTGCGGTGAACGCCCAGACCGGCGACGAAGTGGACCGCTACGGCGGCACCGGGACCGATGCGCGGTCTCCCGTCGCCTCCAACGACCGGGTCTTTTTCGCCGTGGGCCAGACCCTGGCCGCCTTCGCCCAGCGGACCGACGGTTCGTACGGCCTGGCGTGGACCTTCCACGCCGAGGGCCGCATCCTGGCCGGACCGGTTTCGGACGGCATGTGCGTCTACATCGGGGACGAGCGGGGCAACTTCTACTGCCTGGCGAGCAACGACTGACCATGGCCGCCCGCGCACTTCCCCCCCCCCGCCGTTCCCCTCCGGGACGCCGACTCAACTCCCTTGGCGAGAGGTCCGATAGGTCTGCAAGCCGACGACGCGCGTCGGAGAGGGAATCCACGTGAGCCTGCTCAAGCGCATTTTCGGGGGCGGACGCTCCCGCCCTGCCGGCGAGGATGCGGCGACGCATCTCGCCAAAGAGTTGCAGACTTCCATCCACGAGGCGGAACGCCTCGTGGCCGCGGGCCGCCACGAGGAAGCGCTCCGCGAGGCGGAGTCCGGGCTCAAGAAGTTCCCCACCGCGGCCCGCCTCCGCGGCGTCGTCCTCTTCGTGAAGCGCGAGGCCTCCAACAAGAAGATCCTGCAGCTCAAGGCGGCGCTTGAAACGAAGAAGGACGAGCGCGCCTACCGCGAGCTGGTTTCGCTCTTCCTCGATCTGGGCCGCATCGATGCCGCCCTCGAGACGGCCACGCGCTACGCCCAGGAGTTCGCCGAAGCGCCCGACGCGCACATCCTTCTCGGGGAGGTCCACCTGGCGCGGTACTTCGCCGAGCTGTTCGCGCGGGATGCGCGCGCGGCAATCGAGAGCCTCGAGCGCGCCGTGCAGCTCAACGGGGACGGCATCCGCGCCCACCTCCAGCTCGCGCTCCTCTACTACGCCGTGGGCGCGCTGCGCACCAGCGCCGCCTCCCTCGGCGAGGTCGTGCGCCTCGACGCCGCGAACGCGCGTGCGGCGACATTCCGGGAGGAGCTGCTTGCGCGCGCCCAAGGCGAAGAGGATCTCGACATGCTGCTCGAGGAGGCGGAGGAGTCGCAGCAACTCCCCCACGACCCCTCGGTCTTCCCCGGCGGGCGCCGCTACAACATCGAAAGTCGCGGCGGCACGCTCCAGCCCAAGCTCTTCGCCGCCGCGGCGGCGGGCATCGGGCGCAAGCTCCAGGTGCAGCAACTCGCGGCCGTGGGGATCGGCGGCAAGCCCCTCGCCGTGGCGGGGGACAACAAGGAGCAGTTCGTGCGGCTCGCCTGCCGGCTCGACCTCGCGTCGCGCCGCGCCGGGCGCCGCATGAGCTTCGGCACCATGCGCCGGTTCATGGTCGAGGGGCCGTTCGGCCGGATCGTGCTCGTGCCCGCCGGCAACTGCGCCGTGGCGGCGCGCGCCCCCCGGTCGGTCTCCGGGGACCGGATCGCCGAGGGCCTCGAAGTGGTCGTGACCGCGTCCCGCGGGGGGGAGGAGGCCTAGCATGGAAAGTGTTCTGGAGCAGCTCGGCGCCGAGCCCTGGGTCCGCGGAAGCATGATCGTCTCCCACGAGGGGATGGTCGTACTCGAGCGCGTGGCCGGCGACCTGGACCGCGATGCCGTCGCCGCCTTGGCCTCCGATCTCGTCGTCGAGACGGCGGAGGGGCTGCGCGAGGGAGGGCTCGAGCCCTTCAGTCGCATCGTGCTCTCCGCGACCGCGGGGGAACTCGTGGTCGTGGGGTGCGGATCCGTCTATCTCGTCGTGATCGCCGCGGCGGGATCCGAAGCGTTTTACATCGAAATCGATAGTGCGGCGCGAAAACTGAGAATGCTCGTCCCCACCGCCAGCATGCGGGACCTGTAGGCGGGGACCAGAGAGGAAGCCAGCGATGGTGCAGATCAACTTCGCGAACAAGGAGATCCAGTGCAAGATCGTCTACTACGGACCGGGGATGTCCGGAAAGACGACGAACTTGGAGGTCGTCCACAAGAAGGCGCCGACCAACTCCAAGGGCGACCTCACCTCGATCGCGACCGAGGGGGACCGTACGCTCTTCTTCGACTTCATGCCCCTCGATCTCGGAAACATCGCGGGCATCAAGACGAAGTTCCAGCTCTACACGGTGCCGGGCCAGGTCTACTACAACTCCACGCGCAAGCTGGTGCTGCAAGGCGTGGACGGGATCGTCTTCGTGGCGGACAGCCAGGCGGACAAGATCGAGGACAACCTCGAATCCCTCGGAAACCTCCGGGGCAACCTGCGGGAGTACGGCCGCGACTTCGATTCGATCCCGATCGTCTTCCAGTTCAACAAGCGCGATCTCCCGACGGCGCTCCCGATCGAGGTCCTGCAGGAAAAGCTGGGATCCGGCTCGGCCCCCTACTTCGAGGCGGTCGCCTCCACCGGCGAAGGCGTGTTCCCCACGCTCAAGGCGCTGGCGAGCCTCGTTCTGGAGTCGATCAACCGCGACAAGCGCGAAGGCAGCCTCACCGAGGTGAAGGTGGCCTCCTCCCCGACCGCCCGTCCCGGCGCAGGCGCGCGTCCCGCCGCGAGCGCCGCGGCGCCCGCCCGGCCCGCCCCCGCCCGGCCCGCGGCGGCCCCCGCGCGCCCCGCCACGGCGCCGGCCCGCCCCGCCGACCGGTTCGCCGGCCGGCCCGCCGCCACCGCCACCGCGCCCCCCACCGCTGCGCAACCCGCGCGGCCCCCGCGCCCCGAGCACACCGGCCGCCAGGTCACCGAGCCGGTGGGCCGCCCGGCGAGCATGCCGGTGGGCAAGGTGAGGATCAAGGAGCACGGGCACAAGTCCCGCATGATCCTCACCCTGGTCATCGCCGCGGTGATCGTGGCCGCGGTGGGCTTCGTCATCGCGAAATACATCTAGGAGCTCAACCACCCATGACGAAGCCCACCCGCCAGCTCACCGACGCGGAGCTCCGCGAGCGCCGCCTGGTCTTCTACAAGGAGGACATCCAGAGCATCGACAGCGCGCTGCGCGACTTCCTCGCGCGGTCGAAGTCGAAGGCCTGCCTCCTCGTCGACAAGGACGGCCACCTGATCACCCAGGAGGGGCAGGTGAGCCGATCCGACACCGACACCCTCTCGGCCCTCGTCGCCGGCTGCTTCGCCGCGACCCGCGAGATGGCGCGCATCCTCGGCGAGGAGGAGTTCACCGCGCTCTTCCACCAGGGGCGCAGGGACAACCTGCAGCTCTCGCTGGTGGGCAGCCGCACGATCCTCGCCGTGCTCTTCGACGACACGACGACGATCGGGATGGTGCGCCTCTACTCGGCGGAGACCGCCCGCAAGCTCGGCATGCTTTTCAAGAAGATCGCCACCCGCGATCCGCTCAGCACGCCGCGCGGCGACGACGAGCAGCTCAGCGAGGGGTTCCAGGCCGCCGCGGCCGACACCCTGGACAGCGTGTTCGGCGAAAACTGACAGCCAGGATCGTCAATTTCCTTGCGTGACGATCATGAGGGGCCCCGGGGAACCGGGGCCCCGCTCCTTTGGCCTACTTGTGCGCCACGTACTCCCCGCCGTTCCGCTTGGCGAGGTTGAGGAGGAATCCGGCGTTCTGCTCCTTGCTGACGCCGATGGCGTGGATCACGAGGCCCAAGAGCTTGTTGCGCGCGGTGATCTCCTCGAGGATCTGGGCGGCGTCGACGATCCGCCCGTGGGTCGGCTGGCCGTCGGTGAGGAAAAAGATCGTGTCCGCCTCCTCCTTCGTGCGGTTGCCCCCGGCCGCCACGTCCATGGCGAGGGTGAGCGCGTCGTAGATGTTGGTCGCGCCGGCCGGCTGGAGCTTCTCGACGAACTTGCGCGCCTCCTGCTTGTTGGCCGGCGTCGCCGGCACGGGCTTGCGCTTCCACTCCGACACCGTGGAGCTGTAGGTGACGATGGAGAAGAGCGCCTCCTCCGGCAGGGCGGCGAGCGCCTGGAGCAGTTCGCGCTTGGCCGACTCCATCCGCGGCGGCTTCTTGCCCCCTTGACCGTCGAGGGGGAACTCCATGCTCCCGGAGATATCGACGCAGAAGACGATCCGCTTGCTGGAGGTGCGGATGCCGTAGAAGTAGACGACCCCGTCCTTCGCCTGCCCCGCCCCCTCCTCGCCGGCCGCCCCCTCGGCGGGCGGGCTCCAGCCCTCCCGCGCCTTCTCCCACCAGAGGCGCCACGCCTCCGCGTCGGGATCCATCTTCCGCCCGGTGAGACGCAGGAGCGCCGCGTTCAAGTCGTCGCGTAGCCGCCCCTCCTCCTTGGGGAACCGGGCCACGAGCAACTCCACCGACTCCTTGCGACGGATCCGGGCCAGCTCCGCGATCACCGCCGCGCGCACCTGCCACGCCGGGTCGTCGAGCCGCTGCCCCAGGAGCGCGAGGAGCGCCTCGCCGCCCCGTTTCGCCAACGCGCGGATGTGGGCGCCGAGGACGGTCGGATCCTCCTCGCGGCCGATGGCCGCGCGGAGTGTCGGCTCCCCCGCGACGCCCATCTGCGCGAGGATCGCGCCGCAGCGGAGCCGCTGCCGCCAGTCCTTGTCCTTGAGCCCGGCCTCGAGCGCCGCAAGGGGCTTGAGCCGCTCCTTCTCCCCCAGCTCCCCCACCAGCTTCGCGACCCGCGACTCGAGCCAGAGGTGGAAGTGCCGCTCGCTCTGCTGCAGCGAAACCATCTCCTGGAGGCGCTTCGACTTCCTGTGGAAGTCCGCGGCGAGCGCCGCGTTGATGAGCACGGTGTCGGGCCGCTTGCCGTGCTGCTTCTCGTAGTTGCGCGCGTAGGTCTCCGAGGCGTTGTCGTATTGCTCCTTGACCTTGATGTAGTCCTCGGTCACCTCGCGCACGAGCTTCGCCAGCTGGTCCGCGCCTTTCTCGAGGCGGTCGAGCTGCTTGATGAGCCCTTCCACCATGGAGGGGCTCCAGACCGGGACCAAGGCGTCGAAGGCCTTCGTCTTCTCCTCGAGCCGCTCTTCGAACTTGAACCCGGGATGCCGCTCCGGCGGATACTTGGGGGGCGCGGGGGCGCCGGGCGGCGGATCGGGCTTTTTCTCCTTCTCCTTTTTCTCCTCGTCGGGGGGTTCGGGAGGAGGCTCGGTCCATTCCGCCGGATCCATCCCCTTGGCACGCTTCTTCGTATCGCCGTCGAGCCCCTCCCAGGACTCCCACGGGTAGGGACGAAGGGGGAACGCCTCCGGGTTGGGCTCCAAGAGATCCTTGAGCTTGAAGTCGCCCGCGAGAACCACGAGCGAGAGGACCGACAGCAGAAGGATTCGCCGCCCCACGCTGCCGGGATTTTACAATCCGACCCATGGCCGAATACAGAGCCGTCTGCCGGGTGGAGGCGCTGCCGCCGGGGCAGGGGCGCAGTTTCGTCGTGGCGGGCAGGGAGATCGCGCTCTTCCATGTCGAGGGCGGTTTCCACGCTCTGGACAACAACTGCTGCCACGCGGGCGGCCCCCTGGGCGAGGGAGCGCTGGAGGGGTGCGTCGTCACCTGCCCATGGCACGCCTGGCGGTACGACGTCACGACCGGCGTCTCGGTCATGAGCGCGCATCTCGCCGTGCAGCGGTTCGAGACCCGCGTGAAGGACGCTCAGGTGGAGGTGCTGGTGTAGCGAAAGACCGCCAGCCGCTCGCGCCCCATCCGGTCGGGCGCGGAGGAGGTCGGCGTCGTGAGGCTCACCAGGGTGAGCCCCTTCCCCAGGACGGTTGCGATCTCGCTCTCCAACACGCCGAACGGGGGCCCGTCCGCTTTCTCGCCGATGGGGAAGAGCAGCGCCACGAGCCAGCCGCCCGGCGCGAGGGCGGCGCGAAGCGACGCCGCGTATTCGGCCCGGCGCGCCGGGTCGATGGCGCAGTAGCAGGTGTACTCCACGATCCCCGCGAAGGCCCCCGGGTAGCGGCGGCCCAACTCGAATACGTCGAGCCGCTCGAAGGGGATCCCCTCCGGCGCGACGGCGAAGTCGAACCCGATGGCGTCGTAGCCGTAGGCGCGGAAGAGGCGCACGTCGTGGCCGCGGCCGCAGCCGGGAAACGCCACGCGGCCCTTCGCGGGTGCCCCCGCGCCCCCCAAGAGATCGACGAAGACCGGGCAGGGGCCGCCCAGATCCCAGCCGGTCTCCCCGGAGCGGTAGCGCCCCTCCCAGTAGGCGGCCGTCGAGACCTCGTGCATCGAGGCCTCTATTGAACCCCATGGCAGAATGATTCCTGGTCCATTGGAGGGTGCCCTTGCGCCACCTCGTGATCCTCGCCCTGCTCGCATCGACCCTTATCGCCGAGGAGGAGGCGCCGCCGGCGCCGCCGGCGCCGCCCCCCCCGACGCTCTCCCAGGCGGTCGAGGAACTCACGAAGGCGCTCGCCGACAAGTCCATCGACGACATCCTGACCGCGCTGCCCCGGGTCGCCACTGCCTATGCCGGTGCGGAGCCCGATGTCCAGAAGGCTTCGGTGGCCGCCGTGGCGCAGGCGCTCAAGGTGGAGGACCTCCGGGTGCGGCACGGCGCCATGGCCGCGCTGGGGACCATGCGAGCCAAGGGGTCGAGCAAGCACCTCACGAGGTGGCTCAACCCCCCCAACGACCTGAAGGCGGAAGACCCGATCACCTACGTGGAAGCGATCAAGGCGGTGGGGGAAATCGCCGATCCCGCCACCCTCGCGACGCTGGACAAGCTTTCCGACCATCAGGAGCTCCCCATTGCGGTGGCCGGCACCCATGCGCTGGGCGGGTACAAGGAGCTGCCCGTGGGTGCCAGGAAGAAGCTCGCCTTTGACCTGGTGAGCCGGCTGAACATGCTCACGTCGCGATCCCGCCGCGCCGACTGGGGGGAGTCCGCCATCCTGAGGCGGACCCAACTGGGGGTTGCGACGGTGACCGCCCTGCAACGGCTCACGGGCAAGAAATTCGAGACGCCGGAGGGCTGGAATCGCTGGAAGGACGAGGCGGAGAAGCAGCGCAATCCCTTCGAGTAACTCGGCCTTGTTCGGCGGGCGCGCGTTCCTTAGACTGTCCGCGCCTTGCCCAAGCTCATCGTCACGGAAGGCCCCAACACGGGGGCGGAATTCAACGTCGGGAAGGCGGTCATCCTCGGCCGCCTGGAGACCAACGACGTTCCCATCCAGGACGGCAAGGCCTCCCGCGAGCACGCCAAGATCTTCCAGCAGGGCAGCGAGTACGCGATCGTCGATCTGAATTCCTCCAACGGCACCTTCGTGAACGGCCAGAAGATCACGAAGCGGGTGCTGAAGCCGGGGGACGAGATCGCCATCGGGCTGGTCCAGTTGCGCTTCGACCTGGCCATGGACGAGAAGAAGCGGGCGGAGGCGCCCAAGCGCAAGAGCCTCGACGAGGCGTTCGAGACCGCCGCCAAGCAGAAGGATGCGCCGGGGGGCGCGGGGGCGGCGACCTCCTCGGGCGCGCCGGGCGACATCAAGTTCAAGAACCACCAGCCTCTCCAGTTCCGCAAGGTGAAGGCCGGCAAATCTCTCTTGGGCTTCGACCTCTCCCAGATGGGAGGCGACGCCAAGCTCATCCTCACGATCATCCTGGTCGGCTTCCTCGCCCTCTGCATCTACCTGGGCTTCCAGGTCACGGGGAAGTAGCGGGGCGGGCGCAGAACGCGCCCAGGAGCGCGCAGGCCGCTCCCGCCAGGTGGAGGAAGAGGCCCGGTCCGGCGCTCCACGAGTCGCTGCCCCCGAGGTGGAGCAGTTGGCCGCCCGCGACCAGCGCCCCCAGCCCCCCCGCGACGAACGCCGCGATCCTGCGGCCCTTCCCGCCGGCCTCCCCCTTCCGGGCGCCCAGGAGCGCGGCCGCCAGAACCGTCGCCAGGGCCGCGACCAGCGCCTCCATCCGCTCGTACCCCCAATGGTCGATGGAGGAATCCGCATCGAAACGGAAGTACTGGTAGGGGAGCGCGAACCCCAGCGCCGCGAGGGCCCCCGCGGCTAGGAGTCTGCGTCACGGGAGACTTCCGCACCGCGGGAATGCCAACTTCGCTCGCGAGAGGCCAGGTTCCCGACACCGAAGATGGCCATCGCTGGCGGTGCTTTCGACCCGTGACGCAGA
>Ga0187893_10009601_pt1 | contig 14813 bp, 11 predicted proteins | sample MA1701074metaG_FD_139574 | JGI IMG/M metagenome (GOLD analysis project Ga0187893, IMG submission 139574) | White microbial mat communities from a basaltic lava cave in the Kipuka Kanohina Cave System on the Island of Hawaii, USA - MA170107-4 metaG ...
GGGAATATAGAATCGCCTGTAAATTGGTCGGCGATACCAGGGACGATAACGGCATGCTTACCAATTTCTTCAGAGAAGAAGCGCGCTGTTGATTCATCAGCGTTGTGCAAACAAATGCGTACGGCTGAGTTGGAGAATATGGTCTTTAATTCAGCACCACCTGATGAGGTTGGATCACCAGTTACTTTGCCGGCTATCTGCGTGATGTTCTGCAGAATAACAGCCAAACCGCCGTTGGCACCACGGACGATAGCGGATAATTTACCAGCTATGTCAATGTTCAATGTTTGATATTCATCGAAGAAGGCAAATAATGGCAGAACACAAGCTGTACCGTAGCGCGTATGCAGTGCTTGTTCTAATTGATAGACAAAGCAGGCAGACAAGGATTCAGCATCCGGTCCAAGGGACGCCGGCGCACCAAAGATAAATACCGTCGCCTTGTGCATAGAAGCACGCACATCGACATTGGATTCTTCAGTTACGCGCAGGATATTGGCGTTCTTAAACATACGCAGACGGCCGCGTACGCCCTGAATATTCTTGTCCCAGTCACTATCAGTACGGATAATCGAGGACAGAGTCTGGGTCAATTCATTCAATTCAGCTGGATCAACATCGGAACTGTTTTTCAGGTTGCGCAAAGACTCGACAATATTGCGTCTATTGTTAACCAGGCGCATCAAGCCACGCGGATTGCATGGCAAGGTCATGATTTCTGTCGGCACACCATTTTCATCTTCGCCCGATACCTGCACAGCACCCCACTTAAGAAGCGTGGCTAGACCAGCTATATAGCCGTGATCGCGCTCAGCCCAGTGTTGCTCTTCCGGCGGCAAGGAGTTAACGTCACGCACAATTGAAGAGGCAAAAACAATTGGATCTAAATCAAGTGGATTCCAATGAATTGAATTGTTGTCCAATGGATTGAAATACAAGGTTTCAAATCCAGCTTGTTGCGCTTCCGGCAACACTGTATATTTGAAGCCCTCTTTTCTTTCGTCCAAGTCAGGATCATTGGCTTTAGCTTCCAAGGCAATGATAACGCATGGCTTGGCCAGCATGGCTTTGATGATTGCGCGCATCAGGGTTGTTTTTCCTGAACCGGATGGAGCAACCATGAACATGTTCTTGTTTGGTAGGCGTCCCAAAGGTACAGTAATCGGCAAATGCGTACGAGCCAGGAAGCCAAAAGGCAATACTATGCCGTCTTGTTCTGTCCAGGTAGCATTTGGATTACGCTTGCCTAGCCTGCCGTGCTTACGCAAGTTAGGCGGGCAAAGGAATGATCTTTCATACTCACGTGGTGTCATTAAGCCTGATGGCGGGTTAAACGTACGTACCGTCTGCCATGGGAAGAGACGCTTCTTGTGAGCAGCAGCAATAATAATTGCCAAAATTACAAGCGTTGGGATCATCAAGGCAATGGAAGTTGCATCGATGAAGCCTTTTGGTTTGTAGGTTTGATTAGCTTGCCCTTGCTGCGCCGGTTGGAAAAACGTATTGGCATTGGTGCTTGTGCTTGTATTTGACTCCAAACGCAAATTCTGACCAGTTGCAGCAACATTGCTTATTGGTTGACCAGCTGGTTGAGCTTGTTGTTGAGCCGGCTGCTGCATATTGGCAGCCATTGGCTGCGACTGCCCATTAGCCATCTGAGCGCCGGATTGAATAAGAGGGCTTGTACCTGGATGTGTTGGATAAGCAGGTGTTGGCTGTGCCACCATGCCCTGACCATTAGGATCGACAACTTGCTGTGGTGCAGCCGAATAAACGGGACCACCTCCGTTAGGCACGTAGACGCCATTTTCGTTGATGCGACCGCCGGCAGGTGATGCGGTCATCTGCGGCATTGCCGAACCAGGAGCAAGTAAATACTGATTATCCTGCATTTGCAGTCGACGTTCGTATTCTTTGGCAGTGATTGTCTCACCGGTATCCGTATTACGGTACCGAGCAATCGTGCCACGATCGTTCATTTGTGCTCTCCAGGTCATTAGCTTGATTGACCTCCCTCGCTAATACCAACTATCTTCATGCCATCAGGCGTGTTCTTCACCATATACTCGAGCTTCACTGGACGGGCGGTTTGACCCTTGCCAGGAATTACAAGTGTTTGGGTACCATCGACAAAAACTACAATTGCGCCCTCATGTGAGCCACCAGCAAATACTCTGTCCGCCTTGAAGCTGCTCTTAACTCCAGAGCCTTCAATCTGGGCAGCTAATTCAGGTGACCAGACATTCTTGCGATACGTCTCGGCTACATCCGGCGTCATAAAGGCAATAGCCTTTTCTTGCGATATTCTAGCTGTAGAGGCTGACAAATCCCAAGCTAACGGCAGCCAAGCCATAACCATAGACTTTGCTTGCTCAGCATCGGTTGATGAGGAACTACTAGAAACAGGCGCTCCTTCAACCATGCGATTGCTACCACCACGCAAAGGCGACTGACCACCACTAACATCCGGGTCGCTCATCCATTTTTGATAGGTAGCCTTGCGCTCCGGTGCAGGCGTCGGCATTAGAAGAATAGTTAGAAATATTCCGGCCAAGAATCCTACGGCTGCCACCATAATCAGTGTCAGGCGATATTTTTCTCCAGCTTGATAATCAAACATCTTCTATCACCTCCTCCTTAACTAGCCTGTGCATGTTCGCGCTCAATAGATTCAGGACTTACACCCTGAGCGAGCAGATGGCATGCCATGCGCATGTCGCCATTACAAACCTCAATCATACGAGCACGCAAGGGCTGATCGTTGTTAGGTTCGGTTGTGGCCACCCAATACATAAAGCGTGGAACAACAAGTTTCACAACCCCACGAGACATCTTGTGGTAGATGAGAAATGCTTCCGAATACTCACGGTTTTTGCGAGTCAGGTGTCCAATAGCGGACATTTCCTGTGGCGTTAGACCACAAGCTTCCCTTATTAAATCAAAGTTAGCCGGGTCATTACCAAGAATAATCTTGATGGCACTATTGCTGGCAAGTGTGCGCGCCCGATCATCTTTCAAAAGATCGTTCAATTCCTGAGATATGCCAATGAAGAGCAGACCCAAGTGTCGGCTTGTACGTGAAGCATCTTCAACAAGCGTCTTACCGCCTTCATAACGCAACAGTCTCCACAGCTCGTCTATGCAGAATACAAATCGAGCCGGCTTTCCTTTAGCCATTTGCTCGAGCTTGTGTTGATGGGCTCGTCTTAAGACAAAATCCGAAACGAAAAGCGTCACAACGGCTTCCAATGTTTTGTCATGCGCCAGATCGGCAGTATCAAATACCATCAACTGGGCATCCATTGGAATAGATGTCGGACCATCAAATAATTTACCGAAAATGGCTCCACGACAATAGAGTCCTAAGCGGTTAGCTAAATCTTCGGCAACCTCACCTCGGCGATAGCCTTTATTTGCTTCTGCCTCATGCGTCAACCAGGCAACCAAGTCAGACTCGATTGGAATTCTACCTTCAAGAGCGCAGCTCTTATAAATTGCTTGAATACCCTGCATAAGGATGGGTTTTTCATCCTTTGTCATCGCTTGCTCACCGCGCTCGCCTAACATGACCGAGTGGAAATTGAGCAACTTGATGATATGCGATTCCGGCGGATTGGCCGGATCAATAGGTTTGCCATCGGAAGTTGCAAATGGCAAGTCGTACAAATTGATACATACAGAGCCATCAGGACCCAGACGAATATATGCAGCATCGTCATACACATCGGTAAGCATTTTATAACTGCCCGAACGGTCGATAACGACAGACTTGGCGCCAGCCAGAGTTTTCATTTGCAGAATTTGTTGGGCAACCATAGATTTACCTTCGCCTGGCTGACCAAAGACAATAGCCAAAGCGTTCGGTAGTTTTTCATCATATGGATTAAGGAAAACAGGCTCCAGGGTTTCTTTGGAAAATCCTAGCCAGTCACCCTTTTCAGAACCTAGTTGGGCATGCACGAAGGGGAAGGAATTACGCACGGTAGGTGTTCTTACAGCCTTACCACGACGTGTGACATCTACTCCTAAGCCTGGCAAGCTGCCAACAAATAATTGCTTCTGCTCATGGAAGCCCACGACAAAGCGAGCACCACGGCATTGCGGAGCAGCACTGCGTACTAGTTCCGTATTGCGGTTCAGGTCTTCTAAGGAGTCGGCATTCAACGTGAAATAAACAGCATAGTTGAATATTTCCATGTTGGTTGTATACAACTCGGAACCAATGTGAGCAGCTTCCTGAGCCTTTTCCGCTTCTTCCTGGTTGGGAGCAGAACGTGGTCCAAGAATTCCTTGATAGGTGTTGGCAGTCGCTTGTGATTGCTTACGTTGCAATCGCTTACGGAATACTTCTTTGTCCAACTTGTGAGCAAAGATATTCATGCGCCATTCGCAATTTAGCCTCAATAGTGGCGACAACCACAAGGGACCAGTACGTTCGGGCAAGCGTGACATGTACAAGCTGCGAACGAATTTACCTGTTTGATGGCTTGAATCGGCAGATTCAGTCAGATCGCTAATTAAGGCATAATCAGAGTGTGAGAAATCATAGACCGACTCAGTCAATTGCTCACGCAAAGTAGAAGGCTCCATATCAGGAAATACGGCCCGAAGATCAGGACTTATGGAACTTGTCTGCGGTCTAATAGGCTGAGGCAGATTCTGACTGGATTGAGCACTTGTCGGGTTGAGTTCCTTGTAGAGCATCTGGAAGTATTCGCCGGCACCAATTGGACGACCACTCATACCGCAATGGTTCAATTGCGCGACATGTCCCATTGATCTTTGCACCAATGTTTGGACGTTCTTTAAGTGATGTGCCTTGCTCTGGCTGGCAGCCTTATTTGTAAATACATCAATGATATGGTTGACCGTATTTTCAATAAATGATTGCTTGGCTGGTTTTTCTCTAGGTGGACGGAAGCAGAAGGTCACATAGAACTTCAACTCAGGAATAAAGTTCTTAGACATCAAAAATGCTTCGTCATTTTCTACGCCGCGTGCAACGTATTGGAGAAACTCGTCATTAACAACATCAACTGGGTGGCGCAAGAAGTATTCGCGCTTGGTGATATTGTGGCAAACGATGGTCAACTGGACGGACGTATCAATACTGTTTAAAAATCCAGTAAAGTGCTGCATGAGCGATCCCAAACGCACTTCATCAAAGCCTGAAACGTGTACACCATCAACTTCAAAGCAGCAACGATAGCTGCCGTCTTTCAAAACAACAATGCCTAATCCTGATGCTTCATCCTGGAAGAGATCCCACAAAGGCACAAGACCGGCCGCCGACGGATTTGAACGAGGGACAGCAGCTGAAGGCAACTTGGCGAGGCGAGCCTTTCTCATTTCTCTGTCCAAATTTTGAGTGCCCGCGTTTTGTCCTCTGCCAAGGAAACCTAGCAAGCTATTTTCTGGTAAATTTGAGCGGGACAATGATGAATCCATAAAAGACACCCTAATCAATAAAGTCAACAAAGTCTTCGTCGGTTATAAACCGCCTCGGACTTGGATCTGGTCCAGGAACATAAACACCAGGCGAGAAAAACGACTCAATCATGGGCTCTAAGGCAGCCGTTGGTCCAGCTAAGGTGACAAGAGCATAAGCTGGTCCAATAATCATGACAAAGATGGTTAGATCCAGGCGCAAATCATGACCAAAAAATGGTATGGGATTAAGCCAGGAATATAGCTGCGAACCAAGCAACAAAGAAATGAGCACAGCAATAAGCTGGTCATAACGCATACCAAATAACTTTGGTTGGTCTTCTAGGTTTAAAGGTGTAATATCTTCCATCATTTCAAATTACCTAGTCAAATTACCTAGACAGTCGCCCCTTCCTCAACAAACATCAGTTCAACAATATGCTCGGGCATTCGTGCCGGCTCCGAATCACCGGAAATTGCCAAAACCTTTTGTCTATCCAAAAGCTCTTGTGGGATGTCGGAAATTGGCGTTACCTTTTCAAAGTGCAAGATTGCTGCCTTGAAGTCTCTTAGCTGGCGGCAAATTTCACCCATTACATAGTGGTAGTAGCCACGATTGCCTTCCCAGTCGGCAAGCTTGAGGGTATTATCCATTTCATGATGGGCCAACTCTAAAAAGCGGGTTTCAGCGTTGCCTGCTTCTCGACTGCACCAGTAGCCGTTTAAGGCTAATAGCGCCAAATCAAGATTGTGAGAACCATTAGAGCGCCCAGTCAGAACGGCATGGGCAAAGCGCTTGGGATACTCCAGGCTCATAGGTCTGGGCAGGAGCCTGCTATCAAAGGGATGGGTCTGAAATGCCTGTACCCACCAGGCATAGCCGCAGGCAGGACACATAGACACAAAAGCAGCTCTAATTGCCGCATCAGGCAAAACCCTGTGCAGGTCAGCCTCTACTTCCGTATCTCTGGTTATTTCCGGCGAGCTGCCCAGCGTCTTTGTACAAAACATGGAATTACATGTTGGACAAAGAAGCGTGGTATCTCTCAAGACGAATTCGTTAATAACCTGCATCGTGCCTACCTTTGAAGGGAAGCTGTATTGCATATAAGCTTAGTGATAAATAAGCCCCAGGTAAATCGGGGGAAGTCCCATTCTTGTGGGAGTTTTCCCACAGTTTTGCTTAACTCTTATGGACCCTTAAAGCCGCCCGAGAAGCCCTTATTCTGGTTCAAGTGATTGAACACGGCAGTGCGGTCTGGAATTATCCCCTGGCTGAGCATCTGCTCGGCAGCGCGCAGTTCATGCTGTTTGACATTGTAGACATTCCAGCCATTGGCGCGCATGCTGCTCACCGTAATGACCTCGTCCCTGGTCGGCATAGAACCGCCAATAATCTTTGCAGCCACGGCAATTTCGCGCACCGGCTCCGGATCATTGTTAGCCAGGAACATATCAGCCATCTTGCCCACTTCGACAGACTGCGTGCGGAACAAGTGTGAGTCCGTCATGCCGGCATGAAAAGCTTCTTGGATTACATCAACCCTAGATTGAACACGAACTGGATCGTTGCTTACACCACCCATTTGATTCATTACGCGATAGGCCTGTCCTGCTTTTAGTCTGGTATTTCTAGTCAGTGTTTGAACACCGGCATTAACGTGATCGTTAAATACGGCTCTTTCAGAACCACCTGTGGTGACATACATCTCTGTAATGGCATCAACTTGGTCCTCGGTCAGCTGACTAGTCAATTGACCAAGCATGACATTTTTATCCGGTCCATCAAGGCTTACTACGCTCGGCTCTTCAAGTATATGCGCAGAAACTGCTTTTATAGCCGTGCGCTGCATGCCCTTGGGCATACTCCTGATGTGTGTGTGCCCAGCGGCTGCTCTTGTTGCAGCTGTCGGCTTAATGGCCAAATTGCTCAATACTGTGCCCGTTGTGCCGTAAGAAGCATGGAATGGCGAATCGGGTCTGGTGGCATGGTTGATGATCATAGAGTCAGTGTCAGCCTGCCTTTCAGCTGTCCATCCTTCGTTCATTTCTTGCAACATCTTCGTGTAGTCATTGCCGTCTTCGCCACGATAGTAGGCTTCTGCACCTTCCACGGCATAACGCTGAGCACCTCGTTCAGCACGGTATTTACCCCTGCTCGAGTCTTTAAAGTGTTTACCTTCAATGCTGGCAGCCTGCAAATCATCGCCAATTGGGCGATCATATCCCATAGCATGCGCACCATTCTCAGCAATATTTTTGGCCCGAGCACTGGTACCAAGCAAGCGAACACTGGAACCAACAGCAACACGCCGCGCAACATCCTCTGGACTTGATGCTTTCGGAATATTGATCTCATTTAGATCTTGCTTACTGCCGAAGCCGTAGCTAGCTTCACCATCAGTGTAGTTAAGACGAATTTTGTTATCGGCCAAGTCCTTTTGCAGACCCTCTAAACCCGCTCTAAACTTAGTCTCGCCGCCGTACTTGTCAGCAAAGCTTAGATCCTGAGCTGGTTTGACAGGAGGAGTACCAATTCCGCCACCACTGGGACCACCACCAATATTTGGTCCCTGTCCTGTCGGAGGAATGCCTCCCGGAGTTGGATTTGTGGGGGATCCAGTACCTGTGCCTGTGCCAGTTCCCTGAAAAGCTGCGCCACCGCCACCGGTACCACCTGTTGGACCGGGCGGAGGAGGCGTCGGACCACCACCTGTTGGCGGGTTAGCTGAAGGTCCAGGCAAGCCAAGCATTTTAGGTCCCGGCAAACCAGGTGTTTGTCCAGTTACATTTGTCGCCGCACCGCCGTGACCACCGCCGCCGCCGACACCAGGTCCAGCAAAAGCTGGTCCCGCACCAGGTGGCGCCTGCCCCGGACCAACAAATGCCGGAGTCGGTGCACCAGGAACTGGTCCTGTCGGATTGGGTGGAGGCTTGGCCCCTTCCTTGACACTATCCCATAGCTTGCCGAAGGCGCCGGCAGCCTTTGCCGGCGCGCCGGTTATTTTTTCAATAATATCTTTGGCATCAAGGAAAGAAAGTTTTGGCTCAATGGTGCCCGTCATCATGAATGCCGGACCTTGGATCATCAATTGCAAAACGCCTAGAACAAGCAGTATTTTGCCCCAGGGATTATTGGCTGAATTCAAGACGATAACCAGTAATCTAAATAGTGCGAGCCAGACGAAAGTCCAAAGGCTTACTACAGCAAAACCGTACATGTACTTCACTGTAAATTGCTCCGTATCCGGCACAGCAAAAAAGACAATGAACAACGGCGCAAACATATATTGAGCAATTAGCAAAGCTGTCTGCACGGCCTTGAGCATAAGAATAACCAAAAGCTGACCAATGATAATTGCCGTCAGAAGGCCAAATATAAGCTCGGCAGCAAATGACACTGTGCCACCAACAGCACCTAATATCCAACCACCAAAGCCAACACTTGTACCAACATTACCCATGACAGGCGCTAATGCTGATACTAGTCCAGCAGCGGTATCAACCAAGCCGGCTTTGATGATGGTGACAATAGCTTGATCAAATTCGGCCATGCTATCGGCTGTATTAAACCAAATTGCCTTAATCATTTGGTTGGCTAATTCTGTGACAAACGAATAAATTGTCGGCCAAGCAAGTAATATACCGGCTGTAGAAATGAGACGCATGACAGAACCCATCGGGTTGAGCATGCCTCTCCAGTTAGCTTCAGCCCAATATTTCCAAATACACAGAATAAAGAGCAGGAGCAAAAGATCAAGCGCGATTGAGAACATGATGTCAGCCATCTTATGAACGGCCATTGAAATATCATCTTTGCCCTGAGCAACATTATTGGGTATATTCGGGTTCAAAACAAAAGTGGCTAAAGCACCTGTTAAAAAGCGAACAACATCACACATCCAGCCTGTAATAAATTCATATAGCCATTTGCCGAATAGCTGTCCTATTCCAGCAAACAAGTTATCAAAAATGTCATCCGTATACCACTGGTGCAATCCGTCATACACATTATTGCCCGTACCAAATGGATTGGTTAAGTCCCAGGTGACATGCCAGTCCATATTTTGTTCAGCAATTTGCTGAACTAAATTTGTATTTTGACCAGTACCTTGTGGAAAGGCTGTAGTCTTGCCATTGCCATACGGCACTGACGGCAAATTGTGCTTATATGGAGCCGGAGGAGTAGTTTCATAAGCTGGATCGCTTGCATCCTTGTTGGTGCCGGCACCACTTTGATCAATTGGATCTTGTGATGAACTTTTATATCCCGGTATGGTTTGCGCCATTGAAGAGCCGGCAAAAACAATGTAAGGAGCAAATACCAACAAGATCATAATAAGAGCAGAAGCCTTACGCTTCCACCCTGCCTTGCTGCCTTTTGTTTTGGGATTTGTCCTGAGGGATTTCATAACTAAAAACTCTGTCGCCTTAAGTGGGGAAAACCGCCTAAAGGCATCGGGCCGGTATCGCAGTATTTGTGATACCAGCCCGATTGAGGGACGGTTTAGAGACCGCCACCCAGTCCGCCGAAGTTGTTGATGGCGAACGTGCCAATTAAGTGGACGGCAGTAGGACCGCCGAAGCCAATACCGAGACCTTTAGCGACGTTCATGGCGGATTCACCACCATCACGGCTACCGAAGGCGACCTTCATACCAGCGACGGATGAAGGAATTGTCGATAAAGCAGTTGAAACTCTGGAGATGTCTCTTGCGGAGTCATATCCGAAGTCGGCCAACTGACCCACTTCATTGGACTGCCCGTAGCGAGGGTCTACCGGAGGACCCACCAGCCCTTGCGCATGGGCTACTTGATCGTAGACACCAATTGCTATTAGGAGCAGTTGAGGGGCCAGTAGAAAGCCCACGCGACAGGCAACCTTGAAGGCGCGCGAAGAAGTCACCTTCTTCGTTATTGCTGTTACTTTAGGAACCATTATTAACCTCCTTGTTTAGGTTGATGTGTCCTGTAGCGTCTGGAATAAAACTTAGTTTTTCAAAAGTTTTCCGTGTACATCAGCATGTCTCTGGAAACCATCGCTAGCCGTTGCCGGCAGATAGGCTCCTGGAGCGTAACCGACGTTCTTGTCATAGCTGGCAATTTGAGCCGGAGCATCAAGCGCACTTGGTGCTTTCCGTTTCATAAGCTTTGCATTGACAGAAGTTGCATGGTGCCTGTGCTGTGCAACAAGCGGACGAGCTTGTGCAGTCTTCGGCTTGCATAAAACCTTAGCAGTTATTGGTTTCATCTCGACAGGCAAAGCTGCCGGCTGACCAAAGGCACTATTAAACTGGATTTGCGGAGTGACGGAAGTAAAGGCTGGACGTGCAGCTACTTGCTCGCGACTCTTTGGCTTTTCTAGCATGCTTGGATCAAGTCCTAAAAACTTAGAACCTTGCGGCACGCTGCCGTGTTGAACTGAATGGCTCATTGCAGGGATTTTCGGCTCTTCTTGCTTCCAAGTATTAGGAGCAAAGTTGAATCGTGCAGATGATCTGTTTTGAGCATTAGCTGGATTTACCACCATAAGCATGGTTGAAACAGCCAGTGCACTCATTGCCAAAAATTTGATATTCATATTAATGTTCATGTTAATGCCCTTCATAACTTATCGTCCGCCTCCTGCAAAACCGCCGAAGCCAATACCAGGTCCAAGAAATGTTGTCGGTATCTTCATCAAGCCAGGAATTGAACTGAAAGCATTGGAGAATCCGCCGCGGCGTGTATCACGTCTTACCATTGGATTTGTTGAACCACCAGTTAACGTCTGTGACTGACCAAAGCCAGGTCCATCGCTAATTGGAGAATTTACTGCCACCATATTCTGGTTAGCCATATCTTGTGCCACTTGATTGGGTACAGGATTGGTGCCCATCGGCACCAAATAAGGGTTACGTCCAGGCATATTGGCATTGATTTGATTCATTTGCGCTTGGTTGTTTGGAAAAGCAGGCATTGCCGCTCGTCCATGCATGGAATCATTCATTGCCTTCTGCATCTGCTTATAAGGATTATTGGGAGCACCGGCCTGATAGGTCGGCACCAGTCCCGGTACATTTTCCGTCTCCGGCATGGTGTCAAAGCTGGAAGTTGCATGCGACTGGTTGCGTGCCATGCGTGCCGCCACTGCTGGATCAACCGGCACTACTTCCGGAGGAAGCAGCGAGTCTTGGTCCATACCCAAGCTTTGTGCAAATGCTCCACTTATAGAAGATGCGCCAAGCAAAGCAAAAGACAAAGGCAAAACAGCAAACTTACGCTTGGCGTTCCTTTTCAGTTGTCTTATTGTCCTTTTCATTGGTCTTTCCTTGAAGTGCTTCCTTAGGGGAGCTATTAGGTTGCCGATTTTAGGCTATTGCCTATGCTGTGAGAAGCGGGGGAATTCCCACGAGAGTGGGAACCCTCCCATTAGTCCTGTCTAAAAATTAGTCAAGACTGCGTAGGGAAGAAGAAGTTGATCTTGCTTCTGGGGGTTTGTATTTGCCGGATCAAACTGCATATAAGGGAATCCGAAATCGGTCGTCTTACTGCTGTATTGCGGCTCGCGTCTCATGCCCTGACCAAATTCATAAGCTTGGCGAGCATTGAGGGGAGCAAGTGGGTTATCGCGGGTGGAGCTCAAACCATAATCTTGTAGAGCAGTTCCTGTTGGAATTGTGCAGCAATCGCCGGCGCTAAAGCGTCTGCCGCCGCCCAAATCAATAGAACTGGAACGCAATCCATCACCAGTCGGCACACCGTAAGGCACACCCCAACCAGCCCATGGACCAAGTCTTGTTACTTCATCCTGGCTGCCGTCGCCGCCGCCACCCAAGACAGAGTTGCGTCCACGATAGCCCCATTGATGACTTTCCTGACCACCACGTCTAACGGTTGGAATAGAAGTGTAATAGCCACCTGTACCGGGAATGCCACCACCAGGATTGATATTGGAAATTTGTGCCGGGTTGAATGAACCATAAGGTGCCGTCATCGGACCTGGATCTACACCAGGAGTAGATGGCGGTGCCGGAATAAAAGGCGTAAGCATTGGTCCAAGCACGCCAGGCGGTGTGACGACAGATGGTGACACAGGCAATGGAATGCCGGATGAGGCAACGCCTGCGGTATTGGCTGGAATATTGGTTACCCACGGCTTCAATTCAGGTGAGCCACCCATACCAGGGGTCACTGGAGCTGCTGTCGGTCCATCACCAACTGCCGGCGGTTGACCTTCAGGCGGGCAAACAAATGGCGGCGAAGACAGCGCACCGGAAATTAAAGGGTCACGCAAGGTTGACGCCGACTGCGCGTGTGCTTGCTGAGCGACAATGAGCACTGCTAATGGAAGCATTGCGCCAAAAATTGTCTTCACTAGTATTGTCTTGAACATATCTGGCCTCCTGGGAGCCGATTAGCGCTTTACCAATGTGGTTAAAGGACGAAGTGGGGGATTACGTCTATTCCATCTCTGGCGATTGCCATAAAGATTTTGTGTTGCAGTTGCACCAGGCAAATTGGGATCCCTATTGCTGGTTGCATACATAGAAACTGAATTTGGATTTGCCGTTGGTCTAGCGCCTGATTCTGATTGCGTTGGTTTTATAACTGCTACTTCCTTTAAGTACTGACCAAAGTCAAACAGTTGCGTGCCTGTTCCTCTATCAATTCCAAGGTCTCTAGTCTTTTGCGAAGGCCAACGCATAATCGGTGGGTTGCCGACTATTCCGCCACCAGGCTGAATCTCAGTTACTTCAACAGGCGGCATTCCGCCACCTGGCTTGGGATAAACAGGACCCGGATCAGGACCCTTTAAAATAGGCGCTGATGGTGGCATGTCCATGGATCGGGCATATTCTTTGCTTTCACTGCCATCAAGCAATGGCATCTGCATATGCGTTGGAGGCAAGAACGGCGCACCCCAATCACCTGGATTGGTACCAATTGGCATTGGTCCATCGCCCCAAGCAGGCATCTGGCTCATCGGTGCCTCTTGGTACGGTTCGGTAACCATGGTGCCGGGAATGTACGGGTTGCGCAGGCTCTCAGTTGCGCCGGCATCGGATTTGTAAGTTGGATAGCCACCGTTTCCGGTCATCGGATAGCCGGCAAATCCTCTAACTGGTCCTTGACCATAATCGGTGTATGGATCCCCAGGCGTGTAAGGTTCACGAACCATGCTGCCAGGACGACCAAAGACGTGGTCATCATCACCAGCAAATGCCGGCATTTGGCAGGCAAAACTTACCGCCAAAAGCGTGGGCAAAATTACAATTTTCTGGTTCGTCAGCTGCATTTTTGGAGCCTTTTATCCCGAGTTGACTAACATTAACTTGCAAGGGGTCCGTTGTCTGTGGGGGTATTACGCACCCTCATGCGGTTATTACGAATTTGGCGGGGAGGTTAACAAACTCTGATCAAGAAATTCGTCTCAGAATTAAGCTAGCCAAAGATCAAAAAAAGCCGGAAAGGCCGATCCGGTGATCGTTTCGGCATCACAGGCGGTGGCACTTGTAAAAGAAGCAAACGGCTAGCACAAATCACAGGTTGCCGTTATCATATTAAGCACTGAAGGAGACGACACCGTGGACAGTGCCAACCAACCCTTAACGAACTCACTTACTAACTTTTCTATTCCCGCACACGATCAAAATCTGAGCCTTGAAGGTCTCGAAGGACTTTTTAACTGGGCATCAGACATGGTGGCAGACGGACAAGATCCAGCCAAGAAGCAAGTCAACGAACAAAAGCTTCGTCGTCGGGTACTTGAAGTTGTACAACAAGCCCGCGAGCAAAAAGTGGCCACGGAAGTAAATTCCGAAGTCACCTATCTACAAAGAAGAGTGATGGCTCTTTTGAACGGCATGAACGCCGTCAGTGCCGACAACAGCCAATTAAAGCAAATTATTTTGCTGCAAATGTATGCCATGCAAGCGATTCCAGAATTGGAAGAAGAAGTAAAGAGGCTGGAAGCCTTGGACGGTGAGCGCAAGCACCTCAAGCTGACCCAAGAGTCTTTGATGAATACAATTTCGAAAGTCAAGATCGAACGCGATATTTTGGATGATCTTCTGCGCGCAGTCGAATTGGAAAACGATCGCCTGGGCAGAAAACTGAATGAAGCAAGAGAGCAATTGACGATACTTTCTTCGCGCCGCTGGTGGCACTACTTCACACCAAAGTTTCTACGCTCCAACCAAATTCTGGATGTGTTCAAGGGCTAGATTTCGCGGGCAATTTCCCTTCAAAGCCACGCTTGGTTGGCACGTAGTATTTTCTATCAGCCAACTCTTTGGGCATACATTCCATATCCGCTTTGCCCTTATCATAGTCATGGGCATATTTGTATCCGGACGAATAACCAATTTCTTTCATTAGCTTGGTCGGCGCATTGCGTAAGTGCA
>Ga0187893_10009602_pt1 | contig 14812 bp, 12 predicted proteins | sample MA1701074metaG_FD_139574 | JGI IMG/M metagenome (GOLD analysis project Ga0187893, IMG submission 139574) | White microbial mat communities from a basaltic lava cave in the Kipuka Kanohina Cave System on the Island of Hawaii, USA - MA170107-4 metaG ...
ATCTCGATCGAGACCCGCAAGGAGCGCGGCGAGTCATACTCGGCGCTGCGCGGGTTCTTCCGCCAGTACGAGCTCTATTACGTCGTCGCCGACGAGCGCGATGTCATCGGCGTGCGGACCAATCACCGCGGCGAGCAGGTGTTCCTCTACCGCGTGCACCTGCCGGCGGGCCGCTCGCGTGCCCTGCTGCTCGACTACCTCGAGGAGGTCAACCGGCTGGCGCAGGAGCCGCGCTGGTACAACGCGCTGACCCACAACTGCACGACCACCATTCGCGACCACGCCCGCCACGTCGGGCCGGTGCAACCCTGGAGCTGGCAGATCCTCGCCAACGGCTATCTCGACCAGCTCTGGTACGAGCGCGGCGTGCTCGACCGGAGCCTGCCATTCCCCGAGCTCAAGGCCCGCAGCGACATCACCGCACGGGCGAAGGCAGCGGCGGGCGATCCTACGTTCTCCGCCCGCATCCGCGACGGCCTCGTCGGGGGCCACCGAGACAATTCTCACCACGGAGGCACGGAGACACGGAGATAGCGGTTCCCGACAGCAGCCGATGCGCGTGCGCCCAGAGTTCTATGAATCTGGCCGTCAGAGGGGCACATCCTCCCGGCTCAACGCCGAGATCTCCGCGTCTCCGCGTCTCCGCGTCTCCGTGGTGAAAGTCTTTGAGTCCCGTGGTGCAGCATGGTAGCCCCCCGACATGAGCGGATTGACGGCTCGCTGGCTCCGGCTGCTCCTCCGCTTCGCCGTCGATGGGCTGGAGGGACAGCGCGGGCGCTCCCTGCTGACCATGCTCGGCATGGCCATCGGCACCGCCAGCGTCGTGTTCGTCGTCTCGCTCGGGCTGTTCGGCCGCACCTACATCGTCTCCCTGATCGAGGGCGTCGGCTCGAACCTGGTGTTCGCCTACGGGACCGGCGGTCTGGTCAACCCCGAGGAGATCCCCTTCGCTGACATCGAGGCCTTCGCCGAACAGGTGCCGGGCGTGCGCGAGATGGCGCCGGTGCTGAGCGGCAACGAGCCCCTCGATATTCGCGGCGAGCCGTTGACGCTGTCGGTGCTCGGCGTGACACCGGCCTACCCGCGCGTGCGCAACATCGTCGTGATGGCGGGGCGCTCCATCACCGATCACGAGGAAGCCAGCGCGGCGAAGGTGTGTCTGATCTCGCGCGAGCTGGCGCTGAAGAAGTACGGCACGCTCGACGTGCCCGATGACCATGTGCGCATCTTCGGCATCAACTTTCGGATCATCGGCGTGTTTCGCGAGGGGGTCGAGAGCGCCGCTGCCCTGCAGAAGAGCGAAGCCTCCGGCCTGGTCGCGCTGATTCCGTTCACCACCTTCCGCAATCTGTCGGGGGTGCGTTTCGTCGACGTGGTGTACTTCCAGGCCGCCAGCCCGGCGCTGGTGCCCACCGTGGTGGCGGGCGCGCGCGAAGTGCTGCGGGCTCGCCACCGCAGCCTGAGCAGCTTCAAGATCGAATCGCTCGATCAATACCTCGTGCTGGTCGAGCAGATCTCCGATGCGCTGACCCTCGGGCTGATCGGTATCGCCGCCGTATCGCTGCTGGTCGGTGGCATCGGCATCATGAACATCATGTTGGTGACGGTGAGCGAGCGCACCGAGGACATCGGCATCCGCCTCGCCCTCGGCGCCGGTCGGCGCGATATCCTCCTGCAGTTTCTCATGGAGGCGGGCATCTTGAGCCTCAGCGGCGGCGTCGGCGGCACGCTGGTCGGCATCGGTCTGCCGCTCTACCTCGGCTTCCTCTACGGCGTCGATGTCCCGGTTTCGGCGGTCAGCGTGCTGGTCGCCTTCGCCGTGTCGGTCGGGGTCGGCCTCTTCTTCGGCCTCTACCCGGCGCGCAAAGCCGCCAACATGAACATCATCGACGCGCTGCGGTATACGTGAGCGGCGCGGGTGGCGCCGATAGCGCGGCGGGTCAGCCCGGGGGGAGAAGGTCGGCCACGCTGACGGCGACACCCGGCAATGCCAGGAGCTCGAGTCGCTGGCCGCGGTGGGCGACCCTGTGCTCAGCGTAGACGCGCTGATCCGCATCGGGTTGCCGGAAGACTTCCACGTGGTCGTCTCGCAGGTTGACGATCCAATACTCGGGAACGCCTGCCCCCGCGTAGATGCGCGATTTCGACAATCGATCCTGTTTGAGCGACGAATCAGAAACCTCGACCACGAGCAACGCCGACGCGGGGTGTCGGTTCACGTAATCGGCGTCGCAGCCCGGAACCAGGCACACGTCGGGCTCGGGCACGGAGACCGGGCCAGCGATGAGTGGCGACTGCACACGCACCACCACGCCGGCTCCGGCCGCGTACTGGAGCGCTCTCGCCGCCCGGGAAATACCGGTGGCATGCGGCGGATCCATCGGCGGCTCGGCGACGATGACACCATCCAGCAACTCGACGCGATCGTCCTCGCTGAGCACGCCGGCGTGGACCAAGCCAAAGTACGCGTCGACCGAGTAGCCACCGCCCGCGACGTCGTGGTCGGTCATGCGCCGAACGCTAGCATACCGAATCTCCACGCCCAATGACGACTTGGCGCACCTGCCCGGCAGCGCTGCGCCGAACCTCGGCGCTGCAGAGGGCCGCACCCAGCACGCAAACAGTGGCCGCGACCTGTCCTTGGTGCCCTTGGTGTTTAACCCGATCCCGCCCCACGCGTGCTACGGACAGAGCAGCGTCTCGCTGACCTCGGTTCCTTTGAGCGTGGTCTTCTTCCCGTACAGGTTGGCGGTGAAGGCGACGCTGCCGACCAAGAGCTTGCGGCCGGGGGCGAGGACGGCCGGCGCGATGTAGGCGCCCGTCTTGATCTTCACCGTCGGCTTGGCGCCGGTGACGTTGATGATGACGTCCTCGACGTCGCCGCCGTCGATGGTGATCTCGCAGTAGGAGCCGACCGCGAGCTTGCCGCTGATGTTGATGATGACGCTGGTGGTGAGCGGATCCAGGTTGATGCTGAGATAGGAGCCGTAGGCGTAGCCGGTGATCTTCTGCGGCTTGAGCACCAGATCGCCGATCGCGATCACGTTCACGCCCGGTCCGGCGTCGATGTTGGCGGTCATCTGATTCTCGACCGTCAGCCCGGGGATGGTCTGGGTTGCGGGCAACGCCGCGAGCGCAGCTGAGGCCGAGGCGGCGTCGCTCTGCGCCTGCTCGCACTCGTCGACCTCCGGCGCGGTGCCGGTCGTATCGGTGGTTCCGGCCACCAAGCCGTACTCGGCGCCGGCGATCGACCCGCCACCGCTGAGGAGATCGCCCTCGATGAATACCCCGGGCGAGGGAACGCCGTACTCCTGGTATCCTTTGAAGGTCACCGCGACGCCGCTCGGTGCGGCGAGGATGAGGTTCTCGCCGATCTCGGCCTCTCCTTCGAGCCTACCGGCGAGCTTGCCGACGGTCGCGCAGACCGAGGCGCCCACCAGCGCTCCGATGCGGTAGCTCTCGCCGCCGCCGGACACCTTGCCGGACTTGGCCGCGAGCTCGTCGGTGACGATGTCGAATTGCCCAGCTTCACCCAGGCAGTCACAGATATCGGCTGGACATTGGCCGAGCGTCGGCGACGCCGCGAACGCCATTGCCAGACCACCGATCGCCACCCACCACCCCACCCACGTCGAGACCCGCCCTCGCATCACCATCTCCTACTCCGTGTAACCGAGCGCGCGCAGCCGTTCCATGATCGCTGGGTCCACCGCCGGCTCGCCCTGCGGTTGAATCGCGGGGATATTGCCGACCGCGGCCACCAGCGCCTGGCGCGCATAGCCCAACAGAACCGTCTTGTCCCTGGCGCGGTTGTCGCGCTCTTTCGGATCCACGCCGAAATCATACACTTCGGCCTGTTGCGGGCCAGCCATTTCTTTCCGGATGACCTTCCAGGTCCCGGTGATCACCGCTTCGGCCGTCGGCCGGGACAGGCTCGTCTCGGCCAGCGCATCGGCGGGCGCGAGCGCATGGCCGGCGAGCGCCGGCACGAGCGACCGGCCGGCCAGCCCGGCCGGCACGGGAATCGCCAGATAGTCCAACAGGGTCGCGAGCACGTCGACCTGCTGCACCGTGGTCGCCACCCGCGTGCCGGCGGCGGAGGCGCCGGGCAGGCGCGCGATGAACGGGACGTGCACGATCTCCTCGTACAGCGTGCGTCCGTGCTCGAAACCGCCGTGGTCGCCAAACTCCTCGCCGTGGTCGGCGATGAGCACGATCGCCGTGCGGTCGTACAGTCCGCGCCGGCGCAGCTCGTCGAGCAGCTGGCCGAAGCTCTCGTCGACGAACGCGATCTCGCCGTCGTAGCGCGCCGCCAGCGCGCGCACCTCGTCCTCCGTCGGCTGCACCTGGCGCTCGCGGAACGCGGCGATCAGGTCGTCGACGCGGGTCGAGTCGACGGCGACCGTGCGGTCTGCCAACCGCTCCCTCCAGGGGTCCGGGGGAGCGTAGGGAAGATGCGGATCGGTGACGTGCAGGTAGAGGAAGAACGGCTCGCCGGTGGCGGCCAGCCACTCGAACGCGTGTGTGTTGACGACGTCGGCGCCGACGTGGACGGTGGCGCTCTTTTCGTCCTCGGGCAGGTACCGATAGAGCTCGAAGCCGCGCTGGAAGCCCCACTGTGGCGCGACGTTGACGTTCGTGACGAAGGCGCCGGTGCGGTAGCCGCGACCCTGCAGGATCTCGGCAAGTGTGGCGACCTCGGGCCGCAACCCGCGCCGCAGGGTGGTGGCGCCGTGCGCCGCCGGGTAGTGGCCGGTGAGGATCGACGCCGCAGACGGTCGGGTCCATGACGATTGCGCGACGGCGTGATCGAAGATGACCCCCTCGCGCCCGAACGCGTCGATGCGCGGGGAGGTCGGGCGCCGGTATCCGTAACAGCCCAGGTGATCGGCGCGCAGCGTGTCGATCATGTACAGAATGACGTTGTGCCGGGGGCCCGTTCGGTTGCCTGCCGGCTGCGCAGCGCCGACCCGATCGGCGCCGCGCACGCGGGGCCTGAGGAGGCGCACCGGCGTATCCCCCTCGTTCGCGAAGGCGAGGCGGACGACCTCGCCGCTCCACGCCGCGATGCCCATGTCGGACGGCGCCACGCCGTCGCGTCCGGCCACGACGCTGCGGGCCAACTCACCGTCGCGCTGGACGCGAACCAGCAATCGAGGCGAGAGGCCGTCGTCGACACCGAGGTGCAGCTCGGGGCGCTCGGGCAGGCGCAAGAAGTAGCTGACCTCGGAATGGGGCGGCAGCGCTATCGCATCACCGTTCACGTGCGGCAACAGGCGTCGCTCCCCGGTCGCGGAAAGAACCTGGAGGGTGTCGTAGACGACTTCGAGGCGCTCGCCGCCACGTCCCATGCGAACGTTGAAGGTGAGCTCGTTCGCCCCCCGGCGCTGGATCCGGGCGGGCAACGCGATGCGGTGCTCGCTCATCGCGGATTGCAGCTCGAGCGTGGCGAGGCGTCGCCCATTGAATCGGACGATGACCGCCGGCGGTCGGCTGGCGGGCAGCCGCGTCGCCGCCATGCGCAGCGACAGCACGCGGTCGGCCGGGGCGCCGAGCGTGAGGTCGACGACCGCCTTGCGCGCGACCGCGCGCACGACGCTCTCGCCGGTCGGCGCGCGCTCCGGCACCGACCATCCCGCCAGCAGATGGCGCGCTGCCGCGGCGTTGCCGAAGTCCAGCTCGACGGTGTCCTGTCCGCTGTCGGTGTATGGAAAGAGCGCCACCAGGTCGCGCTCCACCGGCTGCCCCGCCTCGCGCCGGCACGCCGCACAGGCGAGCAGAAGCGCTCCGATCAGCAGCGATCGCCGGCGTGGGCTCACCCGGTCAGTGGTACCATACCGGTGCGGAATTCCCCTGCAGGATTTGGGCGACGGGTTTGGGCGACGCATGCGTCGCCCCTACACAAGGCGTCGTTCGTGTTGGCGACGCAAGGTGGCGAAGCGTCATTCGTAGGGGCGACGCATGCGTCGCCCTCGGGCTGACGATCAGATCCGCACGCGCTTCCACGCTCCGCTGCGGAATCGCCACTGTAGAGCGACGCCGAGCACCAGCACGTACACCACGCCGCCCACCCAAGCGCCGGTCAGACCGCCGTCGAACACGAAACCGCCGACGTACGCCGCCGGCAGGAAGAGCCCCCAGGCGAGCGCCGTCTGGACGAGAAACGGCCAGCGTGTATCGCCCGCTCCGCGCAACGCGCCGCCGGAGAGCGCGCCGAGCGCATCGGCCACCTGGAACGCCGCGCCGACGGCGAGCAGCGGGGCGCCGAGCGTCAAGACGGCGCGGTCGTCGGTGAAGATGCGTAGGCACAGCTCCGGAACGCTCAGAAAGAGCACCGCCACAGCGACCGACAGCGCCATCCCGACTCGCACCGCGGTCTCGTGGCTGCGCTCGGCGGCCGCCAGGTCACCGGCCCCGACGTAGCGTCCGACCAACGTCGAGGCGGCAATCGCGATTCCCACCACCTGCATGAACGAGAGGTGCATCAGGCTGATCAGCGCCTGGCTCGCCGCCATCTCGGCCGTGCCCATGCGAGCGACCAGGGTGGAAAAGCTGGCAAAGGCCAGCATGTCGAGCATCCACTGCCCGCCGATCGGCGCGCTGGTGCGCAGGAAGCGCTGCATGGCGGCGCCATCGGGCGCGACCGGCCTGGTGACGAAGCGCGCCGCGACGCGCCGGCGCCGAAAGGCGATGAGCAGGAACCCGGCGTAGATCCAATCGGCGATGGCCGTCGCCGCGCCCGACCCGGCCACGCCCCACGCCGGCAGGCCGAAATGGCCGTAGATGAGGCAGTAGTTCAGGAACACGTTGAGCACCGCGGCGAGCACCACGCCGTAGAGCGGCGTGCGCGTGTCGCCGAGACCGCGAAAGAACCCGCTCAGGACCTGCCCGGTCATGAACCCGGGAATGCCGAAGGCGCGCGCCTGCACATACGCCACGGCCAGCGGCTGCAGCGCCTCGGCCGGGGCGATGATGGACAGCAGCGCCGGAAACGCCAGGGCAAAGCTGCCGATGCCGAGCACGGCGAGCGGGACGACGGCGTACAGACCCTGCCAGGCCCAGGCGCCGCAGCTGCGCGGATCGCCGGCGCCGTGCGCCTGCGCGACGAACGTCTGGACGCCAGTGGCAGCCCCGACGAACAGCGACAGCACCGTCCAGTACCAGATGCCGCCGTACCCGACCGCGCCGAGCTGGGTGGCACCGAGCCGCCCGACCATGGCGGCGTCCGTGGTCATCATCAGCGTCGCCGAGAGATTCGCCAACACCACCGGCAAGGCCAAGGTCGCGACCTCACGCAGACCACCCGCCGGGTTCCGCACCCGCACCGCGACGGGGGTATCGATGGTCAGGGCCATTCGTCAGCTCCACTGCTCCCAGAGGCGGGTTGCCGGCGCGTCCGCGGCCTCTGGGGAGCTGAGTCAGCCCGGGGTCAACGGCGGACGGTCGGTGGTGTCGTGCGGATGCGCAGCATCGGGAAGGGCGTAGTACGCCACAACCGGAGTCGGCAAGAAGAAGCTCTGTGGCGATTCGACGACTGTGGGCGCGCTCCGTTCACCCACATCGTAGGGGCGACGCATGCGTCGCCCTCGTCGATCCCGGATTGTTCACCCGGGCGACGCATGCGTCGCCCCTACGCAGGACGCCGACCAGGCCCCGCCCTTGGGCAGCCCTCGAATCACCCGCCGACGAGGACGATCTTGTACAGCACCTCCGCGTCGCGGCGCTCGTCGGTCACGACCGCATCCGGATACCGGCGGCGCAGCTCCTCGGCCAGATACAGGTAGCGGCCGAGGACGACGAAGACCGTCGGCCGCGCCGCATCGGCGGCGAGATCGAGCTCGTCGTCCGGTTTCGCCTTCCGGCGGAACTCGTGCGAGCGATCGACGATCTTCGTCTGCGGCGCCAGCCACTTCACGGTCTCGAAGCCGGCCCCCCACCGATCGCTGTACAGGTAGACGGCCGGGTTTCCGGGGAGGCGCGCGACCGCCCGCGCCGCCGCGTCGATCTGGTACGGAAACACGTAGTTGATCTGCTGGCCGCGCTGCAGCGGCCCGAAGTAGGCGTGCGCGTTGCGCACCCCGGCGGCGCCGATCGCCAAGGACAGTGCGCCGGCGAGCACTCGGCGCGACGGCGTCGGCCATGCCTGCGCGCGGCGCCATACCCAGGCAATCGGCAGGGACGCCAGCACGGCGACGAACGGCGCCAGACCGAAGGTCCGCCGGTAGAGGCCGTCCCCGGTGGTGAGCAGCGCGCCCAACGGCATGATCGCCGCAGCCACCAGCAACACACCGCACGCCGGCCGCCGCCAGCCGCGCGCGGCCAGCACCAACCCCACCACCGTGGCCACGCCGATGAGCGGATCGAGCAACGGGTGCCCCCGGCCGCCGAGCCCGTCGCCGTCGTCGCGCCGGCCGCCGACAAACACGCCCTTCGCCCATTCGCCGCCGCGGCTGGCCAGGATGCCGGCGCGCCGCGACCAGCTCGCATCGCGCCACGTGCCGTCATGGAAGACCGACACGGATTCGTGATGCCAGAAGTACTCCTCGTGCCGGACCGCGTAGTCGATCATCAGGCCGCTGGCCCACAGCGCCGTCACGGCGGCAATCACCGCGTGCAACGCCCGCCGCCGGCGCGTCGACGCATCGCCGGCGGCGACCAAGTCGTACAGAAACGGCGTCGCCACCACCGGCACGAACAGCGCGTAGGCGTTGTAGGTATAGATGCCGAGACCGACCAGCACGCCGACGCCGGCGAAGCCGAACACGTTCGGCCGGGCGCGCGCCCGAAACAGGACCCAGAGCGTCGCCATCTCCATGCACAGCCAGGCGTTGACCATGAACGCCGTGCGGCTCAGGTGCAGATGCCACGGCATGATGGCGAGCAGCGCCGCGGCGAGCAGCGCCGTCGTGCGGTCGAACATCACGCGCGTCGCCACGTAGGTGAAGCCCACCGCGGCGATGCCGAAGAGCGCCATCGACAGCCGCAGGGTGAAGGTCGTCTGCGGCAGCACGGTGAAGAGCAAGGCGGTGACGTACACCGGTCCGGCCGGTTGACCGAGACCGCTCGGGTACACGTACGGACCGATCCAGCCGTCGCGCAGGACCTCGCGGGCGTTGAGGCCGGTCCAGGCCTCGTCGTTGTGCAAGCCGAGCGGTACGCTGTCGAGCTGCCAGAGGCGCAGCGCCGCGGCCGCCGCGACGATGAGTGCCGCCAGCAGCGCGTCGACCCAGCGGTCGCGGCTCATCCGACCCGGCGCGCTGCCGGCACACAGCCGAGCACTTCGACCACCTCGACCGGGAGCTCCTTGCCGCGCACCGGCAGTACGGCATGGCGCCCGAGCTGAAACTCCGGGCCGAGCTTCGCCGCCGTCGCGGCGGCGATCAGCATCGTCGTGCCGAGCTCTTTGTTCAGGCCCTCGACGCGGCTGGCGAGGTTGGCGGCGTCGCCGACGACGTTGTACTCGCTGCGCTGATCGGGCCCCATGCGCCCGACGATCACCTCGCCGGTGGCGATGCCGACGCCGATGCGCAGCACCGGCATCCCATCTGCTTCGAGCTGGGCATTGAGCGCCGGCAGGCGCGCCACCATGCTCAGTCCGGCACGCACGGCGCGGGCGGGGTCGTCGCTGTGCAGCACCGGCGCGCCGAACAGGGCCATGACGCCGTCGCCGGTGAACTGGCGGATGACGCCGCCCTCGGCTTCTACCGCCGCGACCATCTCGGTGAACAGGCGATTGACGATGCGCACCAGGATGGGCGGGTCGGTGCGCTCCGAGATACCGGTGAACCCGCGCACGTCCTGGAACAGAACGGTCACCTCGCGGCGCTCGCCGTCGAGCGGCAGCTTGCCGCTGAGCACCGCCGCCGCCACGTCGCGCGACACGAAGCGGCCGAAGGTCTCCTTGATGCGCTCGCGTTCGGCCAGGCCGGCGACCATCTCGTTGAACGCGTTGGCGAGAAAGCCGATCTCGTCTTCGCGTCGGATGGTGAGGCGCTGCTGGAAGTCGCCGCCGAGGACGCGCCGCATGGCGCCGACCATCGCCTGCACCGGCGCGGCGATGCCGCCGGCAATCACGCTGCCGACGAGCAACGCGCCGGCCAGCGCCGCGGCGCCGATCAGGCCGATCCACTCCGGCAGATCCGCCAGCGGGCCGAGGGCGTCGTCGTACGAGTCCTGCACCAGGGCGAACAGCGGCTCGGACAGCTGCGCGTCGACGGGAATGAGGATCGAGAGCTGCCGGTCGCCGGGCAGTTCGAGGAGAAAGGTCGACCGCTCGCCCGGCGGTGACGCGACCGCCCGGACGAGGTGCCGGCGCAGCGCCGGCGCATCGACTCGGCCGCCCGGAAAGAGCTGGTCGCGCTCCGCGGCCCGCCATGACGAGGCGAACAGCTGCGTCGTGGTGAGAAACGAGACCGCCGAGCCCGTGCTTCCCCGGAGCTGGCGAGTGGTGGCGTCGTCGATCGCGACCCCGACCAGGAGATACCCGATCGGGTCGGGCCCCAACACGGGGACGGCCACGAGCTGAACCAGGAGGCCGTTCACCTCGGTGACGGCCTCAGCCGGCGCGGCGTCCTGTATGGCCTGGCTCAGCGGCGCGCGAGCCGCGAGATCGGCGGCGCGGTCGGCGGCGATTCCCGACCCGGCCAGCACGCGCCCCTTCTCGTCGGTGATCCAGAGCAGATCGACCTCGGCGCGGCTGCGGTGGTTGGCGGCCACCGAGGCGAGGGTGGCTGGATCATAGGTCGCAACCGCCTGGCGGAGCGCGAAGTCGCGGGCGAGCAGGTTGGTCTCTCGCAAGCGGGCGGCGCGCTCGGCCATCAGGGCGTCGAAGACATCGCCGGTGGCCTCGAACTGCCGCTTGAGGCTGCCCTCGACCCAGACGCCGACGGCGGCGCTGATCACCCACAGCGTGGCCAGCAGGATGGCGACGATCAGAACCGAGAACGGCAGCAGGATCCGCGTGCGCAGACGCCGCCGCGCCCACCACGTCATTCGTAACCCCGGCGCGCCGCCGGCGGACGGCGCGGCGGCGTCACGTCGAGCGCGAACGTCACTGGCGCCGCCGCTCCGTCGACCGTGATCGTCTGGCGCGTCTCCTCCACCGCCTGCTTGCTGCCCTCGTGCCAGGCGACGACCCCGTAGCTCCCGGACGGCACGTCGGGCAGCGTGAAGGCGCCCTGCTCGTCGGTCACGGCGAAGTACGGCGTGGGCACGACCAGGATCACGCCCGACATCCAGTCGTGGATGTTGCACCCGAGCTTGACCGCACCGACCTGATCGAAGCGCACCGGCGGCACCACCTCGCCCTTGTAGAGCGGGATCTCGAAGGACTTGGCGCGCGACAGCGAGTAGACGTGGTGGTGGATCTGGTCGTGATTGGGGAACGCCACCTCGGTGCCGACCGCGACCGGCAGAATATGCGGCACGAACTCTTTGTTGACCTGATCCATCACCGACCGGCGCGTATCCGCCGCCACCGACACGCCCTCGGGCAACTGGTCGACGAACACCACCGCCTCGCGGACGGGGTCGCCTTTCGCGTCCACGACCCGGCCGCTGATCGGCGCGCCGTCCGCTGCAACCGCAACCGACAAGCTGATCAATGCACCGACGAAGAGGCAGGAGCGTGCGTCACGCTTCTCCGGGTAGCCGCGGGGCTTGTCCCCGCGCCCTGCTGCCGTAGGAAATGGCCGGGGTAAAATTTCGGCCGGCGCAGCCGGCCCTACAGCTCGTGCCTGCCGCGGTGGGGGGCGGCCACAAGGGCCGCCGCTACCCGGAGGCGTACAGCGACCGTCCCGAAGTACGGCCCCAACTGAACGCGGTTGCATCGTCCTCCTCGGCACACGTCGTCAATATCTGAAGCGGTAGCTCACCTGCCAGCCGTCGTCACCGGGGTTGTTGCTCACGCCGGCGCGGTCGCTGTCGACGGTGCTGTACTCGAAGCCGAGCCGGTGGCGGCGCCAGAACTCGAACAGGTAGCTCACCGTGAACGCGTGCCCGTGCTCGGTCGTGTCGGGAGGGCCGTCGTCGTCCTCGACCTGAAAGTCGTCGTAGCGGAACGAGACGCGGTGCTGTCGCCATCGGTACGACAGCAAGGGGTAGAGCGCCTGCACCGTGCTGGCGAGCCCGGCGGTGCGCGTGGTGGTCGTGCCGATCAGATACTGGAAGATGATGTCGAGGCCGGTGAACGGCTGCAGCGCGATGCCGGCGACCCCGTAGCGCGTCTCCCACGCCCCCTGCACCGCGAGGTTGCCGAGGTTGTCGAAGTAGCCCGCCTGCAGCTTGCCGATCTTCCACGGGTCGCGGACGGTGCCGCCGGCGTAGAGCGCCGGGCGGCCGTCGCGCTCGTCGAAGACGTTGGTGGTGCCGCTCGACGGCGACAGCGGCAGCGTGCTGTTGATGCCGCTCAGAAAGTCGCTCAGCAGCCAACCGCGGCGCGCCAGCAGGATGCCGTCCTGATCGGGACCCCAGCCCAGCCCGGCGACGATGTCGAGCTCGATCTCGGACGCAGTCGTCCGCCACCATTCGCCCTCGAAGCCGAGCACGCGGCCCTCCTGCCACAGCCACGAGTTCAACGCCGACGGCGTGAGGGTCAGCTTCGGCGTCCAGGCCGGCCCGTTGTTCTCGAGCGAGAACGGCGGGTTGATCACACCGCCGAGCACCGCGTAGCCGGCCGCGGCCGCGCCCCATTCCTTGCGGACGAACCCCTCGACGAGCCGGATGACGTCGTGGTCGGGGCTGGTGTCGCCGCGATCGTCGATGTTCCCGTCCCAGTTCACCTGCGCGTGGAAACGCAGATCCCACGGCAGTATGGCCGACGGCTCGAGCGCGAACTGCGAGATGGCGAAGCGCGTGACCCGCTCGAAACCGCCGCTGGCCGTCTCCACCCCGCCGTAGCGCAGCTTGCCCGGCCCGCCCTCTTGCCAGCTCGGCGCCTCGCTGCCGCGTGCGATGCGCAGATCCGCCAGCGCGCGCAGGCTGACGGCCGCCTCGGGATCGACGGCGTAGGCGTCTTCGGCGCGGGCGGCGGGAACGCAGAGGAGCCCGAGAACAACACAGATGAAGGCGACCAGCATCCGATCGCCCGCGTAACCCCGCCTCAACGCGCGTGTCAACGCAGCAAAACGCGCATTCTATGCTCGGCTACTGAGTCGCGCCGGCCCTTGTGGCCGGCCCCCACTGTGGTCCGCGACTCCGGCATTTGGCGGTGGGGGCCGGCCACAAGGGCCGGTGCTACCCGGAGGTGTGATCAGGGTGAGCGATCAATTGAGGTGCGATGCACGCGGGATCTTCGTTCGCCGGAGAATTGACCAGGCTCGACACCGGATACGCCTCGAGCCACTCGGGCGGACACGGCGCCAGCCACGGCATCAGCACGTCGGCGTGCTGCGGGGTGGGCTGCAGCCACGCGTCATACGCTTCCGGCGGCAGAATCACCGGCATGCGGTCGTGCAGCTCGCCGACCACTTCGTTGGCCTCGGTGGTAACGATCGTACACGAGGCAATCGGTTCTCCATCGGCAGGTCGCCACACGTCCCACAGGCCGGCGAAGGCCAGCGGCTCATCATCCCGGCTGCGGATGTAGAACGGGGTGCGCTGCCGCCCCTCGCGCTTCCACTCGTAGAACCCGTCGGCGGGAATGAGACAGCGGCGGCGCTCCAGCGCCGTGCGGAACGCCGGCCGCGTCGCCACGGTCTCGGCACGCGCGTTGATCATGCGAGCGCCGGCCGAGAGGTCTGCCGCCCAATGCGGCACCAGACCCCAACGTGCCGGACGCAGAAGACGCCGCGTCCGATTGGGGATCACCAGCACCGGCTGCGTCGGCGCGATGTTGTAGCGCGGGGCGACGTCGTCCGGCGCAGCCGCCAGGGCAAAGCGCTCGCGCAGCCGCTGCGGCGTGGTCTTCAACGTGAATCGCCCGCACATGACTCAGTCTGGAGGGCGCCGCGCCGTCGGCGCCGTCATGGTAGCGAGCACGGCGCCGACGGCGCGGCGCCCTCCAGGCGCACTTGCCTTTCCCTTCCCGTTTGAGTCTCTCTGCTCCGATGCCACTCTACAGCGTTTCGCATCGGCCGCGACATGGGTGGGGCGCCGCCGCGCTGGGAACCTTGGTGTGCCTCGCCGGATGCACGATCCCCTTCGATTGGCTCGGCGGCGGGCAACCCAAGCCAGCCCCGCCGCCGACCACCTGGGAGAGCGACACCGAGGCCGGCGCCAAGGCGTACGAGGAAGGCAACCTCGAGGAAGCGGAGACCCGGCTGGAGGAAGCGCGCGCGCGCGCCGACACCGGCGCCGACGATGAGCTCGCCGTCGCGGTCAGCCTCAGCAACCTGGCGATCGTGCGCCGCGCCCGGGGCGATACCGACGGCGCGATCGAGCTGCAGCAGGAAGCCCTGTCGATTCGCGAACGGGTGCAGGGGGCAGACAATCCAGACGTTGCCGTCACGCTCAACAGCCTCGCCGCGCTGTACGCCGCGCGCGACGACTACACCGCCGCCGAGCCGCTGCTGACCCGCGCGCTCACCATCCGCGAACAGGCGCTCGGCACCAGCGATCGCTTCACCGCGCAGAGCGTGAGCAACCTGGCCCTGCTCTACGCCGCGCAGGGACGCTATGCCGACGCCGAGCCGCTCTACCAACGCGCCGTGGCGATCTTCGAGCAGCGCCAAGCCAATGCGGACCTCGCCACCGCGCTGGAGAATTATGCGGCGCTGCTCGACGACACGGGGCGAACCAAAGAGGCGGACGAGATGGAGAAGCGCGCGCGGACCGTGCGGGCGAACGGCAAAGGCGTGACCAGTGACCGGTGACC
>Ga0187893_10009603_pt1 | contig 14812 bp, 11 predicted proteins | sample MA1701074metaG_FD_139574 | JGI IMG/M metagenome (GOLD analysis project Ga0187893, IMG submission 139574) | White microbial mat communities from a basaltic lava cave in the Kipuka Kanohina Cave System on the Island of Hawaii, USA - MA170107-4 metaG ...
GCAGGAAGAAGAGGTTGGACTCGAACGCGGGGTCCCTCGTGTCGAGGGCCACCATGATGTTTCCCAGGACGGTCATGTTCTGGAAGAGGCGGATGTTCTGAAACGTCCGCGCCATGCCGTTGATCGAAACGTAGTCGGGCGTGCGGCGCGCGCGCGACCAGACGGCGTAGGTTCCCGCGGCGCCGAGCGCCATCCCGATCAGCGCGAACAGGAGGACGGTCCAGCGGTGCACGTTCCGTTCCGACCGCACCTGAAGCCAACCGTTCCAGCGCTCCTCGGCCTTCTCCCGCGTTTCGAAGCTCTCCAGCCCGCGTCCGTCGGGGGCAACGATCGCCCAGAGCCCGGCCACCTCGCGAACCCCCTCGGCTCCCAGAAGCTGGCTCGCCAGGGCGAGCGTTTCGTCGTCCGCGCCGCGCAGCAGCGTCTTGCGCTTCGAGTAGTTCATCACGCCGCGGTCGTCGATCTGGAGATGGCCGAGCACGTACCGCCATCCGTCGCGCCACGCCGTCCCCCAGGGGAAGGGCTTGGATTTGTCGCGGTGCGTCTCCTTCATCGCGACCTTCCAGAGGGTGTCGACGTTCGCCGTGGCGAGCATCAGGAAGAGCCCCGTCGCCAGCCCGACGAGCGCGCACGCGACGACGACCTTCCACGTCAGGGGGCGGCGGATCTCACGGCCCTCGAACAGGATGCGCCCGTCGTCCGGTTCGTAGATCGCGGTGATCCCGTTAAAGACGGTCGTCTTGCCCGCGCCGTTCGGGCCGATCACCGAGAAGATCTGGCCCGGCTTGACGTTGAAGGTCAGGTCGCCGACGGCGGTCAGGCCGCCGAAGCGGATGGTCATGCCTTCGATGTCCAGGCGGCTCATGCGCGCTTGCCCTCCCCCGGCTCGGCCGGTCGCGCCGGCAGCGCGCCCTCCGGACGGAACCGCATCATGAGGACCAGGATCGCGCCGAAGATCATCCAGCGCCAGTTGCTGAACGAAAGGAAGACGCTCTGCGAATCCGAAAGGACCTTCTGAACCTGTTTGTCCATCCACGGGCTGAAGATCCTGTCCACGCCGAGGATGATGAACGCGCCCAGGATCGCGCCGTAGCAGTTCCCGAGCCCGCCGACGATCAAAAAGCAGAGCGCCATGATGGAGACGGCAAAATCATAGTTGTTGGGGCTGGCCGTGCTCTGCTGGAACGTGGCGTAGAGGGAACCCGCCAATCCCGCGATCGCGGCGCCGAGAGCGAACGCCACCAGCTTCACCCTCGTCGGATTGACGCCCATGCATGACGCCGCCAGCTCATCCTCGCGGATCGCCATCAGCGCGCGTCCGAGCCGCGAGCGCTCCAGGTTTCGGAGCACGACGACCAGGGCCGCCAGGATGGCGAAGATGAGATAGTAGAACCAGCGATAATCGCTTCCCCACTCCGGCTGGATCGCGACGCTTTCGGCGGTGATCACGGCGACGAACGCCCACCCAACCGCGCCAATCACCGCGGCGGGTCCGAGGTAGTAATGCGCGAATCGGAGCCAGCCCCGGATCTCGGGGGAAGACCTGACTGTGTCGAGATGTTTTCGGAATTCGCCCATCCGCTTCCAGAGCACAAGGCAGGCCGCCGCCAGACCGGCCAGCGCCGCCGCGGCGAGCCCGACCCGGATCAGGCCGCCCGGAAGCGCGGACAGCCACGACAGGCTTGGCGGGGGCACGGGGTTGAGCGCACGGTTGCTGTTCGTGATTTCGTCGAGGTTGATGAGCGAGTAGCGGATGACCTCCGCGAAGCCCAGCGTAACGATGGCAAGATAGTCCCCGCGCAACCGCAGCGTCGGAGCCCCCAGGATCACACCGGCGACCCCCGCCCCGATCACCGACAGCGGCAGTGCGATCCAAAAGCCCGCCTGGAAGGGATAGTCGGGGACCGTGAGGATGCCGGTGATGTAGGCTCCGATCGCGAAAAAGGCGGCGATGCCGAGCTGCAGGAGCCCCGAGTACCCCACGACGACGTTCAGCCCGAGCGCGAGAATCGCGAAGATGAGAATGCTGACGATCGGCGTCCCGAGGGGGATCCCCTCGATCGCTTGAAGGAAAGGCAGGAACGGGTAGGCCAACAGAACGAAAAGCCAGGTCCATTCCCAGCGGATCTTCGGCATTCCTGCTGAAGGCTGAGTCATACCTTTTCCTTCGCCTTGAGCCCCAGCAGCCCCGTCGGCCGGAAAATCAGGATGATGATCAGGATTGCGAAGACCAGCGCGCTCACCCATTTTTCGCCGACGTACTGCGACCCGAGCGACCGGACGAGCCCGATCACTAGCCCCCCCATTACGGCGCCGGGAATGCTGCCGATGCCGCCGAGCACGGCGGCCGTGAACGCGTAAAGCCCGTTCTGATAGCCCATCTGAAAGAAGATGGTATTGACGTGCAGCGAGTACAACACGCTCGCCGCCCCCGCCAGCCCGCCTCCGATGATGAACGTCGCCCCGATGACCTTGTTGACGTTGATTCCCATCAGCTGCGCCGCCGTCGGGTTCTGCGCCGTCGCCCGCATCGCCTTGCCGAGCTTGGTGTATCTGACAAAGAGCGTCAGCCCGACCATCAACGGAATGGTGATGGCCAGCACGATGAGGTCTTTGAGTGTGAATCGAAGCCCGTCAGCGCCGTCTCCGAGGAGGTTGGTGTTCGCGATCAGGTTGGGGAAATCCTTGGGGGCGGCGGGGGACCCCGCGAACGCTGGAAGGGGCATGGCTCCCCAAAAGAGCCCGAGATTCATGAAGATGAACGAAACGCCGATCGCGGAAACGAGGGGAGCGAGCTTGGGGGCCTTGCGAAGCGGACGATAGACGAGACAGTCGACGCTCCAGTTCAGCCCTCCGCAAAAGGCGGCGCACAGGGCGATCAGAGTCGGTATCGCTACGATCATCCCTACCGTCCCCAGCCCCGCGAGGCCGAGAGCCGAAACGAGCGTCAGCGCCAGAAAGCACCCTAGCATGAACAGATCGCCGTGCGCGAAGTTGATGAGCTCGACGATGCCGTACACCATCGAGTAACCCAGCGCAATCAGGGCGAACAGCGACCCCGTCACCAAGCCGTTGAGGAGCTGCTGCGCGAAGGTCTGCAGCCAGTTGGGTTCGAGGAAGACGGCAACGATGCAGGGTGTCATGAACGCACGGCCGCCCGCCTCCCGGCCGCCCGGCTACTCGCCGAGGATCTTCACAAACTCGAACTTGCCGCCGCGGACCACTTGTCCGCTCATCGTCTTGTTGGTCGTATCGCCGTTTTCGTCGAACGACCATTTGCCCAGGGCGCCGTCAAAGTCCTTGATCGCAAGTCCGCCCTGACGGATGGCGTCGCGATCCTTCTTGCCGGCGCTGCGGACGGCCTCGACGGCCACCTTCGCGGCCTCGTATCCATACACGGCGTAGGCTTCCGGCAGTTTGCCGAACTTCTTCTGGTACTTTTCCACAAAGTCCTTGCCTTTTCCTGTGAGCTTTTCCGGCGGGAGGCCACCAAACGTCACGTAGACGCGTTCATTGCAGTTTTCGGCCCCCGCGGAGGTGATAAAGGCATCTTCGAAACAGCCGTCCGGCACCATGAACTTGCAGGTCATCCCAACGGCGACCGCGTCCTTGACGAGCTGTCCGCCGTTCGATTGCGTGGTCCCTCCGAAGTAGATCAGGTCGGGTCCGGCGCCTTTGATGTTCGTCATCAGCGCCTTGTACTCCTGCTGCTTCGGATCGATTCCCTCGGTGCCGACAACCTCAAGCCCGATCTCCGTGCACCGCTTTTTGAACAGATCCGCAATCCCCCTGCCGTAGACCTCGCGATCGTCGAGGATGTAGACCTTCTTTACCCCCATTCCCTTGGCCCAATCGGCGCCGACAACGCCCTGAAGATCGTCCGCGGGCACGACGCGGGTGTAGTTGATTTTGCCGGTCGGACGGTACTTGTCGGGCTCCCCGGGGTCTCCCTTGCCGGGCTTGGTCAGACCGGGCCACGTGTTGGCGGGGCTGATCATGAGGATGCTGGCCTTGTTGAGGAGGGGCATAGACAGTTTTGCGGCACCCGAGTTGTAGTGGCCGATCACGGCCATCACATCGACGTCCTTGACGGCGCGGTCGGCGTTGGCCAGAACCTGCGCGGCGTCCCACTGACCCGAGGCGGCCGTGGCGTCGTCCCAGTCTTCGTAGTTGATCTCGAGGTTTCCGGCCTTCCAGCCGACCTCTTCGAAGGCCATCTTGATGCCGTTCACGATCGTGTCGGTCTGGGCCTTTGCGCTTCCCGTCCGCGGGAGGCAGGAAACGACCTTGAGGGCGTTCGGGCCCAGTGCCGGCTTGCATCCCCAGCCGGGCAGGGCGAGCGTGAGCACGAGCAGAACGAATCGCTTCATTTTTTCCTCCTCCGGTTACCTCAAGTGCGGGGTGATTATAGGGGGGTCGAAAACCGGTGTCAAAAGGAAATGCTGTGATTGAGGGTTTCGACCCGGGATTTTAAGATGGGCGGTCCTTGGACCGCCTTCGAATCCTCCGCCCCGGAGGGCCGCAACCCCTCTCGATCGGGGAGCTCGCGCGGCGAGGCCTGGGGAGTCCGCGAAAGAGTCTCCCGCCGTCGCTATTCTACGACGAACGCGGCTCCCAGCTCTTCGAGGCGATCACCTGCCTCCCCGAGTACTACCTGACCAGGACCGAAGCGGCGATCCTGAGACGCCACGCCGACGAGATCGCGGGATCCGGCACCGACCCCATGGTTGAGCTGGGGGCGGGCAGCGCCGCCAAAACGCGCCTGCTCCTGGACGCCGCCACCCGGGGCGGCCGGCCGCGGCATTACATCCCGGTCGACGTCTCGGAAAAAGTGCTGCTGGACGCCGCCCATGAACTTCTGGCGACATATCCCGGGCTGAGAGTCACGGCCGTCGTCGCCGATTTCGCCGCCGCGATCGCCACGCTCGACCTCGCCGCCTCGTCCCTCATCCTCTTCCTGGGCTCCAGCATCGGGAATTTCGATCCCGGGGAGACGTCGGCCTTTTTCCGATCCCTGCGCCCGTCCGGCGTGCCGCTCGTCGTGGGATTCGACATGCAAAAAGACCCGGCCGTCCTGCACGCCGCCTACAACGACGACGCCGGCGTGACCGCCGAATTCAACCTCAACCTGCTCGCGCGCCTGAATCGCGAGCTGGGCGCTGACTTTGATCTCAACGCTTTCGAGCACCGCTCCTTCTACAGCCCGGCCGAGGGACGGATCGAGATGCATCTCGTCTCGAAGCGGCGGCAGGAAGCGCGCGTGGCCGGGGAGCGTTACCGTTTCGAGGCGGGCGAAGCGATCCACACCGAGAACTCGTACAAGTACACGGAGGGCCAGATCGCCGCGTTCGCCGAACAGGGAGGATTCGCCGTCGATCGAATCTGGACCGACGACGCTCGGTGGTTCTCGCTGGTTCGCCTGCGCCCGGTTTAGATTCCCAGTTCCTTGACGATGCCGACCAGGATCAGCCAGCCTTCGGAGATGTCGTCGAACTGGAAGATGGCGCCGCCGGTGAAGTGCCAGCCGTCGCCGATCTGAACCTGCGCCTTGCCGCCGGCGCCGAAGATCGTATCCGAATCTCCGTCGAACACGAACGTGACCCCGAAAAAGGGGATGATGCGGGCGGTCTCGGAGAGCTTAAGGTCGATCTGAATCCCGGTTTCGACGTAGACGTCCGTGTCGTCCACAAGCGTCACGCCGCCCGACTTGACCTCGACCCAGGAGACGCCCGCGCCCCCGAAGATCGCCAGGGCGGGCGTGCCGGCCGCAGGCTCGATCAGCTCGTAGGCGATCGCGCCGCCGATGGTGATCGTGTCGATGCTGCCGCCGGAATCGTTGTCGGTCAGCCAGGTCAGCTTGCCGTTGAAGGCCATCCGGGCGTCGATCGGGACCATCAGCTGGCCGCTCAGGCCCCAGATGTCCAGGTCGACCTCCGTGTTTTCGCCCCAAAGGATCGTCCCCTCCAGGTACGACTTGCCCGCCGTGACCTCAGACCGGGGGAGTGGCTGCGTGATGGCCTCCTGGGCCAAGGCGGCGCCCGACGCCGCCATCCAGAGCAATCCGGCGATCCAGCTGATCCGACTCATATGATTCCCTCCTCGGCGAACGGCGGCTCATGATAGCCAAGCGGTCGGGGGCTTACAAGGCGTCGAAACCGGACACTTCGTCGCAAGCGTGAAACAAATCGGCCTCTCGGCGGCACTAACCTTGGGGGAAGAAACCGGGGCCCGGAACCGTTTCAGAAGAGATATTTCAAAGGGTATTCGAATATGAAATCGGCAATCGCGCTCGTGGCTGTCGCCGGGATCGCTTGCGCGGCGCAGGATTCGCCGACCCTCAAGGTGGGCCAGATCTGCCCCGCGTTCGCTCTCAAGACCGTCGACGGATTGAAAGAGATCAAGATCGAGGATTTTCGGAAGAAGGAAGGAAGCGAGGGTCAGTTTGTCGTGCTGACGTTCTGGTCGTACAAGTGCCCCAGCGGTGAAAAGGCGATGCCGGACCTCGCGAAAGTGTACGAGCTGTGCAAGGGGAAGAAGGTCGAGTTCATCGGGATCTGCTCCTACGGCGAGGGCGCGGAGGAGCTGGCCAAGTACGCGACGGACAACAAGATCGAGTACACGCTGCTGTATGACGGCGAGACCAAGGCGGCCAAGTCGCTCGAGCCGAAGGTCGTGACGTGCTCGTACATCCTCGACCGCGAAGGACGCTGCCTGTACAAGGGCGCCCACAAGGGCCGCAAGAACCAAGGAGGCCTGCTGGAGGCGCTGAAGGAGGTCCTCGACGGCAAGGAAGTCACGACGAAAGAGTCCGCCGCGAAGGGCTGAGGGATCAAGCTCAAGTAAGTCCGGCCCGTTGGGCCGGATACAGACCTCGGCGATCGGTCGTCAGGGGTATCAGGGCGAACCCCCCTTCGAGTGGGCGGGTTTGCGGGCGATCACCGTCGAAAACGCCTTGACCGTCTTTCCGGGCGCATCGAACCGGTCGAATCTTGACTCGAGGATCTCCCAGTTCGCGAACGCGTCCTGGACCTCCATCCGGCGGAAGAGCGTATAGCCGCCCGGATCGAACATCTCCATGAACGTCGTCCCCTCGATCAGGACATTGACGACCGCGACGCCGCCCGGGGCGACATTCCTCTGGATCTCCCGAAGAAGGGCTTCCGCGAGCGGGCGCCGGAAGAACATGAGCAGCCCGATCGAAACGATCGAGTCGAAGGTCTTCCCGATTCGATAATCCGCCAGGTCCGCGCAGGCGGCATCGATCGGCAGGCGCTCCGCCGCGGCGACTTGGCGTAGCCGTTCGATGGCGGTCGCGCTCGCGTCCCGCGCGACGACGCGACAGCCCCGCCGCGCGGCTTCGACGGCGAGATTCCCCAAGCCGCAGCCCAGGTCGAGAACGGTCCCGCGCACATGGGGGAGCGCCGACCGCTCGAACGGATTCAAGGCAAACTCGCCCTCCCGCACTTGGCGCCGGAACTGCGACTCGAAAAACTCGACGCTTCGATCCATGGGCCGCTCCGTCATCCTACCATGGTCTCGCGGGGGTCAGCCGGACCCTTGTCACGGTCGATCGTCGGCGGCGCAGGCCCCTTCGCTACCGCTTCTTCTTCAGCTTGTCGAACAGCCCCTTGACCGCCTCGGTGGCCTTGTCCTCGATCACCTGTTTGACGTCGGGGGCGGCCTCCTGCAGGATCGCCTCCCACATCCCATTCCAGAAGGCGGCAAGCAGGTAATCGAGATCTCCGCTCGATTCCAGCCCGCCGAGCTTGAGCCGCAGATGCAGATTGCCGTCTTTGGAATCGATGTAGCGCACGAGTTTTTCAACCGGAACGAAAAGGAATTCCCCCCGGCCCGAGAGTTTCAGCCCGTGGATCCGTAGATCGGCCTCATCGCCCTCCCACACGAGGTCCAGAGTCCCCTTTTCGAAATGGAGCGACCCGCCGGGCGCCAGCAGCCGGCCGACGAGCGGCATGTCGATCGACGTCATCCGCAACGCGCCGATGCGCTTTTCGACGCGCCCGCCGCCGGCGATGTCGAAAGAAAACTCGGCGCCGAAAAAGAGTCGCGAGAGCGAATCCGGAGCGACGTCATGGGCGGAATAATCGAGATTCTCCAGTTTGAGACGGATCGGCCCTTGCGAGCTCCGCGTGAGCGTCGCCTCGAGCGAGGCACCCGATATTTTCAGCTCCCCCAGGCTCCACTCGGGGCCGGGCTCCTCCTTTGGCCGCTTCGAAAACGCCTCCTTCAATTTGTCCAGCGATCCGACCGCGGGGACGGGCTCGGGCAGGGGGACCACCGCCTTGACCGCCGGCTTTTCGAACCTGACCGAACGGATCTCGACGCGGCGGAAGATGAGCGGCACCACCGCCACGCTCGCGGCCGCGCGCTCGACCGACAGGTCGAGCTCGCCGTCCGGCGCCCGGCGCATGAGCGTGACCCCCTGCAGCTCGGCCGATCCGGAAAACGGGGAGACGTTCAGGTCGCGAAGCTTGACCTCCGCCTGGAGGGCCTCTCCGGCCCTCCGCTCCAGTTCCGCCCGAAACCACCCGCTGTTGACAAGGGCCAGCGAGCCCAGGACGGCCAGCGACAGGAGCGCCACGACGCCCAGCCCGATCCGGACGACCCATTTCCGCATCGCACCCGGCAGTCTAGCAGAAGAGCGGGCCTTGACTGCCCTCTTCTTCCCCCTTACGTTAGGCGTTGCGAATGGACCCCCGCACGCGCACCACGATCATCCTCGTGTCCGCCTTTTCGTGCACGGTCGGGCTGCTCGCCGGGTACATCCTCGGGCTGCGCGTGCCGCGTCGCGATCCGCTGATTGACCGGGTCGCGGAGATCCGCCAGGCCATCCGCGCGCACTATGACGGAAAGATCGACGACGAAAAGCTGCAGCAGAGCACGCTCGAAGGGCTTGTGTCAGCGCTCGATCGCTACTGCGAGTTCATCCCCGCGCAGGAGTGGGAGCAGTCGTATTCGCCCGACATCATGGGCGAGTTCGCGGGCGTCGGCATCCAGGTCCAGAAGGACGACAAGGGGTTTCTGCAGATTCTGACCCCGCTGGAGGGCTCGCCGGCGATCGAGTCGGACATCCTCCCCGGCGACTATGTCATGGAGGTCGACGGAGAGGCGATCCGGGGGTGGCCCATGGATCGGATCGTCCGCAGGATCCGCGGCGAGCCGGGGAGCCAGGTCAAGCTCAAGATCCTCCGGGACGATCAGGATCGCGACGTGGTCATCACGCGCGCCAGGATCACGATCAATCCGGTGCGATCCAAATTCGTCGACGACGAGGCGAAGATCGGCTACATCCGGATCAGCGAATTCAGCGCTGCCCTTACGGGAAAGAACAACAATTTCCGCGCCGCCGCGGACGCGCTGCTTCAAGGGGGTGCGCGCGCCCTCGTCGTGGACCTGCGCTTCAATGGGGGCGGGCTCCTTAACGAAGCCGTGGCGCTCTGCGACGAATTCATCGCATCGGGCACGATCGTCACGATCGACGGGCGCGATCCGACCGACGACGAAACCTTCCCCGCCAAGGCCGGGCACTCGCTCGAAGCGCTGCCGATCGTCGTGCTCATCAACGAGGGGACGGTCAGCGCGTCGGAAATCTACGCCGGATGCATCCAGGACCACAAGCGGGGCCTCCTCGTGGGCGAGAGCACCTACGGCAAAGGGCTCGTCCAGCGCCCGTTCGAGCTTCGCGACGGCTCCCGTCTCAAGCTGACGATCGCCAAGTACCTGACCCCGAACGGGAATTTTTTCGATCGCGACAACGGAAAGGTCATCAAGCCTGACGTCGAGGTCAAGATGACGCGCGAGGAGTACGCGGCGCTGATGCGCGCGTGGAGCCAGGAGGCGATCCTCAAGGCCAAGCCGGGGTCGAAACCCGTGACGGCGGTCGACAAGCAGCTGGATACGGCGATTGAGCTCCTCCGGACGAGAATCAATGGCCAGTAGCCGGGCCGTCATCCTCGGGATCGAATCCTCCTGCGACGAAACGGCGGCCGCGGTCGTGGTCGACGGCCGCGAGGTGCTCTCCAACGCGGTGATCTCGCAGATCGACCGGCACGCCGTGTTCGGGGGTGTGGTTCCGGAGCTCGCCTGCCGGGCGCACGTCCAGGCGATCGTCCCCGTGGTCGACAAGGCGCTCGCGGACGCGCGGGTGGCGCCCGAGGAGCTGACCGCGGTCGCGGTGACGAATTCCCCGGGGCTGATCGGGGCGCTGCTGGTCGGAGTCGCTTACGCCAAGTCGCTCGCGTTCTGTCTGGGAAAACCCCTCTACGGCGTCGACCATCTGCACGGGCACATGTACGCGAACCGGATGGCGTTTCCCGACCTGGAGTATCCCTGCGTCAATCTGATCGTCTCGGGAGGTCATACCAGCCTGTACCTCAGTCGCGGGCCGCTCGATCACACGCTCATCGGATCGACGCGCGACGACGCGGCGGGAGAGGCCTTCGACAAGGTCGCGAAGATCCTCGGGCTACCATTTCCGGGGGGCCCCGCCATCGACAAGCTTTCGAAGGGTCGCGACCCGGGTCGCGTGTCGTTCAAGCGGACCCTGCTGGAAGAGGGGAGCCTCGACTTCAGCTTTAGCGGGATCAAGACGGCGGTTCTCTATGCCGCCCGCGGGCAGGATGCAAAAGGGGATCGCGCGCCGACTCCGGAGCGGGTCGCGGACCTCGCCGCCGGATTCCAGGAGGCCGTGGTGGACGTGCTGCTGGCCAAATCGCTTCAGGCCTGCCGCGAGCGCGGGGTGCCGCGGCTGGCGGTGGGGGGAGGCGTCGCCTGCAATTCGCGACTTCGTGCCAAGGGAGCGGAACTCGAGGCGCGCGACGGAGTCCGCGTGTACTTCCCTCCTCCGGCTTGGTGTACGGACAACGCCGCGATGATCGCAGGTGTCGCTTATCACCAATGGCGGCGGGGGCCGCCGGACGGGCTGACGATGGACGCGGTTCCGACGAAGGTGTACCGAAGGTAAAGCTGAGGACGGAGTGCGGAAGAGGGAAGCGAGGGCCGGCTATCGCTCCTCCTGGAGCCGCTTGAGGAGCGGAGCGATGTCGCTTTCGAGCATGGGATCCAGCTTGAGCGCCTGAAGGAGATCGGCTTCGGCCTGCTTCAAGGGCGCGGCATGACTTTCCCGAAGATGTTTGAGGTTCAATGCAGTCAGCAGGTAGGCCTCCCCGCGCAGGCGGATCAGCGTCGCCTGCGAGGGTCGGGCGGCCACGGCGCGCGAAAGATCGTCCACCGCCTGCTGAAGGGCCCCGGGGACGCCGGGGGCCTTGAGGTCCGCACGCGCCGTCAACATGTACGCGCTTCCTCGAAGGACGAGAACGTCGATCAAGCCCGCATCCCGCCGGATGGCTTCGTTGCAGTCCCGGGCGATTTTTTCGACCCAGGCCGTGGGGTCGACTCCCCGCTGGGCCGCGGCGGAGGCCAGGACGAAAAGTGAACGCGCCCGGAAGAGCGCCGCCTCGATCCTGGCCGGATCAGCCTCGAGAATCCGGTCGATGTCATGGTCTATCAACGACAAGATGCCGGATGGACTCTGTCCCGCGGCCATCCGGATGGCGGCGAGACGCACGAGAATTTCGGCGCGGAGCTGAAGGGCCTCGAGGTGGCGCGTGCGCGATTTGAGGAGGGTATTGAGCATGTTAAGCGAGTCCAGCACGAGCGCCAGCGCGCCGTCCGTGGTCGTCGACTGGAGGAGGTCGCTTTTCGCGAGCTTTGCGCGGACCAGATGAATTACGGTATGGGCGATTCCCGGCGCGAGTTCGGCGGCCCTCTGGAGATCCACCAGCGCTCCTTCCAGGGTGTTCAAACCGCCGGTGGGACCGAGAATCTGCGACAGGTGAATGCCGGCGATCCCGCCGCGGGTCAGCGCGGGGAGGTAGTCGGGATTCGCCGCGAGCAATCCCCCCGCGACGGCGACCTCCTCGCGGAGAGCCTTTTCAGCCGCTCCCTGCAGAGATGCGCGGCGGCGCCGGAGGAGGGCGGCTTCAAGTTGCGCGACCGGCCTCCCCGCCGCCGGCCCGAGCTTCTCGAGAGCCGCCGACAGGTCAGCGATGGCGCGGGCAGGCTCGCCGCGGGTTTCATGAAGGCTTGCTCGAAGCGCCAGCGTTCTCGCCCAGACCAAAGGCGCCGACGGGCGGTCAGCCCCCACCTCCAGGTCCTTGACAGCCGCGTCGAGCTCCCGGAGGGCGTCGTCGCGGCGGGATTGAGTGATCAGCAGCCTGGAGAATTCCGTCCGCGCCTCGGCCCGGATCACGCGCGCGTCCGGATCCGAATCGTCGGCGTCCGCCAGGTCAACCGCCTTGCGAAAAGTCGCGAGCGCGGTGTTCACCTGCCCTCGGACGGAGAGGAATTCCGCCTTGGTTATGAGCAGGGCACCCATGACCGAAGGCAGCCCGGAATCTCCGACCCCCGCCAGTCCTTTCTCAATCAGGTCCAGCGAGTCGCTTCGACCTGAACGCTCGGCTTCCAGCGCCGAAGCGAGCCAGGCATAGGCGATGGCGGCGCGAGCCGGCCCCTGAAACGCCCCCTTCAGGAGGGGGTCGAGGGCGGCCCGCGATTCCGCGGGCTGACCCGAGGCCAGGCGCGCGATACCCAGCTGGAGCTTGATCTCCGCGTCCCATGGGACCCTGGCAACGCAGCTCTCCAGCCGGCCGGGATCGAGCCCTCCTTTGGTGATGATCTCGGAAAGAGCCCGCAGCGCTTCGCGTTCTCCCTCCGGGAGAATCAACTCGAGCGACTCGATCTCCCAACGAAGGTCATCCGGCAGCGGCGAGGACGACGGGAGGACCCATTCAACGGCGCCCTCGAAACCCACCGGTCTCGGAAGGGGACGCAGAGAGAGTCGCTCGCGAAGCGCGAGCCGGATCTTCCAGAATCGCGCGTCGGGGTCGTCCGGGGAGGCTTCGACCGCCGCGTGGATCAGCTTGACCGCCTCCGGGTAGTTTTCCGTGAAATAGTGCGCACGCGCGGCCACCAGCAGATCCTGGGATCGAGCCCGGAGCGACTGCCGATACAGCTCCGTAAAGTAAGTCACCGCGTATGTGCACAGGGCCACCAGGAACAGCGTCAGCAGGAGCGCGAGCTTGCGCTGCTTCGCGAACCGCTTGACCTTCATCCGCATCGTGACGGAGGTCGCTTCAACGGGCTTGGCGGCCAGGTGCCGCTGGATCTCCTCCGCCACCTGACGGAGATTCGGATACCGCTCCTTCGGATCGGACTGGATGCACTTCATCACGATGCTTTCGATTTCCTTGGGGATCCGGTCGGAGACGTGACGGAGACGGACGGGCTCCTTTCCGGATTTCAGGGTTTCGACGGGGTCACCTTCGGGCAGCGGGGGCTGACCGATCAACCAGTGATAAAAAGTGGCCCCGAAACCGTAGACGTCGGTCCGAGGATCGAAGGCATCCTCCTTCCCGCGGGCCTGCTCAGGCGCCATGTATCCCGGAGTCCCGATCAGTCCCTTGCGATTGAAGGCGGAGCCCCCGGGAGACAGGGCGCGCGCCAAGCCGAGCCCGCGAATCTTGGGGGTCCAAATCCCGGAGATGAGCAGGTTCCCCGGCTTGAGGTCCAGGTGGACCATCCCGCGTTCATGAACCTCGTGAAGTGCAAGCGCAATGTCTCGAGCAAACGGGAGCAGGAATCCCATGGCCAGCTTGCCGGGTTCGATCGGTTCGCCCGTGATCTTCTCCAGGCCGATCGCCACGCTCGAGCCGTCCTTCTCCGCCCCCAGGACCTTCCCGACGACCGGGTGCGCAAAATTAACGGCTGCCGACACGTCGCGGAACAGCTTGATCATGTCCACGTCGGAGCCGCTTCGGACGGCGACGATCTCAACTTCGGCGCCCGTGACCTTGTCCCACCCCCTGAAGAGAGTGGCGCGCCCCCCCGACCCCGCCTCCTGCACGAGGACGAAGCGGCCGACGTGACGGACCGGCGATTCGATGGCGGCGGCGACCTCGGGCGGCAGCTTGGAGAGCGCCTCCCGCCGGACGGCCGCCATCCGGTCGGCACCCAGCTGCTCTTCGAGCATCTTCTCGGGGGCATCCGCGAACTCGATCGTCTTCAATAGGCGCGGGGCAAGCAGGCCAAGGTGGGAGCACGCGTCGAGAAGAAGCTTGTCCCACTTGCGAAGCACGGCATCCCAATCTTAATTCCGGATCGCGGAGGCGACACGCTTTGTGTTCACGGATTCCGGTCCGGGGGATTCGACTTTCGGGACTCGGCGTCCCACCACTCCATCCACTTGGCCTGATCCGTTCCGAAAGACTTTGAGGAGAGCCGCTTGAGCGCATCCGCAGCCGCTGCGGCGACCTGATCGTCCCCCTGACCCAGCACGAAAATCAGGTGCGGGACCCCACCCTTGGAGCCCATCCTGCCGGCGAGGATGCACGCCTGCAATTTCACCTCCCGATCGGAATCTTCGAGGCGCCGGAACACCGCCTGCGGATCGACGCGGGCCACGTGCGGCTCGACGGCGCGCAGAGATTCCGCGCGCATCGCCGAACTTGGATCTTCCAGGAGTTCAACCAACCGGGCCACCGCCCAATCGCTTCCCAGGCGGGTAAGAAACGGCAGGGTACGGAGCCGTTTTCCCTCGTCACGGTCCCGGGTGAGCGCCAGCACAGCGGTGCGAACGTCGATCCCTTCGGCTTCCGCCGGCATGAGGGCATCGCTCGCCGCCTGGCCGACGGCCAGCTCGGCGTCTACCAGCGCGCGACTCATGTACCCGACCAGACGCGGATCGAACAGCCGTCCGGCCCCTTCAACCGCGGCCGCCCGGACCAGCGGATCCGAA
>Ga0187893_10009604_pt1 | contig 14811 bp, 25 predicted proteins | sample MA1701074metaG_FD_139574 | JGI IMG/M metagenome (GOLD analysis project Ga0187893, IMG submission 139574) | White microbial mat communities from a basaltic lava cave in the Kipuka Kanohina Cave System on the Island of Hawaii, USA - MA170107-4 metaG ...
CGGCCGCGTTTTGGGCCCCGGCGGGCGATCCAGACCGGAGCTCGAGGATGGCCGTCGCCGGGAACTCGGTGTCGAGCAGGTCCAGCAGGACGTTGGCCAGGTTGTGATTGAAGTCGAGCGCCATACGGGAAGACTCCTAACGAGAGATCGGGATCACGGTGTACTTCCGGATCACGCAGGGGAGGACAACGTTGACGATGGTGCCGCGCAAGATTTGCACGAATCGCTCTAGCTGGCTCGTGGACGCGAGCGCAAGGCTAAACTCGCTTCCGAGATGAGAGCCCAGGACGTCGAAGTAATAGGTTCCGACTCGGTCACCAGCATACTCGGTACCGGTGTAGCTGAGCGAACCCAGCGCCGACGTCGCGGTGTCGCTGTCGGTGAGTCGCAGCACCAGGTTGGTGATCCCGGTGTCCGGTTGAGGCATTCCGTCGGCGTCGAAGCGCGTTGCCGCGACCTCGAGCCGGCGATTGTTGTTGACGGCGAACTCAATCACGGGAGAAGCACGAGTGGAGGCCGAACGGCGTGCACTGCGAGAGGCTGCGCGGGTTTGTCGTGCAGAAACCTAAGCCGATTGCCCATAGTCGGGGTTGTTGAGCCTACCCCAGAAAGAATATACGCGATCGTACCCGAGGCGGCCCCCAGCACCTTCACGGTGCCGACCCCCGCGGCCGTGCCCCCGAAGCTTCCGGCGGCCGCGCCCAGCACCTGGACGTTCCCGGTCCCCGCGGCCGTGCCCGAGACGCTCCCGGTCGCGGCGCCCGAGATCTTGAGCTTCCCGGCGGCCGTTACGGTCAATCCCACCGTCGCGCTGGCGGCCCCGCTGATGGCCCCGGTCGTGGTCCCTGACCCGGCCAGCGTCGCGCCGACAGTCGCGGTGGCGGCGCCCGAGACCTTGACGGCACCGGCTCCGGTGAGGATCGCCCCGGCGGTCGCGGTGGCGGTTCCGAGAACCTTGACCAGCCCTGTCGCGGCCAGGGTGATGCCCAGAGTCGCAGTTAGCGCCCCGGTTATCCCTCCAGTCGCAGGTTGGTTAAACAGCAGCAACAGCGACATGCTAAATCCGGCGACGACTAACGATGCTGGGACTCAAAAACGGTCGAATCAGTCGAAGACTACGGGGGCCTCGGTTTTCCGAAACGGTCGCACCGTTGATCGTTGGAACAACGAAGGGCTGTTCATCCGTCGCCCGGTACGTGCATCGAAGCCCCACGCCACCGACGCTACCAGGCCAATAGACCGCGTCGGCCACGCTGTCTGCTTTGCGCCCTCCCGGGGGCATCAACTCACCCATCCAGATAGGTCTAACGAAGCGTTCAAGAATAAGATCCGCGGCCGCTTGCGGCGCTGATCCATACGTTTCGATGAAAAACATCTGGTCAACAGCCGCGGCTCCTGACGTCGTGATATACACAACGTCAGAAATATCACCTTGAAACGACAGCGTTCCGGTACCTTTGTTGCCGATTGTCCAGGACGAGCTCGCGGCAAAATTACCAGCCGGCGCCACCGCTTGCGTTACGGTTACTTCAACGGGCGCCTGCCCGATACGACCTATCCAAACCCGCCACTCCGCGGACGGCCCGGAGTTATTGAATGTCCCAAAAACCGCGATAAACACCCATTCGTTGACAGTAATCCCGGCGCCGGTTGTGGTCCACTGCCCGTCGGTTGTGTTGTCAGTTCGAAGACGCAACTCAGACGTCGTTGAATCAACCTCGACGCCAATAATATTACCTGCGCTCCAGTACCCGCGGCCTGCGGTCAACGTGGTAGGAAAAAACCAGCCACAGACAAGGTGCGCGCGGGAATTGGCCCCGAACGAAACCGTCGCCGCCCAGTTGATGTCGTCCCCGGTGCCTGCTCCGAACGTGTAGGCCACTTCTAATTGCGCTCCAAAAAAACTACGAGCTGCAGATCGTTCACTGCTGCAAAAAACGTGTGCGCAGATCGCGTGATGAGGCTCGCGTACAACGTTGTCGCCGCGCAGACATACGGCATCGCGATGCTGTACAATTGCGCGATTCGGTTATTTCCTAAATCCAACGCCCCGGAAAGCTGCGCGACGCCAATAATTTTAAGCGCGTCGCTATCGGAAATGGCGTACGCCGCATTGTCACCGGCTAGCGTGATCGATGAATCAGTAAAAACGACGTCGTAGGCCCCGATTATGTCGGCCGCGGAAATCAAGATGATCCCTACGATCATTCCACCGCCGCCCGTGGCTCGAGCAGCGTTTGCTAGCGCGAACTCTGTCCCCACCTGATCTCCCACAGCGTACGAGGTCGTAGCTGTGGTCAAGCCCCCCGACGCCACGCTGATTCGGATTTGATCTCGCCCGGCTACGACTCGCTGTTTCCCATCGGCTGTCATACTGAACGGCGTGTAGTCTCCATCCGTTCCCGACAACGTGGCGTCCGCGTCGTTTCGCACCCCCAGCGGCATGATTCCCGTATCGCCGCTCGTGTGCGCCGCGTCCTCAGCCTTGCCCAGGTTCGCGGCCCCGGTGCCCGGGGTCACCGACGTCACCAGGACGCTACCGATAGTGTTCGTGCCCGTTCCCAACTTAACCTTCAACCCGTCGGAGTCTGCCTCGACGTGCGTGCGGACGCCGTCGGCCGAATAAGCTAGCTTCATCAGCTGCACGAACGCGGTGCCGGCCTCATCGGCGGCCACAGGGGCCCCGGTACCCGGGAGTACTACATCATCAGCCATGGTATTGTCCTAGAGTGAGGCAAGCGCACCGGACAAAGCCCGGGCAGCCTGCGCCTGGGTAAGGCCGGGCAGCCGGGCCGAGCCAACAACGCGCCGCAAGGGGTCGGGTTTCACGTTATGCAAGTCACGCTCCGGGTCGTCCCACGGTACCGGCTCGAGCTCGCAGCGGTCGAACGGGTGAGGCGCGCTCGGGACCTTGGCTACCGGGTAGACGCCCTTGCCCAGCCCATAGAAGTCGGTCTTAGCCAGCACGTCGCAGGCGTCGGGGCGATCCTGCGTTCCGCGCAACGGCGAGAGGGTCCAGCGCACGGCTTTCACGAACGGGTCGTCGTGGAACGCCGCGGCCTCGGCCGCGCGCCGTGCGTTCTGAATCTCGCTGAAGGCAATCCGGTCAGCGTTGTATCGAAGCCGGTTGGCCTCCTTCGTGAACGTCGGGTCGCGCAGCATCCTGTCGCTAATCTCGCCCGACTTGGCGAAGGCCCGCTGCCACCGTTGGCTGCCGACGACGTAGGGGCGAAGTCGGCGCGAGAGCTCCTGCGGGGACATGCCCTGCAGCAAGGCCTCGGTGACAACCCGCTGGGCGTCGGCCTGGGCGCGATCGACGTGTCCCCGCAGCAGCGTCCGCCAGGTCCCGGCGCCGCGGTGCACCCGCTCGAAGGCCGCGGCCTGGGTCAGGCGCGGCTGCAGGGGCACGACCCGGCCCTCGGCCATCAGACGGGTCGCCCGAGCCTGGATGGCCGTGACCTCGGCAAAGGCCAGGTCCCGGCCCTCACGCACGGCCACCTCCAGCGCCCGCTGCAGATCACGCTGCAGCGCGACGACCGCCTCCCGGGCCTTGGCCGCCATCAGCTGGCGGGTCCCGGTCAACCGGGCGACCCGGCGGGTCAGCTCCTCGGCGTAGGCGCGCAGCGCGGCCAGGATCCGACGGCCGGCCTCGAGGCGCAGGGCCCCAAGCCGGGCTCGCGCGCGCAGCTGGGCCGCCTGGTAGGGGCTAGCCGAACGAGACCGTGGCAAGGTAGAGGAGGCAGGCCCCGATTAAGAGGACAACGAACACGCGGATGAGGGAAACGATAACGCCCATGTGACCTCGGTTACGGCAATACGTGAATCCGCCACCGATCGATCTTAAGATCCTGATCGGCCAGCGGACGCCAGTCGTGCGGGTCGGTCGCGATCCCGTTTACCGGGGTCGACGGGGCCCCTCCAAAGGTTGGGGAAAGTTCAAATTCGTTGTACCCCAACGGAATTTGACTCGGGTAAAAAAAGCGCACGTCAGCCGTTTGCCATACCAAGCGATCGTCGACGTACAGAGTAAGACGCCCGTCGGCGTTACCTAGCGTATTTACCTCGATGCCCCAACCAACCTTAATGTACCGACCGCGGTTCGTCGGGTCTCCCGGCTGCCCCCACGTGAACGCTGACTTAGGCGCCAGGTGATTGGCCGAGAGTCCCTTCGGCATCTCGGCGTTCACTGGGCCGGAGACGTTAACCCCGATCCGGTAGTCTACCGATCCGCAGAGATTGAGATAGCTAAAGTTCCGGGCTGGGCCGGAGCGGTAAGGACCGTGCTGAAACAGCAGCTTGATCCCAGCGACGCGACCGATGGTTCCGGATTGAAGGTGCCGGCACTCCTGCGTGAAGTGCAGGTCCATGTTCATCCAGATCTCGTGAAAGATCTTAGGATAAAACAACCCGGGCGGCCTCTTGTAGCCAAAGCTACCGGGGTCCGTTCCGCCCTTGGTGTTCGGCGTGTAGCGCACACGGAGGGCGTTAGACGGCCCGAAGGCTCCTCCGGAATCAGGAACCACGATCAAGTTACCGTCGTACCGGGCCCAGCCCTGCGCGTCTCGCGCGGGCCCTTGCGGCGGCGCCACGTCCCATTGCTGGTCCGTCAGCAACGCCGCCCCCGGGGGGACGCCCACCCCGGTGAGACCGGGGGGGCCCGCTCCCGGGCGCCCGGCGACGCTCAGGGCGATCGCAAGCTTAGACATCCTACGGATTGGTGACGAGGTCGACCTGCGCGGTCAGGGGGCTGATGCCTGTGTTAGCCGGCGCGACGACGGTCAGGCTGCCGTCGGGGTTGACCTGGCCCGAGAACTGCGGGTTGCTGAAGTTGACGTCCTCAACCGCGGCCGTGACCGGCTGGTCACCGCTGTTGAAAAACTGCAGCGGGGGCGTGGTGATCGGACCTCCACCGAAGGGGAAGCTGATGGACGCAGGCACGACCCGCGCGGGGACGATGTTGCCAGCCACACTGAGCTGGACGGTGATGGTGGCCATGATTCCGTTCTCGTTAACGATAAAGGTTTGTGGCATCTGGAAATCTCAGAGGGGACAACGGGCCCGCACAAGCCTGGCGACGCGCGCCGAGTCGGGGTGCCCGGTGCTGGCGCGCAACAGCTGGATGAAACGAACCTCGATGTCGGGGTACCGGTCTCGAAAGGCCTGGGCGTCGGGGCAATAGGCCTCGAGCTCCTGGTCAAGCCGGAAGTCAGCATCGATTACGTAGCGGGCCTGCTTAGCGAGGCACTCGGTCGCAAGCTGCCGCACGTGGACACGCTCATGGGCCAGAACCCGGGTCCGAAGCACGGGGTCGAGTCCGACCCGAACGAGAATCACCGGCGCGTCGTCGGTCGAACAGACCGTTGCAGCCATAACCCCATCCGGAAAGGCCCAGGACGGAAGCTCAATAACGGGCGTTCGTCGTTGAACCGTCGCCCCGGTTAGCAGTACCAGGGCTAGAAGCAGAAGGGGCTTCACTCGTAGCACGCCTCGACGGCGTCGTCGAACTGTTTCCCGTACACCAGGTCGCGGATCTGCTCAATCAGCTCGCCGGCCTCGGCCACGTGCCCGGCCACCTCGGACCGGTCCTGACCGTAGGCGGCCGACAGGGCCGCGCTCACGTGCGCCCCCGCCAGGGCCGCCAGCTTGCGGTCGGCGTCGTTGAGGGCCTCGTCGCGCTCGGCCACGGCCAGCAGGTCGCGCAGCAGGTTCAGGTGACGCTGCTTCTTCTGCTTGGCCGACTCACCGGCGTTGTCGATCGAAGACGCGTAGGCGGGGGAAGACTCGTAGATCTCAGGCACCCTTATTGAAGCCCTTCGGTTCGCGAGGTTGGTTCAGACGACGATATCTTGGAATCTACGGTGAGTGCGCGTCCCGCGACGAATGCGTTCGCGCCCGAAAACGCGGCGAGGACCGCCGACCCGCACATCAGCCAGACGTTGGCGAGGCTGACCCACTTATCGCTGAGCAGGTTCTTGACGGCCAGGACGAACGACGCGACCATCAGGACCGCGCTCAACAGCAGAAACGTGACCGCGAGTACGAACTTCCGGCCGTGCTTCATCGAAGCTAGGCCGGGCGCCGGTCCACGTTGAACCCAATAGCCAACCGTATCCCCAGCTTCTGGGCCGCGTTCTTTACTTCGCGCCGCTCCGCGTCACCCGCCAATCGGAACACCCGCTTGAGCCCAAGCGTGATGCTGTCCTTGTCGTCGGGATTGACATTTTGAAGAGCGCGATCGATCGCGGCAGCCTCAGGTTGCGTCAACGTTTTGAAAACATCCTCGAGTTCGTTGAGCACGCGCCGCGCCCGGCGGCGGTAGGACGTCTCTAAAGGACCAACGGTATCAGTAGCCGACGAAATCGACTCCTTGGCGGCGAACTGCCCGCCCGCAGGAGTCCCTTTGGGCTCTCGAGGTTGATCATTCATAGGCCCTACCCTCATCCCCAGCTTTTTGGCCGCGGTCTCGACCCCGCGCCGAATGTTATCCCCGTGCCCGATGGACTGGATCTGCTCCGCGAGCGAATAAATACGACGGAGTCCCGCGCGGACACTTTCAGGATCGTCGGGATCGATGTCTTGAAAGGCATCAGCGCTTCCGTAAATCGCGTTACGGTCCTCGTCGCGTGTAAGTTGGCTGTCACGCGTAATCGCGAAAACATCCTCGAGCTCCTTGACGGCGTGGCGCATCTGGCGAGGGCTCGCTCATAGAATCCTCTCGAAAATATAGACAATTTACCCCGCGAATTGTCTTCAAATTGAAACGTTAGGCCGCGACGTCGAGCTCGATCACCCGATTGCCGCCGCGCCCGCGGCCCGCGGCGATCTTGGTCACCCGGAAGCGGTGGCGCCGCAGCAGGACCTCCTGCTCGCGCGCGTTCGGATTGGCGAGCAGCGAATTGGGGTACACGGCCTTGGTGCCCTTGGGCACCCGAATCTTGAACACCGTCCCGTTGGTGGCCCAGTCCTCGGCGATCCTTCGCTGGACCGTCGTGCTGATGTACCCGTTGTCGGTCAGCTCATCGCCGACCTTAACGTTGGCAAACATCTCCCCGTACACCGAGCGATAGACCACCACATCTTGGTCAAGCGCAGGAGCCTTCGCAAACACGCTGTCTAAACCAGCAAGATTTCTTCGCTGCGTGGTAATTTGGGCCCGATTATAGGGATCAGACGCAGCCCACGCGTCGACATCACCATTGAACTGACGCTGAATCATGTTGATCGGTCCATAATGACCGGGACCTACGTAATTGTCCAACGCGAAGTTCTCATCTTGCTCCAGGCCCCCAGCGTAGGCATCCGACATTAGGCCTACTAAACGTTCGACAGCCTTCGCACCCTCGAGCGGCTTGGCCGCGCCGGGGTCGCTGGAGAATCGACCCCCGGTCGTGGTGCCCTTGGGGTCCCGGACAAACGCGCGGGCGGTCACGGAGTGCTGAACATTTCAGGCGACCAGTCGGAAGCACGAGCCTGGAGGCCCGAGCCTGGGTCTCCGATCTGCGCCTCGGCCTCGCGCCGGGCCTGCTCGTCCTTGGCCATGGCCAGCTCGAGGGTCTCACCCTCGAGCTGCTCGAGCAGGCTCACCTTCTCGCCCTCGGCGGTCTCGACCTCCTCGGTCGCGTCGACCAGCCCCAGGGCCGCGACGATCCGCATGCTCAGACGCGCCCGCACGAGCGGCGGGACCGCGCCCAGTTGCTCGAGCATCCCGAGCATCTGCTCGTAGAGCTGTGCGTCGACGGCCGCGGTGATCTCGGCCTCGTCGACCGGGAGCCCATCGTACCGGGCCGACTCGGTCGCCAGCTGGATCAGGGCCTTGCGGCCGACCGGGACGGTCGCGGCCTGCCCGAGGTAGCGCTTCCGCATCTCGTCGAGGACCGAGGCTAGGTCAACGTTGGCGAAGTCGTCGCTACGCTCGACACGCGCCTGGCCCCAGAGGCCAGGATCACCGGGCCGCTCGAGCTGCTCGAGCCGCCAGAACGCGCCGTTCTCGGCGTCGTCGACCACGACCTTGAGCAGCTGCAAAAAGGCCCCGACGCCGGCGGCCACGTCCTGCTTGATCTCGGTGGCGGTCTTCTCCCTGGCGGCGTCGCCGTAGAGCTTGAAGCCGGCGACGAAGAAGTCCTCGATTTTCTTTGTCAAGACCTCGGTGGCGATCGCGACCGGCTCAGACGGCGGCGCGATGTACCGGTGCCCGCCGCGGGCCTTCTCGGCCTCGGGCAGGACCATCTGGCCCCGCTTCAGGGCCTCGCCCAGCTTGTCGAACTGCTCCTGCGTCTCGATCCCCAGGATCAGCCGGGCGAAGTTCGCGGAGCGTAGGGCGAAGTCCCGGACACTCTCCTGGTTGAAGATGATGTTGGCCTTCTTGGCCAAAAGCCAGCCGATGTACCTCCGCAGGGGCAGCTCGATCGGGAAGATCGGCAGGATCAGGTTACCGTGCTCGTCCTGGTAGTCGTAGGTGTCGCGTCCGATCTCTCGCGGCGCCCCGTCATCGTCCTTCTCGTACCGGATCCAGCCCTCGGGGCGGAAGACGACGTAGCACTCCGGCAGGGCCTCATCCTCCAGCGACTTGGGCACGCGGGTCTCCTTCAGCAAGACCTCGGTGACCCCGTCGGCCGTGTCGGTCCAGTTGGGGACCATCAACGGCGAGATCAGCTTGACGACCGGGCGCCCGCCATCGGTGGTGTCGATCAGAACCCACATCCGCTGGTACGCGATCACGTCGAGCGCGAACTGCCGCCACAAGGTCGCCCAGCCCTCGCCCTTGCCCGTGGCGTTTCGCCAGAGGGCCGCGGCCGGCGACTGGGGGTCCGAGGGATCTCCAAGGGCTCCCTTCGAGTCCTTGTCCTTGGACCACGTCCGGCTCGCCCGGGCCTCGACGGCGAAGAGCATCCCGGCCAGCGAGTCGATCAACGTCCCCAGGTGCGGGGTGTAGTCGGCCAGCCGGACCCGCTCGGTGTAGGCCTCGTCGGTCTCGCCCTGGAAGCGCTTCTGGATGTACTGCTTGGCGCAGTCCTCGCCGGCGACCTCGCCCTCGTAGAAGTCACGCACCATCGCCCAGCGCTCGCTCAGCCGTAGATAGACCGCGTGCTTGCGATCGAGGAACGAGGTCGCCTTGGCCGGCCCGACGACCGGGCTGACCCCGGCGGCCTGGACCACGAAGCCCCCGGGCTGTCCGGCCAGGAGCTTCGACTGCGGAATGATGGAGGTCATGCTGTCCTTTTAGCCGTGGAGACGGGACCAGTCGGCGGCGAAGTCTAGGGCCCGCTGGGCCTGCCGGATCCAGTTCCAGTAGACGACCGCGTCGCCCTTGTCGGGCGACCGGCCGAGCCGCTTCTTGAAGTCTTCCTTCGACTCGGGTAAGATCTTGCCGGCGTGCGTCCGCCAGTTGGCGGCGCAGAGGTCGTCGACCATCTCGGGGTCGTCGGGCAGGGCGATCCGGCGATCGGGCTTGCCCTCGGCGGGCGGCCCGGCCGAGAGGTCCTTCCGCAGCTGCCACCACATCTGGCCGCGAAGGTTCAGGAACTTCTCACCGAGCTCGAGATAAGGCTCCCACGGAGACTCGCCGCCGTTAAGCGGGGTTGGGTCCTGGCCGGCCAGGCGCTTGAGCTCCTTGACGGCCCCGACACCGACCCCGACCACGTCGACCCCGACCCGCTTTATATGCACCAGCCCCGAGTCGACGAACGGCCACACCCGTAGGCGGGCGAACTCGTTCGGGTCGGGGCACTGGAAGCTCTTGAGCTCAGTCAGAACGCGCCCGCGGCCGTAGGCCACGCTGCCCTTGTCGCCGCCCTCGCTGGCGGCAACATCGACCCCAACGGCCGGATCCCCTTGGATCGCAGCGGCGTAGAACACGGCATCCTTGCCGCGTTCGATGGCGGCCAGGACCCACTCCCGCCGGATCAGGGCCTCGGTGCCCTCGGCCGGGGCGATCCCGCGGACGCGGGACTGGAAGAAGCTCGACTGCTCGCCGTACTTCTCCCGCCACCGCTCGATCGCGATCCGGGACGTGGCCCCGGGGATGACGTTCGGGTCGTCGAGGACGACGTTCGGGTGGTCCAGGGCCGAGGCCCGCACGGCAACGACCCCGGGCTCGCGGGAGACACGGGCCAGCGAGTCCTGGTCGCTGTCGGGGTTACCGAAGTAGCAGCGCAGGTTGTCGGGGGCCGTGCAGGTGAGCTCGATGGCCTCGAGGATCGCCTGATGCACGTTCGTCGTCTCTTCGACGATGAACAGCATGTTCTTGGCATGGAACCCCCGGGCGCGGCCGGCAACCTTCTCGTCGGCCTCGACCCCGCACGCGAACCCCACGGCGCCCCAGCCCTGGTCGCCCTCGTCCTCGGCCGACGGCCGCATCCGGATGCGCAGGTGCGTCAGCCTCGCCTGGGGGTGCAGCTTGTTGAACCGCGGCCAGAGGTTCCCAATCTCCTTCCAGATGTGGAGCTGGAGCTGGTCTTCCTTCGGGGCCAGGGTGATGACCTGGGCGCCCTTCCAGCAGTCCAGCTTCCACAAGGCGATCACGCCGCCGTGAAAGGTCTTGCCCGTACCGGTGCCCGAGGAGACTGCGACGGACTTCCCGCGGTTTAGCGCCGTGTGGATCTGGGCCAGGGGCTCGGGCGTCCCGTCCCACTTGTGGTCCTTATACCGGGACCAATTGAAGCCGCCCCATCGCTTGACCGAGGGCACCCCGAGGCGCTCGCGCGCCCACTTGAACGGGTCGGCGCGCCACTTCGCCCATTGCTCCGCGGGGATCGTGGCGTCGACGCCTTGATCAACCTGCTCGATCAGCCGGTCGAGCTGCTCGAGCTCAGGGATCACGGGTCGGGACCGTCGAACAGTTTGGTGAACCAGCACGTTAGGAAGCAGTTGACCGCGCCCGAAAGCACCACCAACCCGATGATCACCGTTCCGATCGTCACGATCTTGTCAACCACGGGTCATGCTCCCTTCCGGCCCTCGTAGGACCAACGTGTACCCGACCAGGCGTAGATGTGCACGGGGCCGCGGCAAGACTGACGGTCCTCGACCGAAGCGTAGGCGCTCACGGGCAGGTCGCGGTCACGATCGTTGATGAGCGGTACGTCGGCCGCACGCAGGGCCACGACCGGAACGCGCGAGGCGATGGTGCGACCGTCGAGCGGCCCCCCGCCGAAGGCCTCGCCGTAGTACTTCCGGCCGAAGCTCACGGCGAGGCCCAGCCCGGAAACGCCCGGCGCAGGTTGGCCAGGAGCAGCCACCAGGTACCCAGGGCAAGGAGCGTGTAGCTCGGGTCCCCGAGCAACACGGCCCACCCAGCGCCAAAGACCAGGGCCTCCCAGAGGCCGTCTTTCAGGTGCTGCCGCAGCGAGCGGCCTTCGAAATTACTCAGCCGATGCTTAGCGAACTTCACCAGGGCAAGGCTTGGGGAGGCGATTAATCCGGCGACCCACGCCGGATTGATCCCCCACAAGACCAGGCAGGCGACGACGGCCACGGCGATCGAGCCCTCGGCCAGGTCGTGCTCGAGGCCCGAAATCGTGATCCGCCTCACGCCAGCCCCAGCTCACGGGCCGCGGGGTGCCCCAGGCCCAGGTCGACCAGGTGCGGCAGGTCATCGATGAAGATCGTGTGCCGGACCGAGGGCAAGGCCATCAGCACCGCGGTGCGCTTCGGGCGCCCGGCGCAGTAGACGACCTGGAGCCCGATCGGGACGGGATTGATCGGCCAGCTTTCCTCCCGGGCGGTCGCGACGACCACCTCGTGCCCCCGCGCCTGAGCGAGCTCGATCAGCTGGTCGAAGAGCACCGGGTCGGCCGTGTAGGTGTCGTCGTAGTCCAGGACGATGCGCAGCATCAACTCGCTCCGGGAGGCAGAGCCTCGGTCACCCGCTCTAGCTGAAGAATCCGGGCCTCAGCCTTGCCTGGCCCACTCCAACGCGATATCGGCCCACACATTATGCTTACAAACGCCTTCTGGAACTTCTACTTGGACCCGGCGAAGCTAGTGTCATGGCTATTCCAAGCAACAAGTCCCCGTACGACCCTCAGCGCCCGCCTTCGCTACCCCTACCGAAGGGACCCACGCGCTCTAGCCAATCGAGCCCCTACGACGCAAGCGGCCAGAGCACGCCGTACCCGCGTTCTCGGCCGCCGTGAGGCCCGCGACGTCAACCTCAACCTTGCTAGACGTAGGCAGGAGTGTGGTTTCCTCTAACGAGGATCAACTGAGGGTTCAAAGTAACCCGTCGGCGCGTCCCGACGCGCCTCGGGGTCCAGGATGGACCAGAGTGTCACCTGGGCCAGCCTCCGGGTCCGGCGATCCAGGCCGGCGAGGTCCGGGCGGTCCCGACCGTCCAACCCCAGCCACCGGACCGCGGCCAGGCGCGCCTCGTCGGTGGCCCGGGTGAGCGCGAGGGCCGGGATCAGGCGGCGAGCCGCCTGATCTCGAAACTCCCGCGCGGCCAGGGGAGACCTACACGCCCTCCGGCGCAGGGTGTCCAGGCGCCTCATCACCGGCGTCCACGACGGCCGCCGCCAGGAGGTAGGACGCGGGGAGCTCGACGGGGACACGCTCACGGGGGTCTCCAGGGGTCGACTGGTTCATCCGGCGCCTAAGCTCAACCAGCAGCGCGCGTTGGATCGCAGGATCGGGCAGGACGGCCTGAACGGCCCCAAGCAGGCGGTCGAAGACCAGCGAGAGCCGCGAGGCCGGGATCAGGTACTTGTGAAGCTCCTCGTACTTGCGCTCGGTATCCGACAGCCGGCGCCGTAACTCGATGAGCTGCTTGAGCTCTGACCACAGGACGTGGTCGGCCTCGACACGGTCCAGAGCCTCGGCCATGGAGTTCAGGACCCCGTTGACCCCGGCCAGGGCCTCGGTGTCCTTGAGCCGGTCGGCCAGGGCCTCGAGCCGGGTCTGGACGTCTGAGATCTTTGCCTGGATGATTTCCGCCGTTGGAAGATCTAGCGTAGATCGTTTGTGGCGTTCCTCGAGCTCGAGGGCCCGGTTGTCGACCTTGACGAGCTCGACCCGGAGGGAGACGAGGTCGGGGTCGGCCAGGGCCTTCTCGACGTGGCTGAGCTCCCGCGTGCCCACGTGCCGGGCGTAGGCGCGGGCGTATCGTTGAGAGTCATTCTCAATTGAGGCCATATACCCAAAATGTAGCGCCAGGGGACGGCGTACGGGGCGAACTTGTCAGACCCCGGAGTGGACCTCCCTACTATATAGGGAAGTGACAAGAAAAAAAAATATTAGTCTCGAATTTTTTTTTCTCACCACTTTCCCATATATATCACGGCTGCGCGAGCGCCCTGGCGACCAGGCCCCGGACCGTCGCCCACCGCTGCTCGGGCGTGGTCTCACAGTACCCATCGTTCCAGAACTCGATCTCAGCCGCCATGGCCGGGGCGATCCCGAAGGCCCGGCCGACGTCCTCCCGGTCTTCAAGATCGACCGCGGTCATGTCGAGCCCCCGCGCCCGGCCGACGGCCCCGAGAGCACAGACCTCGCCGCCGGCCTCGAGCTCGTCGGCGATCAGCCGCCTCTGGGGCATGGCGTCGAGGGCCGCGGCCAGCTCTTTGAGAAAGGCCTGCCCGCGCCGTCCCCGCATGGCGCTCAAGACGGCCCCGCGCCACTTGATGAGCGACCAGTTGTCGAGATCCTCTGAGTAACCTGAGCGACTCACGTCAGTAATCCTCCTCTCGATAGGTTCATCCTCCCCAGGGCCTTCCGCAGCCTGCTGTAGTCACCGATGGCCCCGCGCTCGCTGCCGAGCGCCTCGGCCTCAGAGATGCAGAACGGCGGCTTCTCTAAGAGAAACCACTCGTCGTCGACTCCGAGCAGCAGGGCCCCAAGCTGTTTGGCCCTCCGAGCCTCGCGCAGGTGCGCGGCCTGCGCCGGGGTGAGGCCCGTGATCGCCGGGCCGCCGCGGACGGGCCAGGCCTCCAGGTACTTCAGCTCGAGCCAGCCCGCGTACCCGGGCCCGGCGCACCAGACGTCGGGGATCCCCTTGCGGAGCGCGGCCGGGACTTTCCAGGCCACCAGCCCCGCCCCGGGCTGGTGAAGCGCCGGGGCCACGAACTGTTCCCAAAAGACGCGCTCGATCATTTCAAGCCGCGTTCATTCAGTCCCGCCTAGCTTCCAAGCCGGCGTCGCATGAAGAAATAGATCGATGTCGATCGCGCACTCCTCGCACACCAGAACCTCACGCCCCGTCGAGTCAGTGACGGTCTTGGCGACGAGGATCCGGTCCTTACACCGTGCACAGGTCATTCAGTCCCACTCCCCGCGGTCGATCGCGGCTTCGATGTCCTCGATCTGCGAAGCCACCATTACTCGCCGTTGTGCCAGACCCCCGAGCCACCCGGCCATCCGCTTGAGCCCGCGCCGGTAGGCGGCGAGTTCGTGCGCCTTAATCTCGTCCACGACGGCGTCCATCTGCTTGGCAAAGTGGTCGTCGCTGGCTTGCAGGACGCGCTCGGCGATCTCGGCTGGCTCCTTCCTGACCGCACCGCTATCGATCGTCTCCCCTCGAATCATGTCCGATCTCTCGGCTGCTTCCTGGAGACGTGCCGCGAGGAGACGGAGGTTTTCAATACGACTCAACTCCCCGCGGATGGTCGTAAGGGCGTCGCCGACATCGTGCGCATTGGACGATCCTCGGCTCGCGTACTCCTGCAGCGCAGCGAGCGCCCTCCCCAGGAGATCGGTGTTCGTCGTTGTCATGGCATCCACCCCAGCACAAATTGGCTCTCGGCGTCGGTATCGTACTCGTCCCGCGTCGGGCTGTAGGTATATGCCTCCGCGATGCCTAACGCCGGTCGCACCACATAG
>Ga0187893_10009605_pt1 | contig 14810 bp, 14 predicted proteins | sample MA1701074metaG_FD_139574 | JGI IMG/M metagenome (GOLD analysis project Ga0187893, IMG submission 139574) | White microbial mat communities from a basaltic lava cave in the Kipuka Kanohina Cave System on the Island of Hawaii, USA - MA170107-4 metaG ...
CTTTCATAAATCCTCTTTCTCTGGTGTATACATTATTTGCAAATAATTTGTGGACGGAGCATGTAAGCAATTAACGAGGGTTGTATGAAAAATTTTTTTAAGTGGCTCAAAAAAGAGTTTTGGGAGCTTTTACCCGTCTTTGCCTTTTTCTTTATCATTTTTGGGTTGATCGATATAACTCGAATATTTACCTACAAGACATTGGAGCTGAAGTACTATGGCTTCGTGATGATTTTGATATCGGCGCTCATGATGGCCAAAGTGGTGCTGATTTCTGATCTCATTCCCTGTATCGAGCGCTATGAGAAGGAACCACTCATTTACAATACCTTCTGGAAAACCTCAATCTATCTCGTGATGAGCTTTATCGTAAGACTCTTGGACCATGCCTTGCCCACTTACATCGACCATAAAAGTCTTTTGATCACCTGGGACGTTGTGAAAGAGTCTTTAGGTAAACCCACCTTTTGGGTAGTGCAAGGATGGCTCTTTGTCCTCTTGCTGATCTTCGTAGCCTGGCGCGAGCTCATTATGGCAGTAGGCACAGAGAAAGTTAAAGCGCTCTTCTTTGGCCCAAAAATTTAGCCTTTCTTGGCCGAAATGAACATCCAGATGCTAAGAAAACTTGTCACGACGAAGGCGATACCACTTACCCAAAGAGGTACGGGAGTGTTGCCAACGACAATCGGCAATTCAAGATAGAGTCTGGTAAATTGTACCAAGGCTAAAATCGCAAAGAAAATTCCTGCTACAATCAATGAGGCCATTCTCATAAGTTCATTCCTTAGAGTAAGGTTTTATCTTTTTAAGAAAACAGTTCAGTCTCTTGCTTTCATCAGTATGGGCGCAAAAGCTGTTTTGGCAAACATAGGGCGCGCTTGGCACAATTTGGCCAACCTCTGCAAAGGCGGTATAAAAGGTGTCTTGTGAGGCTGCAATGCCTAAGTTATTGCCGATGCCGGCAAGTAAATAGTCCTCTGTCTGGATCAGATTGGCATCGAAGGAGTTTGCTGTGAGGCGATTCTCGGCGACAAAATCGAGACCTATTTCAGTACTTCCTCCCGACTGTACTTCGCGAAAGACAGCCAGCCAGGCGTCAGTAGCAGCAAAACCAGAATTTGGCACAAAATTGCGGTGGTCATAGTAGATGATGCCAATAAGGTCTGGAGCCAAGTAGGCGATGTTGCCATTGAAGGCTTGGTAGGCACTTGTTGTGAAGGGATCTTGCTTTTTTGCTTTTAGAGCCTCGTGGGTTTGGCTCACCGTGACAGGGTTGGACCAGCTCTTTCCATGGTCTTGAGAGACGGAAAGTACTATTTCGGGATGAAGAATTTGTGTTTTGATAACTTTCGAGTGGAGGCTACCAGCTTGCCAGACAAGATAAAGGCGTTTTTGATTTGTGCTGTAGGCCATGTGAGACGTTTCTGCACCGTCGAGGGGCGGAAAGTGAAATTGGCGTGCGGGTGCGCCACTTGGAATGTATTCTGGGGCGAAGACAAAAGAGGCCACGGGAGTGGCCGTTTGATCCCAGCTCTTTCCACCATCGTGAGAGCGGATGACGACGCGGTCTGTGGAGGTGGTTTTCATCTTCTTAAATGCTTGTAAGGGCACAGGCGTGTAGCGCATACAGGAGACAATGAGCGCCTCTTTATTTGGTGCGATGAGGCTTACGCCACAAGCTCTTCCGTTTGCCAGTGTGTAAATCTGTTGAGGCACGCTCCAATGAGCTCCTGCATCAGTTGTGTGGCTTAAAAAGAGATTGCCAGTAAGGGGGAGTGTGTCCCCATAGGCTTCGCTTATCGTGTACTGAGGTCTATCCCAGGCGATATAAGCTCTGGTATCGTCCTGAGGGTCTGTCGCAAGATCGCAAATGCCATCGCATGTTCCTTTGCAGCCAAAGGCAGCGTCGCTGGCTTGAGTCGAGATGATTTTATCTATAAATGATTTTCCGCTGTCTTCTGAGCGGCACACCCAGATGCCGGAGAGGGGTGAATTGCGGCCTTGAATATTTGGACGCATGTCGTTGAAGCGGCCAGCCATGTAGAGCGTTTTTCCCGAGGATGAAAATTGCAGCGCCGACACCGTGTTGCCATCAGAAATTTTGCCACCTAAGGAGACGTGTAGGGGCACTGTTTGGGTGCTTGCGGTTGCCCCTGAATCTACAGATTGGGCAATGCCAACTTCCTGAAAGCGCCCTTTAAAGAATGTCAAAAACGATGATGTAGTGGCATCGACGTTGTTGCAAGGATCAAGGTTCATGGCTGAAACGACGATCTTGGGATTGGTAGGATGTACCGCCACAAGCGGCGAGGTGGAGGTGTTGAACTGAAAGGCAGCGCTTGCATTTGTTGCAGGAGGTGGTGTGGGAAAGTACATCAGCGAAGGAAGGCTCTTAGTCGAGGTCGTAAAGGTTGCGATGAAGGGATCAGTCGTTGGGCTTATTAAGCAAAGCGATAGCAGAATGTTCCTCATAGTCGTCCCATCTGATTTTGCTACTTGTAGCCGGATACTACATATTAGGACAATTCTTTCCTAATTGTAGCAAGGATCAATTCTTTTTGCTCTGCTGGGTAGCATGAGCGCACGGGATGGTCCCAGACTGTGGCGGGCCAAGCTGGATCGTCGCTGAATCTGGCAATGACATGGATGTGCAGCTGTGATGTTTTATTGCCGATCTGGGCAACATTGAGCTGTGTTGGTTGAAACAGTTGCCAGAGAGCTTTTTGGGCAAGATCGAGCTCTTGTAGAAGCTGCAGCTGATCGCTCATGGCAAGATCGATCAAGCGGCTCACATTTTCGCGCCGCGGCACGAGCATGAGCCAGGGGTAGTGTCGTTCATCTTCCAAAAGCACTCTTGAGAGGGGAAGGTCCACGACAAAGAGCTTCTTTTCGAGATTGGGGTGAAGCGCAAATGGCAACGTCATTGAAACCGCTCTGCATAATGGGTGGGAACATCGGAAGGAGGAAGCGAATTTTGTGAAAAGATGCGCTCTTTCATCATGCCAGTTTCCGTAACAAGCAGCGAGGCCATGCCAAACCCGTTTGCTCCGCGAATATCCGTTTCTGGAGTGTCTCCAACCATCAAAATCTCTTCAGCTTTCTCGATGCCAAATGGCTTGAAGGCCTGCATGGCATATTTGTAGGCAATGGGATAGGGCTTTCCAATGTAGTGGACAGTTCCACCAAGTGCTTCATACAGCTTGGCGATCGTGCCTTGGCGCACGACGGCGCGAGCGGGTAGGCCTTCATGGGCAAAGCGATCGGGATTGATGCAGAGCATGGGAAGACTGGCAGTGGCCAATTTTTTTACTTCACTTTCAAAGAGCTTGGGATCGGTTTGATCTTCGCCCTCTATGTGGGGGATCGAGGCAAAGATAAAGTCGGCCTCTTCCAAGTTTTGCGATTCCGCAAATGCGCTTTCTTGAAAGAGAAGGTGTGGCGACGAATATTTTGGATGGGGTGGAGTAGAAAGCCAATATTTTTTTTGAGAGGTGTGAAAGGGCAGTGCCTCGTTTTTCACAAGGTCTTTGGCGATTTGGCCAGAGGTGAGGTAAAAATGATAATGGGTGCCTTGGACAACCCCATAGTTTTTCAGCTTATCGATCTCCTTTTGGGCAATTTGGGAGGAGTTGGAAAGAATGCCGACTACTTTTCCTTGCGAAACAAGCTGTTGCATCATCTCCTTAGCTCCAGGCAATAGGCCAACGCCATTTCCACCCCAAAAGACACCATAGGCATCCAAAAGCAACGCGCAATAAGGTCTTTGAATCTCAACAAACATAGGCCACTACTATACAAGCAATGAATTTAAAATTCACCTGTTACGAATGGCGAATCTGGATGTTTACGCCTTCTGATTTGGGCAAATTTTTCGCTCTCCAATTTTTTACTATATCATTTTCCAGGTCTAGCCCGGGGGTTTGAGGTCTGGAAAAAGCAATCGTGACTGTCTTCAAACAGTCATATTGGATCGCAATATCGAGTGCCTTCCAAAGCTGTCCTGGGCTTGGCAGTTCGAAGGAAATTGCATTGAAGTAGGGGAGCATGCAGAGTGTGTCTTTAACATAGTTCAAAAGATCTGGAATGAGCTCAGGAGCTTGTTCATGTATGACGAGAGTGCGCCTAAAACAGACAAGCAGCACACCGCCTGAATAACGAAACGCCTCTTTACATTGCACCTGAAAGTATTCTTGGAAGACTGGAATTAAGAAATCTTCCTTCAAATGGTTTTTGAGCAGGGTTGCAAATTTGGCTGGATTGAGTTTTGCAACTTCTTTTAGGGAAAAGTCCACACATTTTTGCCGAAGGTTTTCATAGCCTGTTGCACTCACAGCTACCTTCAAGGCCGCCTCAAAATTGTCTAGAGTGAGTTCTGCAAATTGGTTGCAGTGATAGAGATCACAGAGTGCATCAGGCGGAGTGTCTTGCAGCTTTAATTTATCAAATGCTTGGTAAAGCTCCTCTGGTACATCGCGTGAAAGTCCCGCAAAGCTATCTTTTAATAGGGGACAGGCTACATTGGTTCTACAGTGGAGGCTCAGGGAGCGAAAATTATGTTCCATGGAAAATTGCAGCAGCTCGAGAAGGTTTTCTCGGGTTATGCTATTCACAAAGAGGTCATCCTCTTGAAGGAAGAGGAGCACAGCTTTTGCCGATTGAGGTGAGAGTTTTCTGAGATCTACTACTTTGGGAGCACTGGAGGGGAGCTCTCCCTGAGGCAAAATGGTGTGTCTTTCGCCCTGCTCAATAATCTGAACGGGTTGGACAGATGCAGGAAGAGCGGTAATAGGTTTGCCAACTCGTTTTTCTATATGGTAGAGATAGCGTGCCAGATCTTTCAAATTGACACGATCAGTAACCATCCCCTGTATCAGTGTGCAAATAGCGAAATTCAAGCGCTGTGAGTCGGCCTCGAGCAGTGTTTGCTCAGTTTGGGTGAGGCACTTTGTGGCTTTGTCGAGAAAGGCAATTTTGCGGTTGCTTGCCAAAGTGCCGCTTTCTTTAGCATAGAGCTCAGCAACCTCGACAACATTAGAAAAGGTAACTTTAGTATAGGGAGTAACCACGATCGCCTCCTTTAAGTATGAATAGATAAAAGCCTGTAACAGATTCATTTTTTCAGTGCAACGATAGAGAGAAATCTTTATCTTAGTTGGCAAAACGATGAGGTTTATTCGCAGTGACCGCTTTAGCTCCCTTTATATCCATATCCAATCTTACCAAGCGCTTTCGGGTTCATGGATCGGAATTTGACGCCATTAAAAATGTCTCATTCGATGTCTGTAAAGGGGATATTTTTGGCATTATCGGCAGAAGCGGTGCGGGAAAATCGACCCTTTTGCGCTGCCTTGCCACGCTGGAGAAGCCGACTCAAGGGCAGATCTTGTTTGAAGGGCAGGACATTGTGCTGATGTCAGAAAGTGAACTTCGCCTCTTTCGCCACAAAATTGGGATGATATTTCAGCATTTTAATTTACTCTCTTCCAGAACGGCTGCAGGCAATGTCGCCTTTCCGTTAGAGGTGCAGGGGATGCCACCAATCCAAAGAGAAAGGCGCGTCAATGAAGTGCTGAAGGTGGTTGGACTAAAAAACAAAAAGGATGTTTATCCTGCCCGTTTAAGCGGGGGGCAAAAACAGCGTGTGGGCATAGCCAGAGCCATTGCAGGCCATCCTCACGTGCTTCTTTGCGATGAGGCCACTTCAGCGCTCGACCCGCATACCACTCAAGAAATTCTCAGCCTGCTCAAAGAGCTCAACCAGCGCTATGGCTTGACCATCATTCTGATCACCCACGAGATGGAGGTGGTCAAACAGATCTGCAACAAGATAGCTGTGATGGAAGGAGGACAAATTGTCGAAGCAGGCTCGATCGCCGAGATCTTTGCCGATCCCAAACATCCCATGACCCAGCAGTTTTTACAAAAAACTGTCCACGAAATCCCGCAGCAATTTTTGCAGTCGATATCTCCCACCAAGACGCTTGTCCGCCTCTCCTTCAAAGGAAAGGAGGCTGCAGAGCCTGTGATCTCGCGCATCATCAAGCAGTATGATGTTGAAGTAAACATTCTATTGGGCTGGATCGAATCGCTCGAGGGAATGCTCATCGGCAACTTGGTGATCGAAATTTCGGCAAGTGAACCAAACCTCAAACGCGCCTTTCAATACCTTCACGAGCAAAAGGTGCATTACGAAATCATCAAAGCCGCTCTCAAGCCCCTAGTATAAAAATTAATTTACACATTAAAACCAAGCTTGTATAATAAAAATGAAGTTTGTGGGGTATTTGTTATGAGTAATATTCCATCCGCTGAAGAAATTATTGCAGATCTCATGAGGCAAAATGATGGGGTCCATCCCAATTCCCCTATCCCTCTTGAACAGCAACTAGAAAGGAAGCGTGCTGAATATAGAGAGCTCATAGAACTCGTTCCCTTTAAGCAAAAAATCACACTTGCCATTGAGACGATCCAGCGGGAAATGACAAGCCTGCTGCCTCCTGATGAGTTTGAATCGGTGCTATCTGAAATTGCTGAAGCCGCAGAGCTTCTTCAAACAAATCCTGAGACGAAAGGGAGCAATCTTGGACTTTCACGAAGCAGTTTAGACAAACTTTTCGCTTTTGCACGTCATGTACAAAAGGCAGGAAAACAGACCGAATCGATCGCACTTTTTACGCTTCTTACGACACTTGATGCCTCCTGGTATCGTCACTGGTTCTATTTGGGTGTCAGTTTGCAAGAGCATGGGCAGTTCCAAGAGGCCATTACTGCCTACGAAATGGCCATGAAAATAGCTGAAGAGGATCCCTTCGCACATCTCTATTCTGCAGAATGCGCTGTAGAAGTGAAGGACATGCATCAGGCCAGTCTGCATTTTATTCGAGGGAAAGAGATTGCAAGGAATCTTCCCAATAATCCTGATTTGGATCGACTCCTTACGGAGCTTGAGTCCAAGATAAAATAGGGGGTCTCTTTATGAGCGGCATCTCGAACATACCAAGTTTTCGCAATGTCTTTCTAGATACAGTTAAAGCTCAAACAACAACTACGAAGACAAGTCGAGGCAATGTTGATGCTTCGGAAAACGTTCTGAGAAAGCATTCTTTGGAGCCGAATAAAGCGCCTCTGCAACTCAGAATGGCAGCTACCGCAGGCGAAATCATCGGCACATTGCTTTCTCCATTTAAATTCAATCCGCAAAAATGCCGAGAAGACATTTCAAAAAAAATGAACGAACTTAGCATTAAAACTGAATCACAACTCGGCTTACCTATAGAGATAAAGTTATCAGATAATCTGAGTAATTCGGAGCTTAAATTTATAAAATCATTTTTAAATGAAGTGAAAGAATACAAAAAAGAGGATGGCAAGGGGTTTGAGAAAGCGCTCTCAAGCTATGTTAAAAATTTTGAAAAAATCGCAAAGCCAGAAGAAAAGGACAACGGTATAGTTGGTCTTGCCGAAAACCTCAAGCCTATCCACCAACAAAGAGCAGAGTTTCTCGATAGTCAATTAAGTATAATGTTTGCTGGTGGAGATGCCCCAAAAGCCGCAAAAGCACAGCCAAAAGAAACGCCCAGCAATCCAAGGCAAGTTTATGAGCAATTTAGACAAGGCGGCGGAGAATTACATGACCTCAACAAGGTTTTGGCAAACCGCGCACTTTTTAATAATATGAAAGAGCATAATACGAAAGAATTTGGTCAAGGCGATGTATTTGCCTATCTGGAAGCCGATCTAAAACTAAGAGAGAACAAAAATGACAGAGCGGCACTCGCTGATTTTATAAATAAAGCCCGCGAGGCCAACATTGATGGCATAGATGAGAAAATTCAGGCACTTGAAATGAATATTAGTACTGACACATTAGATGACATTCGAAACGCTTTGACAAGTGGTGATGGAATTTGGAACGATGTCGCAGCCAAATACTCCAGACAGTTTCAAAAATAAATTCACGACTTACAGAAGCCCGGCCCCGCTATGCACCTTGTTGTACAGTTGTAGGGCTTGATCGCTGATATGTTTCAAGTGGTCACGATTGTTTGCTATGGGAGGGTAAAACTTTGTTGCTTCTTGAATGATTTCATCCATGTGGTAGGGGAAGAATCGGACAACCTCTTCTACTAGGTGGGGATAGTGATTGGAAGTAGGGGTGCAGTAGCCGTACCGGATACAGTCGGTGGGTTTTGGTGACAAGGTATCAAGATCAGCCAGGGCAATTTTTCCTGTAAAGCCAGATTCTTGAACGTCTAAATAGATGGCGACATTATCAAATCGAGGCCAATGGTCATCGTACACATCAGCAACTTTTCCATGACTTATTAAATCTGAAAGTAGGGCTTGAAAGAGAAAGCCGGTAAACTCTTTGATAGCGTTGGTAAAGAGCTCTTTATGATTAATATAAAGAGTAATTTGTAGTTGTGTGTCATGGTTACTGATTGGCAATCGGCTCTGGACGACATGATTTTGATAATAGGATGCTTTGGCAACGGTAAGATGGTGATAGCCATTCTTGTGGCAGATTTGGGCGGCCACTTCCATTTGCTCCACTAATTCTGGGTCTCTTACCTGTTTAATGACCACGGAGAGATTTGGTGGAAAATGGACGCCAGGACTTCCTGCGTTGGAACGCGGGAGATTGACCACTTCCTTTCTCTCTATATACCCCTTGGATTTTTCAAGAAGAGAACAGCTTAGTCGATTGATTCTAGGGCCGGTCACTGTAAGACCATCTGGCTGGCACTCTCCAGCGATTTTGGGAAACTCTTTTAGCCATGTCTTAAAGGCGCTTTGCCTATTTCTTTCAATTATAGCAGAACCAAAAAGCATGCCCTGCACGCCCACGAGAGTAGCACCTATGGCCCAAAATGCCGCATCATCAGTCTGTCCACGCAAATACTGTAGCGCTGCCGTGACAGAAGAAATTGCAAACGATGAGCCAAGGGCAATAGCAGCACCGCCTGCCCAATCGTAGTACTCATTAGGATAGGGATAAGGATAGGAGTGAGTTAGTGCGAAGCAAGCACCACCTAGATACGATGCAGCGATGAGCATGAGGGACGCTTGATTGAGTGTTACATTCGGCACACATCGTGCCACTTTGCTCACCAACTTCGAGCAGTTTGATGACACCCATGAAACACTCCGTCCAACCCACCCCACCTTTTGCTTTACACCTTGAGAATGGGGAACGCTAGTTAATTCGATTTTTTTTCTTTCAATCGCGCTCATAAGAATTATACCACGGTTAATGCGGCTCGCAAGCCAGTGTAGCGGCGGGTGGCTTCTTGATTGTGGACGGCGATGGCGATGGCTTTTTTGGTGCCGACCAAATAGACCAATTTTTTGCCGCGCGTGACACCTGTGTAGAGAAGGTTTTTGCTCAGGAGCTTAAAGTGGGAGGTGTGGATGGGCATTACCACACAGGGGCATTCACTTCCCTGGTACTTGTGGATGGAGACCGCATAGGCCAAAACCAGCTCGTCACTTTCAGAAAACTCATACTCCACCTGCTTTTCATCCATCTCCACGATAAACTTTTCCTCGTCGGCTACAATGGCGCGGATAGAGCCAATGTCGCCATTGTAGACGTCCTTGGAGTAGTTGTTTTTGGTCTGCATCACCTTGTCGCCCAGGCGAAAGAAGAAGCCCGATTCTTGGGGCGTGAGCGCCTTTTGTAGATCGCGGTTGAGAAGATCGATGCCGCAGTTTCCTTTGCGCATCGGGCAGAGTACCTGGATATCCTTTTTGGCATCGAAGTTGTAGCGCTTGGGGATATCATTGGTCACAAGCTGCAGGATTTTTTCGCGCACCTCGTCAGGCTCTTTGGCTTCGATAAAGAAAAAGTCGCTTTTTTCGCTTGGGTCTGTCAAGGGCATCTTGCCTTCGTTGATGCGATGGGCGTTGAGGATGATTTTTGAGCCGGCAGCCTGTCGGAAAATGGAGTTGAGGCGCGTTACTGGCACCACTTGCGAGGCGATGATGTCATCCAGAACATGGCCTGGACCAATGCTTGGCAGCTGGTTGACATCGCCAATCAGCACCACCTTCGCAGTCGGTGGGATGGCCCGCAAAAGCTGGTACATGAGGTAGGTGTCGATCATGCTCGACTCATCGATGATGATGAGATCGCAGGTGAGGGGAGTCTCTTTGTCATGCTTAAAGCCGCCCTTGGCAGGGTCAAACTTGAGTATGCGATGGATGGTGGAGGCGTACTTGTGGGTGATTTCGCTAAGGCGTTTGGCAGCTCGTCCTGTAGGTGCGGCAAGGATGATTTTATCTGTGAGCTTATCAAAGATGGAGCAGATGGCTCGCGTGATTGTGCTCTTACCGGTACCAGGGCCGCCAGTGATGATGCAGAGCTTTTCTTGGAGTACCTGACGAATGGCCTCTTCTTGTAAAGGAGCAAAACGGATCTTCAGGCGCTCCTGAGACCAAACCACAGCTTTGTCGACATCCACCTGTCGCAGGGGAGAGTGAGTGCTCTTTAAGCGCCTGATTTCGTTGGCGATGCCGGTTTCACATGAAAAGAGCGGCTTGGACCAGATCGAGAGGGTGCCATCGAGTGTGCGAAGTTCCACCTCTTGCTTTTGATACTGGCGACCAACTGTCAGGCTGACAAGCTCTTTAGAGACTTCGAGTGTGCTTTGCGCGCGCTCGACAAAGAGCTCTAAGGGAAAGCAGACTTGACCTTCAAGGGCCAGCTCGTAGAGCACAAAGTCAATTCCCGCCTCTATGCGTGCCTCGGAGTCTTTGGCCACTCCCAAGTTGATAGCGATTTTGTCGGCATGGCGAAAGCCAATGCCATGCACCTCTTTGGCCAGTGTGTAGGGGTTGTGCTTGATCTTCTGCAAGGCGTGATGGCCATAGGTGCGCAAAATCTTTTTGGCGTAGGCTCGTGAGATGCCATAGCCTTGCAAAAAGACAAAAAGCTCTTTTAACTCTTTTTGCTCTTGCCAGGAGGCGACAAGCCTTTTGAGGCGCTTTTTTCCCAGGCCTTCTATTGCCTCAAGCAGGTGCGGCTCTTTGTCGATCACTTTTAGCGTGTCTTTGCCAAAGCGCTCGACAAGGCGTGCGGCAAAGGCCGGCCCCACCCCGCGAACCGCCCCTGATGCTAAAAATTTTTCTATAGACTGTGCGTCGGTGGGTAGCCTCAGTTCGTAGCTTGTCACTTCAAACTGCAGGCCATGTTTTGGATGGCGCTTCCATTCACCCTGACAGGAGATGGTTTCTCCAACTTGAATCGCAGGCATGGTGCCAGTAACGATAATCGACTTTCTTTGCCCAGGGCAAAGCAGATGCGCTACAGTAAAAAAGGTTTCAGGATCACAATAGGTGAGGTGTTCAATACAACCAGTAAGCTCTTCCATAGCCTTGTACTATAGGGCTTTGACGCTTACTGTGGCAATGGCTCTTTTTCCATCATGTGAGCTATTTTCGGGCGTTCTTTTTCGTTATCCACTCTTCTATGTGAATAAGAAGCTCTGCGGGGTTCTTTGCTGGTGGGTCTAGTTTGTTCACCTCAATTGCAGTGTAGCCCTTGTCGACTTCGAAATGAATTCTTACTCTGAACGCTTCCGTTTTATTATTGATGGTCTTTGGATAGAAGAGAAGAAGATCATCAGTATTATAGCCAGGTGTTAACAAATAGGGCATTTTTTTATTTTCGACTAGCTTGTAAGCCTCCTTTTCTTCAATTATCTGATAGTGAGGAGATAAAGCTTTCAAGTGACAGTAGGGGATTCCAAGATAATGGCGAGGTAAAGCAAATTCCTTCATCAGATCAATATAGTTTCGAAAGCTACCCGTCGTTAACTCGCCACCCATAGCTGGGATATACTCACATTGAAAGCCCTGACTTGTAACCTTTATTTCTGTGGAGCTAATGGGATAATAATCACGCGAGTTCTCGTTTCTGATATGCAAGACAAAATTCCCTGTTTTGGGGTCACTCGTAAACAAAAAGGTTCCCCGTGGCATAGAAGCCAAGTCTTTCGGAACCTCTCTCTCAACCAAACCGCTTAATTCTAGTGGGCCTCTTAAGAGGGGTGACGAAATGCTTGGAGGAGGTGATACTGCAGGAGCAGGAGTACGAGCAGGTACAGGAGTTTCGCTTGGGAGACTTACAGCAGGAGGTTGGGTCGTCTGGCTAATATAGGGTTTTACTTTTTCTTGTAACCCCCTTTCAATTTGATCGAAGAGGTCTTCAAAGATTTGCACCAGATTGCCTATCGGCTGTCCAGTTCTGGCATCATGCAATTGAAACTCTCCTGATGGCGTAACCGATATTCTCACCATTTCCAGCTTGCCTGTTCGAGGTGCTTTGTAGACCAGCGAGAATTCATTTTCATTCATGGAACTTTTACTAAAGGCATAGCTGCCTGGAGCAGTTTTCGAATCATCCATTACGGAGAGATACTCATTCTTACTCTTATAAAACCCAGGCTTGCTGCAAAGTGCCATAACCGCCTGCTCTTGAGGTCCCCTCGCTTCACCTGCTTTTTTGCCAGCAGCGCGTCCCACACTTGCTACGGCGTCGTGTGTAAAGGAGCTTGGCGGGGCTGGAGAGGGAGCAGAGCTTTTCGGAATTGCATGCGAGCTTTTTGGTGAGAGTTTGCCACCAGCTTGAGATTTGCCTCTGACCGGTTCTGGAAAATCGGACGCGCCGTGTGTTGGTGGTTGTATAGCCATTATTTCACCTTTTTTCCTCACCCTATTTAGTCATCAAATATTTGTAAACATCTTGGTGTTGAATTTGGGGGTGTGCTATGCAGAGCTAAGCTATAAAAGTGAGGGGGGAGGAGCTATGCAAGCAGGTGATTTCACGAGGATTAATCTTGCAGAACAGCTGTTACTTGAAAGTGAGCAGCCTCTTTTAACTCTCAGGGCAGCAGAAGAATCCCTTACCGCTAGAACTACTAACCTTGTTTTAAACAGAGTTGCCTCGGGACAGGGCTACGACCCAACGTTGCCTCAAACCATAGAGGCCATCACAAGGCTAACTGAGGCAGAGTGTCAAAGCGCAAGGACTTATAGAACGCGCCCTGAAGCTCTTATGCCTTTAGGTGCGCTTGAGCATATTGCCAGGCTAAAGACTCTTGTTGCCAACCTTGAAAGGCACAATCGCATAATAGAAAGCTGGAACAAGTCTTGCTGGTCCTTTCAAAAGGTGTGGCCTAACAACCAACAGCTTAAGACGCACAACCTCGAGTCGTTAAATCAAGAAATAGAACTTGCTACAAATCGCCTGAGTCCTGAGCTACAGGCACGTGTAAAAAGTAATGATCTCTACCTTCTTTCCTCATTTGAGCACAAGGACTCCAAGTTCATTCCGGTGCTCAAGAAGATCTTAGCTGAACTCGAAAGTCGACCTCGCCTCTTTGAAACCGAAGGGTTGCTTCGCTTAAGCGGAGATAAAAAGAAAATTGAGAATGCCAGAGACCAGCTCAAGCTCAATCCCGATAAGCTCTTTCCTCAAAAAATGGGCCCCCATGACTTAACTGGCCTCATCAAAGAGCTTGTGAAGAATCTTGAATCGCCAATCTTAAACTCAGCCCCCATCTTTGAAGATGATTTTAAGGGTATGGATCAAGCAGCGAAGAGCACCTTTCTTAAAAAATACCTTAGCGGTTTAACGCCCAAACAGATGGAAATTTTCTCACTGCTTATGCAAAAGCTGCTTATTCCGGTTCTTAAGATGAGCGCTATCAACAAAATGACCGACACGAATCTCGTCATTACCTTTTCTCTGACGCTCTTTGGGAAAACTTCTCCAAGGCCAACTACACACGGGCCTATCGATATGCAAGACCTAAAAAGCCTTGCCATCGATACGAATGCCTGGCTTTTCAAAGCCTTACTTGCGCATTATCAAGGATAGGTGCGTAAAGAGACCCCGCAATCCCTTTGTCTATCATGTGCGTAAAAATTTCCATGAGCATGTCGTTGGAGTTACTCACGCGAAACATAAGAAATCTTTTGCATGTGCTGCTAAAGGCCAAGCGGTCGGAATAGGAAAGACCGCGATCATTGAGAATGAGCGAAAGTATATCGAAGGGAAGTTTGGCGATTGGGACGTTGAGCTGTTGATTGCAGGTAACGTATGAGACCTCTTTTGCTCTCGCTAAAACCTGTCCCAGCATTTGAAATTGAAACTGGATAGCGGGCAAAGGGCAGCGCGCCTTTTTGCGGGGCGGCTCTTCAAGAATTGGACCATTATTTCGACCGATAAAGATCATCAGTTTACTCCATTAGCTAACAAAGTATATACTGACGCTCAATTATTTACATGGTTGATTGATGAAGACAGCGATCGTTGCAAGTAGCGAATTTACCCATCACATCACACCCTTTGGCCATCCCGAACGGCCAGAAAGGACCCAAGCAATCCATAGTCTGTTGCAAAGAGAGGGGAGCCATCTTTTCTGGCTTCAGCCTAGAAAGGCGACGCAAGAGGAAATTCTTCTCTGTCATACGTCCGACTATCTGGCTCTGGTAGAAGAAGAGGTGGGACAAGTGCCTCACAATGAGATTCGGATGCTCTCTACGGGCGATGTGACGATCAGCGCGCGATCGTACGAGGTTGCCCTTTTGGCGGTAGGGGCAGTAGTTACGGCGGTCGATGTGGTGATAAAGAAAGAGGTCGATAATGCTTTCTGTGTCGTGCGGCCCCCAGGCCATCACGCAACACCAAATCGGGGTATGGGCTTTTGCCTCTTCAATAACGTCGCTATTGGCGCGCGCTACGCACAAAAAAAGTATGGCCTCAAGAAAGTGGCGATCCTCGACTGGGACCTGCATCACGGCAA
>Ga0187893_10009606_pt1 | contig 14809 bp, 9 predicted proteins | sample MA1701074metaG_FD_139574 | JGI IMG/M metagenome (GOLD analysis project Ga0187893, IMG submission 139574) | White microbial mat communities from a basaltic lava cave in the Kipuka Kanohina Cave System on the Island of Hawaii, USA - MA170107-4 metaG ...
CGCGAGGCTTCGTCGAGTTGTATTAACGTCTTGCGCAGGGAATGATGTGCTCGAGCTTGGAGGGTGAATCGTCGCGAAAGAATGCTTACGACGGTGATGTTTTATCGGCACGAGAGGAGGGCGCCATAGACAACAAGAAGGCGAAAAGTTTGTCAGGACTGCCGTTAGGACGCAAGATGAATCTGGGTACAGACGAGGCACGGATAAGTCCATTGGGCGTGGTAGTGACTCTCCCGATCTTATAGTGTGAGTCCCGCAAAACGCTTTGGTTTCCTGCCTCTTCGTTAGGAAGCATCGACGCCTGAACTCGGGACCCCGAAGGAATCTATGCGCTGGATGCTGGTTTCTGCCAAGACGCAAAAATCGTCTCCTACCGGCCTGCTGGCCAAGCTCAAGCGGATTGCATGGTGCTTCCGCATAGCGGAGGTGGGTCCGGAAGGGAGGATTTGCCGCCAAGGAATTGTCGAGAATGAGGACGCTCAATTCGACGCCGAGGAAGGATGGTCTGAGTGATTGAAAGAGGTGGCTCAACCTGAAGGCTTCAGGCTGAGCCACCTCTGGCCGATGGGTCAGAGAATCGCTGTACTCACTTGAAGCCATAGGCTGGAAGGAACAAAAGTTCATTGATTCCGTAATACGGAGAATCATCCAGTTTTGCAAAAAGTGCTTGACACTATTGTGACAACACCCTATGCTCGCCGCTAAATTTGACATTTGGTTGAAGCTAGGCTGGAATCGGGATTGTTCGTCATGTGTCAACCGAAGGGCAGTTCGATGCAGCGACAGGATTAGAATGCCTAGTTTCGAATTTTGGCAGTAGCAAGCATTTCAACCCCAACTACTTCACATAACTGAGAAGGACACGAGGAGCTTTATGTTGAACTCCAAGCGGACGGTCGTTCTGGTGACGGTTGTGTTGCTGATTTGTCTTGTGGCTGTACCTTCGATGATCGCGCAGACAGACCGCGGCACGATTACGGGAACGGTGAATGATCAGACGGGTGCAGTGATTGTCGGGGCCAAGGTCACTGCTACCAACACCGCCACACGCGTGGGTACGGAGACCGCCACAACGACCAGCGGCAACTACACGATTCCAGCTTTGCGTACTGGAACCTACGAAGTCACGGTCGAACAAACGGGCTTCAAAAGAGCGGTCCTGACAGGCATAGAAATTCAGGTTGGGCAAACAGCCCGCGTTGATGTTGCTCTCCAAATTGGAGAGACCTCACAGGCCGTCGAAGTTACCGCCGAGGCGATTCAGATTCAAACTGAGACCTCTGACCGAGGAACTGTCGTTTCGGGTCGGGAAGTGCTCGATTTGCCGATCGTCGGACAAGGTGAACAGCGCAATCCAGCGTTCTTCATCAATCTTTCTCCCGGCGTGACAAGCCGTGGAACCTCAACACCGACCGCGAGCGGCTCAGGCAGGCAATTGAACACGACCGTGAATGGCAGCCCGACGGGCAGCTTGGAATTTCATCTCGACGGTGCTCAGATCGGGAACGTGGGTTTGTTATCGGGGGATTTTCGGAACCTTCCGTTTCCACAAGATGCGGTGGCTGAGTTCAAAATCATGACCTTGAACCCACCTGCCGAGTTTGGTCGTGCTGGCCTTGGCATCACGGCGTTCAATTTGCGCACCGGGACCAATGCGTTCCATGGGTCTGTTTACGAGTACTTTCGCAACGAGAAACTGGATGCACGGGGTTTTTTTGCAGCGAGGACTCCTCTAAACAAACAGAATGAGTTTGGCGCAACGGCTGGTGGCCCAATCTTTAAGGACAAGACGTTCTTCTATGGCTGGTACCAGGGCTTCCGTCTGCGAAAGGAAGCCAGTGCGAACTCCCTGGATACGGTACCCACCGAGGCAATGCGGGGCGGAAACTTGAGCAACATTCTGGGTGGGCAGATTGGTGCGGATGCGGTGGGGCGACCGATTTATGCTAACCAGATTTTTGATCCATTGACGACTCGACCTGTCGCAGCGGGAGCCACAGATCCGGTGTCTGGTCGCGTGAATACAACCGCAAATGCTGCCGTGCTACGTGACGGCTTTGGCTTTAGCCCGACAACGGGACTGGCGACAGGGCAAGCCAACATCATTCCGTCAGGTCGCATCGATCCCGTGGCGAGAGCTATGTTTGCGCAATTCCCCAACCCCACGCTTCCGGGACGAGACTTCGGTTACGTTAACAACTGGTTGTCAGGATTTAAGTCGGCACAAGATATTAATCAATGGGGAAGCAAGATTGACCATGCGCTCTCATCCAATCAGAAGGTCATGGGGGAATTTCTCTGGTGGAGAAATTCCTCTGACACGGGTTCGAAATGGCCTGGGGCCATCAGTGAAGGTGCCATTAGTAAGTGGGGTCAGTACGTCGCTCGCTTCAGCCATGACCTGATCCTCAGGCCAAATCTCATCAACCATCTCACTCTGGGATTCAACCGCTGGCGGACGGATACCTTCCCTGAGGGAGGACTGGATTGGCCAGCACAGCTTGGCTTTAAAGGTGTGCCTCAGACCGGTGCAGGTTCGACATTTCCTCAATTGATCATTGGTGGGTTGGGGAACGTCTATGCCAGAGGCTTACAAGGCTATTCGGCCAACAACACCTACTCATTTGATGACGGCTTGACTTGGATCAAAGGCAAACACACTTTTAAGACGGGCTTCTCTTACATCAAGCTCCAAGAGAACGGCGCAAACATTGCTGGGCAGTCGGGTAAACTTAACTTTACTGCGGGATATACGGGCCTCCCGGGCGCGTTCTACAACGATGATTGCAGCCCCGGAAGTCTTTCATGCACTGGCATGGGTGCTGCTAGTTTTCTGCTTGGGGGTGTTTCCTCCGCAACTCAGAGCCTCTATGCAGGCGTAGCAGCCGAAAGAATGGGTCAGTATGCAACCTACTTCCAGGACGATTTCAAGGCGACCTCGAAGCTGACATTCAATCTGGGAATCCGTTACGACTTGATGCTTCCCACCGTGAACGCTCATAACCAAAGATCATGGGTGGATCCGTTTGCCGTCAATCCTGATATCGGTATTCGAGGAGCGGTCGTCTTTGCATCAGATGCACGGCGTGCACCTGTGAAGGCATATACAAAGGCGATCGGTCCACGATTTGGACTTGCCTATTCTATTAACGACAACACCGTGTTCCGCGGCGGCTATGGAATTATGTATACGGCAGGTGGCTTTCAACGTGGCGCTTCCACGCAATTCCTGCAAGGGTACAATGCTAACTATGATATTCCTTCCGACCTTAGCGTTCCCGGAAGCAAGAGCTTCAACCCAGTTTTCCTCCTCAGAGATGGGTGGCCGGAGTCTCGTTTCCAGAAGCCACCTTTCATCAGTCCATCTTATGGATTGGGGACCGGACCGCTCGCTGCATTTGGTGATGGCATCTTGCCAAATATTCAAAACTGGAGCATGAGCATCCAGAGGCAGTTGCCCGGGAAGATGCTCATTGACGTCGCCTACGTTGGTACAAAGGGTACCCACCTCCCAAGCCGGTTGATGCCGACGACGGCAGTGGATACCAAGTACCTCTCGTTAGGGTCATTGATATTCGCGAACATTGCAGATCCAGCGGTCCAGGCTCTTCCTGTCGTGCAGGCGATGCCAATCGATCCTGCCACCGGTCACCATTCTCCTTTCAGTGCCAAGAATCCTCAAGCAAAGGGATTCGAAGCTTTGTGGGGAGGGGGAGCAACTCTAGGTCAGGCGTTAAGGCCATTCCCACAATACAGCAAAGATACTCCTAATAACGGTCTGGCGCAGATGCGAGACTTCGGTGAAACGTCGGGGTTATCGACCTATCACGCTCTTCAGTTGCAAGCCAGAAAGCAATTTTCCAATGGTCTGGCTTTCTTGACCTCCTACACTTGGTCGAAGACCCTCAGTGACTCAGAGAGTATATTCAATGAGTTTTCAGGATTCACGCAGGATTTCTATAATCGCAGAGGGGAGAAAGCGCTGAGCTTGCTGGATTTCCCGCATAACCTGACCCTGTCTTATCAGTATGAGCTGCCGTTCGGAAAGGGTAAGATGCTGGCAAATTCCGGGGGGGCCGTCAACAAAGTGCTGGGAGGTTGGATGGTCGCCGGGCTCCATCAATACACCAGTGGTGCACCGCAAATGATTGCGTCGGCGAACGGGTTAGATCCCTACTTCGGCGCCAACAGTTTCACGAATCGCCCCAACGTTGTGCCTGGCGTGAACAAGCGGTCGCAAGCCTACCTCGACGGCACTTGGGATCCCAACGCTGCAGGGGCCGCGGGCAGCGTGCTCAACCTCGGTGCCTGGACCCAGCCCGCTCCGTTTACTTTTGGAAACGCTTCACGAACTGATGGTGATGCCCGCCGTTTCCCGTTCTATAGTGAGGACATCTCCATTATCAAGCGCACTATGATCACAGAGCGAGTCAACGTGGAGTTCCGCGCTGATTTCCTGAACATCTTTAATCGTACAGTCTTTGGCTTCGATCAGGGTGGAGACCAGTACGGTTCGGTTATTCAGGGAACCCAGATCAGTTCAGGTGCTGGTGGGTTCGGGCATGTGACGAGCCAGAGCAATTTCCCGCGCGAGATTCAGTTCGGGCTTAAGATCAACTACTAAGCCCGACGAGGCTTCGATTCGGTGAGTAGCGAGAGGATGAGGACCGAAAGGTCCCATCCTCTTTTTTTTGGTGTTTTCTTGGATCTGATTCTAGCGGGTTCATCAATAGAGTAACCACCGAGATTTTTCATTTTTCACGACACTGCGACCTTGTGCTTTTTTTTCGAATGACCGAGGTAGCGCGACAGCGCCCCGCTTTGTTCGAGCAGCAGTTGCAGAGTGGGGCTCCTGGATGACATGCGCTCAAAAAAACTCTCCAGCCTCGTCGTTCCCGCAGGAGGAAACCCAGAATGCAGTAGGAGACTCAAGATGAAGTTGAATGTTTGAGTGTTGAGAGGTTAGGGTCAGACTACTAGGTTTTGTCTTAGTGTCACCCGAAGAAGGAGGCTAAGAAAGAGCGTGAGGTGATGCACTGCTTTACTGTGGCGTGGTTCGTGCCCGCTCATAGGTTTTTTCTTTCTCGATCAATGAGAGTCTTTGAAATTCTTTCAATGCTCGAGCACTTGCGTCCTTGTCGCCCTGCTCACGGTAAACTTGGGCCAACATGTAGTGCGGCTGCGGATCGGTCTGATCACCGACCGCAGCGAGGAGAAGCTCGGTCTTGGCCTTGTCGAGTTCCTTGAGTGCCTGGTAACACCGGCCCAAGAGGAAATGCGGGCGCGGTGCTCGAGGCTGGGCAGTAGTGGCCACCCGTAAGTAGGGCAGGGCATCGGCGAAGTTACCTCGACCCACGGCAAACTCTCCCAGGTAAAGATTCACCCGAAAGTCGTGCGGATCTTCACGTAGCGCGGCTAGGAATTCCTTTTCTGCGGCCTCGATCTGTTTCAAGTTTCGATGTGCGACTCCAAGAGCGTAATGAATGCCTGGAGCGTTCGGACGTTTGGCCAGAGCGGCTTGATATTCTTTTAGTGAATCCTCGAACCGATTGTTGTTCGCGTAGACTTCCCCAATGAGTGCGTGCAGCTGAAACGAGTCCGGATCAAGGTCCGTGAGCTTCTGTATGGCTTCCAGCGAACCGTTCATGTGGAGCCTCCCGAGCTGATACAAGGCATCGGCATCCTTGGGGTTTCGAGCAAGTGACTGGTTGAACTGGGCAATCGCGTCATCCGGTCGGCCCAGGGAAACCAGCGCGATTGCGCAGTAGTAGTTGCATCGTGGGTGGGGATTCGGCGTTGCCAGCTCTGCCTGAAAGCTCTCGACGGCCTTCTGAAATTGATTCGATCCGAGATACGACGCGCCCAGGAAGAAATTGACTTCGGGATACTGACTTGAGAGTGACAAGGCCTGTCGAAAGAGGTCAATCGACTCGGTGAACTTGAGCTCCGTCTGATACAGGACGCCGAGTCGCTTGAAGATTTCGGGGTCCGTCGGAGCTAAGGTCAACGCCTGACGGTAGCAGCGTTCGGCGCTCTCGTAGTTACTTGCCTTCTCGTAAGAACGGGCTTGTTCCAGAAGCTGTTTCACATCCGCAGCCAATACCTGAAGCTGCACAGTAGAAATCAAAGCTACCCAAAACACTGCGTGGAATCGGGTGTACCTAACAATGGTGTGGAGGGTCATGAGTCTAATACGCTCCAATAGTCAATTGTTACGCTTTTGCTGCTCAAGCACCTCGCGGGCCCGGTTTTGATCCTCGCGCGTGAGGCGTTCAAATGTCTCTAGGTGCTGTTGGCTCTCAGCTTTGTTTCCCATACGTGCATAAAGCTCGTGAAGCTGGAAGTGCACCTCTTTGTAATTCGGGTCCTGCTCAAGAGCCTTCTTGAAAACCGCAATGGCACGCGTTTGAGCCCCTGAGCTTGCCAAACACTTCCCTAGCAGCCAATAGGCTCGTGTCAGTTCGGGATATGTGGAAAGGGCGTTCTGGAGATACGGGATGGCCTTGAGGTATTCCTTATCGGTTACGAAAATGTCTCCCAGATAATAGTTGGCGAGCGGCTGGTTGGGGTCTTCTGCCAGGGCTAGTTGTAGTTCCTGCCGCGACATTTCGAGGTCTTTGCGTCGCCAGTAGAGTTGGCCCAATGCAAGGTGTATTCCCGGGAACTCGGGGTTCTTGCGGATCACCGCTTTGAATTCCTCGATGGCTTGATCGTATCGTTCGCTGTCCGCCAGCACTTCAGCCCTCAGCGCATGTGTAAATTCTGAATCGGGAGCCTTGCGGGCCAGCTTTTGACTAGCCTGTTGCGCGGCGGCCTTGTAGTCGACCACGAGTTGGTACATGACTGCCAGGTTTTCGGGATCGTCGTTTTGAAGATTTTCCAAGTGCTGTATCGCTTCGAACAAGCGTCCCGATGCACTCAGGGCCAGCGAGAGGTAGTAGCGGGCTTGCTTGTCCTTGGGATTGCCAGTCAATTCTTGCTGGCCGGCCTCGATCGTCTTGTCGAATTTGTTCAGCGCGTAGTACGAAACGGCGAGCTGTGCGTTCGCACCTGGATACACGGGCGCTCTCTTGAGAATCCGCTGGAGGGTCTCAATCGCTTCATCGTGTTTGCCTTGCTGCTGGCAAACAATACTCAGTCGCTTGAGAATCTCAGGATTGTCCGCTGAGTGACGTAGAGCCACTTTGTTGAGCCGTTCAGCACCTGCGAAGTCTTTCTGCTTTTCCAGTTCGAGGGCCTGGGAAAGCGAACTTTCCTGAACTATAGCCGCAGGTTGAGCGGCCAGCAGATAAACTTTGGAGAGAATTGCCGCCAACACTGTTGTAACGATCAACACGATTTTTAGGCACGGCGAGGACGCTTGGGACATCGGGCTCCAGCCGTCACTGGCAAGAACCTGCTTCGTTAAGTTATGTGTATAAGTCGAAAAAAGAGCTCCTCGTTTTGCGGAGGCTCGCACGACAACTCGAACGAAAACTCAATTGCTTTCCTCCGACTTTTGCTTTTCCAGAGCCTTCTCCAGTGTCTGGCTTTTCTTTTTGTTTCGCTTGTCTCGCTCTTCAACGTTCAACTTCTGGAAAGTCTGAAGGTGGAATTGTTGTTTGTCTGATTGCTTCAACCGCGCGTAGAGCTGCGCCAATTGGTAATGCACCATCTTCTCTTTCGGGTCGATCTCGATCGCTTTGGTCAGCAGAGCGAGAGCTTCCTGGAGCTTACCCTGAGTGGTGTAACACTTACCCAGCTGAAAGTATCCCATCATGAACCGCGGACTGGAGGCTACGACGACTTCTAACCGTGGAACCGCCTCAGTCATTCTCTGGCTCTTGATGAGGATGTCGGCCAGATAATAGTTGGCCATGGGAAGGTTCGGATCCTCGCTCAACGCGAGCCGCAACTCCTTTTCGGCATTCGGGTAATCGATGGCGTTGTAGTAGGCCTCGCCCAACCCGAAATGGATCCCAGGAAAATTGGGACTCTTCGAGAGCAGCTCTTTGTATTTTTCAATCGCGTCGGCATACTTTTCTTCCTCGGCGTAACCTTGAGCTTTCAGTACGAGCATGAATTCAGAGTCTGGATCCAGATCCCCCAACTGTTTGATTGCCGTCACCGTTGCCGACTTGAGCAGTTTAATGAGCTGAAACAGGACCTTCTTGTCAGTAGGATCCTCCTTGAGCAAGATATCGTATCGCCGAATAGCATCCGTGTTTCGACTCATTGACTGATATGCGAGTGCAGCATAGTAATGCGCTCGCCGGTACTTTGGATTGGCGGCCAACTCCCGATCGAAGCCCTCGATGGCTTTCTCGAATTCATTCATTCCAAGATAGGAGAGACCTAGATAGAAGTTAACTTCCGGATACTGCGGTGCCTGCTGCAGCACCTGCTGGAAGGTGTCAATCGATTCCTGAAACTTCAGCTCCGTCTGCAAAATGAGGGCTAGCCGCTTAAGAACTTCAGGCTGCCTTGGAAAGTTCGATGCTGCTGCTCGATAAACCTTCTCCGCGGCCGCAAAGTCTTGGCGTGCTTCAAGGTCCCGGGCTTGACGCAAGTAGTCTTCCAGGTTCTGCGAACCAGTTTGGGCCAGCAGGTGACCGCAACAAAGCAAGCAAAGAGAGACGCAACGAAACAAGTGGAAATGGGGTATGCGATCGAGAAGATTGGCACTGCACACGGCTCAAGATACCACGGCCTTGAAAGAATTTCCAAACCCGATTGGTGCGTTATGAGTTCGTGTCGCCGATAGTATCCTTCCGTACTCCCTTCAACTGTCGCGAGCCTTAGAAATGGGCCACAATCCGAGTTGAGCCATACGGTGCAAGGCGATGAAGCCATCCTCACGTTCTGTGGTTCTGGACGCAGAAGCTGACGTTTGTCTTTAAATTCCACCGATTGGTTTGTAGGATAGGCATCACAGTGATGACAGGTCGAAGGGAGATACCGTGTGGGCTCAAAACTAATGATGCTGTTATTCCTAGTTTTTCTTGGAACTTCGAAGGTTGCTTCTGGCCAATCCACGGTTGAGAGCCGCGTTCAACAGCACTTCACGGCAGCTAGAGAGGCCGAAAAGCGAGGAGACCTGATCACAGCTGAAAAAGAGTATCGGGCTGTCCTGAAACTGAGTCCAGAGTTGGCTGAGGTGAGCTCTAACTTGGGACTTGTCTACTACCTTCAAAGAAAGGACGACGAGGCTATCAAGGCTTTCCTGGAGGCACTCAAACGCAAGCCTGCCCTCGTTTCTGCCAATCTCTTTCTGGGGATGACTTATGCCCGGACGAATCAATACGACAAGTCGATAGAGCCTCTTAAGAAGTCTATCTCCCTCAACCCCGGCGAGGTCCGCGCCTATCTCAACCTGGGGCTGAGCTACAGCGAGCTTGGACAAGATCGGGAAGCCATGAAGGTTCTGCAGAGCGCTGCCGATCGCTGGCCCGAAGACGTTGAAGTCCTTTACAACCTTGGCATCGTTCATACGCGACTCATGACCAGTACTTATCGGAAGATGGCTCAGGTCGATCCTGATTCACACCGAGTACATCAGTTGCTGGGTGCCTCGTATGAGGCGCGCAGAGAAAACAAGAAGGCGATTGATGAATACAAGCTGGCGATTCAGAAAAAACCGGATTTCGCTGGTCTGCATTACGCATTGGGCAACATTTTCTGGAAGGAAGGAGATTTGCAGCAGGCGGAAAAGGAGTTTCTGGAGGAGATCAGGATTGCGCCCGAGAATTACCTCACGACGTGGAAGCTCGGCAACATTTACCTGCTGAATAAGCAATATGACCTTGCGTTCCAATACCTCGAGAAGGCAATTCGGCAACGGCCCGATCTGGGGCAAGCTCACCGCGACTTGGGCAAAGCATTGCTACAAACCGATGGTGACTTGGCGCGAGCTACCGCTCACCTGAAAAAGGTCACTGAACTCGCACCCGAAGAACCCACGACACACTACTTATTGGCACAGGTTTACAGGAAGCAGGGCAAGAGAGCCGAGCAGGCAACAGAATTGGCGATTTTTGAGAAGTTGCGTCGCGTGCAGCAGGAGAAAGAGCAGAGCGCCCGGGTCGTGTCGCCGGCGGGTGAGGAGAAGGGGGCCGAAGAATTCCCTGCAGATCCGGATATTCCAAAGCAGTAGATTTGGATCGGGATCGGAGGGAAACATCAGACCCCTTCTTGATCTCCCCCTTATGCGCTTTGCAAGGAGGAGAGAGGATTTCTCCTCCGCTGCCATTGCTACCGCTGTGCTTTTCTGCGCAGCATCACCGACCAGGCCAGTGGCCCTCTCGCGGCAGGATTGGACGTTTCAAACCGTGTTTCCTGCAGCCATTCGAAGTCAAACAGTGACGAGAAATCGCCCCGGATGTCTTCCTCGGCGACCTGAGGTGGCGCGTATTGCATGGGAGCTTCGTTTGGATTACCCGCTAGCAGTAAGAAACGGGTGCGTCCAGGCTGGGAGAGTTTTCGCACCATCTCCACGTAGGCCGCGGCGTTGTCGAAGCGAACCTCATGGTAACAGCCTCGGTCGAAGATGAACTGAAATGGTTCCAACTTTGGAAGCGAAAGCACATTTGCCAGCAGCCAGCGCACTTTGACTCCTGCCCGCTCGGCCTTTTCACGCGCCAGCGAGAGAGCAGTTGGCGCAATATCGATGGCCGTTACGTCGAATCCCTTGCTTGCAAGATAAATGGCATCCGTTCCCGAGCCGCACCCCAAGTCCACTGCCGGTCCAGGGCGGACAATGCCCTGTTCCACAACACGACGAAGCTCTCCTGAAGGCACACCGGCATCCCAGAAAGGCCGCTTTCCTCCGCGGTAGCTACCATCCCAAAGCTCCAGCAATTTGACGCCTTCGCGCCCGTGCGGTAAAACACCCGCCGGGAAAAATCTCCGGGCCAAGTAGCTCTTAGTGTCGTCTCTCGAGATCTCGATCTCTCCGGGTCCGACCTGAGCACTGGGCAAGACGAGCTGATAGGTCTGTTGTGAGGCTTCGATGGTCAGATGCAATTCATCGCCTTTGGGAGCAAATCGCGTGCGTGTAATCGAGTTCTTATCGCCGCGTCGGCGAATGTGTAGAACATGCAGAAAGCGGATCCGTTGCGATGGCTGTTTCGAAAACACCTGCAGCAGATATCCGTCTGAGGGTTTGCCCCCACTTTGCTGGTGCTTGACCTGCCTGGTCGCTTTTTCGGGCAATAGCGTCTCGCAACTCAGTTCATAGTCTTCTTCGATCAGCGAAGTGAGTTGGCCAGAGGCGGTAGGTTGCATCCGGGAATGAAACAACCACTCAGCGCTCGCCGGTGATGAGCCTGTGTCGATCTCGTCGTCCAGCACGAGGGTTGAAGGCTTCAAGAATATCAAACGGCGTGACCAGCGAGACTGGTTCGGCTGACGCCCCGCAGCTTCAGCAGCGTCAGACAGGCTAAACAAAGCGTAGACGAAAGAACGATTCTCCTCAAAAGCAGTCAAGCTCTTCGAGGTGAGCTGGAGACCGGGCAAACCCATTTGCAGGACCTTTTCGACAGTGTCGTCCGAGGCTTCCGCCAAACCGAAGGAGCTTGCAAAGTTCAGGACATCCGTCGATCTGAGATCGAACCTGGAAAGTGGAGCCAGCCGGGAATCGCCCATCAGCAAGCGCCAGCCGAGCAAGATCGACAACGCGCCGATTAAACTGTTAAGGATGATTTTTGTAAGGTTTGGTGGCGTCTGCAGGGGACTATCGCTTTCCATCCAGTGATTCGGACCGAAGTTTGAAATCCGCACGCCTTGGTTGCGAGCCTGCGTTCCTAACCTGGAAGATGAAGAGGACTTCGCCCGGCTCGCTTGAACTCTTGTAGACACGGATTGTGGCCTTCCAGTCACGCTCTTGCTCAGCGTATTGAGGCAGGCCCGTCTTGCTGAACTGGCGCTCCTGGGCCGTTTTCAAGGGTTCAGATGGCGAGCGCATGTAGTGAGTTCCTACGAGAGGAATAGCTGGCCCGAGGAACAGATCACCGGCAGCGATCTCGCCTTTCACGACGACACGGTCCTTGCCTTCGGGAAGAAACGAGAGTGTCCAATCAGTCCCATCAGACGCGACCTCGATCTGGTACTTACGCTTTTCAACCTTGGTTCCCTCTCGTGTAAAAAGGTCAATCGGAAGCGTCACCGTTCCAGTGTAGCGCTCGACGGCAGGCGCAGCGATTCCGCGACTTCCAACCAAGTACAGGAATGCCAATATCAGTAAGGTGAATGCCTGAAATCCTGACAAACGCGAATCGATGAACAGGTTCAATCTGGGTTTTAGTCTCACAAAGAACATCGTACTCTCTTAACCCGCTATCAAACGTTTGGCAATGCTGCTGTGTCCCTCCTCTCCCACGCCAGTCAGACGCTTCTCCAGACCAGAAACCGTGACGTGGAGCTTCCGGTGGTCTAGCCCGAGTAGATCTAGCATCGTCGCATGCAGGTCGTGAATGTGTACTTTGTCTTCAACCGCTCGGAACCCAATGTCATCAGTGGCGCCGATAACTTTTCCGCCCTTGATACCTCCACCGGCCATGAGAACTGAGAATCCGTAGGGATTATGGTCTCTTCCTTCCTTACCTTGCATCATCGGGGTCCGGCCAAATTCTCCCGCGCAAACGATCAGAGTGCTTTCCAAAAGTCCTCGCTGCTTCAAATCAGCAATGAGGGCTGCCAGAGGAACGTCCGTTTTGCGGGCATTGTCTCGATGGTTCGAATCACAATCACTGTGGGCATCCCAGTCGCTGTTGTAGAGGTGAACGAAGCGCACGCCGCGCTCCACCATGCGCCGGGCGAGCAAACAGATTTGTCCAAACTTTGCGGCGGGCCCGCCGTCCATCCCGTACATCTTTCGAATTGGCTCAGGTTCCTTGCTTAAATCGATCAGTTCCGGCCCGGCCATCTGCATGCGAAACGCCAGTTCGTAGTTGCTGATCCTAGCGGAGAGACTCGTATCGTCGGCACGTTCCGCAAAGTGGCGGTGGTTCCAGACCTTGAGCTGGTTAAGGATTGCACGTTGACTCTCTCCTTCAACTTCGAGAGGAGGAGAGAGGTTTTCCAGAGGAACTCCCTCTGTGGAAACAACTGTCGCCTGATAGACCGCTGGCAAAAACCCAGACCCAATCACTCCTTTGCTGTTGCGCAGAAAACCGTCGGCCATCACGACGTAGGCCGGGAGATTGTCAGTTTCACAGCCAAGTCCATAGAGCACCCATGCCCCCATGCTCGGACTGCCGAGACGAATCGAGCCTGCGTGAATCAGGCTGATGGCGGGGCCGTGGATAACGGTGTCGTGGTAGCAGGAGCGGACCACTGCGAGATCATCGGCCTGACGTGCAAGGTTTTGGAACAGGTCCGAGATTTCCAGACCGGATTGACCGTATCGCCTGAACACCCTCCGGCTGCCCATGAGCTTGGACTCGTTCGCTTTGATTTGAGCGAGAGTGGTTTCTCCCTGCAAGAAGCTTTCCGGTAGGAACTGGCCGTCAAGTCGGTTCAAGATCGGTTTCGGATCGAACGTGTCAACTTGACTCGGTCCTCCTTGCAGAAAAATGAAGATCACCTGTTTGGCTTTGGCGGCGAAGTGCCTCAGTTTGGGTGCCAGAGGATTCGCCAGATCCGGGGAGTGAGTGTTTGCCTGGACACTTTGGTCTAGTAGCTGGCTCAGAGCCAGGGCCCCAAAGCCAAAGCTGGACTTCTGGAGAAACTCACGGCGACTCTTGACAGGTACTCTTAGATTGCAAGAAGAAGAACTCATGATTGCTCCTCAGGATGTCCTTGCGAAGCGGATTAGAACCGTCGTGTTCTCTTCGTCATTCCCGCGGAAAAGGAGTCCAGCCCAGGAGGGATCTTCTGGATTCCGGCATTCGCCGGAATGACGGGCATGGGTGTGTTGTAAGCTGCCGTTCAAACGCACAACAACGGTGATGGCCATGCTGTCCTTAATGGTGCGGGCACTTCACTCTAATCGACAAAAATGAACTCATTAAGATTGAAGATCGTCAGACACAACTGTACAAGCCCGGCAGCAAGTGCCGGCTCTAAAGGAGCGATTTCTGACAGAGTATCTACTTTCAGTTTGGAACGAGCCTGACTCGTTAACTTTTCAAGCAACAGCAGCGCTTCCTTGCTCTCCTGGACAGACGGCTTTCGCGCAAGCGCGATAGCCCATGCGGCTTCAATCCAGGCTGGGGAATGGGCGGGATCCTGCCTCACCACTCGTGCCGCCAGCTGTTTTGCCATCTCGTAAGAAACCGCGTTGTTCAAGGTCCATAGGGCCTGAGGCGCCACGGTCGTCATCTCCCTGCGTGGGCAGCTCATCGCCGCGTCGGGCCGATCGAACTTGTCAAACATTGGGAACGAGAAATTGCGTCGCGACAAGATGTAGACTCCCCGCCGGCTTGCTTCCGATGGGTCCGCAGGAGTTACCCACCAGGATTTCACCCTCAGTGCCGCCATTTCGCTTTGGGAGAGTGGAGGCATGACCGGACGACCGCTCATCTTCAGGTTTAGTGTTCCTGCCGCTGCGTGCATAGAATCCCAGATGGCCTCAGCCTCAAGGCGACGCCTGTTCATGCGCCACAGATAAAGATTCTCAGGATCGGCGGTGGTGTTCTTGTCATCCGAAAAGCGGCTCGACATCTGGTAAGAGTTCGAGAGCATGATGAAACGATGCATCGATTTGATGCTCCAACCTTGAGCAACAAACTCGGTAGCCAGCCAGTCCAATAGCTCAGGATGGGTTGGCGGCTGTCCCTGTCTGCCGAAGTCGTTGGTCGTTGTAACGATCCCACGCCCAAAGTGTCCCTGC
>Ga0187893_10009607_pt1 | contig 14808 bp, 12 predicted proteins | sample MA1701074metaG_FD_139574 | JGI IMG/M metagenome (GOLD analysis project Ga0187893, IMG submission 139574) | White microbial mat communities from a basaltic lava cave in the Kipuka Kanohina Cave System on the Island of Hawaii, USA - MA170107-4 metaG ...
CACCGCCCCCGCCTCCGCCCCCGGCCGCGCGGCCGAAGCCCACGGTGCCGAGACCGGTTCTGCAGGCCACGCCGCAGTTCGTGGCACCGGTCGAAATCCCCGACGAGATCGGGATGGACGACCTGGGCGGCGTCGACTTCGGAGTCCCCGGAGGGGTCGAAGGCGGCGTTCCCGGCGGCGTCATCGGCGGAATCGTGGGAGGACTCCCGGACGCCCCGCCGCCGAAGCAGGATCCGGTGCGGGTCGGCGGAGACATCCGCCCCCCCAGCAAGATCAAGGATTTGAACCCGATCTACCCGGACATCGCCAAGCAAGCCCGCGTGCAGGGCATCGTGATCCTGGAAGCGATCATCGATCCCCACGGCAACGTCACCAACGTGCGCGTTCTGCGATCGATTCCGCTCCTCGATCAGTCGGCGATCGACGCGGTGAAGCAGTGGAAGTACGAGCCGACTCTCTTGAACGGGGTTCCGGTTCCCATCGTGATGACGGTCACCGTGAACTTCGCGCTGAGCTAAGCACCTTTGTAGCATTGATTCCGAAGCACCCAGCCAGGACGAAACCAGGAGGAAAGAATGTCCTTTAGCTTGTTAGATATTTGGCAGCACATGGGTTTCACGGCGAAGGCCGTCAATTTCGTGATGTTGATCATGTCGATCTACTCACTGAGCGTCATGATCGAGCGCTACATGACCTACCGCAAGGCCAAGAAGCAGTCCCGGGCCTATGCTCCCAAGGTCGCGAAGCTCCTCAAGGAAGGAAAGGTCCAAGAGGCGATCAAGATCAGCAGCGGCAAGGACGTGAAGAACAGCCACCTGGCCAAGGTCCTTCTCGCCGGTCTCAACGAGTACGAGTACCAGAAGGAGACCGGCAGCGTGAATCGTGACGAGCTGATGGAGGCCGCCCATCGCGCCATCGAGCGGGCGACGGCCCTCAACCTCACCGACCTCAAGCGCGGGCTCTCCGGGCTCGCCACCGTCGGCGCCACCGCCCCCTTCGTGGGACTCTTCGGTACGGTCGCCGGAATCATCAATGCTTTCCGCGGAATGGCGCTCACCGGCTCGGGCGGTATCGGCGCGGTTTCCGCGGGTATCGCCGAGGCGCTGGTGGCAACTGCCTTCGGTTTGTTCGTCGCCATCCCCGCGGTCTGGGCCTTCAACTACCTGACGACCCGGCTCGAGGGCTTCACGGTGGAGATGGACAACAGCGCCTCCGAGCTCATCGACTACATGGCCAAGAAGACGGCCACCTAACCGCGGTCGAATCCACGGGAAGGAGAACCGTCCATGGGATTCACAGGATTAGACGCCAAAGAAGTCAAGGCCGACATCAACGTCACGCCGCTCGCGGACGTCATGCTGGTGCTCCTCATCATCTTCATGGTGATCACCCCTCTGCTCCAGAAAGGAGTCGACGTGCGGCTGCCGGAGGCCGAGTTCCCCTCGGACCACCCGGACAACGAGTCCGCAGTCACCGTCGCCGTCCGCAAGGACAACACGGTGTACCTCAACATGGTGCCGGTAGCGGAGTCGGAGCTCACCACCAAGCTCAGCGAGGCGTTCGAGGGCAAGTCCGAGAAAATCCTGTTCTTGAAAGCGGACGAAGCGCTCGAGTACGGCGATGTTCTGCGGGTCATGGACCTCTGCCGTGACGCAGGAGCGGACGACATCGGTCTCATTACCGAGATCAAGACGAGGAGCTGAGCTATGGCGATGGCAGTTGCGAAGAAGAACAAAGGCCCCACGTCCGATATCAACGTGACGCCGCTCATCGACGTCATGCTGGTGCTCCTCATCATCTTCATGGTGGTAACTCCTCTGACCCAGAAGGGCCTGGACGTCGAGCTGCCGGAATCGGCGGACAACGTCGAGCAGACGGCGCCGGATCCGAACCAGCTCGTGCTCGACATCGACGTCAACGGTCAAGTCACCATCAACAAGCAGCCGGTCAACATGGATGAGCTGCCGCTTCGGATCCGCGACATCTTCGAGACGCGCGCGGACAAAACCATCTTCCTCAGGGCCGCTCCAAGCCTGTCCTATGGAGAAGTGGTCTCGGTCCTCGACGTCGCCAAAGGCAACGGCGTCGAGCGAGTGGGCATCGTGCCCCCCGGCGAGGGAAGCGTAGGCGGCGGAAGCCGCTAAGCTTTCCTTGTCCTCGAGGCAGAGAGCGCGAACCGAGAGAGTCGTTCCCCTGGGGAGGCAGGAGCCAAGCGCTTCTGCCTCCCCTTTTCTTTACTTCGACTCGGGAGCTTCTGAGAGATCGACCTCGAAGATACTCCCGCCCCTGGGCCGGGGGAGACAGCGCGCGTCCCCTCCGTGGTATCTCGCGATCCGGCGCAGCCCATAGCTCGCGAGGTACTCTGACAGCATCGCCGCCAGGGTCGCGTCGTCGTCGATGAGGAGCACTCGAAACCCGCGGAGGCTCGTCATGACGGAAAGGCGCCAAAAAACACAAGGGGCGAGGCAGCCCATGACGCTGCCCCGCCCGAAACGTTGAAGATGGGCTTGGCTTAAGAGCCTCAGTGACTCGAAGGCGGCTGCGTGCCTGCGGGTGGCGGCTCCTTGGCGGCTTCGCTGGCGGCAGCGGCTGCAGCTTTCTCTGCAGCCTGCTGCTCCTCCCGCAACTTGAGCGCGCGATCGCGGAGCTCGTCGGCCTGGGCCGTCAGCTCGGCCTTCCGTTTGGCGTTGGGCTCGATCTTGGCCTGCTCGCGCAGCAGGAGGTTCTTGTAGATGAGGGCGTCGACGTACTGATCGTCGATCCCGAGCGCCTGATCGAGCTGCGCCATGCCGAGGTCGATGTACGAATGCTTGTCGGCGACCGTCAGGTCGGGGTCGCGGTAGACCTTGTCCCAGTAGTGGACCGCGATCAGATAATACCCCTCGGGATTGGTCGCTTGCACGTCGCGCGCCTTGGCGAGCCATTCCATCGTCTCGTCGAATCGGCCGTACTTGTTGAGGAGGTTCGCCACCTGGCGGTAGGCCAGGGGATCGGAGGGTGCCAGATCGACGGGCTTCTTGTAGGCCTCGATGGCTTGCTCGAGAAGAGGAAGCTCTTCGGGATCGTGGAACCGCTCGTAGACGTCGGCGAGGGCGTAGTAGCGCTCCGGAGTCTTGGGATCGAACTCGATGAGCTCTTTGAAGTACCTCTCGGCCATCTGGAAGTCGTCCAGGTTGTCCCGGTAGATGGCGGCGAGCTGTTCCATTCCATACTGCTGGTAAGGCTTCAGCATCTCGAAGTCGCCCGCGTGTTGTTTGGACAGCTCGATCGCCTTCTCGTAGTCTTTGATCGCGGCCTCCAGGAGGGCGTCGTTCTCCGCGTCATCGAGCTTCGACGGTTTGTACAGCAGGTGACTGCTGCTACCCCGGTAGAAGTGTGTGGTCACGAGCACGCGGGGATCGGGATTCGCGTCGAGCTCAAGCGTCGTGTCGTAGAGGTCGATGGCGTTCTGGTATTCCTTGTTGGCGTAGTCCAGGTTCGCCTGCTTGAAGGCCCGCCTCGACTTCAGCATGTTCCACTTCTGCTGAACGTTGGCACATCCGCCGAGCGCGACGAGCGCGAAAAGTGATATGGCGATTACTTTGCCACGATGGGTGTGCATGACCGAAAAACCCCCTATTCCCTTGGAGGACTCCATTGGGGAGGGGAGTATAGTATGAGGGGTAGGGGCAGTCAAGAAAGAGGGGTTGGGAAAGGCCTCACCCCGCCACCTTGATTCGACCTTTCCCTCTGCCTAAGATGGTTTGTGGAGCGAGAGGCACCACGCCTCAGCCCTTCCTATGATCCGGTTCGAGAACATCCTGGAGAAAGTCCGTGCCTACCAGCCGGATGGAAACCTGGAGCTTCTCCGCAAGGCCTACGTCTTTTCGGCCCGGGAGCACCGCGACCAGCTTCGGAAGTCCGGCGAGCCCTACCTCATCCACCCCCTCGAGGTGGCCAACATCCTCGCGGAGATGCAGCTCGACGAAGCCTCCATCGCCTGCGGCCTGCTCCACGACGTCGTCGAGGACACGCTCACCAGCATCGAGAACGTCGAGGAGCACTTCGGCAAAGAGGTCGCCCACATCATCGAGGGGCTCACCAAGATCAGCAAGATGAAGTTCTCCTCGGCGGAGGAGCACCAGGCGGAGAACTTCCGGAAGATGCTGATGGCGATGGTCGACGACCTTCGCATCATCCTGGTGAAGCTCGCCGATCGGGTCCACAACATGAGGACCCTCCAACACCTGTCCGAGGAGCGGAGGATCAGAATCGCGAGCGAGACCCTGGAGATCTACGCCCCTCTCGCCGGCCGGCTCGGCATCGGCAAGATCAAGAGCGAGCTCGAGGAGCTCTGCCTCCGGAACCTCGAGCCCAGAGCGTACGGCGTCCTCGCCGCCCGGGTCGAGGCGAAGCGGAAGTGGACCGAGGAGTTCATCGCCGAGGTGAAGGGGGTCTTGGAGAAGAACCTCGCGGAGAACGGCGTCCCCGCGGAGATCGCCGGCCGCACCAAGAGCATCTACAGCATCTATCAGAAGATGCAGCGGCAGCAGATCGAGCTCGATCAGGTCTACGACTTCATCGCGCTGCGCATCCTCACCGACAACATCAAGAACTGCTACGCCACGCTCGGGATCATCCACAATACCTGGCGGCCGGTGCCCGGCCGGATCAAGGACTTCATCGCCATGCCCCGGCCGAACGGCTACCGTTCCCTCCACACCAGCGTCATCACCGACGTCGGAGTCCCGTTCGAGGTGCAGATTCGGACCTCGGAGATGCACCGCGTCGCCGAGCAGGGAATCGCCGCCCACTGGAAGTACAAGGAGGGGCACCCTCTCAAGGAGGAGGACGTCCAGAACTTCGCCTGGCTCCGGCAGATCATCGAGTGGCAGAGGGAGGTCAAGGACCCCCACGAGTTCCTCAACAACCTCAAGGTCGACCTCTACCCGGAGGACGTGTTCTGCTTCACTCCCAAAGGGGACGTGAAGTCCTTCCCCCGCGGGGCGACGCCCGTCGACTTCGCCTACGCCATCCACACCGACGTCGGCCACCAGTGCGTGGGTGCTCGCGTCAACGGGCGCATGGTCTCCCTTCGCGACAAGCTGAAGAACGGGGACATCGTCGAGATCCTCACTTCGCGCGGCCACCGGCCGAGCCGCGACTGGCTGTCCTTCGTCGCCACGTCGCGGGCGCGGGACAAGATCCGGGTGTTCCTCAACGCCGCCGAGCGGAAGCGCAGCGTCGAGATCGGACGAAAGCTCCTGGAGAAGGAGTCGCAGAAGTTCGACCTGAGCCCGAAGCAGACCGCCGAGGGACCTCGGTTCGAGGAAGTCCTGAGGGAGTACGGCTTCGGGAAGAGCGACGACCTGTTCGCGGCCATCGGCTACGGGAAGCTCTCGCCGCGGAAGGTGCTGGCCCGCCTGGTCCCGGCCGAGCAACTGACGGAGAAGACGGGCGCGGGCGCGAGCCTCGCGCGCGCCGTGAGGCGGGTGCTCAAGGGGAGCGACGACAAGATCCGGGTCGACGGAATGGACGACCTCATGGTGTATCGCGCGAAGTGCTGCAACCCGATTCCCGGGGAGAGCATCACCGGCTACGTCACGCGCGGCAAGGGAGTTTCCGTCCACTCCGCGCAATGCCCGAACTTTCTCAACCTCATGGTCGATCCGGAGCGGCGGGTGGCGGTCTCGTGGCAGGGCGGCGAGAAGGACGCGAAATACGACATTACGCTGTCGGTGAACGTGGAGGACCGGAAGGGAATCCTCGCGGACATCACTTCGATCATCGCGGATATGAACACCGACATCCGCACCATCGAGGCCAAGACCTTCGAGGACAGGAAGGGCGCCATCGACGTCACCGTCTCCATCAGCAACGTGAAGGAGCTCGACCGCATCACCCGCTCCATCCGCTCCGTGGAGGGAGTGCTGGACGTCGCCAGACCCGGAATGCGGTAACCGGTCAGACTTCCTCTCTGCGCCTCTGCTTCTATTTCTTCTTCTGAAGCTCTTCTTCCAGCTCCTTCAAATACCGGAAGCTGTAGATCCCCGAGTTGTGGCCGTCCGACCACGAGACCTGGACCGCGTAGTTGCCCACCGGGTCGATCTTCATCGGACGGAAGTTCGAGGGAAGGAGCAGGATGAGGCTCTTGCGCTTTCCCGTCCACTCGTCGACGCAGAGGGCGCACGGGCAGTGGTTTCGTAAGAAATCGTACGGGTAGGCCGACTCCGTGCCGTCGTTCCAGACGATGCGGAGTTCCCGCGGCTCTCCCACCATCTCCTTTGGATGGCGCCCCGTCGCGCTCTCGAAGTTCGCGCGGGCGACGGCGCTCGCAACTTTCGCCGCGATCTCGCGATAGGCGACGGCGGCGGGAGAGGCGGGGTTGCGGGCGACGATCGGCACCCCCTCGTCACCCGCGAGAACCACTTCGGGGTCGATGGGGATCCCTCCGAGAAACGGGATGCCGAGCTCATCGCTGATCTGCCTTCCACCCCCCTCGCGGAAGATGAACGTCTTCTCGTGGCAGTGGGAGCAGACGAAGTAGCTCATGTTCTCGATGACGCCGAGGACGGGGACCTGCACCGGCTGGAACATCCGCAGCCCCTTCTCCGCGATGGTGCGGGCGACATCCTGCGGTGTCGTCACGATGAGGGCACCCGTGAGGGGAACGCTCTGGGTGAGGGTGAGCTGCACGTCTCCCGTTCCCGGAGGGAGATCGATCACCAGGTAGTCGAGCTCACCCCAGGCGACGCCGGACAGGAACTGCTGGATGAGCCGCGTCGCCATGGGCCCGCGCCAGATGACGGGCGTCTCCTTCGACGTGAGGAGCCCCATCGACATGACGCGAACGCCATGGGACTCGAGGGGGATGAGCCGCCTCTCCGCATCCGCCACCGGCTGCTCCGAGAGCCCGAACATCGTGGCCTGGGAAGGGCCATAGACGTCGGCGTCGCAGAGCCCGACGGAAGCGCCCGCCTCGCGGAGAGCGAGTGCGAGGTTCGCCGCCACCGTGGATTTTCCAACTCCACCCTTCCCTGACGCCACGGCGATGAGATTCTTGACCCCCGGCGGCTTCTGCGGGGCGGGCATCGTCTGCCCTCCAGGAAGCACGCGCTGCGAGGCCTCGGGAGTCGCCGTCACCGCCCACGTCATTTTGACGCTCGCCTGCTCGACTCCGGGGATCTGCCGAAGGGCCTCTTCTGCCTCTTTCTGCAGCCGATCCTTCGAGGCACTCGCGGGGTTGGCGAGCTCGATGTCGCAGCTCACCAGGGGCGCGCAGATGCGCACGTTCTTGACGAACCCGAGCGAGACGATGTCGCGGCCGAGGTCGGGATCGTGGAGGCTCGAGAGCTTCTCGAGAACAGCTTCTTTCGTTACTTCAGACATAGAGGCTCATTATAGGAACTCCCGCGGTCCCGGGCACAACCTTTCCGCCTTGAAACCGGGCCGCTGTCTGTGAAATAAACTCCCGTCGCCGCCGGAGCCCCCGCCCTCGGCTCAACCTCAGGAGGTCCCACCATGAACCGCACTCTCACCCTTGCCGCCGCCCTGGCCCTCACCTGGACCCTTCCCGCGCTTGCACAGGAGCAGCCCCCGCCAGAGCCCGCTCCCGAGGAAAAGCAGGAGGAACAGGAAGAGCCGAAGCCCGAGGAGCTCACCTACGCCGAAACGGTCATCGTGACGGCGTCGAAAGTCGAGCAGCAGCTCATCAATTCCCCCGCCACGGTGAGCGTCGTGACCTCGCAGGCGATCGAAAGCTCCCCGGCGTCGAACTATGGCGACCTGCTGAGGACGGTGCCGGGGGTGAACGTGGCCCAGACCTCCGCACGCGACATCAACATCGTGACCCGCGGAGCCACCTCGACTCTTTCGACGTCCCAGCTCGCCCTCCTCGACGGGCGCACCATCTACCAGGACTTTTTCGGGTTCGTCGCCTGGGACTTCCTCCCCGTCGACACCAGCGAGATCGCGCAGATCGAGGTCATCCGCGGTCCCGCCTCCGCCGTGTGGGGCGCGAACGCCATGACCGGAGTGGTCAACGTCATCACCAAGACCCCGCGCCAGATCGACGGAACGACCCTCACCCTGGCCTATGGAGGGGTGAACCGCAGCGCCGGGGGAACCGAGCAGGATGGCGGCGAGACCTACAACATCCACCTCACGCACGCCCAGGCCCTGAACGACCGCTGGGCCTTCAAAATCTCCGCGGGCGTTTTCAACATGGAGGCGTTCGCGAGGCCCACCGGGCGGGTCCCCATCGATCCCGCGCGCGGCACGGGCGGCGGCGAGTACCCTCCGTTCCCCAACACCGAGACGACGCAGCCGAAGCTCGACGCCCGGGTCGACTACGACTTCGCGGACGGGAACCAGAAGCTTATCTTCGCCGGTGGATTCGCCGGGACCCAGGGAATCATCCACACCGGGATCGGCCCCTTCGACATCCAGTCGGGGACCGTCTCGAGCTATGGCAAGGTCAACTACGAGCGGGGAAACTGGCGCCTGAACTTCTTCACCAACATCCTGGACGGGGATGCTCCCGCTCTCCTCGCGGTCGGCACCGACGGCAAGCCCATCACGTTCCTCTTCGACACCAAGACCTACGATGTCGAAGTCGGGAACTCGTCTGTCCTCGGAACCCGCCACATCTTCACCTACGGAGGAAACTTCCGTTACAACGCCTTCGACCTCTCGATCGCCCCCCGGGGTGACAACCGGACCGAGGGAGGTTTCTACATCCAGGACGAGATCTTTCTGTCGGAGCACTTCCGCTGGCTCGTGGGCGGCCGGCTCGACGCCTTCAGCGTGATCGACAAGGCCGTCTTCTCGCCCCGCACCACGTTCATGATCAAGCCGAAGCCGGAGCACGCCTTCCGCGTGTCCTACAACAAGGCGTTCCGGGCGCCCTCGTTCGTGAACAGCTTTCTCGACGTGACGATCGTCCAGGCCATCGACCTCGGGCTCCTCAATCCCGCCCTCGCCGGAAGACAGTACGCCTTCCCCGTGACGGCGACGGGGAACGAGAACCTGAACGAGGAGAGCATGACGGCCTACGAGGTCGGTTACACGGGAACGATCGAGGACCGCTATACGGTGAGCGCCGCCTGGTACCTGAACCAGACGAGCGACAACATCTTCTTCACCCAGTCGGGGACGTATACCAGCCAGAACCCGCCGCCGCGATGGCCGCTTCCGCCGGTGGTCCTCGATCTCCTCAACCAGAGGGGCCTCGGACTCCCGTCGGCCTTCACGTACTTGAATTTCGAGGGGGTGAGGGACTGGGGAATCGAGCTCGGGCTCGACGCCCGGGTCACGAGCGACGTGAGCTTCTTCGCCAACTACTCCTGGCAGGCGGAGCCCAGGGCCGACAACCCCGACGACTTCTCCGAGCTGAATATCCCGCCCGCGAACCGGTTCAACGTGGGGGCGAACATCTCACGGGGAATGTTCTTCGGGAACGTCTCCTTCAATTACACCGACTCCGCGTTCTGGACGGACGTCCTCGACGCCCGCTACCACGGGCCGACGGAGTCCTACGCGATGCTGAACGGAGGCTTCGGAGTGCGGCTCGCGGAAGACCGGATCACGGCGTCGATCAAGGTCGTAAACCTGAACAACGACGACGCCCAGCAGCACGTCTTCGGAGACATCATCAAACGGCAGATCGTGGGCGAGCTGAAGTACAGGTTCAGGTAGCCGTTACTTCAGCGATTCCATGATCGCGTCGAGGGCCTCTTTCTTCGGCCTAACCTTCTCGAGCGGCAAGGTGGCGAGGGGCTCGTCGACCAGGTTCAGGTGGTCGATGAAGTTCTTCTCGTCGGGGTCGACGAACAGGAGCCCGGTCAGGAACTGCTGCTTTTCCCGGGACTCCATGAGGAGGTCGAGCGCGGTCCTCCGGCTTCTCGGGTCGTAGTCGCGATTGAGCTTCTTGAGAAGGATGTGGGAGCCGTCGTGGAGCTCGACGTCCGTCGTCTGCCCCTCGTCATAGTCGACCTCGATGGGCTCGAAGAACGGGATGAAGCTCAGATCGTGGAGCATCTCCTCGTTCTCCTTGCCCCAGGTGTAGCTCTTGGTCGACCCCTCGTGGTTGTTGAAAGTGACGCAGGGGCTGATGATGTCGAGGACCGACGTCCCGTTGTGGGCGAAAGCACCCTTCAGCAGGGGGACCACCTGCTTGGGATCGCCGGCGAAAGAGCGGGCGACGTACGTCGCCCCGAGCTCGATCGCGAGCGCGCAGAGGTCGATGGCCGGCAGATCGTTCACCACCCCGGTCTTGAGCTTCGAGCCGAGGTCGGCCGTCGCCGAGAACTGTCCCTTGGTGAGGCCGTACACCCCGTTGTTCTCCACGACGTAGACGATCGGAAGGTTCCGCCGCAAAAGGTGCACGAACTGGCCGATGCCGATGGAGGCGGTGTCGCCGTCGCCGGAAACGCCGACGGCGATAAGGTTGCGGTTCGCGAGCACCGAGCCCGTCGCGACCGAGGGCATGCGACCGTGCACCGCGTTGAAGCCGTGGCTCCGGTTCAGGAAGTACGCGGGAGTCTTCGACGAGCAGCCGATTCCAGAGAGCTTCGCCACCCGGTAGGGCTCGACCCCGTACTCATAGAACGCTTTGATGAGCTGGCTCGAGATGGAGTCGTGGCCGCAGCCCTTGCAGAGCGTGGAGGGCTTCCCTTTGTAGTCGGCCTGCGTGAGGCCGACGCGGTTCACCTTCTTAGGCGATGCCGATTCTTCGACGGTGGTTTCCATGACCCACTTCCAATCTTCAGCGAACGCTCGAGGATCCCCGCTCCTGGGCGAGGATCTGCTCGGTGACGAAGCGGGCGTCGATGGGAAGCCCGCTGTAGTGAAGGACGCTTCGGATTCTGCTCGCGAGCTCGGGCTTCGACGCGAGCTCGAGCCGCACGAGCTGCGCGAGCTGGGCGTCGCGGTTCTGCTCGACCAGGTAGACGCGCTCGTGGCGGGAGACGAAGGCGGCGAGCTCGGAAGTGAACGGGATCGCCCGGACGCGGAGATAACCCGTCTTCAGGTCGCCCTCGTCCCGGAGCTGATCCCGGGACTCCTGAACCGCCCAGTCGGTGGTGCCGTAGGCGATGATGCCGACGGCCGCACCTTTCTCGCTCTCGACGACGGGGGCGGGAACGTGGGTCCGGGCCGTTTCGAACTTTCGGGCAAGCCGGTCGAGGTTCGAGACGTAGTCGGTCGCCCGCTCGCTGTACTCGGCGTCCGCGGTGTGGCCGCTCCCCCGCGTGAAGTAGGCGGCGAGAGGGTGGTTCGTTCCCGGAAGCGTCCGGTACGGGATTCCGTCGCCATCGACGTCGCGGTAGCGCCCGAAGCTCCCGACCTTCTCGAGGTCTGATGCGGACAGCACCTTTCCTCGATCGATCGGTTTCTCCGGGTAGGGAAAGGGATCCGACATCCAGACGTTCATGCCCAGATCCAGGTCCGACATCACGAACACCGGCGTCTGGAACCGTTCCGCCAGATCGAAGGCGGTCGAGGCCATTTCGTAACACTCCCCGACCGAGGAGGGGAACAAGAGGATGTGCTTGGTGTCGCCGTGGGAGAGCAGGAACGAGCTCAGGACGTCGCCCTGAGAGGTGCGCGTGGGGAGCCCGGTCGAGGGCCCGACGCGCTGGATGTTCCAGACCACGGCGGGGATCTCGGCGTAGTAGCCAAGGCCGATGAACTCCGACATGAGCGAGATTCCGGGTCCGCTGGTGGACGTCATGGCCCGCGCGCCCGCCCAGGACGCGCCCAGGACCATTCCGATGGCCGCGAGCTCGTCCTCGGCCTGCACCACCGCGAACGTCGCTTTTCCGGTTTTTTTGTCGACGCGGTGCACCTTGAGGTATTCGATGAGCTGCTCGACGAGGCTCGAGGAGGGAGTGATGGGATACCAGGTCACAACCGTCACGCCCGCGAACATCGCGCCGATGGCGGCGGCGGCGTTTCCGTCGATCAGGATCTTTCCCGCGGTCTTGTTCATGCGCTCGACGCGCATGGTGTGGGAGCCCGGGAAGTGCTTGGCCGCGTACTCGAATCCGACGTCGACGGCCTTGACGTTCAGCCCCACCGCTTTCGCTTTTCCCGCGAACTGCTTCTCGACGGCTCTGACGATCTCCGCCCGTTCGATCGAGAGGAGGTGTCCGACGACCCCCACGTAGATCATGTTGGCGAGGAGCTTCCGCAGGCGCACGTCCTCGACGACATCTTTGGCCAGATCGGCGAAGGGCACGGGATAGGTGACGAGGTCGGAGCGGAGCTTTCCGAGTCCGAGGGACTCTTCGAATACGACGGCCGCCCCGGGCTCGAGCGAGCTCACGTCCTCGCGGGCGGTCGCGGGGTTCATCGCCACCAGGAGGTCGATTTCCTTCCTGCGCGCGATGTAGCCCTGCTTGTTGGCCCGGATGGTGAACCAGGTGGGAAGCCCCTGGATGTTCGAGGGGAAGAGGTTCTTCCCGCTCACCGGCACGCCCATCTGGAAGATGGAGCGCATCAAAACGCTGTTCGAAGATTGGCTTCCCGAGCCGTTGACCGTCGCCACCTGAATGGAAAAGTCGTTCACCAGGGTGGGCTTGACGGCGGGCCGCGCCTCACCTTCGAGGGTCTCGGTTGACATGTTCTTGGGTTCTCCCGTCGCGAGGGATTCCAGCTTCTTGTTCCGCGGTCCCCCGCTCCACCACGAATCATAGCAAATCCGGCCAGCGTTCATTAAACTCGGCTCCTCTCGAGACTCATTGTTGTCCATCGGTTACGGAGCCCGGCCTCCTCTTTGACAGCCGCTCGCGCCACTTCTACACTCCAGGCGTGAGACCTACCTGGAAGGGGTTCCTGAAACTGTCGCTCGTGAATATCCCCGTGCGGATGTATCCGGCGGCGCGGACGGAAGCGCTGTCCTTCAACCAGATCCACAAGGCCTGCAACACCCGGATCCGGTACGACAAGAGGTGCCCCTCCTGCGACCGGAGCGTCTCGACGGACGAGATCCTGAAGGGGTACGAGTACGGCAAAGAGCAGTACGTGATCCTCGAGGAGGAGGACTTCGCGAAGGTCCGCCTCGAGTCGACGCGGTCGATCCAGATCGTCCAGTTCGTACAGAGGAACGAGATCGACCCCCTCTACTACCACGGCTCCCACTACCTCGTTCCCGACGGACCCGTCGCCATCGAGTCCTTCGCCACCATCCGCACCGCGGCTGTCGAGGCGGATCGCATCGGGCTCGCCCGTGTGGTGATGAACGGCAAGGAGCAGACGGTCGCCGTCCGCCCGCGCGACAACGCCTTCGTAATGTCCTCGCTCTACTACGCGGACGAGGTCCGCGCTCTCACCGGCATCGAGGAGCTCGAAGCGAATCCCAAGGTGAACCCCGAGGAGCTCAAGCTCGCGACCCAGCTCATCAACGCCATCACCAAGCCGTTCCACCCGGAGGAGTTCCAGGACAACTACCGGGAGAAGCTCCTCGAGATCATCAAGGCCAAGGCCGAGGGCCAGGAGATCGTGGCGCCGCCGGAGGTCGAGACCGGGAAGGTCATCAACCTCATGGAGGCCCTCAAGTCGAGCCTGGAGCAGAGCCTCGAACGCGCGAGCTGATCGCTGTCCGACTGGCGTACTTCCAGAATCCCTCCCATGCTCGCGAGCCCGGGCTCGCCCTTCGATTCCGACGACTACCTCTTCGAGATCAAGTGGGACGGAATCCGTGCCCTCGCCTTCTTCGGTTTCGGGCACGCGCGCCTCCAGGGCCGGAAGCTCACCGACAGCTCCGAGCGCTATCCGGAGATCCTCGCGGGCTTGAAAGCCCTTCCCGGCGACGGAACCCTCGACGGCGAGATCGTGGTCCTCGACGACGAGGGCCGACCGGACTTCCAGCGCGTTCTCGTGCGCGAGCAGACGCGCGGCCGGAAGGACGCGCTCGCGAGGGCCCGCGAGCACCCCGCGGTCTATATCGCCTTCGACCTCCTCTACCGCGACTCCGAGTCCCTCCTCGATGCCCCGCTCCGCGAGCGGCGGCGCCGGCTCTCGGAGCTTCTCGTGAAGCCCCCTTCCCCGCTCGTCGAGAGCGCCTTCGTCATGGGCCGGGGCATGGCGTTGTTTCAGGAAGCGAAAGCCCGCGGGCTCGAGGGAATCTTCGCGAAGAGACTCGAAAGCCGGTATCTCCCGGGGCAGCGGACCCGGGACTGGCTGAAGATCAAGGTGACGCGAGAGGTGGATGCCGTCCTCGTGGGCCTCGTGCGCGAGCGCGGAGCGAAGCGAATCAAGTCGCTCGTGCTCGGCGCCTTTCGCGGGGACAAGCTCGTCTGGATCGGAAACGCGGGAAGCGGCATCGATCAGGCGACGCTCGAGGACCTCGAGACCGCTCTCGACGGGCTCCGCTCGGTCCCCCGCGCCGGATTCGAAGCGGAAGCCCCGGGAGAGATCGACTGGCTCACTCCCCGGCTCGTGGTGCGCGTCGCGTTCTCCGGTCTCACCAAGGAGAGACGCCTCCGCCACCCCGTCTTCGTCGGGTTCGTCGACAGACACCCCGAGGAATGTAAGGCGCCCAACCCGGAGAAGGGGATAGGGGGACGGGAGGGGATGGGGAGATAGGAATTTCCCGATTCATCTCCCTGGTCTCCGCCGTCCCCACACATTTCTTCTAACGCGAAAAGCTAAGCAGCGGGCGGCTGCTGAGATTGAAGTATACCCTTCTTTCTGTGAGGCAGACGGCCAGGTGTAGCCGCCCGCACTGATCTTCAGTGGCCGCCCGTTTTTGCCCGACCCTGATTTCAGCATAGGCTGAGCATCGCGAGAGGGTGGTGCCCCGCGTATGACGACGCGAGGCACCTGACC
>Ga0187893_10009608_pt1 | contig 14806 bp, 8 predicted proteins | sample MA1701074metaG_FD_139574 | JGI IMG/M metagenome (GOLD analysis project Ga0187893, IMG submission 139574) | White microbial mat communities from a basaltic lava cave in the Kipuka Kanohina Cave System on the Island of Hawaii, USA - MA170107-4 metaG ...
AAAAGCGGACGCGATCTCTGAGACGGCCGGGCCCCCGAGAGGCGGGCCCGGCAGGGACCTCTCGGGGGCTGATGTGTTCTGGTCTGCCGGGCCACGTTCATGCCCGGCAATGCGCGAGGACTCGCGTAGCCGATGCTACAGAGCGCGTAGCATCTACGAGTGGCCTTGAGGCGGGGTGGCGGCGACGGACCAAGTGATGCCGTCGCGGGGGACGTAACAGACTGAATGGCCGAGGGTTAGGACCGGCTTAACGAGGTGTTCGGAGAGGGATCTGTCGTACTGCTCGACCTTCTTCAATGCCCGGCGTATGGCGTTGCAGACGCGGTTTCTGACCCTGTTGCGTTCGTCCAGCAGCTTGCGGATGCGGCCCTGGGGGCCATGCGCCTTCGACAACTCGCTTGAGATCCACTGCTTTTCCGTTTCGAGCGTGGCGGTCTCCGCAAGGTCGTTCTTACCCCGCGCCTCCTCGAGCTTCTCGTTGATCTCCTCGATACGCAGCCGATACGACTGAATGGCGTCCTTGTCGAGAATCTCTCCGGCATCCGACTTTCCGAAGATGGATGGCTTCTCGTCGGTCGAGTCTTCGCCTGCGGACACGGACGCGCGTATTGTCTCCTTGGTCCTCCGGCTTACAGCACAATCGAGCTCTGAGGATGAGAACCACGTTCCGGACCTCTCGAGGAGCATCTGGAGATAGTAAAAGCCTGTGTCGGGCGTGTAGATCTTCTCCTCGTTTCCGTGGAATCTGACTGCCCAGCACTGGCCCTTCTTCCAGATGTAGTTCGGCGGCAGGTCGGTCGCCGGGGGAGGACTGACCTGAACCTGAGGTGTCCGTGAGGCGCTGGAATCGCATACAAGGCGAAGCAGACACCCCTCCGGGAGGGCCCGTTTTCGGATGTCCGCCGCGTGAGCGGAGATCGCGCCGTCCACGACCTTCGTCACTTCCTTGGCGTGCCGTTGGTGAAGCTCGAACACGCGCATCGCCACGGTGTCCGCCGAGCCATTGATGTGCCGCAGGATGCGGCTGGCTTCGCCGAACCGGCTGAAAAACTGGACCGGCGTCATCTTGGACACTTCGTTTGCCGTCTCGACGTAGGCGGCCAGCATCGTCTTTGGCTCGCCCTTCGTGCGCTTGTCGGGGACGCCGGTCAACAAGTCGACTTTGTAGGCCTCGGCGGGATCGTCGCCGCTGCGCCCGGCCCCCAGCACCGCGAACCTGCGGTCGATGCACTGCGAGCACATGCCGCAGTGGGTGTTCAGCCTCGTCATCTCCCAGACGTGGGTGCAACTGGTCGCGTACCGGATCAGGTTCGCACATCCGGCCTTGGTGACCAGATCGACCACCTCGGTCTTCGTCTTCCAAAGGAAGGGGTTCTCCACGGTGAACGGTTTCTCAGCCAGCGCCGAGAAGAGCCGGGCGAATCCATTCAACACCTGCGGGTGGGTGGTCCGTGTGGCCCGCGCTCCAACCACCTGTGGGGAGGGCGGCAGGTTCAAGCTGACCACGCCGTTCTCGTAGAACCGAATGCGGGAGAGCCCGAACATCTGGGCCACGGTCGTGGCGAGCGAGGCGTACAGGAAGGATCTGGACCTCTGCGTGTACTCCTTGTTCAGGCCCTTGTCCTTTTTGTTGATGCTCACCGGCAGGTGCATCGGCGGCGTGGACGTGGCCTTCTTACCAAGCTCCGCGCAGAGATGGCTGATCCTCTTCTCCAACTTCGGCGTGGATTTGTGCCGAATAAGCGCCACCCTGCGTTTCTGGACGACGGCCTCCTGGATCGCGCCTCCCAGGGAATCCAGCCCTCCGGAAAAGAGGACCACCTCCTCGGGCACGCTGTCGTTGCCGACCTGATCGGCGTAGAACAGGTACTTTTGGAACGCCGGGCCGTCCACCAGCGGGAGAAACTCGAAGTAGTACTCGTCTTCGGAAAGGAAGCTGAGCGTGTCGACGAGAATGGACTTCACCAATTCGCTGGACCACAGGTCGGGCTTGCGGACCGGGATGCGGAAGAGGAGCTTCCTGCGCCAATCGTCGCCCATGCCCTGAAGAACGTCCCCGTCGCGAACGATTGCCTGGTCGGCGCAGTACACGTAGGTGGCGATCTCGATGAGGTCGAGGAACTGGTCGGGAATCTCGCGGAAGAGCGGCTTTCGGATGTCCTCGAAGGACAGGTGAACATTCGGCTTCGAACCATACATCCGAAGGCGCAGCGGATTCTTCTCCCCGAACCGGAGGGAAGTTGCAGGAGCTCCGCCGCAGAGAATGGCGCGTTCATTCGACATCTGAACGTGCCCCCTCTTTCAGTTCCGCGATGAGCTTCTGCATCGCGATGTGGGCGAAGCCCTTCGCGTTCTCGCGGGGAATGCCCTTCTGCTCCCAGTTGGTCTTGGAGAACCATCCGCCGGAGAACTCCTCGACGATCTTGGCGGCTTCGCGGCAATGGGTTTCGAGTGCCTTCGTGAACTCGGACTGCTGGGCGAGCGTGGGAAAGCGGCGACCCTCGCCCACGTGGTGGGCCACGGCCCGACTCAGGAAGTAGTTCAGGCACTTGTTGGTCAGGCGCGCGAAGAAGTCCTTGGCGAACGTGCTGAACTGCTTGTTCGTGGCCAGGCTTGCGAACTGGCCCCGGACATCGTCGGGGGTCGGCGCGAAGAGGCTGGGAAGCCGTCCGCCGATGACCTCGGAGATGGTCTCCGAGGCGGCCATCTGCGCCATCTCTCCAAGATCGGTGCGGCCACCGTTATTGGAGAGGCGTCGGTCGATGGCGTCCGAGATGGCCCCGACGACCTCCATCAGGCCGGGGGAGTCCGACACGTCGAGGCCGGCGTCCCGCAATGCAGCCGAGAAGTTCTGTTGCCTTGCCGCCAGGGGAATCTGCGTCAGGAGCCAGATGGTTTCAACGAGGCCTTTATCCTCGGCCGCGAGATTCAACCCTTTCTCGGCGGCGGCAATGGTTGCGTTGGCAAGCTGGGCTGTGCCCGCGCCGCCCTCGAGCAGGCCAACGACCTGTTTCCACTCGCGCGTTCGCGGCAGTCGACCAAGCCGAACGTGCCCCATTACGATCCGCCTCCCATGATGCCCACTACGTTTTGGATGGGCCGCGCACCAATGGAGCGCAGGGGGATGGTTTCCGGGGCTTCGAAGGTGAAAAGCGGCTTATGCCATTCGACGACCCACTTGCAAAAGGATTCGGTTTTCCCACCTGGGGCGGCGTAGGACACGAAAACGTGGTCGGCAAGCGCGGCAACAACCTCATTCCGGAAGAGCGCCGTCTGTTGGGTGGCCCGACCGACCTTCCCATCGAAGGGAGAGATGATGAGAAGTCGTCCTTCTTCGAGCGGTCGCAGGCATTCTTTGGGAATGCCTTTGACCGTCAACCGTTTGGGCATGCACCAGATGATCGGTTGGCTGCCCCGGAGGAGGAGCGAGAGGCATTCCTTCTCCATCGGCGAATGGAAACCGCTAATGACCGTTACCCCGCCGTCACGGAGTTCGCGGGCGAGGTCGTAGGTCTTGAGGACGAGGTTTCCGGGACATTGGACGGAGCAGAACAGGGCGACTGTCTTCTTCCTGAGGATATCGAGGTTGCCGAAGGCGAAAAGCTGCTTTGGCGCGCGCCTGCCAAGAGTCGCCCCAAGGGCGTCGGGAAAGGTCGGCTCACCGCCTCGGATGTGCGCAACTTTCGCTTCTGTTTTCCCGTTCATAGGTCTTCCTCGTAACCCGGCGCTACGTCCCAACGACTCGTTCGAAGATTTCCCTGAAGTATCGTGGATACCTGACGAGAACTTCTTCTACAGCTCGCCTTTCCCGGCGCACCGCAGCGATCATCTGTGTGCGAGACGTAACCCCAAGTACAACTTCCCCAAGATCAGTCGCGAGAGGTCGGTCGGAAAATCCCGCCTCGTACAGCAGAATCGCGGAAGCGGATGCGAGCCCATACTTGAGGCGCTTTTGCAGGGACTGTAATCTCGCTATCGCCGTTTCCCCTTCGTCGCCGTTCAGGAACTCGTAGAGTTCGGTGATGGCCCCGAGAACGTGCGCCCCATCGAATCCAAGCGCATTCTCCCCCATCTCCACGATATGCTCGACCTTAGGTTTTCGCGGCCTGGCGCCGACGCCTACGCGGACATCTGCCGCAAGCATCTGGTTGTGGAGATCACCAAACGAATCGCCCGCAATCCATCTCTCTGCGAACGACTTCGTTGTTCGGCTTGGCTGCCACTTCCTAAAGGTCTCGTTCTCGATTCGTGCGGCGATGTACGCCCAGACGACGGAAAACAGTTCGTCTTCATCTTCGGAAGCAGTGATCTTCGGGCTGTTCTCGGCGACCCATTTTTCGAGTGCGACCGTATCCCCCACACCGAACAGCGTCCTGCCGTACACGCGCCTCCTCTCGGCGCCGCTGGCGCGCGCGGTGACATTCGTCGCGAGCAACTCGAAGAGCTGGAGCAGTTGCCCGCGCTGCTCGGCTGATGCGAGATGGTACGCGAGCGTTCGCTTCGAAAGTTCGCCGACTGGGCCCGTGCCGAAGTTCTGCCCGTCTCCGGTTTCTTCCCAGTGAGCCAGCAGGAAGCTTTCAACGGCTGCAAGGATGTTTCGCCTCTCCGCCAGTTGCCTTCGGAGTCTATCCGTCGTGAACCACTTGCGGGTCAACTGTGTCGCTACTTCGTCGACCCATGCGCCACTACCCTCTTGATCAGCAACATAGGCCCGCACGACATCCATGGGGTCGACAGACAGAGTTACCTGGCCTCCGTCGCTCTTCAGCGGTCCCAACACCGACAGGAGGGTGCTCGCGCAGGGTTCCGAGTTCCGCACCTGAAGCAGTGCCTTGAACTCCGGCCACTTGCTTTCCGCACCACGGCGCGTGTCGTACACCTCCGGGTTCGCAAAGAGCACGCTTCCCTCGGTGTGCATCCCCGAGCGGCCAGCACGGCCCATGAGGTTGTGAAAGTCGCGGACTTTGATCTTCTCGCCGCCCTGCCGCGCGGTCGTCACGATGAGATACCGGATGGGGAGGTTCACCCCCTGCGCCAAGGTGGACGTGCAGAGGACGAATTTGCCGAAACCCTCTTTGATCGCGTGCTCGACCGAAAGGCGCACGCCATGCGGTGTGTTTCCATGGTGCGTGAACGCGCCAATCTTCGCTGCGCGAGAAGCCGCCGAAGCGGTTCCAAGGTTCCGTTCGTAGAGAGAGGCGAGGCGCTCGACCTCCGGACCATCCGAATAAGCGACGGGCATCGGCATCGCGATCCGACGATCCGCAACGTCTACGAGGGCCTCGCAGAGGCCCGTTGCCGTATCCTTTCGGCCGCAGAAGATCGCGACCGCCCCGTTCCCAACCAACTTGAGGCCCAGGTAGAGAGCAACGGACTGGCTGTCGTCCTTTGCCGGGAATCGTCGTAGCCTCGTCTCCCTTGGTCGGTGGCTCAAGGTCGAGGACTTGATGAAGCGGGGGACGAAGAATTCTTCCTCGTCAGGATTGTCGGGTGTCACGAAGCGGAGCTGGCCGACCTCGGTGTCCCAGCTTGTAAAAGCAACGGATCGTTCTGTCGGCAGCAGGTGAGACCCAGCAACAACCGCTCCATCGTCGCCGTTCAGCCACTTGGCGATCTCGGACGCGTTGGTGATGACGGCGGATATCAGAACTTTCTGAGCCGTGGCTGGGATCATTTCCTTCAGCGATGTAACGAGGAGTTCGTAAGTGACGCCGCGTGGACCGGTGTCGAACTGGTGTCCCTCGTCGAGCACAAGCAACCCGATGCGGCCAGCGAGTTCTGGAATGTGCCGCAGTACATAGACGAGCTTCTCCGGGGTCATGACCAGGATCGCACGTCCCGAAACGAGCTCGTCGATTGCGAAGTCCCGCTGGAATACGTCCGAGATCTCGTTGACGCTGACATCCTCGCCACGGAAAGCACGCGACAGGCTGTCTCTGATCTCGTGGCACAGGGCGCGAAACGGCGCAACGACTATCGCGAGCGAAGCTCGACCCTTTAGAAAGGCGCTCCGGATGATGATCTCGGTCGCGCGACTTTTCCCAGCACTCGTTGGCATCTGGACGACCGCCGACGCACCCGCGAACACATTGCGCTGCCCGAGCAGACGCTGCGCGGGCCACAACTCGCGCACGAAGGATGTTTTGCCGAGGGCAGGCTGCCAGACATCCACCGGCAAACCCGAGTACTCCGGCAATGAGCGCCGCGCGGAATTTGCGATCCGGCGATTCACGACCGCGCAGCAGGCGTCAGCGAAGAGCAGTTCGCGCGGCGTCCCCTCGGTGTACGCTAGCTGCCTGAGGCCCGTCGCCACCTGCGACACATCCTCCTCTTGCGCGCCAAGTTCGTAAAATGCCTTCAGACCACGCATGATGCGGCCAATGTCCTCGCGATATCTGGGAGCCCGCGTGGTTTCCATGGCCACAGAGCAGTCACCGTGCAGTAGCCACCAGAGCAGGCGATCCAATCCGTCGGCGTTAAGGTCCAGCTCGTTGGGTCGAATACGCGACACAAGGACGCCAGCACTTCCGGGAAGGTCGCAAAGGTAGTACGCGGCCGATGCGAGCAGAAGGAGATAGGCATTCTGGGGCTGGGCAAGCCTGGCGGCCGCATAGGCGTCGAAGTAGCGCGCGGCGAACCGCAGCGAGGATGTCAGTTCGGTAACGCGCTCCGCGTCCGTGCCGTTTCTCGACACCATCGCCGCGAGATCACCGACCATCCCCACCGCGAGACGCATGAGCCGCGCCGGGTCACGCGGGATCTTGATGTGCTCCGGTTCGGGAAGGCCGTATTCGAACATTTTTGCCTTCGACCGTGTCATGGCGAGTAGTGTCCGAGAATGGCGCTCAGGCTTCATCGGCCGCCCTCCGGTAGAGCTCGTGGACCAGCGCCATCAGGTCAGGACCGTGAATCACGATGAGGAAGAGATTTCCGGGATGAGGATGTGATGACGTGCTCGTGGACTTGACCTCTTTTCTGTCGAACATCGAGGTAGAAAGCAGGGCGACCGCGCCATTCTGCTCTTTATAAGGGCGGTCTACGGGATTCTGAAACCGTTCGACCATGCGAACCTCAGCAAGCTGATCGCGGTCAAAGAATCGCTGCTTTATGGCGTTGAGGCTTTCGGCCTTTCGAATCTCGTCCTTCGCCGACCCGTCCACAGCCGCTTGCAGCCGAGAGTTCGGCGTACTTCCGGTGAACCGGGCCTTGGCCTCGAAAAGCGCGAGAGTATCTTTCGGATCGTCGCGATCAGGTGAGATGATCTTGAAGCCGATGATGTCGGTGCCCTTCGTCGAGTCGTTGCGTGCGGCCTTGTGGTCGTAGCGGGTCCGAGGGAGCCAATAGCCGAGCGCAAATTCCATGTAGTCCGCAACGAGGATCTCGCCGAAGTCGCCAGCTCTGATGCTGGGGCCAGGCGCTGTGGTCTGATCGGGGAACTTGATTTGTCGGAGGTACTCGGCCCGTGAGAGGCCGGTGCCGTTGCGCAGCGCATCGATCTGGCGGTCATCGCAGTACTGATTCCGGAAGTGCTTCGCCCAAGCCGAGAGCACCGCGCCGTCATTCGTGTGTCTGAGCTCCATGATTCGCACGCGCTTCCCGTCGGCCGTCTTGAGGATCTTGCCAGTATCGACGAGCCAGGCGAGGTGCGCAGGAGCCGACGTCATGTTCACTCCTCATCGTCCCCGTCGGCATCCGCGCCCATGCGGTACTTGATGTCGTAGTTGATGATGAAATCCAACTCTTCGTCGGTGAAGCCGTAGTGCTTGGCTAGAACGCGGTCAATCTCGTCGACTACGAGTTTCGATCTGGCTGGATAGAATTCCTGGTACTCCACGCGCCCTGAATGCTTGTAGTTGTACACCCGGGTTACGGAGTGTTTTCTTAGATCGGCCATCAGCGCAGCGAAAGCATTCGGGAGCCCCGCAAGGTCTGCCGACGCTAGATCACCGGTTGGGAAACCCTCGATATCCGGCCCAGCAATGTCGCGGCAGTTTCCTTGAACCGTGAACCAAAAGTAAAAACACGTACTGTTAAGCATGCCGGCGGCTCGGCAGGCATGGTCCTGATTCTCGAAGTAAAGATCCTTCAAGTGATCAGTCGAACGACTCTTGGTTGCTGATCGGAAGTAAGGTTCGAAATCCATCGAGCGAATCCAGAAGACAGGGCTTCGATGATAGGTGACATGGCCCTCCCCTGAACGACGCAGGAACGCGCCAAGATTTTCCGTGGATAGAAGTTTACGAAGCACATTTCGGGCGAGTGGGAGTCCCAGTTTCGCAAAGCGCAAGTATCCACGTTCAAACTCGCATACCTCATAACGAATGCGTGGAAAGAGAAACACGCGCTCTTCTGCGTACCAGCGCATATACTGGGTTGTGTAAGCAGACCGGGTGGATCCTTTTCGTGATCCAAGCAGGATGCAAATCCGATACTTGACCCCTTGAAACAGAACGGACGGGTGTGCATCACCGCTAAAGTAGGAGATGTGGAGCGTCTGGAAGTTCTCCGCGACCAAGTCCTGATAGGTGCGCATTCGGCCTGTCGAGAAACCACCGGATGGAACAATGAAAGAGAATTGCCCGTGTTGAGAGAGAAGCGCGACCGCACGTTCCACGCACATTGGGTAAAGGTTGCCGCAATCGATGGTCTTGAAACCGCGCACCGAGTACTTGTTGACGATTGATGTTTCGACATACGGGGGATTCCCGATGATGACGTCAAAACCGCCTGCGCGCATGATGCCGTAGAACTCGGCGAACCAGTGGAACGGCTGATGGCTGGCCTCCCACGCTTGGAGCTCCTTCGGCTTTCCCAAGTTGACGCCATATTCGCCCGCCAGAAAGCGGTTGAGCTGGGCTGTCAGCTTCTCCATGCGACGGCGTAGTTCGTGCTTGTCGCGGTGGGTGACCCGACCGCCATGGGTCGTCTGCTGGGCGCGGAACTGAGTGAACGCCCGTTCGACCAGATCGGCTTCCTCCTCGATGCGCTTGACCTCGCTAGCACCGAAGCCGAGCGTGTCCTCCTGGGACTTGCGAACTTGCTCGAGGCAGACGTAGCCCACGAGCGTGTTCCCGGTGCGGATGTTAAAGTCGATGTCTGGCAAGGGCTCGATTTGCTCGACCTTTTCAACCTGCGCGACAAGTTTCAAGAAGAGGCGCAGTTTGCAGATCTCGACTGCCTCCTCCATGATGTCGACGCCGAAAAGATTGTTGATGATGATGGACTTCAGGATGAAGTACCGCTCGCTCGGGTGTCTGGCGATTTCCGTCAGGACCTTCTTGAAGTCGTTGAACTGTTCCGGGTGATGCTTTTTCCCGGCAAGGTCCTCCACGAACCGCTCCATCCGCTCCAGGCAGTCGCTGTAGAGCGATTCGAGAATGCGAAGCGCTGCAAAGAGAAATGCGCCGGAGCCGCAGGTCGGGTCAAGGACTGTCACCTTTTCGATGGCGTGCCAGAAGGCGCGGAGGAGTTCGGGCCCTTCGCAATTGATGATGGCATCGCGGGCGAACTGCCAGATGTCGAGATTGAGAGTGATGAGGTCGTTGACCTCATGGACCTCACCGTTGCGGAGTTTCTCCCGAATCTCGAGGCACCGCTGGCGGCGCGCGACATGCTCACGCCAGGTCTCAGTGGGTAGCGCGTAGGGGTCGGTCGCGGCCCTGTTCCAACCGTCCCGCTTGGAGACGTTGGTGACGCCCGCCTCGATCTCCTTGGGCAGCGGTATGACGTTACCCTTCTCGTCGATGACGCCCTTCCGCACGGCCTGATAGATGTAGCGATCCGGGTCGTCGCGGAGGAGACGCCAGAGGGCCGAATCGGGCTTGAAGGCAACGGCGCATTTCTTCTTGGCGGCGTCGAGGAGGAAGGGAATGACCGTGTTCTTGCTGATGTACTCAGTGATGTCTTCCTTGGTGTAGTAGGCCCCCATCTGTTTCTGGTTCACGAACTTCTCGAAGATGTACCCGACGACGTCGGGATTGATCTCGTTGTCGGCGCGCAACGGCCGCTCGTCGAGGTGCCAGGAGTACTGATCGAAGAAATCGAAGAGCTTCTCGAAGGCTTTGTCGGGGATGTCGATGGCGTCCCATCGCTCCTCCAACTCGTGGACCTCGAAGAAGCCGCCATTGAGGAAAGGCACTTTGCCTAGGAGCTTCTCCATGGCTGCGTCGAGTGTGCGCTCGTCGGGCGACTTGCCGAGGCCATCGTGAAAGAGGCGGAGAAGGAAGTAGCGATAGAAGGAATGGAACTTGTCCTTGCCCTTGATCTCCCGAACCCTGGCCAGCCGGTTGCGGAGGTAGTCCCTATCGCCGTCCAGGAAGCCCTTCTTCTGGATAAAGTAGACGAACATCAGCCGGTTAAGCATGAGGGACGAGTACCACTGGAGGTCAGCGTCAGATTCGATCCCCTTGATGAGCTTGAGGAAGGCAGAGTGCTCCGCCTTGAACCGGTCGTAGAATTTCTTCGTGACCTTGTCCACGTCGAATGCCGCCCGGGCGCGACCCGCGACGTCCACGACCGTGATCTTTTCTTCCTCGTCGAGGCTGACGGCGATCTGATCGAGCCGCTGAATCAGCGGGTCGCCGGACTGCGAGGCATCGAAACGGTGATCGCGGCTGGCGAGGGGTTTGCCCGGCTCCCGGCGGACCCAGTGCCAGACCTGCTGCCCGGCGGACTGGTCGACATAGATGATGAAGTGCTCGCGGACAAACTTGGTCACCTGGTGATCAATCTTCAGGCGGGTGGGGCGGTCCGGGATCGTTGGGCAGACGAAAGCGACGAATCCGCGCTTCTCCGCCACGGCTTTCAGGCCGATGGCGCTTCCGTCGACCGAGACGTCAAGCCCTGCCTGGTGGTTGTCCCAGCCAAGATACTCGCGAAAGAGCTTCTTGAAGTCGAATGCCTTCAGGCATGTTCTGACGGCAGCGGCATCGATTTTCATCGGCTATTTCCTTCGGTCCGGCGCGCGCAGCCCCAGCGAGCAGATCACTTGAGGCTCCGTCGATTCGGCATCTTCGGACACGCGGCATAGGCGGGCGTCCTGCCGCAGGGAGATCACGAGCGCCGCCAAATCCTGGTCGGAGATGCCGCTCTTTAGCTGGCGGTTCAGCGTATCGGTCGCGGACTGAAGCATCGGGTATTTGTAGATGTCCTCGATGGCCTTGAGCAGGTCGGCAGAGGCGAAGAGTGTACCTTTGATCGAATCCGCGTAGGCCTTGAGCCGTTCGTAGGTGCGGAAGCGAGCGCCCGACGGGCGGCCGAGCTGTCCGCCAACAGACTTTTCCGTTTCGACGATCAGCTTGACCCCGTTGGCGACCAGTTCGTGGTGGGTCTCATGGCGTTCAAGGGCAGGTGTTTCCGGCGCGCACTCAGCCGCCTTCAGGATCGAAAACTGCGACTCGGTGACGCTCTTGCCTTCCTTGTCGATCCAGGCCAGCGCATCGTTTCCCTCGGCGGTTCGCAGGTAGACCAGCGCGCCTTCCGGCTTGTCGGCGCTCGGAGTGTGCGGCTTTGTGGAATACACCACGTTCGGCATGGCCGGAACGGTCTTCTCGAGGTCTGGGTTTCTATCGATGGCGTTCTTCCAGATCTGGTAGGCGTAGGACGCCAAGTCGACTTCAGTGTCCTCGTCCCCATCCAAAACGCCCGCCTTCTCGTTGTACAGGTTGAGGAGTGGAAGGTCGTCCTTCTCGCCCTCGAAGAACGTCTCGTCAGCGCCGACCACCTCGGCGTTTTCCCGAAGCCGCTGCCTTACCCGCGCGCGCAGGCGAATGATCCGTTCGACGCCGTCGGCGGGCAGGAACGAATAACATAGGATCGTCTCGGACTGCTGGCCGATGCGGTCCACACGCCCAGCCCGCTGGATCAAGCGGATAATGGCCCATGGCAGATCGTAGTTGACGACGATGGAGCAGTCCTGCAGGTTTTGCCCTTCGCTTAGGACATCGGTGGCGAGCACGACGCGCAATTCGTCGGATGGATCAATCTTGTCGCGCTTCTCGTTGCTGACGGGGCTGAATCTGTACGCGACGGCCGTCGGATTATCGGTGTCGCCTGTTACCCCGGCGATGGCCTGTACCCCACGGGCCTTCAACTGATCTTTGAGGTAATCGATCGTGTCGGCGAACTGGGAGAAAATGAGCACCTTGTCCTTGGGATGCTGCTTCGTCAAGAGGCTCACGAGCGCCTGAAGTTTTGTGTCGCGGTCTGCATCCCATGCCCCAGCCTGTCTCAACACGTCCATCAATGCCTTGGCATCCCTTCGGAGGTCCTTGGCAAGGGAATCGTCGAACAGTTCCGGGCGTAGCCACTTGAACCGTCGGCGGAACTGGGAGACGTAGGTGTTGTAAACGTCCGAAGCGCGCCCTCTGATTTCCGATTCGGTCAGGAGTTTTCGGGTTGCCGTGACTGCGGCATCCGACGGACCGTTGTCGTCGCTCTCACTGGCAGGCTCCCAAAGATCGCTGTCTTGATCATTCGCCCAGGTATCCAGAAGTCCCATGTCCTGCGTGCCCACCGGAACCTGCAAGCCCTTCTCGATGGCATGGAGGAAGATGAAGTTCCGCAGGATGTGGCGCTCGACGGACAGGATGAACGATTGTCCGCTGCTCTCGAGGCGTTTGAAGAGATTGGTGCGGCAGAACCCTTTCAGGCGGGTTCCCGCGCGCGACAGATCGGCCAGGATCTTCGCCTCGTCCGTTGTGGGCGGCTTGTGCGGGGACGGCTTCAAGTAGTTTCCCAAGCCGTAGCGCGGCAAGGTCAGATCGTTGACCGCCTTGACCACGTCGTCTGCGAAGAGACGCGCGTACTGGTCCTCGGCGTCCTTCTTGTTGATCTTGAACTTCATGGTCCTGGGCACGCGCGTGGGGAAGTAGGACCGTGTGCCGTCCTCGAACTGGAGATACTTCCGGTTGCGCGCGGGATCGAGCTGGGCGTAGTTCTCCTGGATAAAGCTGCGGGTGCGTCGAACCAGGTACAACCGCATAAGATCACGCCAGTCGTCTGTATGCTCGCTCTTCTCGAAGGCCGCGAGAGATCGAACAGGGCACTGGTGGCGGCGGATGAATTCGGTCTCACCCAACTCCCGAAGCAGCCTCTCCGGTCGAATGCCGATATCCTTGGCCTCGTCGATGAACAGGCGGAGTTGATTCGATAGGTCAAGGTAGGTCTTGTTGTAGGGAGTAGCCGAGAGCAGGACCACGCGGCTGTCGTTCGACGCGATGTACTCTGCGATGGCTCGGTAACGCCTGCCTTCTCGGTTCCGAAGGTTGTGACTCTCGTCGATGACTACGAGGCGGAAACGGCGAAGGGTGGGCAGTTCGTGCTGGACCCGCGTGATCGAGAGCACCTTAGCTCGTAACCGATATTGCTGGCGGTAGTCCTCCCACATCGGCACCAAGTTTTTGGGGCAGATGATGAGCGTTTCGACGCCGTGGTCGTCCTCGAAGATCCGGGCGAGCGCTGTCGCCATGAGCGTCTTGCCGAGCCCGACGACGTCTCCGATCACTACGCCTCCTCGCTTGTTGATGTGGTGCGCGGCGATCTTTACGGCCGCCTTCTGGAACTCGAACAGTTTGTTCCCGAAATCGCTCGGGATGCGGAACTCTGTAAGCCCAGCTCGCGCTTCCTGAGAGAGGTGGTATGCCGTCTTGATGTAGATGTGGTAGGGAGGAATCGCGTCGGCGCGTGCCCAGCTCTCGTTGATGATCTCAACCAGTTCCTTGGAGATGTCGATACAGAACCGGTCGTTCCATCGATCCTCAAACCACTTGGCCAGCTTGTCGCAGGCATCGTGGTCGAGGACGTCAACGTTGAGTTCACCCTGCTTGGAAAGCCCCGCCAGTGTCAGGTTGCTGCTGCCGAGGTAGCCGATCTTGGGGTTGATCCTGTCCTGTCGGAAGAGCAGATACAGCTTTGCATGGAGCGGGTGCCGCAGGAATAACTTGACCACGAGCTTCTTTGAGACGATCTGTGACGCGAGGCGGCGCAGCCCGACCTCGTCATCGTTCGTGGGGATGCCAACCGTCAGCTGGTCCCGGAAATCTTGGGCCAGCTTCTGCTTCATGGCGATGGCCTTGCCCTGATCGATTTCTTCTCCGTCCTTGACCACTCCCACGGCCGATCTCAGCTGGTCGTGTGGCATCTGCTGCATTCCGACCAGGAGCCTGCAGCAGTGTTCATCGCCTCCCGTCCACTTCTCCACGAGGGAGTCGACCTGCCGCCAGCCGCGAAGGTTGAAATACCCGACGCAGAAGTCCGCCCGCTCCGACACGCCCATCGCTTCGGACAGGGCGGAGAGGAGATGTTTCTCGATGTTGTCGAAGATCTGCGGCATTCGTCTACCTTTCAGTCCTCGGCTTCCTTTTGACCTTCTCCGGCACAGCTCGCCCTTCCTTCAGCCAGAGGTCGATGGTCTCCCGGTGGAAGCGCCAGTGCTTGCCGACCTTCTGGCCAGGCACCTTGCCCGCCTGGGCCAGCTTGTAGAGCGTAGAGCGGGACAGCTTCAAGTACTCCGCCAGCTCACCGATGGTCAGAACATCACCTGGGTCCGTCACCAAGCAGGCCCTCGTCGTGTTCGCATCTTCCCTCCCTGGAAGGACGAAGCCGCAATTATCCGTTTTTAACCGTTCTTGTCAAAGGGTTGCGGAGGTGCTACGATGCGATGGTTCCGAAGAGGGTTGTCTTTGGGGAGCCGGATGTGCCTCTACGCTGCAGGCACGCTGGTTACCTGGGGGATCTCGAAGTTCTACTATGCGGCCAGCTTGTTGGCCTCGGCGACCGCCTGCTTGTAGAACTCCAGCAGGTCACA
>Ga0187893_10009609_pt1 | contig 14803 bp, 15 predicted proteins | sample MA1701074metaG_FD_139574 | JGI IMG/M metagenome (GOLD analysis project Ga0187893, IMG submission 139574) | White microbial mat communities from a basaltic lava cave in the Kipuka Kanohina Cave System on the Island of Hawaii, USA - MA170107-4 metaG ...
AGGCGGCGTAGCGCTCGCCGAGGCACTTGTTCGTGATGACGTAGGGCATGCGTTCCTCCTGTAGCGGCCTGCCGCTGACCGGACGTCTCGCGCTTCCTTCGTTCGCCGCGCGCCCCCTCGGGCCCGCGGACTTGCGAGGATAGCGGACGGCCGGTGCCCGCCGCACGGATCTTTTCGATTCCGGCGGCGCCGGTCCGGGCAGGATGGGCCGGTGCCCCGCGCCGCCCCCCGGAGCCGCGATCGCGGCTGGACGATCCTGGAAGTCCTGATCGTCCTCGCGCTGGTCGGGCTCCTGCTGGCGATCGCGCTCCCGAACTTCCGCGAGGCCCGGATCCGCAACGACGAGGCCGCCGCCGTGCGCACGCTCCGCGAGATCGCCAAGGCGCAGGCCATGGTCCGCGGCGCCCGGCTCGTGGACGAGAACGGGGACGGCCGCGGGGAGCACGCCGTCCTCGCGGAGCTCTCCGGGGAGGCCAACCCGCGCACCTACGCCGGCGGGCCCGCGGGGCGGAACACCGCGGCGCTGCCGCAGTTCACGCACCGGATCTCGCCCGAGGGGGAGGGGGAGATCTGCGGGTACCGGTTCCGCGTCTACCTCCCGGGCGCGGGCGGGCGGGCCGTGCCCGAGGCCGCGGGCAGGCCCGCCGGGCCCGTGGATGCGGTGCTCGCCGCGGACACCTGGTGCGCCTACGCGTGGCCCGTCCGCCGCGAGGGGTTCGTCCCGGCGGCCACGGGCACGCGGTCGTTCTTCGCGAGCCAGGCGGGGGAGGTCCTCGCCGCCGACGGGAGCTACTGCGCCATCCCGGGGCGGGAGGGGGAGAGCGCGCGCGCCCCCGACCCCGGCGCGGCCTTCCAGCCGCCGGGGCCGATGGACACCGTCACGGGGCCGCCGGCCGTCGGGACGACGGGCCGCGACGGGCTCCTCTGGCGCGCGGTGCAGTAGCGGTCCGGGGCGCCCCTACTTCGGCGTCGATCCCGGCGTGTCGGACTTCCCGGCGTTCGACGCCTCCTTCACGTTGACGAACTGGCCGCCGTTGTCCTCGGCCAGGTGCGAGAGGAAGGGGATGTCGATGCCCATGTTGCCGTAGGCCACCACGTTGACCCGGATGCGCGCGTAGCGGTTGAGGCCGTTGAACCACGCGAGGAGCTCGTCGGCGTCCACGATGTCGCCCGTCGTCGGCTCGCCGTCGGTGAGGAAGAACATCGTGTCGGGCGTATCGCCGAGGTTCGGCGGCGGTCCCGTCGTCCCCTTGGCGAGGTCGAACACCGCGCGGAACGCGTCGTAGAACGAGGTCAGCTGCGGGTTCCCCGCGTTGGAGGAGGGGGAGGAGCGGCAGGCCTTCAGGAACGACTCCGCCTTCCGGTGGCTGTCCGGGGTCGCCGGGACGAGGCCCCCGGTCATCGAGCGCGGGCGGTCGGAGAAGACCATCACGGTGAAGCGCGCCTGCGGGTCGAGACCCTGGACGGACTGGACGATCTCCTCGCGGGAGATGTCGAACTTCGTCTGCCCCTTGTACTGGCGGCGGAGGCGCTTCACCTCCGTGGGGTCCGGCTCGAAGAGGTTGAACATCGAGTTCGACATGTCGAGCACGTAGCCGACCCGCTCCGAGAACACCCGCATGCCGTAGGGCCTCGGCGGCTGGCCGTACCGCTGCTCGTCGTAGGAGGGGCCCTCGGGCGGGGGCTCCGGCTTGCCCGGGATCCCCCCGGCGCGCTCCTTCTCCTTCTTCCACCACTTCGCCCAGTATTCGGGGTTGAGCCCGAGATCGTCGCGGGTCAGCTTCTTCAGGGCCTCGTGGCAGTCCTTGCGGATGCGGCCCGCCTCCATGGTCATCCGCGCGATCAGCGGGTCCACCCCGGACATCGAGCCGATGCTCCCGAGGCACTCCGCGGCGGCCGAGCGGACCTGCCACGCGCCGTGGTCGAGGTTGGCCGCGGCGAGGGAGAGCACCCGCTCGCCGAGCGTCCCCGAGGAGCCGAGCGCGTCGAGGGCCGCGATGCGGGCCTTCGCGGAGGAGTCCCCGAGCATGCCACGGACCGACTCGTGGATCTTCGGGTCCTTCAGGCGCATGAGGGCGAGGGCGGCCTCCGCCCGCGCGAGCCAGAACGAGTCCCCGGACTGCTTGCGGAGCCCCTCCAGGGCCTCGGCGTCCCCCGCGAGGCCGAGCGCCCGGGCCGCGTAGGCGCGGACCATCGGGTGCGCGCTGCCGAGCCCGGTCTCGCGGATCGCGGCGAGGGCCTTCGGGTCCGTCGTCTTCGCGAGGACGACGGAGAGGACCTCACGCACCGGGTCGGAGTCGCGCGCGAACAGCTCGGTGAGCACCTTCGCGGTCCTCGGGTCCGAGCAGGTCCCGATCGCCCGGATGCGGGCGACGAGGTTCTGGATGTCCTGCTCGTTGCGGAGCGCGCGCCGCTCGGCGGCGCCCGGCCCCTCGTCGTCCTTGTCGGCGATGGTCGCCGCGAAGGTCGGCCGCCTCCCGAGGACCCGGTCCTTCCAGCGCTGGTCCCACTGCTCGGGGGTGCAGCCCATCCCGTCCACCCAGGCCTGGCGCGTGGCGACCTCGCTCCGGAGGTTCCGCAGGACCTTGAGGAACGGCTCCCGGTCCTCCTCGAGCCCGAGGACGAAGTAGGACCACGATCGCACGTGGTCGTCGAAGTCGAGCAGCCCGATGGTGCTCTTCTCCAGGAGCCGCTCGACGGGGATCGTCTTCGGGTCCCCGGCGACCTTCCGGGCGTCGTTCTCCCAGTCCTTCCCGCTCCCGGAGAGCGGCGTGCCCTCGTCGGCGCACCAGACGACCTCGTCCTCGAGCAGGCGGTGGCGCTTGGCCAGCCAGTGGGCGACGCCCTCGAAGACCCAGCGGGGGAGCGCGCGGTCCTTCCCGTCCACCCGGGTCCAGCAGGAGATCATCAGGTGCCCGACCATGTGGCGGACCACGTGGTGCAGCCCCTTGTCGTCCCCGCCGTGCTTCTGGAGGGAGCTGCAGAAGCCGTTGAAGGCGAACCCGTCGGCGACGTTGCCGTCGTTCGTCCCGCCGTAGACCAGGTTGGTGCGGGGGCTGTTGTTGTAGCGGGCCTGGAGCTTGCCCGCGGTGGTCTCGCGCTTGGGGAGGTAGACCGCGGAGGGCTTCCCCATGGAGACCTCGTCGGAGAAGCACTGCACGAACTCCCGGCGGGCCTTCTCGCACCGCTCGATGTAGATGTGCGCCAGCTCGTGCGTCCCGACCAGCCGGTAGGAGCCGCCGTGCGTGGGGATCTTGAGGGAGGGGATGTCCGTCGCCAGGTAGAAGTGCTTGCTCCAGATCACCACCACGTCGCGGCTCGCGAACGCCTCGACCTCCTTCTTGTGGCGGTGCTCGAGCTCCTTCCGCCTCTCCCCGTCCCAGGGGGATCCGCCCTTCTCGCACTTCGGGCAGTCGTGGGGCGAGGGGTTGTTGCAGCACTTCGAGGGCTGGATGCACTCCGAGCAGATCATGTCCCAGGAGGCGGCGTGCCTCTTGAGGAAGCAGTTCGTCTTCATGTTCGAGGCGCAGACCTCGCTCCACCCCTCGGGCATGGCGCGGGTGCCGTCGTGCCGCGAGACCTTCGCGCAGAAGTTGCACCAGCAGGCGTCGGCCGGGGGGTCCCCGGGCGCGCGGAGGAAGTGCCAGCAGGCGTTGCCCGCCCGGCAGCGGCAGACGTCGTCGTCGGCGACCCAGTCCACGGAGGTGGCGTCCTCGCAGGCGTGGGCGGCGGACGCCGGGACGGGGAGCGCGGCGGCGAGGGCCAGAAGGAGGACGACGGCCGCGGGGCGGTTCACGCCCTCCATCTTCACCGAACCGCCCCCCCGGTCAAGAGCAACGCGGGGAGCGTCCGGGGGCCTCTCGGGGCGAGGCCTACGCCTTCCCCACGCGGTCGATCCAGCGGTTGTGGCAGTCCGGGCAGATCCCGTGGGAGATGCGGAGGTGGCGGTCGTCCGGCAGGAACTCGCCGATGGGGAGCCAGACCCCGGCGGCGCTCCGGACGCGACGGCACCAGGCGCAGGCGAGGAAGAACCCCTCCTCCTCGGGGGAGTCGCCGTGGACGAGGGCGGCGGGCGGCTCCTCGTCGCCGAACAGCGTCGCGACGCGGTCGAGGATCTCCCCCTGCTCCCGCACGAACCGGTTCCGGTAGTCCGTCAGCGCGCGCAGATCCTCGGGCGCCACGCCGGAGAGCTCCGGGACCTGGGCGACGGCGCGGCCGACCTCGACGATCCGGCGCAGGACCCAGGAGGACGCCAGGTCGAAGGCCCGCCGCGCCTCGTCGGGCAGCGCGCACCGGTCCTGGAGGAGGCGCCCGGCCTCGACGGACCAGCGGATCCGCTGACCGGTGCCGAGGGGGTCCGGGTCGGGCTCCTCGTCGAGCAGGTCGAGCACCCGGCCGAGGACCGCCGCCGCCGCCGGCGCGTCCCCCCCGGCGACGAGGGCGCGGGCCTCCAGCATCGCGAGGGGGAGGTCGCTCGTCGCGAGGAGCGCCCGGGTCTCGCGGCAGCGGCGCACGAGGTCGAGCGCGGCTCGGGGGTCCCCCGACCGGAGGGCGATCTCCGCCTCCAGGTAGAGCGGGAGCCGCGGATCCCCGACCGCCGCCCGGGCCGGGTCCTCGAGCGCCCGCAGCGCCGCGAGCCCCCGGCGCGCCCCCTCGAGGTCGTCCACGTCGAGGGCCGCCTCGACCCGGAAGCCGTGCACCAGGACGAGGAGCGGGCGCGCGCGGTCGGGGGGCACCGCCCCCAGCCCGCGCTCGAGCTCGTCCACCGCGGTGGCGAGCCGCGCGCCGTCGTCGATGACCTGGAGCGCCATGCAGACCCGGGCCCGGGCCACGCAGAGATCCCAGAGGTGGGCCGCCTTCCGCGCGAGGGTCGCGGCGGCCCGGGCGGTGGTGAGGGCCTCGAAGCCGCGGCGCTGGTGGGCGAACAGCTTGGCCAGCGAGAGGCAGCAGAGCCGCTCGATCCGGCGCCCCGACCCGCGGCACGACGCGAGGAGGCGCCGGAAGATCTCCTCGGCCTCCTCCGGGCGTCCCAGGTCGGCGGCCGCCTGCCCGCGCACCAGGATGGCGGTCTCGCGCAGCTCCAGGTCCCGCGACCGCTCCGCCGCGAGGGCGAGCTCCGCGACGACGGCGTCGCGGAACGCGTCGTTCTCGAACACCCACCGGAAGCGGGCCGGGTCCCCGGGACGCTCCGGGTCGAGGTGGGCGCGGAGCTCCCGGTAGGTCGCGAGGGCGAGCCGGCGCTGGGCCGGGTCGCCGTCGCGGCGGGAGTCCGCCTCGGCGAGGCGGAGCGCCGCGTCGGGAGGCACGGCGGGGGGACCTGTCGGGACGGGCGGACTCATGGCGGAGGGCACCGCCTCAACCTATCGGCCCGGGCGGGAGCCCGGGTTCACTCCGGAGCGTCCCCGTCCGCGGCTCAGGCGACGCCGGTCAGCTCCTTCACGGCCCGGATCAGGTCCCCGTGGTCGAAGTCCTTCCGGAACGAGCGGACGGCGCCGAGCGTGGACGCGAGGTGCAGCGGGGGCTCCCCCTGGCCGCTCCCGCCGGAGATCGCGATCACGGGCACCTTCGTGGACTCGGGGTCGAGCTCCTCGAGGACGTCGAGCCCGCTCATCCCCGGCATGTAGATGTCGAGGATGACGCAGTCGAATTTCTGCTTCCGGAACAGCTCGATCCCCGTCTTCCCGTCCGCGGCCCCGACGACCTCGAATCCGGTCTCCTCGAGGATCGTCCGGTAGATGTCCCGCGCCAGGCCGTCGTCGTCGATGGCGAGGACGCGCTTCCCGTTGCGCTTCTTCGGCTCCGGCATGGAGTCTCTCCCTGGTCCCCGGGGCAGAGTGTACGCCGACCGGCGACGGCGGCACAAGGCCCGGGCCGGTAGGATCCCCCCGTGCTCCACCTCGCGGCGCCGACCGACCCCGGCTGGACCCGGCGCGCGGTCGCCGCCGCGGACACGATCCTCCTGGACCACGCCCACTGCGAGAAGAAGGCCGCGTCGACGGCGCTGAACCTGGTGTTCCGCTGCGCCGACCTGCCGGGACTGGCCGCCCCGCTCTCCCGGATCGCCCGCGAGGAGCTCGAGCACTTCGAGCGGGTGCTCCTGGTGCTCGATCGCCGCGGGGTCCCCTTCCGCCGCCTCCCGCCGAGCCCCTACGCGGCCCGGCTCGGCGAGGAGGTCCGGACCTTCGAGCCGGCGCGGCTGCTCGACACGCTGGTCGTCTGCGCCCTCATCGAGGCCCGCTCCTGCGAGCGGATGGCGCTCCTCGCCGAGGCCCTCCCCGATCCCGGCCTCCGGGACCTCTACGCCGGTCTCCTCGAGAGCGAGGCGCGCCACCACGCCTCGTACCTCGACCTCGCGCGCGCGACGGGCCTGTTCCCCGAGGGGGAGGTGCGGGGGCGGCTCGACGCGCTCGCCGCGCACGAGGCGCGGGTCCTCGCGGAGATGCCCCGCGAGCCCCGCATGCACAATGCGTGAGCGCATCGCCGCCGCGGCCGGAGCCGCGAGCGGGGCCGCGCGCGCGCGGCTGCTCGACGAGGGCGGGCCGCTCTTCCTCTGCGACTGGCGACCCACGCTGTTCCTCCACTACGCCGTCGACCCCGGGGCGCTCCGTGCGCGGGTCCCGTTCCCGCTCGACCTCCGCGCCGGCCGCGCCTTCGTGAGCCTCGTCGCGTTCACGATGGTGGACGCCCGCCCGCCGCGCGGGGGACGCGTGGCGGCGTTCCTCGCGCGGCCCTGCGGCACGCTCGAGTTCCTCAACGTCCGCACCTACGTGCGCCACGGCGGGGAGCCGGGGATCCACTTCCTCTCCGAGTGGCTCCCGGGACGGCTGCCGGTGCTGCTCGGGCCGCGGCTCTTCGGGCTGCCCTGCCGGCCGGCGCGCGTGGAGTACGACCACGGGACCGGGACCGGGACGCTCCGGGGGGAGGTGGCGCCCGGGGACGCGCCCGGGCGGATCCGCTGGCGCGCCGTGGTGCCCGAGGGCGCGGAGCCGAGGACCGCGCGGCCGGGGGGGCTCGCGGAGTTCCTCTGCGAGCGCTACGCCGCGTTCACCTGGAAGCGGGGACGCGCGGGGGTGTTCCGCATCTGGCACGAGCCGTGGCCGCTGCTCCCCGCGCGCGCCGTCATCGAGGAGGACGGCCCCCTGGCGACGACGGGGGGGTGGCTCCCTTCGGCGCGCTTCCTCGGCGGGCAGGTCTCGCCGGGGGTGGGGGGCGTGTGGGTCGGGCCCGCGCGGCGGGCCTGATCACTTCGGCGGCGGCTCGGCGGAACGGGACTTCGCCCAGGCGTCGGCCGTCGCGGCGGCTTCGAGGTCGCAGGAGTCCTTGAACGCGTCCGGACGCGCGCAGGCGGTCCCGTCGGAGGCGCGACGGATCGCCTTCGCCGCGGAGACCCGCACCTGGGCGTCGGCGTCCCGGAGCGCCGCCGCCAGCTCGGTCGCGACGGAGGCGTCGGCGATCGACTCGAGGACGCGGGCGGCCTTGCGTCGCGCGGCGATCTCGGTGTCCGCCCGCGCGGCCTCGCTCACGAGGAACCGCGCGACGGGGACGCGGCAGACCCCGCCGAGGTCGCGCACGATCGCCTCCTCCTCGAGGTGGTCGATCTTCCGCCGGCCCATCTCGGCGATCATGCGGTCCATGTGGTCGGCCAGTTCCCGCGCGTGGGTCCCGGCGTAGACCGACAGCTCCAGCATCCAGCCCGTCGCGATCGCCTCGGAGTAGATGCGGCGCGCGTCGGAGAGCCGCCCGTCGGCGAAGTCGACCTCCTGCCCGGCCACGAGGTCCCGCGCCGCGCCGCCCGCCTCGACCCGCGCGCTCCCGGAGAAGAGCTGGACCTCGGTGCGCTTCGGGCCGCGGGCGACGGACACCTCGGTCCCGAGGACGGAGACGCGGGCGTCCCCGGCGGACACGAGGAACGGGTCCCCGCGGACGACGCGGGACCAGGCCCGGCCGTCCTCGAGGGTGAACGCGCGGCCGGCGGTGAGCGTGACCCGGGCGCCCCGGTCGAGGCGGACCTCGCTCCCGTCGGACAGCACCAGCGCGGCGCGGCCGTCCGCGGGCACCCGCACGGTCTCGCCGTCGTGCACCGCCATCCCGGTCCGGAGCGGGACCGCGCCCTCGAGGGGCCTCGTCGCGAGGGCGACGAAGCCGGCGACGACGCGGGGCGGGACCCCGGGAAGAGGAGGCTCCCCGTCGGCGGGGGGCCTCTCCCGGAGGAGACCGACCGCGAGCCCCGCCGCCGCGGCGGCGGGGAGGAGGAGCCAGGGCCAGCGCGCCGCCCTCGGCTCGGGCAGGCGGAACCGCGCCGCGGCCTCCTCGGCGGCGGCGGGGGCGAAGGCGTAGGCCTCGCGCAGCGCGGCGTCGATCTCCGCGTCGACCGGCGGGTCGGGAGTCGGGTCAGTCGGCATGGGACTTCTCCAGGGCCTCGCGGATCCGCGCGCGCGCGGCCGCGAGGCGGGTGTTGACGGTGGGCACGCTCATGCCGATCGCGGCGGCGATCTCGCGGTAGCCGAGCCCGCCGAAGTAGAAGAGCTCGATCACCTCGCGGAGCGGCTCCTCGAGGGCCGCCACCGCGCGGAGGACCGCCTCGCGCCGCGCCTCGGGGGCGCCGGCCGCGGGCCGCGCCGGGACCTCGGGGAGCGGCTCCGCGCGGCGCACCTTCTCGCGGCGCGCCCGGTCCTTCGCCGCGTGGGCGACCACGGAGCAGGCCCAGGGGAGGAACCGGTCGGGCCGCTCGAGCGTCGCGAGCGAGGTCCAGGCCCGGAGCGCGCCGATCTGGACGGCGTCCTCGGCGCCGGAGGCGTCGCGGGTGTGGGCCCGCGCGACCGCGAGCAGCGTCCGTCCGTGGAGGGCGACGAGCGCCTCGAAGGCGGCGCGGTCGCCGGTCGCGGCACGGCGGGCGAGGGCCGCGGTCGGCCCGTCCGGGGGGGTCTCGGCGGTCAGCGGCGGGGCTCCAGCGCGCGGACGAACTCCGCCGCGCGGTCGGCGACGGCGGCGTCGGAGGCCGCGACGGCCACCCGGCGGAGGACGGGGATCGCGAAGCGGCCGAGCCGCTCCGCCGCCTCCGCGGCGGTGGCCGCCGTGCGCACCGCCTCCTCCGCGCGGCCCTCGTCCTCCGCGGTGAGCAGGTCGAGCCGGGCGACGAGGACCCGGACGGTCTCGCGCGGGGCGGGGGAGACCTCGAGGGGGAGCAGCGCGTCGGTCGCGCGGCGCGCCACCGGCGCGAGCACCCGCGTCCCGTCGGCCCGGAGCCAGGAGCGCTCCCAGGTGCGCACCATGGCGAGCGCCTCGGAGCGGGTCAGCCCCTCGCAGGCGAGGGCGTCCGCCAGCGCCCGGACGAGGTCCTCGACGCGGGTCTCGACGAGTTCCGACAGCGCGAGCGCGCGGGGGCCGTAGCCCGGCCGCACGGGCCGCAGCACCCCGGTCCGGAGCCGGCCGCCCTCGACGCGGACGACGCGCGCCTCCGAGGGCGAGTCCGGGTCCATCCCGCGGAGCACCACGCGGCCGTCCTCGATCGAGGCCGTGAGCGGCAGCTCGAACCGCCCGAGCCCCCGGTAGAAGAGGTAGCCCTCGTGCTCCGCCTCCCCGTCGCGCCGCGCGCCGCAGACCCGCAGCACGTTCGCCTCCGGGACGCGGGCGAGCGCCCAGGGGTCACCGGGCTCCACCTCCGGCAGCCGGTCGGCGCCGGCGCCCGGTGCCAGCACCTTCACCGTCCCCCAGTCGAGGACGCCGTCGCGCAGCGCTGGAGGCGCGTCCCCGACGGCGGGGGACATCGACCGCACCTGCGGGTACCAGGTCGTCAGGATCCCGCCCGGGAACCCCACGCGGACGCGCACCTCCCGCTCGCGGTCGCTGTGGATGTAGATCACGGGCGTCTCCATCTTGACCATCGCCCCGGCGAATCCCCCGGGCGAACCGTCCCGGGAGTGCACGAAGGAGGGGAGCGCGTGGTCGTCGGCGTGGACCCCCTCGAGGAGGACGCCGTCGGAGCCGGACAGCGTCGTGAAGGTGCCCCACTCGTGGAGGACGAAGCCGGGGTCGCGCGGGTCGTCCGCGGCCGGGGCGGGCGGGGCGGCGAGGGCGACGGCGAGGATCGGGATCGCGAGTGCGCGCATGGTCTCCTCCTACTTCATCCAGTCGTGTTCCGACGCGCCGTCGCAGGACGGGCACGCCTTGAAGCCGAAGCCCTTCGAGTCGCCGAGCCGGCTCATCCCCTTCTTGCGCCCCTCCTCGAAGGTCTGCCGCCACTGCGCCCGCTCCTCGTCGTTCAGCCGGAGCCGGTCCATGTGCCGGCGGGTCCAGCGCTCGACGAGGCCGTGGAGCGCCGCGCCGCGGGCGGCGCGGTCCCCGTCGGCGAGGCGCGCGTCCAGACGGCGCGAGACCTCGTCCTCGCCGCCGCCGAGCAGGACTCCGGCGGGGTTCTTCCGGTCGCGGGCGAACTCCGCCCGGAGGAGGAAGGCGCGGAGCCCCTCGGTGACCGGTGTGCAGATCGGGCAGCCGTAGACGAAGTTGAGGTACCGGCCGTCGGCGTCCGTCTCCAGCGCCGCGCGGGCGGCGCGGTCGGAGACCCCGTCCTCGCAGAGCCCCTCGAGGGTCGCGAAGAAGAGGAACCGGTCGAGGGTCGGCTTCGGCGCGCCGACCGCCGCCGCGGCGGCCGCCTGCCGGCAGGCCTCGCCGCCGCCCTCGGCCCGTCCGGCCGCCAGGATCGCGACCCCGACCAGCGCCGCCGCCGCCCACGCCGCCCTGCCTCCGATCGCCATGGCGTCCTCCTGTCCGGAGGGGGCCCGCGGGGGCCTCCCCGCCGCCCCTCCAGGGATCCGTCGCGCGAGCCGCGGAATCGGATGGCGGGATTCCCGGCGGCGAACTACATTGTACCATGTATAATGTAGGGGTCGGGACGACGGGGTCCCGCCCATGCGAAAGGAGGCGCGCCGTGAAGACGGCCGTGAAGCCGCGCAGCGGAAGCCGGGAGGCGTCGGAGGCGCTGGCCCCGCTCCTCGCCGACCTGGTCGTGCTGTCCCTGCAGTCGAAGCAGGCCCACTGGAACGTGACCGGACCGCAGTTCTCCCCCCTCCACGAGCTGTTCGACGCGATGGCCGGGGAGCACCGCGGCTGGTACGACGAGGTCGCCGAGCGCCGCCGCGCCCTCGGGGACCCCGCGGACGCGCGGCTCGCGGCGCTCGCCGGGTCGGCGCTCCCGGAGCTGCCGGCCGGGACCATCCCCGGGGATCGCGCGGTAGCGCTCCTGCTCGAGCGCGTCGAGACCGCGGCGGCCCGCGCCCGGGCCTCCATCGATCCCCTCGGGGAGTCCGACCCGGTGACGCAGGACATGGTCATCGGGATCGTGGAGGGCCTGGAGAAGCAGGCGTGGATGCTCCGCGCGCAGGCGCGCTGACCGACGCCGGCCTGGAGGCCGCGCTCCGGAGGGCGGGGCTCCGCGTGACGGGGCCCCGCCGCCGGGTCTACGCGGCGCTCCGGCGGCTCGGCGGCCACCGCTCCGCGGACGAGGTCCTCGCGACCGCGCGCGCGGAGGGGCCGCCCGTCTCCCGCATGACGGCCTACAACGCGCTGGCCGACCTCCTCCGGGCGGGGCTCGTGACCCGCGCCGACGCCGGGCCGGGGCGCACGCTCTGGGAGACCCGCACCGACGGCCACCACCACTTCGTCTGCCGCCGCTGCGCCCGGGTGATCGACGTCCCCTGCGCCCGCGGCCGGCGGCCCTGCCTCGACCTCCCCGCGCCCGTCGGCCGCGCCGACGAGGCGCAGGTGATCTTCCGCGGTCTCTGCCGGGCCTGCGGCGGCCGGCCGCTTGACTCATAAGAAAAAACATATATGATGGCCAACCTGAGCGAGGCGGCCCTCTTCCGGGCGCTGGCGAATCCGGCGCGGCTCTCCATCCTCGAGGACCTCCGGCGCGGCGAGCGCCCGGCGGGGGCCCTCGGCCCGTCGAAGCGCCTGAGCCAGCCGGCGCTGTCGCTGCACCTCGGGGTCCTGCGGAGGGCCGGGCTCGTGCGGGCGCGGCGGCGGGGGCGGCTCCGCCTCTACCGGCTCGACCCCCGGGGGCTGCGCGGCGTGGGACGCTGGACCCGGCGGTACGAGCGCTTCTGGCGCGGCCGGCTCGAGGCGCTGCGCGGCCTCGTCGAGGACGGGGAGAGGACATGAGCGGGACGGGGAAGCGGGCCGTGCGGCAGTCGATCCGGATCGCCGCCCCGCCGGAGCGGGTCTTCGCGGCTCTCACGGACCCGGCGGCGCTCCGGGGCTGGCTCTGCCGGACCGCGGAGTGGATCGACGAGGCGGGCGGCGTCCTCCGCGTCGGCTGGCCGGGCACGGCCTTCGAGGCCGGTGACGCGACTCTCGGCGAGTGGGCGGGCGCCCACGAGGGCTGGGCGGTCTACCTCTGCAACCTGCTCCTGGTGGTCGAGACCGGTCGCGACCTCCGCGAGGGACAGCCGCCCGGCACCATCCTCTCCTGAAGTACGACGGCCCCGCGCGCTGCGGAGCGCGCGGGGCCTTGGGGGGTGAGGCGCCGGCCTATCGGGCGGCGCCCGGGAGGCCGTTCGCGCCGCCTCCCTCGTAGGGGATCCAGGGATCCCCCAGGTCGATCTCCTGGAACACGGCCGCCTTCACCAGTTCGCCCTCGTCGTCGGCGATCCAGAGGGTGAAGTCGGGGAAGCCCTCCCAGAGTCCGTGGTCGCCGTCGCCCTCGGTCCCGTCGCCGCCTCCCGTCGGCCCGTACCAGAGCGGGATGTCGCCGAGCGACTCGAGGTGGGGCAGCTCGCCGGCGATCACCGTGGCCTCGTCGGCGCCGCGGATCTCGAAGGCGCGGCCCGCGAGGTCCCTCACCGACCCGACGCCGAGGGGCAGCCCGGTCTCCTGGTCCGCCGACACCTCGTAGAACCTCCACTCGTACCAGCCCTCGCAGTCCTCCATCTCGCGGGGGGTCGCGAAGGAGAAGTAGAACTGGTCGTAGGCCTCGCCCTCGTAGTCGTAGCGCTGCATCACGACCGAGCCGAAGGAGCCGTCCTCGCCGCAGTAGTCGGCGTAGCCGATCTCGAAGTCCTCGAGCACCGGGAACTCGCACTCGCCGTCGTCCTCGTGCTCCTCTCCGTCGCACTCCAGGACGACCTCGCCCGTCTCCTCGTCCACGATCTGGACGCAGTACCAGGCGCAGGGCTCGTCGCGGGGCTCGTCGGGGCACGGGTAGTAGTAGTAGTAGTAATAGTAGTAGTAGTAGCCGTAGCCCCAGCCGCCGCCCCCGGGGTCGCCGTTCCCGCCGTCGTCGCCACCGCAGTCGCCGTCGCCGTAGGGGTAGTCGTCGCGGCAGCCGGTCCCGTCGCCTCCCGTCGGGTCGTCATGGTTGCCGCCGCCGTCCGACGGGTTCCCGTCGCGGAGTCCGTACTCGGCCCGGAGGGCCTGCGGGGCGGGCGTGTCCTCGACGATCTTCGTCTTGCCCTTGCCCCTGCGGTTCGTCGTGAAGTCGCCGATCGGGGCGGACTCGCCGCGGCGGCGGACCTCGTAGCGGCGGCCCGGTTCGAGGTGCTTGGCCTCGACCTTGAGGGTGCGCCGCGTCTCCTTCTCCTTCGCCTCGACCTTGCCCTTCGCGTCGTCCATCGGCGACGCGGCGGGCGGGGCCAGCTCCGCCTTCTCCTTCGGCGCCGCCGAGGCGCCCGGGGAGAAGGCCAGCGCCAGAGCCGCGGCGAGTCCCGCGACGGCGAGTCGGTTCGCGATCGTGCCCGTCATCGTGTCTCCTTTCCCCGGCCCCGGGCGTCCGCCCGCCGGCCGGGTCGTCCCGTCGCTCCTAGAACCCCGGGGCCAGAGGCGCCAGCGGCAGCCGCACCTGCCGGTCCCCGTCCATCCAGACCCGCACCGTCCCCGTCCACAGCGTCACGACCCGGCCCGCGACCGCCAGGGCCCCCCGCACCTGGTACTCCCCGGGCGGGAGGCCGCGGACCTCGAACTCCCCGTCCGCGTCCGCCGAGATCTCCATGCCGACGCCGGCCCCGGTGATCCGGACCGCCGCGAACCGGGCGGGCATCCCCGGGCCGAGGACCACGGCCCCGGAGAGGACGAAGCCCGGCGGGGCCGGGGGAGGGGGCAGGCGGAGGAGGACGTCCGCGGCGCCCGCCGCGACGACCGCCGACGCGGGGGCCGACCCGGCGACGCGGACCGTCACCCGGCAGGTCCCGGGCGGGAGGCCCTCGAACCGGAACCCGCCGTCGGCGGCCGTCGGGCACGTCGAAGTCCTGCCGGACTCCTCCGCCAGCGCCACCTCGGCCCCCGCGACCGCCGCCCCGCCGGAGTCGACGACCCGCCCGGCGAGCGAGAGGGACGGCAGGAGGACCACTGCCACGCCCCGGTCGCCCGGGGACGCCGCGACGCGGGCCGGGATCCGGCCGGGGGCCCGCGCGCGCACCAGATGCGGCCCCGCGAGCGCGGGGAGGATCCGGAAGCGCCCCGTCCCGTCGGAGGCCACGGACGGCGCGTCGTCGAGGACGGGATCGGCGGCGGGGTCCGCCGCCGCGCCGGCCCAGGGCGCCGCGGCGACCGTCGCCCCCGCGACGGGGGCGCCCGCCCCGTCGGTCACGAGGCCCTCGAGGGCCGTCCCGCGGGAGAGCCGCAGCTCGACCGCGGGGAGGGGGACCCCGGGCTCGCGCAGCAGGGTGGCCGTGCGATCGCCGACGGCGCCGGGGGCGGAGGCGGAGACCGCGAACTCCACGCCCGCCGGCGGGGCGGGGACGGCGAAGGAGCCGTCGGAGGCGGAGTACGCGGCGCCGCCGGCGGCGAGGGCCGCCGCGATCGCGGCGCCTTC
>Ga0187893_10009610_pt1 | contig 14802 bp, 15 predicted proteins | sample MA1701074metaG_FD_139574 | JGI IMG/M metagenome (GOLD analysis project Ga0187893, IMG submission 139574) | White microbial mat communities from a basaltic lava cave in the Kipuka Kanohina Cave System on the Island of Hawaii, USA - MA170107-4 metaG ...
ATAAGCCAGTTGTGGAGCAAGGTAACCCAGGTAAGATGCAGCATAGGACAGGGAAGCGCCGCTTCTGACGATCGCGGGAATCAAATCGAAGAGTGTAAAGATCGTGGATGTCAACACCAGCGACGAGACGGCGAGGAGGAAGTATTTGATAATTTCGCTGACCAAAAGGTAATTGATCAAATTCAGTGACCTGACTCGATGAGCGAATATTCGCCTTCCTGCGCTTAGCTGGCGCTTAACGCCAGATGATTGCCCAATAATGGGATCGTCACTGGCTTTGATTGGGGACAATGAAGTATTGAGGAAGGAAAACAATCTGGCTAACGGCGGTTTGTTTGACATAAATGACTTGAGTATAAAGGATCCGAAAAGGAGATTCGAAAACCATACTCCCAGCCAAACCGGAACTTTGCCTGATAGAGCTAGATTCTGTCCCATAACCAACAGCAAATAAAACCCCATGGCTAGAAACAAAATCGCGATGACAGTCCGAGGTCTGGTTGAAAAACGCCGGCCTTGGATTGCCAGTATGAATGTCATAGCCGTCAGCGTCAGGCAGGCAAAAGGGAAGGCGAACCGCTTATGTTTTTCAGCAACAGCCTGTCTTTTCTCCTTGGCCGTCTTGGCTGTGACCGCGAAGCGTGAGATCTCCTCCAATGTCATCTCTGCAAGTGTGATGTTGTCATTGCTATCACCAATCCTGTTTTCATTGTCCCCAAGTTTGACGATAGATTTCTTGAACACTGAAGTAGATTGTGAAGATGGAGTAGCTAACTGAATGTTTGGGTCAAGTAGGCTCTGATCCCCGTATTCAAGCGATATTCCATTGAAGAGCTGGGCTTCCAGCGCCAGCGATGTAGTGGACTCAATCCTGAATTGACCTCTTTCCGCTGTCAGTAGGCGCGAGGCTCCTCTTGCAACGTCATTTTGTAGCATAAATACTCCCAGCCAGTCACCGTTTGCAGGATCGACGTCCTGGACGTAAAGGAGCAGATTGGGGAAGCTGGTGACAAAGACATGAGGTTTGATGCGCGTATTGGCTTCTTGAAGCAGTATTTGGCTTCGTAATGATCTTAGTGTCTTGAGCGAAGCAGGCGCGACATAACCAGACAGAGCGACAGTAATCACCATCCCTAAAACACCGAGGGCCAGGAACGGCTTGGCCAAGGTCATCTGACTTATGCCCAATGATTGCGAGGCAGTAAGCTCGCCATCAACTGAAAGACGACTACAAGCTACAATTGTGCCAAGCAACAGGGCTACGGGAAGGGTGATGACAATTATGCCGGGTATAAGGCTCAGCACAAATTTTTGTGTAATTTGAGGTGAGGATTGAAAGGAAAGTATGAGAGTTGAGTATTTGCTGACCTGCTGGGCAAAAACCAGTGTCGTCAGAATGAAAAATAGGATAAAGACCAAAGGTACGACCTCCTTAGCTGTATGCCAGAAGAGCCTCCATTTGATAATCCTACCCATATTGTCGGAAATTTCTTGAGGGCAAAGATGAGGTCAAGAAAACAGAAGTCGCGTCTGATAATAAGTATTATGATATACCATCATAGAGCTGGAGCCCTCGAGCCCTGTAAACAATCAAGGACCTCGTCACACCAAAGTGGCTCGCAATGTCACGCGCCGAGAGGCCAGATGCGAGGAAATTTCTCAAGGAGCCATACGGAACCAACGCAGCCGTGCCAACAGCATAAGCCTCCTCCTCAACATTAAAATTATAATTACGGCCACCAGCTTGGTTAGGAGCTATTCCAGACATCTCATGACCAAATAGAATATGACACACCTCTTCCATCAAGGTAGCTGCTTGGCGTCCTACACTATGCTTGTGATTTAAAACCACCACATGCGAACCATCCCCCAAATCAGATGTAGCCCCCCCCGACCAATCATCAGCGCTCTCCAAATAAGCGCGGGACGAATCAGATAAACCTACCAGATCCTTCAGGTAAATGACTCGTATCTTTAAGGAATCAGCAAGAGCGAATGGATCAAGCTTAGCGCTTAGATCTATGCCAGCAAAGCTGCGAACCTGCAACGCCATTCGCTCATACAACCTCCATCTACCAGTACTCGGTGGTGGCAGCAAATTCAGTTCACTTCTGGCTCTAAAGTTCCCTACAGGCATTCTACTTCTTGACGCTAACCTGATTGTAGGCGACCCGAAACATCTCTGCCAAAGCCCGCGCGCCTTCTGGGGTCAGATTGCGGTCTACTCGCAAATGGGCCTCAACAATGTCAGGAATTGATTCATTTGGATAGTAAACAATCGGCGCCTCACTCGAATTCCCCCCCCCGACAATTCTATCAAACGGTATGCTAAGCCACTTGGCCAATCGCGCTAAAGTGGGAGTGTCAGGAACCCCAGTCCCATTTTCTATGCGTGATAAGGTAGAAGCGCTAACCTGGGTTTGCTTCGCAACAGCTCTGAGAGAAAGCCTATCAGACTCCCTCTTCCGCTTAATATATGAGCCTAGCTCAGTGACATTTATCAGTGGATCCCCTCCATCATCATCACGATTGCGATCAACAGCTTGGCGATTAATATTCATATGCCCTTCACAATAGGGTTCAAATTCCCACAGCCACTTAGCCATGGCCCGAAACAAAAACTGGTTTTCTGCTCATCAACTTAACACACTTGTCTTACAGATGCAAGACCTTGTTGCAAAACTGCAACACCGATTCTAAAACAGCCAAGACTGATTAAAAACAACGCGGCGCCATGGACAGAACCGGGTCATGTGTTAAAATCACACAGCGAAATTCGTAAATCCATAGCAAACAAGAAATAGGGAATACACACTGAAATCCAGATCAATGTTATCCGCGAAAGCCAAAGACATAATCCTGCCTGACACCTCAACGGTTTCACACAAGAAGGAAGCCGCCCCCAGGCAGAATCAATCGCAACAATTCCCTATCACTGAAACAAACTACGAGGATCACCTCATAGAACTGACACTTGGCGGGGACGAGTCGGGCTTCGAAAAGCTGGTGCTAAAACACAGCCGGAGGGTCTTCTCCATTGCGCGGCACTTCTTTCGCAACCAAGAGACGGTCGAAGACATCGTTCAAGAGACTTTCGCCAAAGCCTTTTTCTCCCTATCCAGTTACCGCCGAGGAGCCTCCTTCGAACAGTGGTTAGCAAAGATCGCAGTCAACAACTGCTACGACGAACTGCGCCGGCGCAAGAAAAGGAATGAGTCCCTGATCACCGATCTCTCCGAGGACGAGGAGGGTTGGCTAGAGAGCAAGCTTTCTCATACCGCATTCGAGATACATTTCTCGGAAGCGGAAAGAGAGAAAGCCGCGGAAATATCCGACAAACTACTCTCCAAGCTGTCGATTGATGACCGCACAATTCTCATCTTGCTACACGCAGAGAACAACTCCGTGAAAGAGATATCCCGAATGATGGGGTGGTCAGAGGCGAAGGTAAAAATACGCGCTTTCCGAGCCCGCCACACCCTGCGCAAAGCTTTGGCCAGGCTACAGATGAGCGAAAAACGTAAATCAATGTCACGTGGGTAAGTAACATGAAATGCAGAGAAGTCGCCAAAACGATAAATCACTTTCGGACAGCTCTTGGGAGCATCAGTAGCCCAATGTTCACACACGCTATGAGCTGCTCGGCCTGTCACGATCTGTTACGGTTAAATAAACTGATGTCAGCCATCATTGAGGCCAGATGCGCGTCGAGCGAGGAGATTGAGCAGACCGCCTCAAATCCATTTCTGATCAGAAAAATCAGAAACCGCATCCAGGAATTGCGGGAGCAGCGATTCGGCTCATGGGAAATGGCCGTCGCCGCAATGCGCGGATGGCTGGTAGCATTCGCGACAGTGGCGATTATACTGATCGCCGTCAGCGTTCAATGGCAGTCATCAGCAATAACAAACGATCTTGATGACGAATTGAGCTCGCAAAATCCGGCTGAGTACTTGATCAGCGACGTCCCCAATCCAGTCAATCTATATCTCCTAAGTGAGGATGATCCTTATCAGCGACGTCCCCAATCCAGTCAATCTATATTTCCTAAGTGAGGATGATCCTTATGCTCACAAGTAAACGAAAAGCCCATCTCATCATCATTGCCACCTTTGCTCTAGGCATTATAATCGGGGCATCCGGGCAATACCTTCTCTTTCATCAATCTGTTCCTCAGCGCCCCTCTTCACCTAGCGAAGTCGCCACCGAACTGACACGCATCCTGAAGCTGGATCAATTACAGCGAACCCAACTCGAGCGGATTCTTAGTGAGCATCGCCAACAATACCAGGAATATAAATCCCAAACCCAAATCCACTACACAGCAATGCGTGATGATGCCCGCAAACGCGTCCGATCTCTGCTCTCAACAGAACAGCAGACTCTATATGACCAATGGACTAAAGATATGGATCAGAAGCGGGAGAAAAAACCCTAAAGAAGGAAAGTGACCCGAACATTAATAAATTAAACCATGGACAAACCAAAGCCTGGAAACCACCTTCGCTCCCCTACATCTAAGACATACCTGCTAGCTATATTGATACTCACTACAACATCTGTCCTAGCTTGCCGTAGAGTGAGGCCTGAAAACGAACTGGTAGTGATGCTGGAGAAGCGAATAGAGACATTTGATCCTCGCGTTAGTTCAGACTCGGCTGCCGAAAGAATGCGCCAGTTAATCTTCAACGGCCTGACACGCAAGGACGAGAAGTTCGATCCGGTTCCGGATTTAGCTGAGCGTTTCGAATCATCTCCAGACCACAAAACTTTTACCTTTCATCTCCGGCCCAACATCAAATTCCACAATGGGGAAAAACTCTCAGCAGCCGATGTCAAATACACGTTCGAGACAATGATGGCAAGGGGGTTCCAATCCGCCAAGAAGGCCCAAATAGTTCGTGATCTGGCTTCAATCGAACTTGGCCAGGATCCTCAGACAGTTCTGTTTCGCTGCAACAATCCCTGCCCTGGCCTACCGAATACAATTCTGCCCGTCGGAATAATTCCCGCAGGCACAACTGACCAACAGGCAAAACAACCCGTTGGCACAGGCCCTTTCAAATTCGAGGGCCAGGTAGAGGATCAGGAAGTGACGCTAACGGCTTTCGACGAATACTATGAGGGCCGTCCAAGCATCAATCGCCTGACTATCAAGATCATTCCTGACAATAGCACCAGAGAAAGCGAACTGCGGAAAGGCTCTGTTGATCTAGCAATCAACGCTGACTTTGATCCTGTGACCACAGAAGGGTTGCAGAAAGCCAAAGGCCTTAAGGTCGAGGTGTTTGGCGGAACTAACATTACACACTTAGGGGTAAATCTGCAGGACCCCGTCCTTAAGGACCAGCGCGTTCGGCAAGCCTTAGCCTACGCGACGGATCGGGAAGCGATCATACGCGACGTGCTGCGCGGGCAGGGGAGCGTCGCCCAAAGCATACTTCCTCCTAGCCAATGGGCGTTCGAGCCTACTGTCTCATCATACGGGTATGATCCGGGCCGGGCAATAAAACTGCTCGACGAGGCTGGAAGAGCCGAAAAAGATGGGCGACAGCGCATTAAACTCTCCCTAAAAACCTCTACTCTATCTATTGCCCGTAAAATAGGAGAGACGTTGCAGGAACAAATGCGGCGTGTGGGTGTAGAGCTTGAGCTACAACCACTGGAGAGGCAGAAACTTCAGCAGGATATGAGTGACGGCAATTTTCAATTGTACCTAAATACTCTGGTCGGTGGTAACCAAAGCACAGACATCTTTGAGTTCGTATATAGCTCCAAATCAATTCCGCCGAATGGGCAAAACCGGTCACGGTATAACAATCCACAAGTTAATAAGCTGCTCGAAGAGACACAGGTAGCCTCTGCTGCGCAGCGCAAGGAAATATTCTCACGGATACAAAAGATATTGGCTGAAGAGTTACCACAAATATACCTCTGGTATCCAGCCACAATAGTTATCCATCGGGATCGCGTTAGTAATGTGAAGGTTGAGCCATCAGGCGATTGGCGCGTGATCCGAAACATGAAGATTGGACCGGGTTAGCTTCTTTACAGCGCCGGTTTGTGAAATCCATTGCAGGCCCAGATTGCGCCATCAACATATTGCTCCCTAACCAGCATATCTACAATGCGCGCCCCCCCCAAACCCCGTCATCACCGCCACAATCCCGGACGATCCGCTTTTCACCTCGCCGACAATGCAGGCGCCACAAGCATTAGTGAGGTGAGATAAGGCTGTAGGATTGGGCGATCTCGTGATAACCTGCTGCATTGGCAAAACAAACCGGAATTTAGCATAGGGGGTCTGGCACATGGATAATCAGAAGTTGATCGAAAATTTCATTCAGGCCATGCGGGTCGAGAAAGGGCTTTCCGACAATACCCTCGAATCGTACAAAAGCGACCTGAGGATGCTCAGTGAATCCCTAAGCAAAAAACAGAAAAGCCTGTTGACCATTGATCGTGATGATTTGGTTGATTTTCTGGCGCGCCTGAAAGACGAAGACCGAAGCGATTCAAGCATCGCCCGCTTCACTTCCTCCGTGAGAGGTCTCTTCCGGTTTGCCCTGACTGAGGGCTTGGTAAAACAGGATCCCACGGCGTATCTGGAATCGCGCAAGGCTTGGCAGACTCTGCCCAGATTCCTGAGTCAGGAAGAGGTTGACAAATTACTTGAGCAACCTGACCTGAATAATGACATCGGGTTTAGAGACCGAACCATGCTGGAAGTGCTGTATGCGACCGGGCTGAGGGTCTCTGAATTGGTCAGCCTGAAGGTCTCCGACATTGAGTTGGTGGCTGGGGTATTAAGTTGCCTTGGCAAAGGGAACAAGCAGAGACTCGTCCCTTTAGGACGGTCTGCTCTCACATACCTGAGAAATTACTTTAGTGTCAGACAAAGGCTGCTGAAGGGGAAGCGTTCTGGCGCGCTATTTACAGAACCGAACGCTGAACCCATTACCCGCCAGAAGTTTTGGAAGATTATCAAGGGCTATGGCGAGTCGGCGAACCTGGGGCGCGTTACGCCACACATGCTGCGCCACAGCTTTGCCACGGCGCTGCTCGAAAACGGCGCAGATTTGAGATCGGTTCAGATGCTGCTTGGGCACAGTGATATCAGCACGACTCAAATTTACACGCACGTGACGAATGACCGCCTGAAGTCAGCTTACAAACAGTTCCACCCTCGGTCTTAAAGGCAAGGAGAAGCCGGAATGGCGCGTGAATCAACTAAGCGAACAGGCAAACCCCAAGAGTTGCAAGCAAGTGGCGGCAGAGGGTGTGCAGGCTCAATTGTTCAGCTATGAAACTCAAGGAAATCTCTATTGAACTGAATTGCGACTTGGTGGGAGACTCGGAGACCGAAATTACAGGAGTCGCTCCAATCGAAATGGCTCAATCCGGGCAGCTCACTTTTTTGAGCAACAAAAAGTATCGGCGTTATCTGGCCACGACTAACGCTTCGACAATCATTCTGCAAAACGCGGACGACCTACCAGCAGGCAAATCCGCCATCATCTCTTCTGATCCGTACCTGACCTTTGGGCAGGCGATGAATTTGCTGCATCCGTCCTTCACGCCTGAGCGCAGCGTGCATCCGAGCGCAGTCATCTCTCCCTCGGCCCGAATTGGCCAAAACATATCGGTGGGGCCATTTTCGGTGATCGGTGACAACGTGATCATTGGAGAAAACGTTTCAATACTTCCGCACTGTGTAATCTATCCGGACGTTCAGATCGGCAACGACGCGCTGATCCATTCGCACTGCGTCATTCGCGAAGGATGCAAGCTCGGCGACAGAGTGATCTTGCAAAACCACGTGGTAATCGGCAGCGATGGGTTCGGATTTGCCAAAAGGTCCGACAATTCCTGGCTCAAAATCTCACAGGCCGGTGTAGTGATTATCGAAGACGACGTGGAGATCGGCGCGGGATCAGCGATAGACCGCGCCACCATTGGCGCCACAGTCATCGGCAAAGGGACAAAAATTGACAATCTAGTACAGATCGGGCATGGTTCAACCGTTGGTCAAAACACACTTTTATGCGCGCAGGTCGGGTTGGCAGGCAGCACACGCGTCGGCAATGAAGTCATTTTAAGCGGCCAGGTCGGCGCAGCGGGTCATCTGGAAATAGGCGACGGAGTGATCGCGACCGCTCAAACCGGCATCCCCAACTCGGTCGAAGCGGGAAAAGTCATATCCGGCTATCCGGCGATTGATAATCGAGACTGGCTGAAATCGTCCGCTATATTCGCTCAACTCCCGAAGCTTCAGAAAGAGATCAGAGAGCTTAAAGAGCGACTGAGCGAGCTGGAGAGCCGCGGCAAGCCGTAGTCGCGCTTGCCGCCGGCATTCTCACTGGTGAGGGTAATCAATGGCGATCAAGATAGAAAATAAATCAACGACTAAACTTCCGAGAAAGACAGAGGAGACAATCCAGAGCATTTTCGATGTGGTGCCCAAGGAACATACGCGCGGCTTGAGTAAAGTTGTGCTGGTTGACCGGGTCATCCCCGATACCAGAATCCAGTTGCCTTCCAACATCTCGGAGTTACCGGGCATATACCATCCCAAAATGGGAAAAGTGCAACCATTCTGCGAAATCAGCATCGCCACGCTTCTGGCGGGCGATGGATGGTTTAAGAGACTGGCGGCGCGACTCAATTTCAGACCCAACCTAGCCTATTTGGCGCTCAGCCTACAAGCGCGGCATTACCACCTGACGCTCTCTCACGGGATCAAGAAGAATCAATACGAGGGGGCCATTCGCACTTACATAGACCGGTACCACAAAATCTGGCGGGAGCAACAGGCTGGGTGGAGAGCGAAATTATTCAAACCTATTCAGCCTCTGTTGGATAAATGGGCGCGTAAGTTGAAGAAGCGCTACGCGGCTGAGCAGAAACGAAAATCGGCTTAATGGTCAGAATGGATTTACGGTTCAGAAAGAAATCGCAGAATCTCGCGCATCAGCCGCTCTCCCTGATCCGTCTCAAAAATGAACTGCGCGTGGGCGGAACCTTCCAGGATTATCAATTCCTTCGGGCCGGGCGCTTTCTCGTACTGCTCGCGAATCTTGGGTAAGCGCGGTATGTCGCGCGAGCCGAGGTCGTCGCGGGCAACGATGAACAACTTCCGGCCCTTCATCTGCTCGGGCTTGTCTATTGCCCCGCCTGCCAGCAACACCAAACGATCAATCTCGCCTGGTGCGGCCTCGACCGACGCTTCAGCAGCCGCATCGGCTCCAAAGCTTCCCCCGACCACCGATACGTTCTTCGCGCCCGTCTTTCGCAGGTAGCGAACTGCGGCCAGCACATCAAAGCGCACCCCGTCGTCATTGGGATTGGTCTGCGCTGGGCCGCGTGACTGGCCGCGCCCGCGGAAGTCTACGGCCAAAACGCGGAATCCGGCCTTTACCAGTTCCTGCGCCTGCTGCTCCCAACTCTCTTTGTTGAAGCGGCCTCCGTGAGCCAGCACGACGCCGCGATCCCCCTTTCCGTACAGATTGGCGTAGACGATCCCGCCATCCTGAGTCGGAAAGGAAACTTGTTCCGGCGCTTCAGCATCAGCTTGTTTTCCACCTGGCAAATGGCCTAACGTCGTCAGTATTTGTTTGGTCAACTCGATTCGCTTGTCGCGGATTCCCGCGAAGCTCGCGCCTTCAATGTTGGTCGCGAAAAAATAAACGTTGCCCTGAGCTTCCAGGTAACCGACGAACCAGCCGATGTAAATTCCTTCGGCGATCGGCCCGCCGCCGGTCTTTGCGCTGAGCGTATAAGTCGGCGTCTTCTCAAACACGAGAATGTCTTTGACGATCTCGGTCGCGCGTTTGGAAACGGGCAATCGTCCCGCGTAGAGCGTCTTCAAAAACTCCACTTGCTCATCGGCGGAAATTTTCAGCGTGTTGTCGAGCCAGAAGTTATCAACTCTGCCCGAAACATCCTTGTTGCCGTAATTGAACGCCGTGACTTGTTTCCTCATCCGCTCGGCGCCGATACGCTGCGCCAACTCTCTGTAATACCAGAGCACGGAGTATTTGAACGCCGACCGGAGCGTCTGGTCTTTCCCCCAGTGGATGAACGGCTCCTGATTCCAATCAGGTTGCGGCGGGTACTTCTCGCGGTTCCAGGGAATAACAAACTCGGCGTCACGGATAACGCCTGTTTCCAGCCCGATCAGAGAGTTCGGAATCTTGAAGGTCGACTTGGGGCTGAACCTTTCGCGGCAACGCTGCTCGTTGTAACGCACATAGCGGTTGTTCTTCAGATCATAGAGGACAAACGCGCCGTTGACGCCTTTGAAAAAGCCGCTCAAATCCTGCGCGTTGGCGGTAGCTACGACGCAACTCACAACCAATAGTAGCGACGACGCAAATTTTGCGAGTTTCATCTCTCAACCATCCTTATCTCAATGTGGCGCCTGGGAGTTTCTACTTTTGCACAGTCGCCCACGCCGTCTTTTGCAGCAGTTCCGCCTCCGCTTGTGTCAGTCCTTTCAAATCGCTGGCAATGCCCGTGGGATTTTCGCCAAACAAAACCGCGAAGAAAACACAGGCCGCGAGGTATGAGCCGGCAAGTGTGGGATGGCTCTGGTCTTTATCGTGCAGCACAAGCTGTTTGTGTTTGCGGAGGAAATTCTGCCAAGCGACGCCGGCTGGGACGATGGTTGCGCCGAGTTCTTCGCCGATGGCTGTGTAAGCGTTGGTGATCGCAGTTTGCGTCTCCGGCGCGGTTTGGCGTGCCCAGGTCAGATACAACGCAGTCTTCGCCCCGGAGGCTTTGATCACTTCGTCGAAAAGCCGGACGTTCTCGTGGAAGCGCAGCGCATTCTTGACCGGCAATGTGCTTTGCTTCTGCAACGCAACGTAATCGTAGCGTGTTTGCTGAATTGCCTTCTGCGCGTCGTCCTTGTTCCAATGCATCCGCAACGACGCGCCGCCGGCCTGAATCAGTTGATATTGCAACTGCCGGCCACGCGCTTCGGCCAGTTGCGCGATCAGTTTGGGAACGTTGTTTCGCGCCGTGAAGCTGTTACCGATGAACAAAACCTTGAGCGATGTAGCAGGAGAACGTTTAGCCATATTCGTGTTCCAGTGGCGTTAGCAATTCGACCGCAATACAAAAACGTTAGATCGCTTTCCATAGACTGGTCGTCACTGCGGCGACGCTGATTCGCTGGCGCAGGCGGCGGCGCGTTTGAGCAGCAGATCGCGTTCCCGCTCGTTGCGAGTGAGCGCGGCGGCGCGTTCAAACTCCTCACGCGCCTCGTCGCTGCGGCCCAGCTTGAGGAGCAGATCGCCGCGCGCAGCCGGCAAGAGATGGTAGGACTCGAGCGATGGTTCTGAACATAGCTCATCAACCAGTTCCAGTCCCTCCTCCGGACCGAAGGCCATGCCGATGGCGACAGCGCGATTTAACTCCACGACGGGTGATGGCGTAAGCTGCGCGAGCGCATCGTAAAGCGCCACGATGCGCGCCCAATCCGTCTCCTCATTGGTCCGCGCCCGCGCGTGACAGGCGGCGATCGCGGCCTGCAAAGTGTAGGGACCGAGCGCGCCTCCAAGCGCCTCTGCGCGTTCCAGCGCCGCCAGCCCGCGACGGATGAGGAGTTGGTCCCAGCGCGCGCGGTTTTGCTCGAAGAGCGGGATAATCTCTCCCGCCAGGCTGATCCGCGTCCGCCAGCGCGACGCCTGGATTTCCAGCAACGCGATAAGGCCGTGAACCTCTGGCTCCTGCGGCGCAAGCCCGGCGAGGATGCGGCCAAGTCGCAACGCTTCCTCGCACAGCGCAGGCCGCATCCAGCTCTCGCCAGCGGTCGCTGAATAACCTTCGTTGAAGATGAGGTAGATGACCTCAATTACCGAAGAAAGGCGAGCGCCGAATTCGCTGGCGCGGGGAACCTCAAAGGGCACGCGCGCTTCAGCCAGAGTCCGCTTGGCCCGGACGATGCGTTGAGCGATGGTCGGCTCCGGGACGAGGAAAGCGCGCGCGATCTCGCCAGTCGTCAGCCCTCCCAGCAACCGCAGCGTGAGCGCAACGCGAGCTTCGGTGGAAAGCACCGGATGGCAGGCAGTGAACACAAGACGCAATAAGTCGTCGCCGATGTCAACGTCGAGAGCGGCGACGAAGTCTGGCGCCCGTGAGGCGCTCTGCGATTCGAGTTCGCGGCTGATCTCTTCGTGTTTTCGCTCCTGCAGCTTGCTGCGCCGCAGCCGGTCAATCGCGCGATGCTTCGCCGTAGCCATCAGCCACGCGGCGGGATTGTCCGGGACGCCCTGCTCAGGCCATTGTTCAAGCGCAGCGACCAGGGCATCCTGCGCGAGGTCTTCGGCCAGACCGACGTCGCGCACGATGCGCGCGAGACCGGCGATGATTTTGGCGGATTCGATCCTCCAGACGGCGTTGATTGCGCGATGCGTAGCGGAAACTGACATGGTGGCCAATCATAGCATCCTCATCAGTTGACGCAATGCGCGCCGCGCTACGACTGAAGGCTTCGCTAAACCGATGCGCTTCCGTGACGGGTTAACCGCAACTCCAGATGTCTCTTCACGTCAGGCCATTCGTGCGCAAGGATGCTATACATCACGCTGTCGCGCACCGTCCCGTCGCGGCGCGCCAGGTGATGGCGGAGAACGCCATCCTTCTTGGCGCCCAAAGCCTCAATGGCTCGCTGCGAGGCGAAGTTGAAATTGTCGGTGCGCAGCCCGACCACCTTACATCCAAGCGTGTCGAACGCGTGACCGAGCAACAACAGCTTGCAGGTGGTGTTGACGTGGCTGCGTTGCCAGCTCTTTCCATACCAGGTGTAACCAATCTCCACGCGATCAATTTTGGCGACAATGTCGTGATAGCGCGTGCTGCCGACGATTGCGCCGCTTGTCAATTCCCGCACCGCCCAGGGCAGCATATGCCCAGCCTCCTGACCGGCGAGCGCGTCGGATATATATGCTCGCATCTGCTCCGGTTCAGGTACCACAGTGAACCAAAGTTCCCAGAGCTTGCCATCAGCCGCCGCGACAGCCAGATCATCTTGGTGTTCATAAGCCAGAGGCTCCAAACGGACGCCGCGGCCCTCAAGTGTGACAGGGTGGATATTGATCATAGGTCTGTAGTTGGGAGATAGGAAAGATAGTCTGCATAGCTCTCCTTGCAGCTTAACGATAAAGTTCACTTGCCGCCGCCGAGTTTGCCGCCCAGCCAGGCGCTCGGAATGGCAATGGCGACGAGCGCGAGAGGATACCATTTTGGCCCGAAGCCAGGCCCGCGATCCCACGTCGCCACAGCGCCCACAATGCTCAAGACAAGACCAATGACGCCATCGGCTCGCCCGCCGGTGGAAAGACGCCGGTTGCGTGCATTACCAGGTCGGTGGCAGTGGTGACGATGATGATCACGAACAAGCCCGCGAGCACGGCGCCGATGCTTCGAAGGGCGCGGCGTGGTTGGCGCGTTTCGCTCATGATTTTCTCCCAAGGCTCAAATAATGATCCCGCTGTTTTTTATCAAGGTGTTCGATGGCGTAACGCAACGCCGTGCGCGGCATCGTTGCGGCCTGTTTATCTAAAAAACTAAGCAGCTTCTCCGGGTCTTTTTTGCCAGCTTCGCGCAGCCAACCTCCAGTCGCTTTATGGATCAAGTCCTGGTCATCTTTGAGCAGCATCTCGGCGATTTTAAAAGTGTCGGCCACATCGCCTTGTCTGATGAAATAGTAGGTGCTGACAATGGCGGTGCGGCGTTCCCAGATGTTTTTAGAACGCGCCAGCTTGTACAAAATGTTGCGCGGCTTATCGAATAAGTAGCCGCCAACGACATACGGCGCGCTACGATCAACCAAATCCCAGTTGTTGATCCTATCGTGGCGCCTCAGGTAAAGATCGAACAACTCTTTTCTGCGACTTTCGGGCGTTTTTTTGCTCCGAGCTTGCCAATCCATAATGCTAACCGCGCCAACTCGGACCTCGTGGATCGGGCTTTCGAGCAATTTCTCGATTTCGCTGGGCGGCATTTCGATAAACTCTTTGGCCAGCGCGAAGATCTGCCCCATTTGCACACCCATAAACTCATCGCCCTCGCCGTACTCGCCTTCGCCGGTTTTGAAGTAGCGCTGAATCTTCTTCAGTTCATCTGGTGAACGATAAGTTTTCAGCTTCTTCACAAACTCCGCTGCGGTCATACCTGCTGGCATATCAATAATCCTTTCCCAAGTTATGCCTTGTGTCGTTAAGGCACGATAACTTCGACTTCCGCCAGCGTTGCCTGGTGGACTACAACGAGTTGCTCGTGATTCATTTTGGACAGAGGCATAACTCATCCACGAAGCCGCTCGAGGGATCGCTAAGAAAAGCTAAAATGCCCTCCTTCCCTCTTCACGCTTCTTCGTGCGCCTTCGCGGATGAAATTTGATCAGCTATTGGCTTGCGCTGGATTACTACTGCCCAGCCGCTTGCTTCAAAGCTTTTATATCAATCTTTTTCATTTTAAGCATCGCTTCCATGACCCTCTTCGATTTCTGAGGATCAGGGTCGCTCAGCAGTTCACCCAAGACAGCGGGATTGATCTGCCACGACAAGCCATATTTGTCTTTCAGCCAGCCGCATTGCCCTTCCTCTCCGCCGGCAGAGAGTTTTTCCCAAAACTCGTCTACTTCTTCCTGCGTCTTGCAGTCCACGGAGAACGATATGGCCTCGGTGAATTTGAAATGTGGCCCGCCGTTTAACGCGATGAACTCATGCCCATCGAGCTGAAACACCACGGTCATTGCGCTGCCTTTAGGCCCAGGCCCTGCTTCTCCATAGCGAG
>Ga0187893_10009611_pt1 | contig 14800 bp, 10 predicted proteins | sample MA1701074metaG_FD_139574 | JGI IMG/M metagenome (GOLD analysis project Ga0187893, IMG submission 139574) | White microbial mat communities from a basaltic lava cave in the Kipuka Kanohina Cave System on the Island of Hawaii, USA - MA170107-4 metaG ...
ATTCGTCCCGGCGCGAGACGGGGACGTCTCGACGCGCCCCGGATTAGTCCCGGCGCGAGTCGGGGCGCCTCGCCGCGACCCGGATTCGTCCCGGCGCGAGACGGGGACGTCTCGCCGCGACCCGGATTCGTCCCGGCGTGAGTCGGGGACGTCTCGCCGCGCCCCGGATTCTCCTCGCGGTGACACGGGGGCGTCCCGCGGCGACCCGGATTCGCCTCGACGCGACGCGGGGGCGTCCGGCGGCGACCCGGAGACGTCTCGACCTGCGACGGGGGCGTTTCGCGGCGGGTCGGGGACGCCTGGCGGCGTGTCGGATTGACAACCTGCGGAGGCTGCGATAGGGTCGGACGGGTGGTCATGATTCTGCTGCTGCTCGCCGCGCTGCAGGACTGCGACGGGCTCGTCCGCCGGCTCGGCGACGACGACCTCGCGGAGCGCGAGAAGGCGGCGGTGGAGCTGCGATCGGCGGGAGCGCGCGCGATGCCCGCCCTGCGCAGGGCGGCGGCGTCGCCGGAGGTGGAAATCGCCGGTCGCGCGAAGGCCGTCATCGCCGCGATCGAACGCGACGACCGGGTGCGGCGGGCCATCCCCGCGCCCGCGCGCATCACGCTCAACACGCGCGGCCTGACGTACCGCGCCGTGCTCGACGACATCCGCAAGCAGACCGGACTCGCGCTGCCGGCGATCGACGCCCTGAGGGTCGTCGAGCCCGTCGCCGCGCCTGTCGTCGACGTGAAGGACGCGTCGCTTGGCGAATCGCTGCTCGCGCTCGGGCTCGGCTTCGCGCTCGACACGAAGGGGGAAGCGTGGGTCCACCTGTCGAGCCCCGCGGTGTCGCACCGCCAGGTCCGCGGCCCTCTCGAACTGCGGTTGTCGCTGCGCAAGGGATCGGCGTCGATCCATCACGTCGTGGAGCCGGGGCACGCCGTGCGCGCGCTCGCTGTCGAGATCACCGACGCACGCGACCCGGACGGCCATGCGGCGGCGTTCGGACTGTCGCGCACGGTCCTGGCGCCGCAGTCCGGATTCGGATGGGGGGCGGACGTCCCGGAGAAGCTGGGGTCGCTTCGCATCCGCGCGACGTTGATCTACGCCGTCGAGACGCAAACAGTGCGCGTCGCGCCGAAGGAAGAAGAGGCGACGGAGGAAGTCGCCGGGTTCACCTTCACCCACCGGCGGCGCAACAGCACGCCGCCGGAAGTCGTGCTTCAGATCCGCCCCGTGGCCCCCGGGCCCGACGCGGAGCTGCGGCTGGACGCGCTGCGGTCGGCGCGCCCGGTGTTGCGCGGCCCGGACAAGTCCGTGGTCGCCGCCCGCGTATCCGGTCCGACGCGCATGACGGTGGAGTCGCCGGCGGGCGTGGACAGGTACCGCTACTTCACGCTGGAGCGCGAGAAGGAAAGCGACCCGTGGGACATCCGGGCGCTGGAGATCGAGATGCCCGTCGACGTCGAGGCGCGATCGTACGAGTTCGAGTTCAAGGACGTCGTGCGCCGCGACGATTAGTGCTATCATCGGCCTGGCTGGACCCGTCAAACCCGGCCGGAAAGGAGGCTCGCGTGAATCGTCCGTGTAACGGCGCGCGCCTCCTGCGCCGACGGTCCTGATGCGCAGCGGGCTTGCGGGCTTCGGAGCCCAGGGCCTCCGCCTCGGGGTCGCCTAGCGGTCGCCCGCGCCTTCGTTCGTCAACCTTGCTGCGAAGGCAACTGCATGAAACTGACCGCCGATCGTGTTCCGTTCTTTCTCCGTCTCATCCGGCCCGAGGACGTCGAGGAGCGCACGCGCCGGTTTCTCGAGCGCGCGCGAGGCTCCAGCCCGCCTGTCCCCCAACACCAACAGGAGAAGGCCGGCGAGAGGGGTTTCCCTGTCCGCCGACCGCCGCAGCGGTCGGCGTTGGTGGGCCTGGCCCTGGACCGCGCGCACGCGGCATCGCCGCGGCGAAGACGCGGCGATGGAGGGGGGCTTCGTTGGCGACGCTGATGGCGTTGGCGACGACGGTGTTCTGCCGCGCGGCCCGTATCTGTTGACGCTCATCAACAGAGACCGGACGCGCTTCGGCAAATGGAGCCTGTCAAGCGCGCAAAAACGGCTGCAGCGCCCTTGGCAAACTGACGCAACACGACTACTACCTGTTCCTGTTGCCGTACCTGCGGTCGCGACGACCGCGCGCGGTGGACTCGCGCTGCAGCATCCGCCTTCGTGCGGCTCTGGCCTGCTCAGCCTTCCGCAGAATCCTGCTGCGGCGGCACGTCCCGTCCGAGCACGCTACCTCACTGGCTGGGGAAGACCTCCTCCTGAACTTCCCCGACCGGGGAGGAGGTCTCGAACATCCTTCGAGTCTCGGGGACGCTCGCCCGCTCGTGCCGGGTGGCGGGCGTTAGAAGTTGTGGAAATCGGCACGGTGCCGCCCCGCGTCGCGGGACGCGGCCATCCTTCGGGAGCCGCGTTCGCAAGACGGCACGGACCTCGCTCAGCTAACGATAGGCTTACTTCTTCTCCATCTCCTTGCGCAACTTGAGGAGCGGATCGGTGGCCGCGAACATAGGGTGCTTCTCCTCGATCTGTTTGAGGATGGCGGCCGCTCGCGCCGCCTCGCGCTGGTTGCCAGAACTGCCGCGCTCGTGGGCGATCTTCGCCCGCAGGAACATCGCCTGCGGGACCTGCTGGGAGCCAGCCCATTCACTCTCGAACTTCACGAGCCACTTATCGGCTTCCTCCGCGAGCTTGCGATCCCCATTGGACAAGGCGTAGTTGCACAGCGAATTGGCCAGCGACAGCGCCACTTCAGGAGCGTAGCCCGAGTCCGGATGCTCGGCGAGATGGCCGGGGAACGGTCCCGTGACTTCATTCCCCCACGCGTCGTGCGCGTACATGCCCAGCAGATTGTATCTGTCCTTGAGCGCCGCATGGGCCAGCGCGTCCTTCCCCTTCGGCTCCTCGATCGTGAACCCTACCTGACGGGACTCGAGTTTCGGGGCCGCCTTCGGCTCTTGGAACGTCGTGCGGATCCTCCAGCGGCCGGGCCTGTCGAGCACGCCCTCCGTTCGCGCATCCTCACGGCGCATCTCGTACTGCATCATGACGCACTGGCCCGCCTCGATGCCCGGAAAGTCGGTGCCGGGCCCGTTCCCGCTTGCCATCATCCAGAATTTGTACGGGAGCCAGTCGCCACCGTCGCGCGACAGCTCCACCGCAAACTGCCCCGTGTTCGGATACAGTTCGACGGCCTCCTTATAGGGAAGCTTCGTCGGATTTCGCACGCCGACATAGAGCTTGATCGGCTGGTCCAGGAGGTAGCGCTCGGACGCGACGTGCGTAACCAGCTGTAACTGGTCGAAGCGCGCGACAGCCTCCTGCGTCTGGCCGATGGATGCGGCCAACAGAAGACTCGCTGTGATGGTCGACACCATACTACACCCCCCTATGGATCCGCGAATGCGGATGGAGAATGAACCCGCCTGCGGATCCTCGAGTAACCTGCGTCGCGCAGCGGGCTGAACGTTACGTTCATGTCCTTAGCCTCGCCGTTCGCCTGAGCCCCCGACATCAGGCCGCCAGCGCCATCCGGGATGCGGAATTGATGCATGAACTCGTGGGCGATCGTCCTTAGCTCGAAGACGGCCACCTGTTCAGTGGTCATGCCGATTCCACTGGCCCCGTCCCGGAGCGTCTCTCGAAATACCATGCTGGCTTTCGCGGTCACTTGCACCAGAGGCTGAACTCCAGGCCCGACCGCCAACCCGGGATGGGGTGTCTCCAGAGTCAGCCCAGCGGTGCCAACTCGCGGTGGTCCGCCGGTTTCACCGTTGGGGTCGTAGTCTTCCTCTATGGATTGTTGGAAAGCGAACAGGAGGTACGTGATCCAGTAGTTGTCCCCGGCGTTCCCACGCGCATCGAAGTTGTCGTTGACCAGTTGGCTCCAGAGGTTGAACATCGGGAACTCGACGCCGTCCATGATGTACACACGGTTACGCTCCTCGGGTCGGAATTGCATGTTGATCTCCGGGAGCGCGGTCGCTTTGTTATTGGCCGCATCGCCGCCGCCATCCAGAACGGGCTCGACATAAGCCCAGCTCAGGACGACATCGAGATCACCAATAAGGTCCGATGAGAGGGCCTTCGGCAACAGGCCCCGATCGAAGACGACGCCGCCTGCGCTCGTGTAGTCGTCGTCGAAGACATCCGTATAGACTTCTGTGGCCGGGTTTCCTGGTACGGGCGCCACGGCGCCTATGTTGTTCACAGTAACCTGAAGCTGACCTCCCGTGGTCGTGCTCGACACAATGTCGAAAATCCTGATACCCCCAGCAGGGGTGAGTTGCCAGAGGACTCCACCCTGGAAGCGCCCAGCTGACTCGGGCCAGGTGTTCGAAGGCCACCCTGCCGGCACGGGAATCGTAAATCGGTGGTCCGTCTGCACGATTGACGTGTTGCCCGGGCCAGCTGCGACGCCAGTCACCGTGACGTTATGCAGCGCGTTTCCCTGCCGCCGAAAACCGGGTGAGTCACTGAAGCCCGGAATGGCGCTCATGGAATCCAGCTCGACATGAAGCCTTCGCCATACCGTTAGCATGTCGGTCACGTTGCGAGCATCTTGACGCCCCAGCGTGACGCTGTCTGCCTCGAAGCGATTCAGATCGTCCTGCTGCTCGTGCGCCGCGACCCGATAGTTGTCGCCGGGGTGCGCCGGCGACGCAACGGTCAGTGTCACGTTTGCGCGTCCGTCGTCGTCGGTGGTCGTCGCTCCCGACAAGTTCCCGGCGTTGCCGGCCCCACCTTGGTTGTCGTTGCCCCGCCGTCCGTTCGGATCGATGGGCAGCGAGCCGCGATTGGCTGGAAGCGGATCCTGAATCACATGCCGGTCGGTGGAAGGGTCGTCCACGTCAAACGACCTGAAGTACACCGGCTGACCGGGCAGTCGAGGGCGGATCCTGGCTCTTGCGACGGCGGTGACGGTCGGCGACGTTGTCGGCGTTGGCTTCTCTGCGAAGAGACGCAGGCCGCGGCCGAAATGCCCGTTCGAGTCGAGAGCAGCACCGCCTTCGGGAGTCATGTCCCAAACAACGGTCTCGACGTCGTAGACTTCCTGGATCTGGATCATGAACCTGCGCCCCGTCATGACGATTGCGCCGATGAGTCCGTCGAGCTCTTGAAAGAGCATGCGCAACTCGTCGTCCAGGTCCTCCGTCGTGGCCAAGAGGCTCTTCAACTCGCTCAGGCTGTTCAGGAAGTCGGAGGACGCCGATCCCTCGGCTGTCTGCGCCTCGATGCGAGCGTCGTGGATCGTCGCGTTGTTGTTCGTTTGTTCCCCCTGCACGACCGCGGCGTCCATTCTCCTAACAAGCGCAGTGATCCGCCTCTGATACTCCTGAGTGGCGCGGCTGATCTCATCCTCAATCTGGTGCACCAGGCGCCGCGCCGACTCGTGGGACTGGGTCAATGCGCCTTCACGTACCTGGAAGATGTCCTCGATGGCGTCGGCCGCAGCGTTGGCGGCATCGATCGTGCCGAACGACGCGCACCATCCGCCGATCGGTTTCTTGACGTGCTGTCGCCCCACCCACCGCGGAAACGACACATTGAAGCCAGCAGCAGTGACCCTTGTGTAGCTTGTGCCGCTGTAGGCCAGCAGGCGTACGGGCGGCGGATCCGCGTCAATCGCGGGAGCGGAGAGTCCGAACTCCGAGCGGTCACCCGCCGGAAGTGCCTTTACGGTCGGGGAACCCGGCACTGGGTTGCCGTTCGACGCCACGCTGCATGTCTCCTGTGCAGCAGCTATGAAGAGAAGCAGTTCGATCATTCTCCCTCCCGCAGCTTGCGCTGCGCTAGTCGCACGATCTCCCGGAACTCCATCAGTTCTTCGGGCTTTATCACGTGCGCGGCAACCGAATAGACGGTGTCCGGATCGCGCGAAAGCAGCCATGCTCGGTACTGCGCGTCCTGCTTGGCAAGCTCAACGTGCCGCTGCGCGAGCACTTCGCGGCTGTCTCGCAGGTTGGGTGCCAGCGACACCCGCGGCCGCGTCCGCGCGTCCGCGTCACGCGCCTCGACTACCGGAGCGGGTCGAGGAGGAGGGCGCCTGTGCGCCAGCACGGCGGTGGCGACCATGCACAATGCGAGGACGGGCAGCCAGGCCGTTGGCTTGCGAAGGGTGGCCATCACACCACTCACGAGAACAGCATACCCCATGAAGGTGGGCCTGGGTGAGTGACAGGCATGCGTGACGGCCACGCGCACAGGATGATCAGGCGAGGACATTGGCGCGGGGCGTCCTCCCGGGCGGCCGCCAAGCTTGAAGATCGAATGGAAGAGTCCGCAGTCGCGCTCGCGCGCTCGCCGCGCGAATGGACGTGCGCACGAGCGCTAACGCGCCAACGGGGAGAACCGCGAACGCGTGAGGGGCGGAAGCGCGAAGGCGCGAAGGGCGGGCGAGCTGCAGAAGTGGGCGAACCTGAAGGCGAAGCACATCGACCATGTGATTGAACGCTTCAAGGTCGAGGACACCGGGAAGCGTTCGATCGAATCGCGGCTCTCGCACTTGCGCTGGCTCGTCCAGAAGATCGGCAAGGCCAACCTCGTGCCGCGCTCGAATGCCGAACTCGGCGTCGAGCCGGGGCCACGCAAGACCCGCGCCGGAAAGAGGATCTCCGACGAGCGATTCCGCGAGATCGTGGCCGCCATCGCCGATCCGCGCCTCAAGCTCGCGCTCCACCTCGGCCGCTATCTCGGCATGCGCTTCCGCGAGGCGATGCTCTTCCGCCCCGGGCGCGATATCGACGGCGAGCGTGTCTGTTCAAGCGCGACACGAAAGGCGGCCGGCCGCGCTACCTCTGGCTCCACAACGCACGCCGCTCGTCGAACTGCCCGACGAGGCCGGCACGCCGCTCGCATGGCGCGTCGCGACCGTCGATGAGGCGGCGCCGATCCTCCAGCGCGCGGCCGTCGGCGACCCGGCCTTCGACCCCGACGAAGACGCGCGGGCGTGCCTTGAGTCGTACATGGCGGACGCGGTGCTGACGCACGCGCCGGAGTGCATCCAGGTGTCGGACGCGGGCATCGTCGTCGCGCAGGTGAATCCGCGGACGGCGTGGTCGCGCATCACGTACATGGGCGTGCTGCCCGCGTTCCGGGGTCGCGGCCTCGGTCGCTGGGTCCACCGCCGCGGGTTCGCCATGCTCCGCGGGCAGGGCGGCGTGCTCTACCACGGGGGGACCGTCGAGACGAACCGTCCGATGGTGCGGCTCTTCGAGGCGCACGCGTGCCGGTTTCATCGCCGCCTCGAGGAGTGGCGTGCCCTCCGCAGCCCGTAGCCGTCTTCGTTTTCAAGTGTCGACGGAGGAGGGCGGATGTACCATGCGCGGCCATGTATCGCGGTCTCTTCAAGCAGTGCGCGTTCGAGCAGCACGCGAGCTGCCCGCAGTCGATCCCCGACGAGCCGGTCTACGGCGGCGCCGAGTGCCTGTGCGAGTGTCACGGCGGCGGCATCAGCCGGAGCATCCCGCAGCACTGGACGAGCGAGGTCGAGCGCGTGAAGCAGCGGATCGCCGAGGGGCAGATCAAGGGCTGGTGACGCGCCGCCTGCTTCTTCACCGCGGGCGCAGGCGTTTGTCGCATTCGTCCTGAAGATCCGCCGGCCCGCGTCGAATCAGGTTCGGGAGGTCCTCACATGCCCAACCTGAGACTCACTCTGCCCGCAGTCGTCCTCATGGCGGCGGCCGCCGCGGCACAGCAGGACGACTTCTACACCCCCGGCAAGCGCGTCTACGCGGAGACGCCCTGGGGCGCGCTCCACGGGAAGGCGCGGGTCGTCGCCGTCCGCGGCGACCAGATCGAGGTCGAGTTCTACAAGTACGACAAGCTCGAGTCGCTCGAATCGCTCATCGACATGGGCCGCCCGACCGAGCGCGCCACGATCTCGCGACAGCAGCTCGACTGGTGGAACCGCGGCCGCTACGAGATCTTCGTCCAGGACGGCGGCAAGCTCTGGCCCAAGGCGATGGTCGTCGGCCAGAACGGCGACACCTTCGACGTGCAGCTCTACGACAGCGACGGCAATCCGTCGAAGCGCATCCAGGTCCCGCGCAACGACATCCTCCGGTACAACGTGCCCGTCTACCCGAAGCAGGGCGAGAGCGTCGGCGGCATCACGATGGACTTCACCGACCCGGACGCGGCCGCCGCGATCGACAGGCTGCGCGCGGTCGTCGGGAAGCACCGCGCGTCGATCGAGAACGCGCCGAACCTGGCGCGCCGCGTGGATGCGCAGAAGGAGCTCGCCTACGAGCTCTTCGTCGAGTACAAGAAGTTCGGCATCGAGCACGACGGCAACTTCGTGCCGAGCGACACGCCGTCGGCCAGCGAGCGGCGCGCGACGGCCATGAAGGACGCGAAGCCCGGCTCGCTCGGATCGTACCTGCGCTCGAAGGTCGGCGTCTGCAGCGAGCAGGCGGCCGTCTACCTCGGCCTCATGGCGAAGTCGGGCGCGCCGGAACTCGGCCTGCACTTCCAGCGGATCAGCACCTACCACAGCGAGGTCTACGCGCGGTTCGCCGACGGTTCGCACTGGGTGCAGGACATGACCGGCGCGCGCGGGGTGCCCGTCCCCGGCCGCAACTTCGCGGGCCTCTCGGAGACGGCGGGGAAGCCGCCCGAGGTCGGCTGGCACAAGGGGAAGAGCGGGCTCGGCCTCGTCAACAGCGTGTCCGTCGACACGACGTTCGATCCCGCGAAGCACGAGATGCCGTCGCGGCTGGCGCTCACGAACACGGACCGCATCGTCACCGACCTCACGCCGAACGGCGGCGCGTTCGACCGGGCGCGCGCCGGCGCGGCGGTGAAGCGCGAGGCGGGCGCGGCGGCGACGTTCGCCGCGGCGTGGCTCGTGAAGGAAGGGTTCAAGGCGATCGAGTCGGGCGACCCCGCGCAGATGAAGGCGGCGGCCGCGCAGATGATGACGGGCCGCTTCTGGGGCGACCTCGCGGTCTTCACGGTCGCGGCGCGCGCGGTGGAGAAGCTGCCGATCGGCGGCGGGCTCGCGCGCATGGCGCTGCCGCTCGCGGCCGGCATGGCGGCGGTGCAGCTGCTTCACGGCGAGGCGTCGCTGCGGGACATCCTGATCGACACGGGCTCGTTCGTCGCGGTCGGCGCGGCGGTGAGCCTGATCGCGGATTCGCTGATCTACCCCGCGCTCTTCGCGGCGGGGCCGCCGGGATGGGCGGCCGCGGGCGTCTACACGGTCGCGAAGCTGGCCGTGACGCTCTACGGCGGCGAGAAGCTCGGGGAGTGGATCCGCGGGATGTTCGACCGGGGATCCCGTGTGACGAACGGCCGGGAAGGAGTGACCGAGAAACTCAAGAAAGTCGGAGCGACTGTCGAGGACTAGGCCGTGATTCGCCGCCTCACCGTCGCGCTGGTCGTCGCCCTCGCGGGCGTCGCCCGCGCCCAATCGCAGGAACCGCTCGACATCGTCTTCATCACCGCCGAGGTGAAGCCGTTCTCCTCCACCGGCGGGCTCGCGAACGTCTCGCAGGAACTGCCCGCGACGTTCAACCAGCTCGGCCATCGCGCGATCGTCATCACGCCGCTCTGGCACAACGTCGACAAGTCCGGGCTCACGGACACCGGCATCGCGTTCAAGGTCGACAGCGAGCAGGTGCGGCTCCTCAAGGGCACGACGTCCGGCGTCGACGTCTACTTCCTCGACCACCCGCGCTACTTCTCGAGCGCGCGCGACGGCGGGATCTACGTCGATCTCGCGGGGAAGGACTACAGGGACTACCCCGGCCGCTACGACTTCTTCTCGCGCGCGTCGCTCGAGGCGGTGAAGGCGCTCGGCGTGAAGCCGTCGGTCGTCCACGCGAACGACCATCACGCGGGCGGCGTGCCGTGGTACGCGAAACAGGACCGCTACTTCGACGGCGCGGTGAAGGTGTTCGAAATCCACAACGCGGCGTACCAGGGGCAGTTCGACGCGTGGCGCCGCGGCGAGACGAAACTGCCGTGGCCCGAGGCGGAGTTCTTCGGCCGCGTGAATCCGTTGAAGGTCGGCATCACGAGCGCCGACCTCGTCATGACGGTCAGCCCCAACTACGCGAAGGAGATCCAGGACTGGCGCGTGGGGGCGGGCATGGAGGGCCTGCTCAGCGAGGCCGCGTCGCAGGGCCGCTTCATCGGCATCCTCAACGGCATCGACGGCGGCGCGTGGAACCCCGCGCGCGACGAGCACCTCTGGCGGCGCTACAGCGCGGGCACGCTCGACCGCAAGGCCGTCAACAAGGCGAGGTTCCAGGAGCAGTACTTCGGAAGGGCCGACGCGAAGGTGCCGCTCGTCGTGACCGTGTCGCGGCTCGCGGAGCAGAAGGGCATCGAGGAGATCATCCACTCCGTCGAGTCCGTCGCGAAGTCGGGCCGTCCGTTCCGGTACGTGCTCCTCGGCACGCCCGACGGCGTCCATTCGAAGAAGCTCGAGGCGCTCGCGGCGAAGTACCCGGACCGCGTCGCGTACGACGGCGCGTTCTCGACGGCGAAGGAGCATCGCGCGTACGGCGCCGCGGATCTCTACCTCATGCCGTCGCGGTGGGAGCCGAGCGGACTCCCGCAGATGTACGCGATGAAGTACGGCGCGGTGCCGCTCGTAAGCCGCGTCGGCGGGCTGGTCGACTCCGTGAAGGACGGCCGTACCGGCCTGACGTTCGGCGCGGAGTTCCCGGAGACGTACTGGGGGATGCCGCAGGCGACGTTCCAGCGGCTGATGCGCGAGTACGAGGCGGCGCGGCTCGAGGCGACGAAGGGCGGGCTCGAACGCGGGCTCGACCTCTACGGCACGCCCGAGTACGAGCGCGTGCAGCGCGCGGGGATGCGACAGGAGTTCCGGTGGACGAAGGTGGCGGGTCCGCAGTACGTGGCGGCGTATCGGGCCCGCATGGATCGAGCCGGAAGCGCCGTCAAGCGCGAGGCCGCGGGCGCGGGCACGTTCGCCGCGGCGTACCTCCTCAAGGAGGCGATGAACGGGCGCGTCGCGTTCAAGGACCTCGCGGAGCCGCGCTTCTGGGGCGACCTCGCGGCGTTCAGCGTCGCGGCGCGCGTGACGGAGAAGCTGCCGCTCCGCGGACTCGCGCGGCAGGCGCTCCCGCTCGCGGCGGGCATGGCGGCGGTGCAGCTTCTGAGCGGTCACGCGTCGCTCCGCGACATCGCGATCGACACGGGCGCGTTCCTCGTCGCCGGGGCCGCGGTGAATCTCATCGCGGACGGGCTGATCTATCCCGCGCTCTTCGCCGCGGGCCCGCCCGGGTGGATCGCCGCGGGCGTCTACACGGTGGCCAAGATGGCCGTCACGCTCTACGCCGGCGAGAAAGTGGGCGCGTGGCTGCGGGGGATGTTCACGCGAGAGGCGCAGGGCCGCGAGGGCGTCGTCGAGAAGCTCAATCGAATCGGAGAGTGAATGCTTACCCTGCTGCTCCTCCTTTCGCTGCAGGACAACGATGCGCTCAGGCGCGACATCGCGGCCGCGCAGTCGACCGACCCCGCGCGCTACCAGGCGCTCTCGCGCGAGTACGTGCGGGGGAACCTCGGCGAGGTGACCGGGCTGCTGAAGCAGCACCTCGAGCGCGATGTCGCCGAGTTCGCGTTCCGCGACGTGCGCGTCCGCGTGCCGCTCCCGATCTTCCGCGGCGGGACGATCCAGTCGGTGCGCCTGGCCGACGACGTGAAGCTCGGCACGCTGCGCCCGACGTCGAACGCGGCGGGGAGCGTCGGCGTGCCGCTCGTCGTCGAGATCGTCGACCCGATCGACAGCGTCGCGGGCCGCGTGAACGAGCGCGTCGTGCGCACGATCCCGGTGACGGTGACGCTCGAGAAGGGCGCGAACTTCGTCACGATCCACGACCCGCGCCGTACGACCGAGGTGTCGATCGGCGGGACCGCGCGGCCGCTCGCGCGCAACCTCGCCGCGCCGATCGCGCTCGCGGCGGACCGCGTGAAGACGAGCGGCATCGCGGAGACGGGCGTGAAGGATCCGAAGGCGGTGCTCGACCGCGCGGGCATCTACTTCGTCGAGCCGTACGACGGCGCGAAGGACGTGCTGCTGCTCACGCACGGGCTCTTCCGGAGCCCGTACATCTGGGCGGACCTCGTGAACCGCGTGGCGACCGATCCCGCGCTCTCGTCGAAGTACCAGGTCGCCGTCGCGTACTATCCGACGGGGCTCGATCCGAACGTCGCCGCGAAGCTGCTCGTCGAAGACCTCGCGCGCGACCAGAAGGTGCTCGGCTTCCAGCGCGTCGAGATGGTCGGCCACAGCCTCGGCGGCGTGCTGACGAAGCTCGCGACGTCGAAGCCTGAGCTCGCGGACCAGCTGCCGTTCGTGAAGCGCGCCGTGTTCGTCGCGGCGCCGCTCGAGGGGTCGCCGGTGAGCCGCATCCTCGACGTGCCGCTGCTCGGGTGGTTCGCGAAGCGGAGGACGGGGAGCGCGGCGTCGATCCGCGCGCTCGACCCGGACGGCGAGTTCATGCGCGAGCTGAAGTCGCTGGAGCCGCGCGTCGAGCACCACGTGATCGCGGCGGACCGCATCCGCTGGTTCCGCGAGTGGTCGTACATGTTCAACCAGGTGTTCTTCGGCGGTCGCACGAACGACGGCATGGTCGGGCTGGACAGCGCGCTCTCGCCGAAGAACGCGGCGTCGAAGGTCGTCGTGCCCGAGAGCCACTTCGGCATCGTCGGGAGCGAGGGACTGTTCCGCGAGCTGCGGCGCATCCTCGTCGGAAGTCCCGCGATGTCGACGGCGCGTCGCGAAGCCGCGGGCGCGGGACACTTCGCGCTCGCGTACGTGGTCAAGGAGGCGATGAACGGCCGCGTGGCCGTGGGCGAGCTGGCGAAGCCGCAGTTCTGGGGCGATCTTGCGGTGTTCACGGTCGCCGCGCGCGCGACGCGTCGCTTGCCGGCGGCGTTCCCGCTGGCGGCCGGCATGGCGGCGGTGCAGCTCCTGCACGGGCCGTTTTCGTCGCGCGACCTAGCGATCGACACGGCGTCGTTCCTCGCGGCCGGCGCGGTGGTGAGCTTCATCGCCGACGGCCTCATCTATCCGGCGCTCTTCGCGGCGGGTCCGCCGGGCTGGATCGCCGCAGGCGCGTACTCGGTGGCGAAGCTGGCGGTGACGTTGTATGCGGGAGAGAAGCTGGGCGACTGGTGGCGCGGTCGGCTCCAGCGGGACCACCGGTCGGGGATCACCGACAAGCTTAATCGCCTTGGGATACAATCCCCTCGGTGACCGACGCCGCGCAATCGTTCCTGAACGCGCTGCATTCCTGCGTCCGGCGCGAGCGGCTGTTTCCGCAATGGCCCGTGAGCGCGCGCGAGTCGGTCCACGCCGCCGCGCAGGAGTTGCTCAAGGAGGTGGCGCGCGCGGAATTCGCCATCGAGGCGGCGGGCGTCCGGATCAACGGCATGCCGGTCGATCCGGCGCGCGCCGGTCAGGCGGTGTGGGATGCCGCGGCCATGCTCGGCGAGCGGCTGGTCCGCAGCCTCACGTTCGAGCGCGGCGTCTCGCTCCGCGAGATCGCGTCGTTCGTGGGGGCTCTCGCGTCGCCCGCGAACCCGGAGCACATGGGGCCGGACGAGTGGGAGCATTTCCTCAAGGCGGAGGGCGTGTCGCACCTGGCGATCGTCCAGCGGCCGTACGCGATGCCCGGCGAGGAGAGCGAGACGGTGGTCCTGCAGCGCGGCGAGCTCCACGGCGTGCCGCTCGACCCGTTCGGCGTGGCGGGGCTGCGTCACGTCGCGCGCGCGATGATGGAGGCGGCGGACGCGGTTCGGGCGCACGCGCCGGACGATCGCGAGACGGCGGAGAAGATCGGCGCGGCGGTCGACCAGCTGCAGGAGTTCCTGCGCCAGTTCCGCGTGCTGAGCCTCGTGCCGTCGGAGCCGGGGCTCGCCGCCAACGGCGTCGCGGTGCCGGAGAAGGCGGGGGACGACTCGCTGCGCCGGCTGGCGGCGGAGCTGGCGCGCCAGTCGATGGCCACGCTCACGCTCAAGGACGGGCTGACGATGAACGAGGCGACGGCGCTGGTGAGTCTCCTGGCGCTCGACCCGGGCGCGACGAAGCACGCGGAGACGATTCTCGGCAGCAACGGCATCCGGCGGTTCGTGGTCCGTCGCACCGTCGCGGGCCCGGCGATGCCCGCGGCGCGGACCGTCGCGAAGGAGCCGCCGAAGCCGGACACGAAGCGGCAGGTGCCGGTGGACGCGCTGGCGGACGAGTTCCTGCGCAAGCCGCTGGGGGCGATCGCGGAGGCGGGGGCGCAGTCGATGTTCGTGCGTCTCGTGCAGGAACTGCCGGCGGACCGGGCGGCGCAGGTGCTGGCGCGGCTGGCGGCGGCGACGGGCGAGTACGCGCCGGCGCTGCGGGGCGCGGCGCTCACGCTCATGCGGCGGGCGCTGCGCGAGCTGAAGGGGGCGGCGCTGGAGCTGTTCATCGCGAGGACGGCCGGCGTGATGGTCGAGCGGCTGGAGTCGGAGCAGGATGCCGTCGTGCACGCGCTGCTCGCGGAGACGCTGCAGCTCTGGCTGACGGTCGCGATCCTGTCGAAACAGACGGCGGCCGCGGCGGAGGTGCTGCGCCGGGGCGTGGAGGGACTGTCGCCCGCGGTGCGGACGTCGCTCTCGGCGAAGCTGCGGATGGTGGGGCAGCTCGCGGGGGCGGCGGCCTTCGACGTGTTCGCGCGCGGGTCGGCCGAGGCGAAGGAGCACGCGCGCACCGTGCTCAAGTGGGTGGGCGCGGCGCTGGCGCCCAGGCTGCGCGCGCTGA
>Ga0187893_10009612_pt1 | contig 14799 bp, 17 predicted proteins | sample MA1701074metaG_FD_139574 | JGI IMG/M metagenome (GOLD analysis project Ga0187893, IMG submission 139574) | White microbial mat communities from a basaltic lava cave in the Kipuka Kanohina Cave System on the Island of Hawaii, USA - MA170107-4 metaG ...
TACGTTGAGGATTTCGATGAGCCGAGAACGAAGTTGGGGGCCGTTTTCAGCATCCGTTGAACGGAGAATCGACCATGAGTAAGCCACGACCAGCCCCGCTAAGAGAAAGAGACATCACGCGCCAGATCGCGAGGGAATACTATAGGGAATTCGACCAGCTCATCGAGAGCGATGTGATCATTGTCGGCGCCGGGCCTTCCGGATTGATCTGTGCCCATGATCTGGCTGAGATGGGATTTCGGACGGTCATTGTCGAACAGAGCCTTGCCCTTGGCGGCGGTTTTTGGTCGGGCGGCTACCTGATGAACAAAGCCACGATTTGCGAGCCGGCCAATGAGATCCTCGAAGAAATCGGCGTGCCCTGCAAGAAGATCACGGAATGCGAGGGGATGTATATGGTCGATCCCCCATACGCCACCGGCGCGCTGATTGCGGCAGCGTACAGAGGCGGCGCCAAGATCATGAACCTCACGAGAGTCGTCGACTTGATTCTTCGTCGAGACGGCATTCTCGAGGGCGTGGTGGTCAATAATACGACGGCTGAAATGGCCGGCCATGACATCCTCCACGTGGACCCCATCGCGCTCGAAAGCAAGATCGTGGTGGACGCGACGGGCCACGACGCGGTTGTCGTGGAACTTTTGCACAAACGCAATCTTTACAAAGCCGTGCCCGGCAACGGCGCCATGTGGGTGTCTCGTTCCGAAGAAGAGGTGATGGACCGGACCGGCGAGGTCTATCCCAACTGTTTCGTCATCGGGTTAGCCGTGGCAGCCGTACACGGTACTCCGCGCATGGGACCGGCATTCGGCTCCATGTTACTCTCAGGGCGCTACGGCGCGGAATTGATTAAGAAGAAGCTGAAGCAGGAGTAACAGGGACGGTCTCCTTGCTCGCACAACGCGCGGCCTCAGAAGGCCCTCGTTGGATGCGCGCAGTCGAGACCATCCCCGTTACTCCCGCTAAGAAACGAGAATCGAGAAGGGCTATGGACGTTCAGGATTTCCTAATCCAAGGCGAAGGGCACGAAGAGGATAAACGCGAAGCGTGGCAACTCTTCCAACAGGCCTATGAACGCCAGATGAAGGGCGAATTGGAAGAGGCCGTGACGCTCTACAAGAAATCGATTGAGACTCATCCCACTGCCGAGGCCTATACCTTCCTCGGCTGGACCTATAGCTTCATGGGTCGTCTCGATGATGCGATAGAAGAATGTCACAAGGCCATCGCGCAGGACCCAGACTTCGGCAATCCCTATAATGACATCGGGGCCTATCTGATCGAAAAGGGCGAACTCGACGAAGCCATTACCTGGTTTCAGAAAGCCATGCAGGCGAGACGCTATGAGAGCCCGGCCTTCCCCCAACTTAATCTGGGCCGGGTCTACGAGCGCAAGGGCCAATGGACTGAGGCCATCGACTCCTATAAGAAAGCGCTGGTCCTCAATCCCAATTACGCCTTGGCAAAGAAGGCGCTGGGACGATTGATTAGCTCATTGAATTGAACTGGTTTGTCTTGATCGCCACGATTCCTAGCCTGAGCCACGTGGTTGAACCAAACTGGTCCCTTTCAACCAAAGAAACGAGAGCAATCAAGCACACCAAATGAACCAGACACACGAGACAGCCCAGAAAACCATGTTGGTAGGTGTGACAGATATTTTCTTTTACACCAAAGTCCGCGATGCCCTCATGTCGAAGGGGTACAAGATCGAACGGGCTCGAACGCAGCAGGATATCGCCGAAAAGGCCTCGGCCACTAGCCCATCCGCGGTAATTTTGAATATGAACGATGAGACGCTGAACGCCTTTCAAGCCCTGGAAGCCCTCAAAGCCGATACACGATTGAAGACCCTTCCCATCCTGGCCTTTGCCAATCATGAAGAAGTCGACACATTTAACAGGGCCAGAGCGCTGGGTGTGACCAAGATTGTCTCGCGCAACGAATTTTCCGCTCGATTGAAAGACCTAGTAGAGGAGATTCTCGCGGTAGGTGTGCGGGGTGAGGCGTGAGACGCATAGGATGAAACAATCCCGACTCCACGAGCACCACCAGAAACTCGGCGCAATCTTCGAAGAGGTCGCCGGGTGGGAGATGCCTGCCCTCTATGGAGAGTGGGTCGCGGAGTATCACATGGTGCGCCAGGCAGTCGGCCTCTCCGACCTCTCGCATCGGGGCAAAATCCGCGTCACCGGGGACGATCGCGTGAAATGGCTGCAAAGCCTCATCAGCAACGACATTCTCCCGCTCCAGCCAGGTGAGGGCCGCTATTCAAGCTTTCTCACGCATAAGGGCAAGATGCTCGGCTACTTTCGAGTCTATACCCTGGCTGACAGCCTGTGGGTGGAAGATGTCGGCGAGGTGGGTGATGCCACCTTCCAGGCTCTCCGAAAGTTTCTTCTCTACGGCATCAAAGCAAAGATGGAGAATTGCGCGGAGTCCTGGGGGCTCTTGCTGATCAGTGGCCCTAAGGCCTGCGCAACTGTCAGCGCCGCCTTCGGCGTCGAGATGAGCGACCTCACGCCGGTGAGCGCCATCGCAGCCAAGATCGGGGGCCATACCGCGTTTGTCCTGCGTACAGAAGAGACCGGAGAGGATGACTTGGAGATATTATTGCCCGTTGACTCCCTCAGCATGGCCTGGGAGCGGCTTATGGAGGCTGGCGCGACACACGGCATCAAGGCAGTCGGCAGTCATGCGCGTGAGGCCCTCCGCATCGAAGCGGGGCTGCCAAAGGCCGGACCGGACCTCAATGAAGAGATCGTCCCACCGGAAGCGAACCTGGAAGGGAAAGCGTTCAGTTTAAATAAGGGCTGCTATCCTGGGCAAGAAGTCGTGGCGAGGATGGACACCTACGGCAACGTACGGCGGCATTTAGTAGGGCTCGTCATGAACGACTCGACCCTCCCACCGAGAAACGCCAAGATATTCAGCGGAGATCGGGAAGTCGGCTGGGTCAGCAGCGCCACGCCTTCACCACAACTTAAGATCCCTATCGCCTTGGCATTCCCACTCCGTGACTTTTCAGCCGTCGGAACCAAGCTTGCTATTGAAGTGGATGGCATACGTCACAACGCGACAGTCCACACACTCCCTTTCTACCACCGCACCTAGCAGGACGCTACTTTTCAGGATTCCTGACCGCAGCCACAACCGACGCAAAAGCGAGCAGGCTCTTCCGCTCGTCGTCTTCGAGAGCCAGCAAGAGGTGGGCTTCCTCGGCATGCATCAGCCGAAGGCTCAGGAATGGTTCCTCACGGCGCTTTTCTTTATTGTCCCACATCGCATCGATCACCTGAACTTTGTCTAGCTGACCGACCGACACCACGTCGTAGCGAAAATATGAATCGCCAATGACCATGTCGAATATCACGTTGCCAGCAGTGAGCAACACGAGATTAAATCGCCCCTGATCTTCGTAGCCCTCCGGCAAAAACTTGTTGATATGGCAGAGCGCAACTTTGCGATTCCCCAAGGCTGCCCGGAATTTTTCCTTCAGCGCCGGGTAATCGATCTGCATGGCCTTTTCATCAAGTCCCGTTGCTGCCGCAGCGGCATTCTGAGCCATTTCAAAAATCTCATCTGCCGACATGAACCCAGCCATCTGTGTAATCCTTTCGTTCGAGCACAGTTAACTTGCGGTACGCCGGGCCTTCACGGCTCTGGCTACGCCAACCAATCCAAGGCTGGCCCACGCGAACTCCAAGAAAATGAATCCCACCCGCTGATCCTCAATGGCAAGGATCCCTAGCAACAACGATCCAATGATGTTCAATGCGAGATATCCTGCGTGCAGTTTGCTCCAGACGCCACTCTGAATTAGGCCATAGGCAGACAGCACCATCAGGGCGCCCACCACGGATATTAGCTGTAAGAACATCTCGCACCCCGTCGAAACCTCGATCAAGGACCACAACGACGGTGTACCGTAACTGGCCACCCGTCCCGAATTCAAGAGGAGCTTCTCAGCGCACAGTGGCAGCTACCTGGCAGCCAGATGATGGGAAAACCGCGTGGCGCCGGCCTCATCGATGACTGTCACATCGAAGGATGACTTCGTGACTCGAATCAGACCAAAATTCATATACCCGCCTTCATTGATCAATCTGGTTGGACGTAATCCCCCACTGGCCGGAGTCTGGGGACCGGGCGCGGCGGACAACGGACCAGCCACAAATTCATGGAAGTCGGGTATTCCGTCACCGTTCGGATCATACGCATTGGCCTGCACATAGTGAACATCGCCAGCTAAAAACACCACGTTGTTCACCCTCCGGCCGAGAATGTAATCCACAATCACCTGCCGTTCCCGCACGAATCCGGTGCCGTCCGTCCCTCCGGCCCAGCCATCATGCCCAGGAACGCCCGCGCCTCCTCCCTTCGGAATGGACAGTGGTACCGTGGTCACAATCACCTTCCACGTCGCGGTCGACTCGGTAAGTCCGCTCAACAACCATTGAAGCTGCTGCTCTCCCAACATCGTTTTCGCCGTGCCGTCCTGATCGGCATTGGAGCTCCGATACTGCCGCGTATCGAGAATGAACAGCTCTAGGTCCGCTCCGGCACGCACCGCTCGATAGAGCCGCTGGGGATCGTCAGGTGCCACGCGGATCGGCCAATACTCGCGCAACGCCTGGCGCCCGACCGGCATCTGACTGTCGAAGGGCCCCGCAAAGTTATTCCGCACTTCATGGTCGTCCCATATGGCATAGACCGGGGTGGTCCCCAAAAACCGCCGTAGCGCCTCCGCACCCCGTTGGTAGCGATGACGGGCACGGTACTCGGCCAGAGTCGTTGCGAGAAAGTCTGCTCCCGGTTCGTTCGGAGGAGATGGACACAGGTTGTCGCTGTACATCGTGTCGCCGAGAAACAGAAAGAAATCGAGTTGCTGGGCGCGCATCACATCAAAGATAGGGTAGCCGGCAGCGCCACGCCTACAGCGCTGTTGGCCACCCAGATCGCCGCTCCAAGCAAAGGTCACGGGCATATGACTTTTCGCATGGGGAAGCGTCGTAAATTCCCCTCGTGCCGCAACTCGCGCTTTAGTCGATGTCCCTTCAGGCCCCTTCGTGCCGACAGAGACATACAATCGGTATCGCGTAGCCGGCGTTAATCCCTCAAGGGGAACTGCCAAGGTAAAATCCGACTCCGAGCCGGTCGTGAACAGCGGCGATCGCGCCACGTGAGCTACGGCTGTCGCCATCTTCGACAGGGTATCCCACGCTGCCACCGACGCCCACTCCAATTGAACCACCATCGGTCCATCGGTCCGCAACCAGAGCAGCGCAGACTGGCTCGTCACGTCCCCCACCGCAATCCCCTGTGGCAGCAGATTCGTCGAAACAACAGCCGTGTCGGCAAAGGGGCTCCCAGGAGGAAGCCCCTCTCGATGTGTTGCCGCACAGCTCGAAAAGGAAACAAGGACGGCAGAGAGAAGGAGATGAAGAGGAAGCGGTCCCGTCATGACGATGGACTTACCGGAACGGGAGCAAGGCGTCAAGATCAGACTGATTGAAAATCAGCCCTTCCGTCTTGCATACTATGGGGTCTGAACTGGGAAATAAAATGCACGATCTGACCTGCCTCATCAAAGGCTGCCAAGCAAGAGTGTATGCCCCAGCCGGCACGCACAGCATCTGCCGGGAGCACTTCTTCAACTATCTCACCTGGCGGCGCCGCAAAGGCCCGCAGATGTTTGTGAAGTATGCCGGGATGACGATGGAAGAACGAGACCCCTACGTCGCCGAGTGGGCCAACACCATCCGAGTAGAAGAAATCCCCACCGCCTCAGCGCCAAAAACCTAACGCTCCGCGCCATCACTGAAGAAAACGTTTCCCGCTACCTTATTCCTGCCAGACCATTGTCCTTTACCCATTGATGCTGTGATTATCTGTGCCATGAGACCTAACGTTTTGCTGAGCCGCGCCGAGCACGAACAATACCGCGAAGCGCCCGCAGCGTCTCACGGCGTCGGCTCGAGCTAAAAGTTAGAAGCGCGTTCAATTTGAGTTAGCCTATTTCACATTTTTTCTTTTATTTCTGATACGACGCGATTTCCACACTTACGGCACAAGCCCTCAACGAATATCATTTCATCTTCTTCATACTCGAATGGCTTGTTAAGGCCAAGATCGGCGGCATTACAAACGCCACACCAGGTATTTTCGAGCATGAATTCTTGCTCGGCCTTGGAGCGGCCTGAGAAGTTACGTTCTTTTCTTTTCACTTCGTCTCCAAGCTTCTAACTAATAAGTCTGCTTCGGGCGGCCGTGCTGTATAGCACGGTAACCTTGGCACCCTGGTGGAAGGCAAGTCTACCTGGCAATCAAATACTTGTTCAATATTTCGTCCTGTTCCACCGACCGTGATAGACTGCGAATCCTGCAGCCTATCCGGCTATCAGCCCGCAGTATATCTGGCCAACGAGTCACAGTCAGAGGCGATCCGCTGACTATCCACTCATGTCCCCACCGCCCCTTCCCCCTAACGTTATGGGCTGATTGGTTCCCCCCCACTTTGCCCGTCGAACGAACCTTTCTCTCCCCCCACCCCTTAAAACAATGGGCTGAGGCGGTTCTGCTCTCAACTGCGCGCGTCGATCGAGGCCCTTCCGAGGGCGCGCGATCCGCGAGCAAAGAGAGCGAACCGCCTCAGCCCATCACCGCCGACCCATGATGATGAATCATCAACCACTCATCCCCGATGCGCTCGAAGAGATTCGTAGCTAACACCTTCGCCTGCTGCGGTTCGTCAGATTGATGGGTGGTGATGTTCTCGACACAGACAACCCAGGCCAAATCGCCTGCCACCTGTATCGTGACATCGGTAAGTTCGAACGTCATGGAAAATGTATTGTTGAAGATCAAGACCCAGGAGTCGCGGACCGCGGGCCAGTTCGACCGCAACGTCCATCCGGGATGTATGCAGGTCACATATTCCTGGTGCGCCCAGACCTTATCCATCTCGCCGATGTCGAGGTTCCCGAAAGCGGCATAGAATGCATGGTTCGCTTTGTTCACTTCCTCAATGCGTTGCTCCAGCATGCGCGCGGCTCCTTGTTTGAAAAACGAGCCGTATGATACTGCAATCACGGCGACAAGGGCGAGAGAGGAATGCAGAACGGAAACAGCCAGGCCATCCTTCTTGCTCGCAGAACGCGCACGATGAAACGGTGCTCGTCCCATGTGCGCAGGGAAGGATAACCTGACTATTTCCTTTATCGGGTGGATGAGGCAGAAACAAGTCATTTTTTGCAGGCTGCTCAAAAAGGCCGTCCAGCGAGGCCGCAGGCGAGTCGAAACCGGAGGCGTACCCTCAGGGGTACGTTGAGGATTTCGATGAGTCGAGAACGAAGCTGGCGGGCTTTTTCAGCAGCCTGTTAGCTTGTGAGACGGGACGTTTGCCGATCAACCACCCACACTCCAACCAGGATCAACGCGATACCGAGGATTTCGCTCGTGCCCACTGGTTCTTTCAACAGCACCGCAGACAGAACGATGGCGGCCACAGGAGTTAGATTGCCAAGCACGGAAGCGCGTGAGGGCCCGATTCCCTTCACGCCGAATAACCAGGCCTGTTGTGCGATGGCCGTGGCGAACAGAACCAAATACCCCAGCGCCATCCAGTCCGCCGGCGTCACGGACCCGAGTCCCGCATCCAGCATCTTGCGATCCGTCCACAGCAGAGGAATTTGGAGGACGGTGGCGACGAGCAGCGTCGCCCAATTGACGGTTAAAGCCGAGTGACGCTCCATGATCTTCCGGCTGCCGATACTGTAGAGTGCCCAGCTCACCACGCCGAGAAAGACCAGCAGGCTGCCGAGCAGCGGCTGATCGCCCGCGGCCTGAAACCCCGCCACGGACACCAACCCCACCCCTGCGAAGGACAGAAGACCGCCCGCCCACACGGCGCGGAACGGGACATCGTGGATCAACAGCGCCGAGAACAGCGCGGTCACCACCGGACTCGATCCGATGATCACCCCGCCCACGGCTCCGCTCACATACTTGAGCCCCATGAGAATGAGCAGGTGGTTGCCCAATACGCCGAGGCCGAGCAGGCCCAGCATACGCACATCTGCCTTGCTCAGCTTGGCGAGGATTCCCTCCTGCCACCACCACGTGGGCAGGAGGATCGCCAATCCGCCGATATCTCGCAGGACCGAGGCTTCAACAGCTGAAAATCCACTTAGGGCCAGCTTCTGGGCCACGATCGAGCCGCCCCAGAGCACAGCGGCAACGACGATCGCGCCATAGGCCAGACGGGTTGTCTGAGTTGTCATAGGGAGTAGTTACAGTCCTTGTCGACGGGCGTCAAGCAGTTTGCATTCATCACCGAGGCCTGATCACCAAGACTCCATCCCGGATCGTCACAAGGACCGCTGTGACACGCAGGTCCGTGGCGACCACTCGATTCAGTTCCTGAATCGCCGCCGTCTTCTCATCAGGAGGCGGCTGTTTCAGCACCTCCCCATCCCAGAGCACATTATCGATCAGAATCGCTCCATGCGGTGATACAAGATCGAGCGCCCGCCGGTAGTAATTCACATAGTTGATTTTGTCGGCGTCGATGAAGATCAGATCGAACGGTCCCTTGAGGCGCCGCATCGTATCGAGCGCCGGACCCATGCGGATTTCAATCTTTTTGCCAACTGGTGATCGCGCGAAATACTGGCGCGCGAGAGCGGCTGAGTCCTCATCGATCTCACAAGTAAGCACCGTCCCGTCCACCGGTAACGCTTCCGCAAAACAGAGCGCGCTATAGCCGGTGAACATCCCGATCTCCAGTACGCTGGTCGCCCGCACCAGCTGCGTCATCATTTTCAGAAAGGCTCCTTCGAGCGGTCCGACGATCATCTGCGGGGACTCCATACGCCGCTGAGTCTCTTCCCGCAAGGCCCGACAGATGTCCGACTCCGGTATGGAATGGGCCTGGGCATAGGTCTCGACGTCGACAGCTACGAGTCTATTCATTTTCCTGAGCGACGACAGGTTTGAAAACAGATGGTTCGTTGCGTACACTACATCCATGACTGGATGCAGATCGGCGCGATCATAGCATGGCGGTTCCTGGAGGAGACACCCTACTGTGAAAACCCTGAAGACTGTGGATGCCTTGACCACCAGGCTCTTGGAAATCCAGCGCATTAATAGCGCTGCTGCGCTCCTTTCGTGGGATCAAGAAACCCACATGCCGGCCGGCGGGGGCGAGGCCCGCGCCGAGCAGATTTCGACGCTCCAGGGCATCGCACACCAGAAGTTCGTCTCGCCGGAGATTGAACAGTTGCTCGCCACCTGGGTCGATCCAGAGTCCGGTGCGATCCGTGACAGCCCCGGGGATGGTTGGGACGAGCCCGCTCGATCGTTGCTTCGCGAAGTGTGGCGTGATTATAGCCGCGCGAAGAAGCTGCCGTCTGATTTCGTGATGACCCTCAGCCGGGAATGTTCGCTGGCGCAGCAAGTGTGGGTGGAGGCAAAAGAACATCGCGCCTTTTCGAAATTTCTCCCAAATCTCCGCACGGTCCTGTCGCTCAAGCGAGAAGAGGCCGAGTACCTCGGCTACCGAGACTCGCCGTACAATGCTCTGCTCGATGTATACGAACCGGGCTCCACCATCGCGGCACTGCGCCCATTGTTCACACAAATCAAGGGGCGTCTCGTGCCGCTGCTCAAGAAAATTCAGCAGAGCTCGGTTCAAATCGACGATTCGATTTTATTTCACACCTTCGATCAGGCGCGCCAACTGGAATTCGGACGGATGATCTTGATCGCCATGGGCTACGACTTCGAACGGGGTCGCCTCGACCTGTCGGCGCACCCATTCACGACGTCATTCCATCCGACGGACGTGCGCGTCACGACCCGTGTGCACGAACACGATCTCCAATCCTGCCTGTTCAGTTGTATCCATGAAGGCGGACACGGCTTGTACGATCAGGGGCTCGACCCCCGCTACTTCGGCACACCGTTGGGCGATTCGGTCTCGCTCGGCATTCATGAAAGCCAATCGCGCATGTGGGAAAACTGCGTGGGCCGGTCTCGACCGTTCTGGCGTTTCTTTTACCCCATGCTACAGCAGACGTTTCATCATCAGTTGCGTGCCCTCGACGGGGAACAATTCTACGCGGCGATCAATCGCGTGAAACCCTCGCTGATTCGAGTCGAGGCCGATGAGCTCACCTACAATCTCCACATCATGCTGCGGTTCGAGATCGAGCAGGATCTCATCGAAGGGCGGACTCGCCCGGAAGACTTGCCGGAAATCTGGAACCAGAAAACCGAGGAGTACTTAGGTATTGTCCCCTCCCACGATGCGGAAGGCGTGCTACAAGACGTACACTGGTCGTTCGGCGCCTTCGGCTACTTTCCGACGTACACGCTCGGAAATCTCTATTCCGTTCAATTCTACGAACAGGCCAAACTGGAAATCCCGCATCTGGAGGATGAGATTGCAGCAGGACAATTGATGGTGCTGCAACGTTGGCTCGGGCAAAAAATTCATCGCTGGGGCCGGATGTTCACGCCGGATCACCTCGCCCAACGCGTGACAGGAAAGAGCCTCGACCCGGAACCGTTCTTATCCTACGTGGAGAAGAAATACGGGGAACTCTACCACCTCTAGCAGGATACGGAAAAACCTGGTGGCACATGAACGCCCTGAGAGTTTGTCGGTGCGGTAAAAAAGAGACATTCTCTCAGGCTGCTCAAAAAGGCCGTCCAGCAAGGCCACAGCCGATGAAAGCACCGGAGGCGTAGCCTCTGGACTACGTTGAGGATGCTTTCGAGGCGAGAACGCCGCTGGCGGACTTTTTCAGCAGCCTGCCGCTAGTATCCCATCGCCTGATTCAGCCTAACCCCGATCGCGGCGGACAACGTGAACTCCGCCTCCACCTCGATGCGAGACGGCACCAAGAGCGTCGTATGGAACACAATATCGCGGATCGGAATCTTAAGTTCCGGTTGTTGCGGGGTACTCAATTCGACTGACTCGACCGACTGGGTGATAGACCCGCTATCTTGAGGCCCATACACCGCCACGACCGCCTTCAGAATCTCTACGACCTTCTCGTTCGTCTCAACCCCTACGATGCCTTTCTCCAGCAACGGAATGACCTCTTCCTGTGCGTGGTCAGATAGCGTGAAGTTTTCCACCCGTTCTTTCCGCCGCAGCGACATCAGGTCGTTATCGAGATCCTTGCTGAAAGCCCCATAGGCAAACCGGAAGAACTCGAAGTGAAAGCCTCTGAAGCCCTTACCGAACATCTGCAGTTCGCACAGAAAACACAGTTGCTGCAGTTTCACGTCGCTGAGCAGCCCGTGGGGCTCCGCCAGATGCAGGACGTAGAGCAGGAGGGCCCGGTCGACCGTAATCTGATTGGGTTTTCGCATGCCGGTAGGACCTCCTTCGTCCCGGTTTTTTTGGAGGGAGCACTATAGGCGGCGCCTGAGATGTCCGTCAATTTTTCCCCCTTTATGCCGCTCGCGCACTACACCCCTTGACCAGTTGGTCAGTTTCGTCTTTAATGAGACCCTATCGGAGGCCGTCATGGCAAGTAAGCATGTGAAGGAAATGGAGGCTTTAAAGGAGCACCTGGGCAAACATCAGCTCAAGCTCACCCGCCAACGTGAATTGATCCTAAACGCCTTTCTCCGGCAAGAGCACATTACCGCAGAGGCCATGTATCACCAGCTAGCAAAGGCCGACCCTCATCTTGGACTCGCGACTATCTACCGGACGCTGAATCTGTTCTGCGATGCCGGTCTCGCACAAGCCCGGCACTTCGGCTCTCAGACGAAGTACGACAATGTCTCGCACAAGGGTCACCACGATCACCTCATCTGTACCAGCTGCGAGAGGATCGTGGAATTTGAAAACGAGGAGATCGAGCGTCTGCAAGAGGAAGTGGCTACTCGAAACGGATTCACCATCAAAACCCACCGCCTTGAACTCTACGGCCTCTGTTCTCGCTGCCGTCATTGACGAACCGACCCCATTCTAGTATTATTTTGAGACAGTTTATCAATTTCAATTCCGTGAGGATGTCCTTATGTCATTCGTATGCTCCCTGTTCACATCACGCCGAACGATACTCTCAAATCTCCTCCTGCTCTTCATTGCCTGGCTCGTCCCCGGGTTTTTCGTACCTTCTGCCCAGGCCGCCGACCCCCTTACCGTCTATTCCGGTCGCTCGGAACGTCTCATCAAGCCGGTGCTCGACGCCTTTACGGCAAGTACCGGCATCCAAGTCGAACTGTTGTCGTCAGGCTCGACAGAATTGGTCAATCGACTCAAGGCTGAAGGCGATCGCACGCCGGCAGATCTCCTGATCACCAACGACGCCGGCACCTTGGAACTAGCCCGAGCAGCTGGCCTTCTCCATCCATTGAATATGCGGGAAGTCGAGCGAGCCATCCCGTCGCAGTTTCGCGCACCGGATAACGCCTGGGTGGGGCTTTCCGGACGATTCTGGATCGTGGCGTACAACCGCACGATGGTACAGCCGGACCAGGTGAAGTCGATTCTCGACCTTGCCGATCCAAAATGGAAAGACAAGATTGCGATTCCAAATTCGGGCAGTGAGTATTTACAAGCCGGTGTATCGGTCATCCGAACCACTTATGGCGAGGAGAAGACCAAACAATTCCTGCAAGGCCTCAAGACCAATGCGGGCAGCCAGGTCTACCAGAAAAGCTCTCAGATTGTGGATGCCGTCGCCAAGGGACAAGTGGCGCTGGGTATTGTGAATCACTACTACGTGTACCGTCATCTGGCCGCTCAGCCAGGAGCACCGATCGCAGTCGTGATGCCGGATCAGCAAGAGGGCGGCATGGGGGCCATCATGAACGTCGCCGGCATCGGCGTCATCAAGTCGACCAAACATTTGGACAGCGCGAAGTTGCTCGTGGAATTCTTAGTCGCTCAAGCGGGACAGAAGTTATTTGCAGATCTCGACAAGGAATATCCTCTCCACCAGGACGTGAAGGCAGACCCGGCGCTCGTGGAACGAAAGTCGTTCCGCGCCGCGCAAGTCCCTCTCTCCAAGCTCGCCGAACTGCGTGAGCCGACACTCGCCCTAATCGAACAAGTGGGTCTCCGGTAACCTCGAAGGAACCCTTCGTGAGCACAATCCGCCACCAACTGGTCTCACCTCTACAACTTGTCGCCATGGCCAGTGCGGGAATCATTCTCCTCCCGCTCGGTTATGTCACCGTGCAAGCCCTCTCGGCCGATCCGGTCGTCTGGAGCCGCCTGTGGGCGACCCGTATTCCTGAGTTGTTGTTCAACACCGTGTCATTAGCTGCGATTGTAGCCATCATCACGCTGATCTTGGGCGTCTCGACCGCCTGGCTCGTCACACGCATTGAATTTCCCGGTCGCCGGCTGTGGGAGGGCGCCTTGGTCCTTCCATTGGCGATGCCGACCTACGTGCTGGCCTATATCTACTCCTACCTATTGGGATTCGACGGCCCTGTCGAGCATCTCTGGCAACTCGTAGCCGGTCCCCAGGCTAGAATCTTCTCCCCCCACAGCTTTTGGGGTGCGACGCTCGTCATGGCGTTGGATACGTTTCCCTTCGTCTATCTCTTGAGCCGTAGTGCCTTACTCAGTATGAACGTGTCGTTTGAAGAGGTGGCACGGGTGAGCGGCGTCTCTCGGCTCTCAACCCTCTGGCGCGTGACACTGCCGCTGATGCGCCCCTCGATTGCCGCCGGGCTTGCGCTCGTCATCTTGTACGTCGTGTCGGACTTCGGTGCGGTGTCATTGCTTCGCTACCAGACGCTCACCTATGCCGTGTTCCAACAGATGACTGGACGGTCAGATAACACCGCAGCAAGCATCTTGAGCCTTCTGCTGGTCGGGCTTGCGTTGATTTTCCTGATCACGGAACGGTGGTTCCGACAACGGAGCCGGTATTATCAGACCACCGGCCGCTACCGAACTCCGCAACGGCGCCAATATGGCTGGCTCGGCACCATCGCTATCACCGGTTACCTCGGTGTGATCGTCGGCGCGGCCTTTGCGCTCCCAGCCTGGCTATTGATTCAGTGGAGCCTGTCGCCCGAGGCGTTGGCTACGCTCGATAACCGGTTCTTCGGGTTCGTCTGGAACAGCGGTATCCTGGCCGCCTGTGCCGCCACAGTCGGCGTATTGATCGGCTTGCCGCTGGCCTACCTCGCAAGCAGAAAACCGACTTGGCTCAACATCAGTTGTTTACAAGCAGCCTATGCCGGCTATGTGCTTCCGGGCCCAGTGGCGGCACTCGCCGTGCTGGTCCTCTTTCTCAATGTGATGCCGTTCTTCTATGGTACGGCAATTGTGTTGATCGTCGCCTATGTGCTGCATTTTCTCCCCTCCGGGCTCCAATCACTCGAGCCGGCGCTGCAACAGATCACGCCCAACCTTGAGGAAGTGGCCCGCACCCTGGGGCTTGGCGTTCGGGAGACCTGGCGGCGCGTGACATTACCGCTCATTCGCAATGGGTTTATCGTGGCCTGGGTCTTGATGTTTCTGCAGATCATGAAGGAATTACCTGCGACGCTCTTGTTGCGGCCGGTGGGATTCGATACCCTGGCCATTCGTGTCTGGATGGAAGCGAGTGAAGAATACTATCAACTGGCAGCTCCCTCCGCACTGCTGATCGTGCTCGTGGGCCTGCCGGCGCTGGCGCTCTTGCTCTCACGCGATTGGCGAGCGGCGTAGGAACGACGAATGGCCACAGATTCACACCTAACCCGCGTGCAAGCCGACCAACTCCAAGGCCAAGCCAATCTCTATACGCCGGCCTCTTCAATCTTGGA
>Ga0187893_10009614_pt1 | contig 14796 bp, 8 predicted proteins | sample MA1701074metaG_FD_139574 | JGI IMG/M metagenome (GOLD analysis project Ga0187893, IMG submission 139574) | White microbial mat communities from a basaltic lava cave in the Kipuka Kanohina Cave System on the Island of Hawaii, USA - MA170107-4 metaG ...
TCTGTCGCTCTGGTGACTGACGCGGGCACTCCCGCGGTTTCCGATCCGGGCGCCGGCATGGTGGCGTCGATACGAAGCCTGGGATTTCGAATCGAACCGATTCCCGGCGCGAGTGCGGTCGCTGCGGCCGTTTCGGCGGCCGGAATAAACAGTGACGGCTTCACATTTCTGGGGTTCCCACCTCTTCGGTCAAAAGACCGCAAAAAATGGTTCGGCGCCCTTAATGAGGCGGTCAAGGAGCGAGCGGTTGTGTTTTTCGAGGCGCCGCACAAGATCCGCAAGACACTCGAAGAAGTGGGACAATTTGTCAATTGGCCTATTTTTGTCGGCCGCGAGCTCACTAAGGTCCACGAAGAGCTGCTTTGGGCTAGTCCGAACGACCTAATTAATACACTGGGGGAACCGCGCGGCGAATTTACGGTCATAGTTCCGCCTGGATTGACGTCTGTGACTGAGGAGCGAGTTCCAACAGATGACGAGATTGCTGCATTAGTTGGTCATATAACAGAAACGGTTCATCCAAAGTCACTTAGAGAGGCCTCTCGACTCGCGGGAGAGCGTCTGGGACTGTCGGCGAAACGGGTCTACGCAGCAGTAGAGCGGGCTAAATTTGGTCAATAGACCAAATTTGCACGTTGTCGTGCTCGCTGCAGGCAAGGGGACCCGCATGAAGTCCGACGTCCCCAAAGTGCTCCATCGAATAGCGGGCCTTGGAATTCTCGAGCGCGTGATCAGGACCGCGATTGCCTTGAGCCCGAAGACCATCACGATGGTTGTTGGCCACGGTGCCTCGGCATTGAAGGAGGCGGTGGCCGGTTTCGGCTTGCAGCGCCTGCCCACGCGCGTCCAGTTCGCAATTCAGGAGAAACAGCTCGGGACCGGTCACGCATTGCTGCAGACGCGGCCTTTGCTGGAGGGGAAGTCCGGCACCTTGGTGTTGCTCTCCGGCGACGCCCCGCTCCTTACCGTCGACACCCTCCAGGCGTTGCTCCAAACGCACGCGGAGGCTCGCGCCGCGGCAACGGTCATTACCGCGCACCTTCCTCGACCATTCGGATACGGCCGCGTCATCCGCAGCAAGGGCGCCATTTCTAGGATCGTCGAGGAACGCGACGCGTCCGACGCGCAGCGCAAGATCGGGGAGATCAATTCCGGGATCTTCGCATTGACCCTCGAGCCGTTGTTCAAGGCGCTCGACAGCCTCGGCACCGCCAACAGCCAGGGCGAGTATTACCTCCCTGATTTGGTCGCGATCTACCGCAAGCAGCGCAAGCCCGTCGCCACCTACACCGTGGCGAACGCCGACGAAGTCCGAGGCATCAACAGCCGATCCGAACTCGCAGAGGTCAGCACCATGGTCCGTCAACAGAAAAACGAAGAACTGATGGCCGCCGGCGTCACACTCGTCGATCCGGCCACCACCTACATCGACACGGATGTCATCGTTGGGCCCGATACCGTGATTCACCCCTTCGTGTTTCTCGAGGGGAACACGCGAATCGGCTCCGCCTGCGAGATCCACGCCGGTTCTCGCATCGTCAATTCGACGGTGGGCGATCGCGTGTGTGTGCGTAACCACACCGTGGTGTCGGACTCCACGGTTGAAAGCGGCGCCATGCTCGGACCGTTCGCTCACTTGCGCCCCGGCTCGCTGGTGGGCGAAGAGGCGCACATCGGTAACTTCGTCGAGATGAAGAAGGCCACGCTGGGCAAGGGCGCGAAGGCGAATCACCTCGCGTACCTTGGTGATGCGACGATCGGGGCGAAAACCAACGTCGGCGCCGGCACCATCACCTGCAACTATGACGGTGAAAAGAAGCACCAGACGGTGATCGGCGCCGGCGTGTTCATCGGCAGCAACAGTACCCTGGTTGCGCCGGTCAAAGTAGCCGATGGATCGTACATTGCAGCCGGCTCGGCAATCACCACGGATGTGCCGGCGGGCGCGCTGGCCATTGGCCGCGGCCGCCAGGAGAATAAGGAAGGCTGGGTCGCCAAGCGAAAGGATCGTAGCTGAGCATGTGCGGCATCGTCGGTTACATCGGACCGAAACCGGTCGTCCCTGTTCTTCTCGATGGATTGCGGAGGCTCGAGTACCGCGGCTACGACTCCGCGGGCGTCGCGGTCGTGCAAGACGGTGGCGTCGAAGTCCGCCGCAGCGCAGGCAAGCTGATCAACCTCGAGGCGGCAATCCAATCCAAACCGCTCGCGGGCTTGTACGGCCTCGGCCATACGCGATGGGCCACGCACGGCCGGCCCACCGAAGAAAACGCGCATCCCCATCGCGACGGCTCCGGGCGTATCGTCGTCGTCCACAACGGCATCATCGAGAACTATCTCGAGATCAAGCGTGAGCTCGCTGCCGACGGCCACAAATTCGAGAGCGAGACCGACACCGAGGTGGTCGCACACCTTGTTCAGAAGGAATGGAAGAACGACGGCCTCGAAAATGCGGCGCTCCGCGCCATGCAACGCGTCCGCGGCTTGTTTGCGCTGGTGCTGATGTCGGCTGACGATCCCGAAAAGCTCGTCACCGTCCGCAACGGCCCGCCAATCGTGGTCGGCATCGGCGACGGCGAATACTTCGTTGCCTCAGACGTGCCGGCGATTCTCAGTCACACACGCAACGTCGTGTTCCTCGACGACCGCGAAATGGCCGTCGTCACGCCGAAGGGCGTCCGCTTCCAGACGCTCGAAGGCAAGTCGGTCGAACGCAAGCCAATCCGCGTCACCTGGGATCCGATCTCGGCCGAGAAAGCCGGCTACAAGCATTTCATGCTCAAGGAGATTTTCGAGCAGCCGCGCGCGGTACAGGAAACCGTGCTGGGTCGCGCCTCTCTCGATACCGGCCAGGTGCATCTCAATGAGATTTCGATGACCGACGCTGACCTGCGCGCGATCAACAAAATCACGCTGCTGGCGTGCGGCACGTCGTGGCACGCCGCGCTGGTCGGCAAGTTCATGATCGAAGAACTCGCCGGCCTCGCCGTCGAGGTCGACTACGGATCCGAATACCGCTACCGGAACCCGATCATCGACAAGAACACCCTCGCCGTGGCCATCACGCAGTCGGGCGAGACCGCCGACACACTGGCGGCAATGCGGGAGGCCAAGGGCAAAGGCGCGCGCAGCCTCTCGATCTGCAATGTCGTCGGCAGCATGGCGACGCGAGAAGCCGAAGGCACAATCTACACGCATGCCGGCCCCGAGATCGGTGTGGCCTCCACGAAAGCCTTCACCACCCAGCTCGTGGCCTTGTATCTGTTCGCGCTGAAGCTCGCGGAGGTGCGCAACACGCTGAGCCAGGACGAGCGGCGCCAATACCTCGATGCGTTGATGCACCTGCCGCTCGTGCTCGAAGACACGCTGAAGGCGACGGCCAAACCGCTGGAGGAGATCGCGGCGAAGTTTCACAACCGGTCCGATTTCCTGTATCTCGGACGCGGCATCAACTACCCAATCGCGCTCGAAGGCGCGCTGAAGCTCAAGGAGATTTCCTACATTCACGCCGAGGGCTACCCCGCCGGCGAGATGAAGCACGGACCAATCGCACTGATCGATGAAAACATGCCGGTGGTGGCACTGGCCACGCACGACCACGTCTTCGAAAAGATGCAGGGCAACATCCAGGAAGCCAAGGCGCGTGGCGGCAGCATCATCGCGATCACCACTAGAGGCGACACCACACTCGAGCAATTGCTGGATGAGAACGACAGCTTGGTGGAAGTTCCTGCGACACATCGGCTATTGATGCCGATCGTGATCTCGCTGCCGTTGCAGTTATTGTCGTACTACATTGCCGTCCGTCGCGGCTGCGACGTCGATCAGCCGAGGAATCTGGCGAAGAGTGTGACTGTAGAATAGGAGAGTTGGATCTTCTCTCCTCCCTGAATCCGCAACAGCAGGAAGCTGTTCAACGCACCACGGGCCCGCTCTTGATTCTCGCAGGAGCGGGATCGGGCAAGACGCGCGTCATCGCGCATCGCATCGCTCACCTGGTCTCGGAGCACATCGCCTATCCGGATCAGATCATGGCGGTCACCTTCACCAACAAGGCGGCCGCGGAAATGCGCGAGCGGGTCGAGCGGCTCCTTAACAGCGACTGCCGCGCCATGTGGATCTCCACGTTCCATGCGTTGTGTGCGCGCCTGTTGCGGCGTGAGGCGCAGCACATCGGCCTCAGCCGCGATTTCACCATCTACGACTCGGCCGATCAGCAAGCGGTGATCAAGCAGTTGCTGAAGGAGTATCACCTCGCCGACGAGACGTATCAACCGCGGATGGTGCTCGGCCGCATCAGCGCGGCGAAGAATCGCATGGAGGGGCCCGAGAGTTTCGACAACACCTGGAACGTCCGCGATCGGGAGATCGGCAGGCTCTATGCAGGCTACATGAAGGCGTTGCGCGATGCCAGCGCGCTCGACTTCGATGACCTGTTGTTGGCCACGGTGGAGCTGTTCGAGAAGAATCCTGGCGTCCGCGAGCGCTACGCGCATCGATTCCGCTACGTGATGGTCGATGAGTATCAGGATACGAATCGGCCGCAATACATCCTCGTCAAGCAGATCGCCGGCAAGCATCGCAATCTGGCCGTGGTCGGCGATCCCGATCAATCCATCTACAAGTGGCGCGGCGCCGACCTGCGCAACATCATGGATTTCGAGACCGATTTCCCCGACGCGGAGATCGTCCGACTCGAGCAGAACTATCGCTCCACCGAGGTGATTCTCGATGCCGCCTCGGCAGTGATCGCCAACAACAAGAATCGCAAGCCAAAGGCGTTGTGGACCGATGTGAAAGGCGGCGCCAAGATTCGGCTGTTCCGCGGTGCCGACGAGCTCGAGGAGGCGGAGTACATAACGCGCATTGCGCGCACATCGATCCAGGAAGACGTCAACGCGGTCCTGGCGGTGCTGTACCGGACCAATGCGCAGTCGCGTGCGGTGGAAGACTCGCTGCGGGCCGCCGGTATCGCCTACGTGGTGTATGGCGGCGTCGGCTTCTACGAGCGTAAGGAAGTCAAAGACGCCCTGTCGTATCTGAAGCTGATTCTCAATCCGCACGACGATGTCGCCATTCGCCGCGTGATCAACGTGCCGGCGCGCGGCATCGGGAAGGGCGTGATGGACGCGCTCGAAGCGGTGCAGGTCTCGGAAGTGAGCCACGAGTTGTCGCCGCTCTTTGCCGGGTTGGCGCCCACCGTGGCGCAGAATTCGCTCTGGTCGAAACTGGTGACGGCGGTCGACGGCAATCTGTTGTCGTCTCGCCAGGTCGCGTCGCTGAAGGCCTTTCGTGACCTGATCACCGCTCTTGCGGACGTCGCGAGTCGCGAAGCTGTGTCGGTGCTCCTCGGCAAGACCCTCGACCAATCGGGCTACTTGCGCGATCTCCGCGAGGACAACAACGAGGACTCGAACGCGCGAATCGAGAACTTGATGGAGCTCGTGTCCGCAGCCAAGGAGTACGAGCAGCGCGAGGGGGAACCCACGCTGGGCGGATTCGTCGACCGCTTGTCGCTCCTTTCGGACGTGGATAAGGAAGAGGGCCAGGCGAAGAATCCGGCGGTCATGATGATGACCCTGCATTCGGCCAAAGGTCTCGAGTTCCCCACGGTTGTCCTGGCCGGCCTCGAAGAAGGTTTGTTTCCGCATTCGCGTTCTCGCGAGGACGAGGCGGAGCTCGAAGAGGAGCGGCGGCTGTGTTACGTCGGAATTACCCGCGCCCGCAAACAACTCGTGCTGACCAGTGCTGCGCGCCGGCGGGTCTTTGGTGAATACCAGTCAACCGAGCCGTCACGATTCATCGACGAGATTCCCGCCGACCTGATCGAGCGCGACGAAGCACCCTCAGCATCCCGATGGAGCAGTGGAACGGACTGGAGCTATCGACCGAACCCCTACGGCCGGCGCGGCTACGGGCGGCGTGACGACGCTGCGAAGGTCGCCACTCAGAACTTCGCGTACGAGGAAGAGGATCAGACGCCCGGCTTGCGCCCGGGCGCGCGCGTCAGCCATGCCCAATTCGGACCGGGCACGGTGGTCAGCGTCGAGGACCTCGAGGACGACCAGAAGCTGGTCGTGAAGTTCGTATCGGTGGGCACGAAGACGCTGCGTGCCCGATACGCGAAACTTACAGCCCGCTGATCTTCGTAATAATCGGCCGGCCCTCACGGCCGCCGCCCGCGACGCGCGACAGCGTGATCGTCAGCTGCTTGTTCTGCGTCTGGCCGTCCGGCGTCCGCAACTCCGCATCCACGACCACCTCCTTGGTGATCGTCTCGCCGTCGAACGTCTTCGGATCGAGGCCCGGCTGGCCCGGCTGGGTGAGTGACGCTTCGGCCAGGCCGGTGGCCTGTTTGATGGTCAGGGCCGCGCCGTTGGTGGCCTTCGCGTGGGCGGCGATGTCGGCGCGCCACTGGTCCCACTCCGCCTTCACCTTCTGCAGCGCCGGCGGGAATTTCGCGTCCGGCTGCGCCTCGAGTCTCAGCACCTCTTCGATCTGCTTGATATTCGCGGTCTGATACTCGATCTTCGTCTTCAGGAATTCCTTTTCGACCTCGCGCGCCTTCGCCTCGGCTTCAAAGAGCGGTTTGAAGCTGAGCGGCGTGCGCGTCTCCTGACCGATGCTCACGATCGAGAAGTCCTCGACCGCGCCCTGGGTGCGAGGGTCGATCTCTACCGCCGACATGCGGCCGACGGTGGTGTTGTCGCGGCCGCGCGCGGCCCGGAAGAACTGCGTCAGGAACTGCTGTTCGGGTGGACGCGAGCAGCTGATGACAGACAGGATTGAGGGAACGAGCAAGACGGCAGCCGCAATCTTCTTCATTCATCTCCTCCAGTGTTCCCGTTGCCGTTGGCATCCGCGGACTCTACCAGCGCGACCGACACAATCTTGTCCTCGCCCTCGAGATCCATCAAGCGCACGCCCTGCGTGGCGCGGCCGATGGTGCGGATCTCCGCGGCCGGCGTTCGCAGAATCTTGCCCTGCTCGGTGATGACAAGCAACTCCTCGTTGGCGTGCACCTGGGCAATGCCGACGACGTGCCCGTTCTTGTCGGTCACCTCGATGTTCTTGACGCCCAGACCGCCGCGCGCCGTGATTCTGTACTCGTCGAGCTCGGTCTTCTTGGCGTAGCCTTTTTCCGTAACGGTCAGCAGCGTGCCGCCGGGCTTGGCCACCTGCATCGCCACTACCTCGTCGGCATCCCGCAGCTGGATGCCGCGCACGCCATAGGCCGTCCGGCCCATCGGCCGCACGTCGTTCTCGGGAAAGCGGATCGCCTTGCCGTCCCGCGTCCCGATGAACACTTCGCTCTTGCCGTCCGACAGCTGCACGTCGATCACTTCGTCGCCTTCTTCGATGCCCATCGCGATGATGCCGCCGGCCCGCGGGTTGGCAAACGCCGAGAGCTCGGTCTTCTTGATCGTGCCCTGGCGCGAGCCCATCACGATGTAGTGGTGGTCGTCGAACTCCTGCACCGCGAGCATCGCCGCCAGCTTCTCGCCCTCTTCGAACTGCACCAGGTTCGCAATCGACTTGCCTTTGTGATCCGGACCGACGTCGGGGATCTCGTGAACCTTCAGCCAATAGGCGCGGCCGCGGTTGGAGAAGATCATCATGTAGGAGTGCGTCGAGGCGACGAACAGGTGATTGACGACGTCCTCTTCGCGCGTGCGCATGCCGATGCGGCCTTTGCCGCCGCGGTTCTGCACGCGATACGTCGCAATCGGCGTCCGCTTGATGTAGCCGGTGTCGGTGACCGTGACCGCCACGTCTTCTTCGGTGATCAGGTCCTCAATGCTGAATTCGCCTTCCTCGTCCACCAGCTGCGTGCGCCGCGGATCGGCGAACTTCGCCTTCACGTCCCGCAGTTCGTCGACGATGATCTGCAGCAGCTTCTTCTGGTCGGCCAGGATGCCGCGCAGCGTCGCGATCAGCGCCGTCAGCTCGCCGAGCTCGTCGAGGATCTTCTGCCGCTCCAGGCCGGTGAGGCGCTGCAGCTGCATATCCAGGATCGCCTGAGCCTGGACCTCGGTCAGGCCGAACCGTGTCGTCAGACCGGACTTGGCCTCCGGCGGGTTCTTCGATCCGCGAATCAACGTGATCACCGCGTCGAGATTGTCGAGCGCGATGCGCAGGCCTTCGAGGATGTGGGCGCGCGCTTCGGCCTTGCGCAGCTCGAACTCGATGCGCCGGCGCACCACCTCGCGGCGGAACTCGACGAAGTTCTCGACCACCTCGAGGAGGCTGAGCACTTTCGGGCGGCCGCCGACAATCGCCAGCGTGATGATGCCGAAGGTCTGCTGCAGCGAGGTGTGCTTGTAGAGGTTGTTGAGGATGACCTCCGCCACTTCGCCGCGCTTCAGCTCGATCACCATCCGCATGCCGGTGCGATCCGACTCGTCGCGCAGGTCCGAAATGCCCTCGATCGTCTTGTCGCGAACGAGCTCCGCGATCCGCTCGAGCAGCTTCGCCTTGTTCACCTGATAAGGAATCTCGGTGACGATGATCTGCTGCCGATCGCCCTTTTTCGTCGTCTCGACTTCGACCTTGGCGCGCATTTGAATGCCGCCGCGGCCGTGAATATACGCGTCGAGGATCCCGCGGCGTCCGATGATCAGGCCGCCGGTGGGGAAGTCGGGCCCCGGAATCAGGCGAATCAGTTCCTTGAGCTTGTTCTCCTTCGAGAGCGCGGCTCCAGGGTTCATCAGGGTGTTCTCGATGAACCACACGACTCCATCAACCACTTCACCGAGATTGTGCGGCGGGATGTTCGTCGCCATCCCGACAGCGATGCCCGTCGATCCGTTGACCAGCAGGTTGGGATACGGCGCCGGCAGCACCGTCGGCTCGTTCGTGGTCTCGTCGAAGTTCGGCTGGTAGTCGACCGTGTCCTTCTCGAGGTCGTCCATCAGGCCCTCGGCAAGAGCCTCGAGCCGCGCTTCGGTGTAGCGATAGGCCGCCGGCGGATCGCCGTCAACCGAGCCGAAGTTACCCTGGCCGTCCACCAGGGTGTAGCGCATGTTGAATTCCTGAGCCAGCCGGACCAGCGTGTCGTACGCCGGCGCGTCGCCGTGCGGGTGATAGTTGCCGATGACCTCGCCGACGATCTTGGCGCACTTGCGATAGGCGCGGTTCGACGCCAGCCCCATCTGCCGCATCGCGTACAGCACGCGGCGATGCGCCGGCTTGAGGCCGTCCCTCACGTCCGGCAGCGCCCGCCCGATGATGACGCTCATCGCGTAATCGAGGTACGAGCGCTTCATTTCATCTTCGATGTTGACTGGTGTGCGATTGACTTCCATCAGATGTCAAGATTGCGGACGTCGAGCGCGTGGTCCTCGATGAACTTGCGCCGCGGCTCGACCTGATCGCCCATCAGCGTCGTGAACATCGAGTCCGCCTCGGTGTGATCTTCCGCCTTCACCTGCAGCAGCGTCCGCGCCTCCGGATTCATCGTCGTCGCCCAGAGCGTTTCGGGGTTCATCTCACCGAGACCCTTGTAGCGATTGATCGCCACGCCCTTCCGGCCGAGCGCGATGAAATGATCGATGAACTCATCGATGTTCTTGATCGACGAGGTCGAGGCCGTTCGGACCGCGGCTGTCTCCTGGTCCGGCGAAGCGCCTGGCGCGAAGGTGGAAGCGGGTGCCGGCACAACGCCAATCGCATCCAGCGCGTCTTTCTCGTCGGCGGTGAGCGCTTCCTCGGGACCTTCAGCGTCCGACTCCGCTGGCTTGCCGTTGGTCACAATGCGAACTTCAAGCGGCGCCCGCCGGAGCGTACGCAGGACGGAACTGACCTCCGCATAGCACGCCGCCAGTGTGCGGAACTCGCCGGACGTCACGAACTCAGGGCCGATCATGTCGATGCGCGAGTACCCGGTCGATCGATCGTCAACTTTCAACAACCAGGCGTTGTGTTCTTCGTCACGCTGGAGTGCGAGGTCGCGCACCGGCGTCGTCAACTGATCGGCGAGCCCCTGCAGCGCGGACTGGTTCTCGAAGAACGAGCGGTTCCTCGCATCGCGATCGAGCAACGCCTCGATCACATCCCGCGCGTGGCCGCGCCGCTCGACCGTCCGCAGCACGTTGCGATACGCGATCACGCCGTGCAGCAGCTTCTCGAGCTCGGCGCCCGCCAGCTCGGTGCCGTCCGCGGGCCTGACGACGCGGCCGTCGACGGCGCGGTGCACCAGGAAGTTCTCCAGCGCGCGCTCGTCCTTGATGTAGGTTTCCTGCCGCCCGCGCTTGGCGCGGAAGAGTGGCGGCTGCGCGATGTAGACATGGCCGCGCTCGATCAGCAGCGGCATCTGCCGGTAGAAGAAGGTCAGCAACAGCGTGCGGATGTGCGAGCCGTCAACATCCGCGTCGGTCATGATGATCACGCGGTGATAGCGCAGCTTGTCGATGTCGAAATCTTCGGTGCCGATGCCGCAGCCGAGCGCGGCGATCATCGTCTTGATTTCGTCTGAGCTCAGCATGCGATCGAGACGCGCCCGCTCGACGTTGAGGATCTTGCCCTTGATCGGCAGGATCGCCTGGAACCGGCGATCGCGGCCCTGTTTGGCCGAGCCGCCGGCCGATTCGCCTTCGACGATGTAGATTTCGGCCTGAGCCGGATCGCGCTCCTGGCAGTCGGCCAGCTTGCCGGGCAGCGAGCTGCCGTCCAGCGCGCCCTTGCGGCGAACCAGGTCGCGCGCCTTCCGCGCCGCATCACGGGCCCGGGCGGCATCCACCGCCTTCTGCACCACGCGCCGCGCCGCCGGCGGGTTCTCCTCGAGGAAGGCGCCGAGCTTGTCGTTGATGATCGACTCGACGATCCCCTTCACCTCGGTGTTGCCGAGCTTGGTCTTGGTCTGGCCTTCGAACTGCGGGTGCGGGAGCTTGACGCTGATCACCGCCGTCATCCCCTCACGGATGTCGTCGCCGCTGATCGTCGTGTCTTTCAGGTCCTTCGTGAGGTTGTTGGCCGTGGCGTAGGCGTTGATCGTGCGCGTCAGCGCGGCGCGGAACCCGGACAGGTGCGTGCCGCCCTCGTGCGTGTTGATGTTGTTCGCGAACGAGAACTCCTGCGGGTTGTAGCCGTCGTTCCATTGCAGCGCGATCTCGACGTCGATGCCGTCGCGCTCACCGCGCATGTAGACCGGCTTTTCGTTGACCACCCCTTTGTTCTTGTTGAGGTGCTCGACGAACGACACGATGCCGCCGTCGTAGTGGAACCGGTGGCTCTTGCCGGCCTCGCGCTCATCGTCGAGCGTGACGGTGACGCCGGCGTTGAGGAACGCCAGCTCGCGAAGACGGCCGGCAAGCGTATCGAAGCTGAAGTCCGCCACTTCGAAGATCTGCGGATCGGGCTTGAACGTCACCTTGGTGCCGCGACGTTTCGTCGTGCCGGTGACCGTGAGATCCGTGGTCGGCTTGCCGCGCTCGTAGCTCTGCTGATGCGTCTGCTCGTTGCGCCAGATTTCCAGATCGAGGCGTTCCGACAGCGCGTTGACCACCGACACACCCACGCCGTGCAGGCCGCCCGACACTTTGTAGGCGCTGTTTTCGAACTTGCCGCCGGCGTGCAGGACCGTCAGCGCAATTTCCGCCGCGGGACGGCCGCTCTCGTGCATGTCGGTGGGAATGCCGCGGCCGTTGTCGACCACCGTCAGCGAGTTATCGAGGTGAATCGTGACGTTGACTTCGGTACAGAATCCGGCCAGCGCCTCGTCGATCGAGTTGTCGACGATTTCATAGACCAGGTGATGCAGCCCCGCCGGTCCGGTGGAGCCGATATACATGGCCGGGCGCTTGCGAACAGCCTCGAGGCCTTCGAGGACCTTGATGCTGTCGGCGCCGTACTCGCCCGGGCCGTTCGTAGGGTTCTGTTCGTTGTCTGACAAGTTTTCAGCGTCTAATCGGTGTTCGTCGGTGGCCGTCAAACACGCATCGGCATGATGACGTAGGTGTAGTCGTAGCCGTCGGCACCTACCGGCTTCATCACTGCCTGACTCACTTCATCCTTCAACTCCAGCGCCACGATTTCCGACTCGACGACACCGAGGAAATCGAGGACGTACTGTGCGTTGAAGCAGATCGTTAACGCCGGGCCGCTGTAGTCCACGGGAATCGGCTCGCGCGCTTCACCAAATTCAGGACTGCTCGACGTCACTTCCACCTTGCCCTTGTCGAGCATCAGTTTCACCGCCCGCGATCGTTCGTTCGAGAGGATCGAGACGCGGCGCACGGCCTGCGTCAGACAATCGCGTTCGAACTCCACATGCTTGTCGTTGCCCTTGGGCACCACGCGCTCGTAGGCCGGGAACTGGCCGTCGATCATTCGCGAAATCAGCAGCCGCGGCCCGATCTCGAAAAAGAGATGGTTCTCGCCCCGCTCGTAGTTGACGTTGTTGCTGCCTTCGGCGAGCAGCCGCCCAAGCTCCGCCAGCGTCTTGCGCGGCAGGATGGCCTTGATGTCGTCGCCCTTCGCGCCGTTGTGTTTTACATTCACCAGCGCGAGACGATGGCCATCGGTCGCGACGAACGTCATGTCGTTGGGCTTCAGGACGAACTGCGCGCCATTCAGGTAGAAGCGAGTGTCTTCGCCGGTGATCGCGAATTGAGTCTTCGTCACCATTTGCGCGAGCGACTTGCCGTCGATCGTCGCCTTCACGCCGCCGCCGGCTTCCGGCAGGCTTGGAAAGTCCTCACGAGGCAGCGTCGGCATCTTGGAGCTGAACTGACCACCCGAGACTTTCACCGTGTTGCCACCGCGATCGGTTTCGATATTCACGTCGCCTTCAGGCAGCGCACGCACCACTTCGTAGAGTTTCTTTGCGGGCAGCGTCACCGATCCGGGTTTGTTAACCGCGGCTTCAGCGCGGCTTCGCAACGCCACTTCGAGGTCGGTTGCGAGCAGTATCACTTCATTGCCGCTGCCTTCGAGAAGCACGTTCGCCAGGATGGGAATGGTGTTCTTGCGCTCTACGATCTGCTGGAAAAATTGCAGTTCCCGCACAAGATCGGCTTTCCTGGCGACCAGTTCCATAAGCCCTGCTTAACCTCTGAAGATTGAGTGAAAGGCGAAGATATAGAAGTATACAGGAAATAGGCTCTGTTTACGAAATTTCAACCGCGGCTAAAACCCTTTAGAATCAAAGAGTTAAACTGTGTATTTTTCTGTGGATCGATGGTGCGGGATGGGTCAGTTCAGGACCGGTCTTTCGCCCCATTCACAGCGTCCACAAACCATCCACATTCAGGCTGTGGAAAGCCCTATTTGAAGTGCTGAAGGAGGGTCGTCACCTGCTTGTCGAAGTCCGTATCCTTCTTGCGCAGAACTTCAACCTTATTAATCGAATGGATCACGGTTGAGTGATGCTTGCCACCAAAACTGCGACCGATTTCCGGCAATGATGCGTGCGTTAGCGTCTTGCACAGATACATCGCCACCTGTCGCGGCATTGCGACCGACTTCGAATTATTTCGCGACTTCAACTCATTGAGTTTGAGCTGGTAGTACTCGGCAACAAACTTCTGAATCTGTTCGATCGTGACGGCTTTCTCGTCGTGATCGAGCACATTCTTCAAGACCTCCTGGGCAAGCTCGATTGTCAACGGTTTGCCCGTCAACGACGCGTAGGCAATCAAACGAATCAGCGAGCCCTCGAGTTCACGAATGTTGGTTTTGATCCGGCTCGCCATATACATTGCCACGCTGTCGGGCAGCGGCACGGCTTCGCCTTCCGCCTTCTTCTTCAGAATCGCCGCCTTCGTTTCACTGTCGGGCGGGTTGATGTCGGCGATCAAACCCCACTCGAATCTCGAGCGAAGACGCTCCTCCAGAGCGGGAATTTCATGGGGCGGGCGGTCGCTGCTGATGACGATCTGCTTCTGCGCATCATGCAGCGCGTTGAACGTGTGAAAGAACTCGTTTTGCGTGCCCTCTTTGCCCGAGACGAACTGGATGTCATCGACGAGCAACACATCGACGCCCCGGTAGCGCGAACGGAAGTCGAGAATGCGATCGAAGCGTACCGCGTTGATCATCTCGTTCATGAAACGCTCGGACGAGATGTAGGTCAACGCCAGACCTGGATGATGCTGCACCACGTAGTGGCCGATCGCGTGCATGAGATGCGTCTTGCCGAGCCCGACGCCGCCATGAATGAACAGCGGGTTGTACGAACGCGACGGCGTCTCCGCGACCGCGCGGCACGCCGCATGCGCAAATTGATTGGACGGCCCGACGATGAATGTGTCGAAGGTATAGCGAGGGATCAGCCCGCCGGCTCGTGGTTGAACCGGCTCACTCGGCGCCGCCAGCGGTTCGAGGCGCTCCTCTGGCTCGACGTGCCGCGGGACCACCGCCGGAGTTCGATTGGCCTCAGAAGCGCCGGAGCCGTCTGGGACGAACACGAGCTTCACGTCGGCGCGGCCCACGTCGCGAAGGGCCTCGGCGAGGACCACCGAATAGTGCTTCGGCAGCCATTCCACAAACAGCAGGTTTGGCACCCGGATCGAGAGGCTGCTTCCGCCGTCGAGGAGCAGGGTAGTGGGCTTGAACCAGGTCGAAAAGCTGTGCTTCCCCACCTGGTCCTCAATGCGGCTCAACACCTGGTCCCAAACGCTCATCTCTAAGCCTGTAAATAATTGATTTAAAAAGACTTAGTTAAAAAGATCGGCAGGCTTTTCCACAAAGTTTTCCACAGGTGTGGAAAACTCGTGGGCCGTGATATGGACGCATGGAAACAGGACACCAACTCCCCGGGGGAACGTAACTTTAGCAGGGATCCGGGCCCCCGGATCA
>Ga0187893_10009615_pt1 | contig 14795 bp, 14 predicted proteins | sample MA1701074metaG_FD_139574 | JGI IMG/M metagenome (GOLD analysis project Ga0187893, IMG submission 139574) | White microbial mat communities from a basaltic lava cave in the Kipuka Kanohina Cave System on the Island of Hawaii, USA - MA170107-4 metaG ...
CAACAACATATTTTCAATTGAGCATTTGTACCAGGCTGGGCAAGCAATGAATTTCCTGCCTTCGCAAATACCCGAATGCTGGCTGCACCATAGGCAGAGGTTTCATTGTCAACCTGGAAACCGATTGAATCAGCAAGTGCTGATAAGCTTTATGAAAAAATCTTTATCACATTTGTATAAGTTAATTCATCAGAAGTTTTTACGGGTAAAGAACCGGTCAATCCATTTTCATTTCTTTCAAAAGTCAGAGATTGCCTTGTTACCGGGCTGCATTACTACTATTATTCTTACGTTGCGTCGCACTCTTCAACGTCTTGTTCTTTACTGAACATGGTGCATCACCCTTCATTGATTGTATGTTACTGCTTAATAAATTAGATAACAATGCAGATTTCAGTAGCTGTATAAATTTCATTTGCAACCCTGCACCGGAAACCTGGCGATGCCATTTGCAAAACTGATGAACGTAATGCGACGCAAGGAACGATGCCATGAAAAGCCAATGCCGGTATCCAAAAAAAATGCCTTTAATTTGTAATCACATCCACTTCAGCATATCCTATATTATCATTGTTCTCTGTATTCTTCAAAGCTGTTAGTTTGATATAGCGGGCCTTTACCGGTGAAAAGTTTTTTGTCTAACTTAAATTGCACTCCAGCCGCTGCCATACCGCCAAACGTTACATCTTTGTACATATCTTTTGTGTTTGACTTTAACGTATTACCATCCTTATCCGTTAATTTGGAATCTGTAAGAATACTTATTTGCGGACCAACTTTTCCGGCAAATGAAACTGTTTTTGAAGGGTCAGCAACGTAACTGAAATAAACAGGGATTTTTACATAATTTACTTTCTGGTTTGTTTCAATTCCGTTTAGTTTGTAGCGTTGTCCCTGTAAGGAATACAGCGCATCCATACCAACACCTAATCTGTTTGTGAAATTGTATCCTGCACCTACCCCGAAATTTGCATTAAATGTTGCTTTTTGATAAAGACCGTTATTATCGCGATCATCCTTGTTTTGTAAAAAACTAAATTGAGGTGTTGCTTTTAAGCTTACTGAAAATCCCTTTTGAGCATTAGCCTTGTTTACTGTAAATGCTGCGAATAAAATGGCAGCCATGAAAATCCTTTTCATACTTAATTTTTTTTGATACTTGATTTTTGCTTTCATTTTGGTTTTCTTCATTGAAATCAACCATACTTGTGATCATTTTTTTAGAGCTCTTTTCCTTGTTTGGCTGATAGCACAAAGTTCTGCCGGTGTACCGCATCAAATAATGTTTGCATTTCTTTATTTAATGTCTAAATGTCGTTTCTTGCTGTGCAGAGAATTGCACAATATATTCATTGTGAAGCTTCTGAAAAGGGCAGGCAGATAATCAGGTTTAACACCTGTAGTTTTATTTTCAATGGAGAGCAGAGATATTATTATAATTAGTGAAGTTTTTGCTTACCTGCACCGGGTATTTTTTCAACGTTGGGTATTTGGGACACGGCTGTCTTAACAAATGACGATAACCCTTTCTTATGAAATAAAGGGTGTGAAATGCTTTTTCAAAAAAGGACAATGGGATTATCATTTTTTAAATGTGTTACCTAAAAATGTGGAGACATTTGAACCTTACAACGATAAGTTCTTTCACATCATAAATTCAATGCTGTTTGCAAAATACAAGGGAGAAAATACCTTTTAAAGTACTTTGTTTGCAAATTTGAGAAAAGGCAATTAAAAAGACTTTAGGTTTTACGATTGAACCCGGGATGAAATTTTTGATCCAATTTTATGAATATGCCGCAGGTATTTGAAAATCAGAGTTGGTTAATCAATATTCTTTCCTGCAGAAGCAATAAAAAAAGCCTCATATAACTGAGGCTCTTTGTGGGAGTTGACGGGATCGAACCGCCGACCCTCTGCTTGCAAGAAGAAAAAAAATCTTTATTAAACTTTACTCGGTTGAACTGATTTTAGCCTAAAGTATTAATTTTCAATTTGTTGCATGATTATTGCTTTTTTATCTTACTGGCATTAGAGAGCCGTTTAATGATGATTTGTTTGCAAACTGTTTGCAAATTTTGAAGGGAAAGATTTTGTGAAAATGAAAAATTATCAATTATGTCTGCAACAATTAGTATTATCCTCGACACCAGGAGGGTTAAAAAAAACAATAAGTATCCAGTTAAGTTAAGAGTAACTTTTGAACGGGTTACGGAGTATTATCAAACCATTTTTGATTTGGCAAAGGATGAATATGATAAACTTACTGCTCCAAGAATAAGTAATGAACTGCAATCCATCCGGGATAAATTAAAGAATATTGAAAGAACGGCAGAAAATGCAGTTAATGAATCAGTCCCTTTTTGCTTTGATGATCTAGAAAAGGATTTTATTCAAAATAACAGTCTGTTCAGGCAAAGAAAATTGAGGCTCAATCCAGCTTCTGTGGGTACAATCGAATTTGACTACTCTTCATTTTATAAAAAATTTCCAATCCTCCTGGAAGATGATTCGCTGCCTGATACGATTTCTTTCAGCTATAAAAACTTTATAAAAAAGCTTTTGAGAGAGGGCCGTATCAGTACCGGCATGTATTACCATTGTAGCTACGTATCATTAAAGAAATTTAGACATAACACGCATTTTAAAGACATAACTGTCTCGTTTTTATACGAATACGAAAACTGGCTATCATCAAAAAATATCTCTAAAACCACTATGGGCATGTATTTGCGGCCACTCCGTACCCTTTTTAATGAGGCTATCGATGCAGGCATTATAAAAAAAGAGAAATGTTACCCTTTTGGACGACGTAAGTACAGGATACCAGCTTCAAAAAATACTAAGAAGGCACTTGATATAAATCATATAAAAAGGATATACTATTATCAATGCGATCCCAAAAATGAAAGTGAAAATCGAGCCAGGGATTATTGGTTGTTCAGCTACTTTGGCAATGGCATGAATCCAAAAGACATTGCATGTCTTAAATACAAAAACATTCATGATGAATACCTGATTTTTGAACGCAGCAAAACCGAAAGAGCATTGCGGGGCGACCCAAAACCAATTACGGTATTCATTAACGATGATATGAAAACTATTATCAGTCGTTGGGGTAATAAAGATAAATCGCCCAATAATTACATCTTCCCTATAATGGAACAAGGTATTTCTCCGCTGCGTCAATACGAACTCATGCAGCTTTTTGTAAAATTTATAAATGACTGGATGAAACACATACTCAACAACCTAGGAATTAATAAAAAAGCAACCACCTATGTAGCCAGGCATACATTCTCTACCGTTATGAAACGTTCCGGTGCCAGTACTGAATACATTCAGGAAGCTTTAGGGCATGCTGATATAAAAACTACAGAGAACTACCTTGATAGTTTTGAGAAAGAAGTAAAGAGAGACTTTGCTGCAAGACTCATCGCATTCAAACATGACGATCTGCAAACCACCTGAATTACATTTTAAATTCAAACAAATGAAACCATCAAACCAATATCTCCAATTGATAACCGAGTTAAAACAAAGTGTTATCAACAGCCGCTACCAGGCTGCAAGGTTGGCAAACCGTGAGCAACTAATGTTATACTTTAAAACAGGTAAGCTGCTTACAGAAAAGATTGATTCGAAGAAATGGGGCGCCAAAGTAGTTGACCAAATATCAGCAGACTTGCAAAAACAATTGCCCGGCCTGAAAGGTTTCTCCCGCAGAAACCTGATGAAAATGAAACAATTTTATTTGGAATATCATCAGTCGGTAATTGTGCCGTCACCGATGGCACAATTAGAAAAATTAACGGAAAGCGTATTTATGCCGTCAGCAACGGCACAAATGAATGCTGAGATAATAAACGCGTTTGGATCTATAAGCTTCAGCCACCATATCGTTATTTTAAGCAAATGCAAATCATTTGAAGAAAGAATGTTTTATATAGTTGAGACTGCTGCACAGTTCTGGCCGGTTAGCGTAACGGAGCATCAAATAGATGCAGGTCTTTTTCAAAAACAGGGAAAGCTCCCCAATAATTTTTCGAAAACTTTAAGGGAAGATTTAAAGCCATCAGCCCTGCAGGTTTTCAAAGATGAATATTTGTTTGACTTTATTTATATACTTGACGGTGATGATGAAAGAAATATAGAAAGTAAAGTGGTAGCAGAAATCCGCGATTTCATTCTTCGCATGGGCAAAGGCTTTTCTTTTATTGGCAATCAATACAGGATAGAATTAGATGGCGATGAATTTTTTATTGATCTGTTATTCTTCAACCGTAACCTGCAGTGCCTCGTGGCATTTGAATTAAAGAAAGGAAAGTTTAAACCGGAATATGCAGGGCAGTTAAATTTTTATCTGAATGTACTGGACGAAAAAATAAAACTGCCTCATGAAAATTCTAGTATTGGAATTGTATTGTGTAAAGAAAAAAATAATACAGTGGTTGAGTTTTCAGTAAGGAGTATAGACAAAGCTATGGGCGTGGCAACTTATAAAACATCAAAACAAACACCAGTTCAAATGAAGGGTATATTGCCAGGTGCAGATGAGTTGGGTAAGCTGTTAGAATAATTTTTATGATACTAGCTTTAGTTTTTCATGGCATCATCGTTGCGTCGCAATCTTTTCATCGGTTGAATAGAATGGCAGCATTTTCTTGCAGCCTTCGATAATTAAAAATTTCCATTTGCGATTTCCTCCGGAGTGTTTAATAAATTGCAAATTATCTCCTTGCTTTAAAACATAACACTAAGCACCAAAGTATTACTTCTTTGTTCGGGATCATGGCAAGCTGTATAAGGTTTTCAAGTGTTGGGGCTGCAATGCTCACTTTAGCCCAATTATTAAAAATATTTTCTATTTGTTCTGTTAGCTTGTTGGCAATACCTATCACTTTATGCGCCTACTCCAGCTTTTGTTTGGCGTAGGTGGCGTGACGTATTTTAATATTGTTTGAATTGTTACGTAAGACCGCGTAAATTGTATTAGCCAAACAATACGCACACGTGTAAAAGCTGCAAATATGCTTCAATAGGCATCATGTGAAGTAGTAAGAAATAAATATTTTTAAATTAAATCACCGTTGTCAACTTTTATATAATCCGGTAACCATCGAGAACTGAAACTGCTAATGGAATTGCATGTAAAGCAATTAAAGCTACAGACGCTTTTGTGTATGCTTTAGAACCGATCATACTTAAAAAATTGATTGTGTTCAATATTCAATTATACATAACCGGAGTCATTTTTTTGCATTGTCACTACACTTTGCCGCTATTAAGCATACTGTCCCCGCAGAGCTACCTGAAGGAACTTTGTAAGCATGAATATTATGGTTGCACTTTAAGTTGGTACCTTTTTTTGATATGCTGATTATAAAACTGTCCAAACGAATTTGCTGATTTAAAGCTGTTCCAAGCCTCAATCGGCAAATCCTGATGGATATATTCCTGTTTATCAGTTGCAATAATGAAGAAGCCATTTTTGTGATCACAACTGTAAAAGTTTGCGGCTCTTATCCAACTACTTTTGCCCGTATTTACTTTATCGCTGTATAAAAATGTGCTTTTTTCGATGATGTCTTTCGCTTGCTGATACGAACGAAAGGCCTTCGGAATATCTCCGCAATTTCGTTCTGCACTCAAAGTTTTTGGAGCATCGCTTTGGTTTTGTTTAGTATTAAAGATTTCCGGAACAGCCTTGTCATTTTGTTCTTTACAGGAATACAGTGTGGCGAAGAGGCATACAATTATTAGTTGTTTAAGCATATATGTTTAATAAAAATTGATTCATTGCTAAGGCTTGGAATTTAGTTCTGTAACTCAATAAAAACTTCTCATCCACCATGCTGCCAACAATTATAACCGTTAGTTACCATTCTGGAACATCTGTATCCCTTCTTAGTTGTAGCATGGCATTGATGGCTTGTGGAACTACTATTGCCTGCAGGACTTTTTTTCACACTTGTGCCAGGTGTTATTGATGGGTTGGAATTGGTTTTGTTCATTACTCCATAAATGGTGTCGCTTATTTTTGCTTTGCCTTCATATTTTGTCAATTGAGCTTTAAGAATCTGTATTTCTGTTTTCAGACTGTCAACAATGTCCCAACATGTTTTAGTTTGGGCTGATGCAAGTATTGGAAAAGCAATTAAAATAATCAGGATGAGTCTTTTCATAAACACTTTTTACTGGTTCAAAAGTTTGACAAAGCCTCCTCAAATTTATAGAAAGTGATTAAGGCTTCAAAGCAATATAACAAAGTGCTCTTTCGTGGTGCGTGAGACACGTTTTGGGCAAATGTGTAAACCTATTGAGACTTAATGCATATTGTCTATAATTTATTTAAAATAAATTCAAGTGATTGAGCTTCACCTTCTATCAAAGAAATAAGTGTTAACATATTTGTATCAAACAGGTGTAATTTAGATGTCCTCATGTCAAGTAGTGCATATTCATATGAGTCTATCGCTAATGTAGTGTGCATCAGCGCCAGAATACTACCCATCCTGTCTTTTGTAATAGGCTCAGCTTTCAAGTAGAGCTTAATTACATATTGTTTATTATTCCATTCTAAGCCAAGTTCAGGATTAATTGCGATTTCTAATTTTCCATGTGTCCATTTTTCCCTTGGTGGATTAAAACATGAAATACTTTTATTCCCTAAGAACTTCTTATACCCAGCAATCATAACCTTATAATTTTCAGTCTTACTTCCAGGTAATGGACCTATAAGTTTAGATAACTCAGTTTTATTAATCTTATTTCGGTGCATTTCCTGTACCGCTTCCCTAAATCTTTTATAATAATCAAAAACAGGATCGTATGGTTCTGATAGTTGTGATTTTATTTTTTTCACACAAGTCATTTTGGGACTGCCAGATTTCAATACATAATCCAGAAAGGTAGTAAGTGGTATTTCCATTATTTACAAGTAAGAATTGTTCAAGTTCATGTTATGGAAAGTGCAAAAACTATAAACTCAGTTTTTAACCCGGCCCGATTTGAGAATTACTAATGAGGGGAGCGCTAATCCTTGCAACTATAGTGCTATCCAATCAAAGTCAATAAGATGACCTAGATTATCAGTCAATTTATTATCAGGGTTTGATCTAAGATATTTTCCAGCAATTCCATTAACGACCTCAACTTTTTCTCCATTAGCCCATTTTGATTGAGCATAATTCCATAGCCAGGTTATTGCTGTATTTCCAGCAATTTCAAGCAATGCAATAGCATCCGCTTTTGATTTTTTTATTGCTCTTGAGTTTGAGCTTTCGCTTACAGTGTGGAAAGCATAGTGTGTTATTATATTATTTGTATCCTTCCATACCCCGGAAATTCTGAATGTTGCCATAGCTTATAAATTATATATTTAAAAAATTATTAGTAATTCACTCTTCACTAAGTTGGTAGAAGCAAACCCTATTGGTTTGAAGTTTCTTCCAAACACACACACTCCCACCCACATCCCACAGCTCCCCAATGATATGCAGTACAAGTGAGTGACACAAGGAACGATGCCATGAAATACCATTGCCTATATCATTAGTCATACTACTATTATAATTACGCTGTAGTTGGGGGAAAAGGTTTAGAGTTTAAATAGCATAAGCTGTTATTTCAAATAACTCAAATAGTATTTATGCGTACACTTATACTTTGGATGAGCTATACAACAAAAATAAAATGGTAACCCTTGCTATTCTTACGGGAAACCATAAACGCTATTTTTTGTGATTATTTTGTTGTTGCAGGATGAATGTATTTAATAATAATGTATTCAGTAATGGGTCTTAAGCTTTGCTTACGATCGGTGGGGTGTGTACCGTCAGCTGTAAAATATTCCAATCGATTGTTTTGTTTGCTATACCACACGTTGCCAATACTTTTTAGCGTAATTGTGTCAGGGGTTGTTATTCTTTTAAAAGTTCTCAGCAATTGTGTATCTAATGCAATAACCTGCGTTTCGGCTATTTGTTCATTGCAGAAAATTTTTACATATCGTTCGCCGTTCCAATACATGCATGCCTGCTGGCCGGGTATAATTGCTATATACCAGTAAATAAATACAGCAATGGATAGTAAAACAACTGATGCTATGATACTCTTTTTATCACCAAAAGTTCTTTTTGTTTGAACAGTTTGCGGTGGTAAAGGAACTGGGTTGGTTACAGTCTGCGGCGGAACACGTGATGCATTTTCTTCATTTCCTTCTTCTTCAACAACTGCTGGAATCGGTGCAGTAGGAGCATCGCCTTCTTTTGTATTGAGCTGAGTAGTTTTTGTTTGCTCAATAATTACACCTTTGTTTTCAAATATTTCCCACGGTCTTGGTTCGAAGTCGATCAGCCATGCAAGTAATTCTATGTTTTTGTCGTCGGTTTTGATTGATGGGTTTCTTATGTATTTTGAAAGTGGCCTGAACTTGTCTATATCAAATTTCGCAATCTTAGGTTTGAAATTTTGTGTGGAGTCTGCCACTTCAAAAAAGTCCATTAATGCCCTTGCATCTTTGCGTTGGAATCTTTCTTCTAAAATCACTAAACACTCTTTTTTAAGTTGAGCAGGGCTTCCTTGTCGTAAACGGGAAGAAAGCAAGCCTTTAGTTCTCTTGTCCTCATAAAAAGCAAAAACCTGTTTCTTATAATCATCCCACATAAACATAAAATTCATTTGTAATTAACTGGAATTATCGGAATTTAAATCAGCATCTGCACCGTAATTTTCGGAATAACCGGAATGTAACCGGAATAAGCAGAATTACCGGAATCATTTGTCAGTAAGGCTTTTACCCACCTTTATCTTCGTTTCTGCAATCAGTTGAGAGCCTCAATAGCTAAGAGGTTTCTGTACAGCACTGGTTCAATCACGGGCATCGAAAGCGGTAGTTGATAACCGTTTTGGGAAGCGTTTAAAAGGCTTCCGCAATCGTACCCGTTCTTCCCAAAAATCAAGAAGCGCTTCTCTCTTTCTCACTCGCAGTAACCGGCTGCGGGCCGGTACTGTATTTATTCAATTTCAAAAAATCTGACAAATGATTCAAATCATAGTTGCCATAATCATGGCATTATACCCTAATCACAATACGCAAGGCAGCGGACCAAACGTAGCGATGGACACCAGTGGCGAAACGGGGCATATTCCTCCAAAACCACCGCCACCGCCTCCACAACCTTAATCATCCTTAATAAGGCAAGAGCAATCTTGCCTTATTTTTTGTTATAACCTTTTCCAAAATAAAATATCTTGTAGCGTTTATCAATCTTCTTGCAAAGAAAAATATGATTTTTTATTTTTAGTTCAAATCATTCTTTTTGAAAACAACACAAGTATTCGCCTTTCTATTCATTATAGCTTATGCTTCATGCAAAGAACCGGCTAAAATTTTGCCGCCTGCTGCAGACCCGGATTATAGCCGTGGCGAATTGCTGTTATGGAAAAATAATGATTCTGCTTTTTATTATTTTAATAACGTGGTCAATAATTCAAAAGACAGCCTGCTTATTGCCATGTCGTTAAATAATATGGCCGTAATACAATCCAGTGCAGGTGATTATTTTGGCAGTTTGGAAAGCCTGCTTGCATCACTGCAATATACAGACGAAAAAAGGCCACGTGACAGGTATTGCATAATGTCTGACTATAACGAACTGGGGAATGTAAGCCTGAACTTAAAAAACTATGACGCGGCTGTAGCGTATTATGACAAGACCCTGCAACTAATGGAAGATGAAGCCTACAAGGCCATTGCCCTTAACAATAAAGCTGTAGTATACCGTAAGCAAAAAAAATACAGCGAGGCAATTGATATTTATTTTGCCGCAATTGAGCAAAGTAAACAAGATAGCCTGGAATATGCTCGGGTAAGTTCTAACCTGGCTATTACAAAGTGGTTGCAGGATCATTCATACAATGCTGCTCGTGCACTGCTTACGGCATTGGAAATAAGAGAAGCAAAGCAGGATAAGGAAGGTTTGGTGGCAAGTTATATGCATCTAGCAGATTATTATACTGAAACACAACCGGCTATTGCATTGGATTATGCTCAGAAACTAAATGTTGCAGCAAAGAATCTTAACAATGCAGACGATGAACTGGAGGCATTACAAAGGCTGATCGTACTTACACCGGCTGCAGGTTCCAAAGTTTATTTTAAAAGATACCAGGTATTAAGTGATAGTGTGCAAACTGTACGTAATACTGCCAAAAACCAGTTTGCACTTATACGCTACGAGGCAAACAAAAGCAAAGCGGAGAACCTTCGGTTACAAACAGAAAATGCCGAAAGGCAACTGGAAGTAATACAACAGCGCCTGCTAACAATGTTTCTTATTCTTGTTTTTGGTATTGTACTTTTCTTCATTATACAATACAACAGAAAAAGAAAGCAGCAGTTGCTTTGGCAATCGCAACAAGCCATACAGGAGCAACGGTTAAAGACATCGCAGAAAATTCATGATGTTGTTGCGAATGGTTTATACCGCATTATGTCAGAAGTAGAATATAAAGACAATATAAACAAGGACCAACTGCTTGATGATATAGAGGTTTTATATGAGCAATCACGGGATATTTCTTATGAACAGCCTGAAACAGATACAGGCAATTTTCATGAGTTGATATCCGGCATGTTGCAATCTTTTGCCAGCACAACGGTGCAAATATTTGTCGTCGGCAACAGTGAAACACTATGGAAAAATCTTAATGCACCTTCAAAAAATGAATTAAAGCAGATATTGCAGGAATTAATGATCAACATGAAGAAACACAGTGCCGCGCAAAGTGTTGTGATAAAGTTTGAACGAGTGCAGGATATACTTGCAATTCATTATACTGATGATGGTGTTGGTCTGCCTGCAACATTTAAATATGGTAACGGTTTGCTCAGTACGGAAAACCGTATTCACAAACTTGACGGTACAATTATTTTTGACAGGAAAACAGCAAAAGGAATAAAATTAATCATAACAGTTCCTGCAACCTCCATACAGCATGATAAAAAAAATACTTATTGCAGAAGATCATGAAAGCGCCAGTATCTCCGTACAAAAGACACTGGAAGAACTTGGCATTTCAGATACTGACTATGTATATTATTGTGATGATGCACTTACCAAAATAAAACACGCAGTGCAAACAAAGCAATCATACGACCTGCTTATTACAGACCTTTCGTTTGAAGAAGATGATCGTGTGCAACATATTTCAGATGGTGTTGCTCTTATAGCGGCAACACGTTCATTACAACCAGATCTTAAAGTGCTGGTATTTTCTGCTACAAAAGATGCTGTAATAATTGAAAAACTTTTTGTGGAGCAAAGCATTGATGCGTATGTACGCAAGGCCAGAAACGATGCAAAAGAACTCAAACTTGCTATTGAACATATTAGTAAAAACCAGCGGTACTTTCCAAGGCATCTTGTGCAACTTGTACAACAAAAGAATGCACATGAGTTTACTGGTTTTGATATTACAATCATCTCGTTGCTTGCAAAAGGAACATTACAAAAAGATATTCCGTTTCATCTTCAGCAAAGCAATATCAAGCCTTCGGGTTTAAGCAGTGTCGAGAAAAGGCTCAACCACATAAAAGATATGCTCAATTTCACCAAAAATGAACAGCTTGTTGCATTCTGCAAAGACAAGGGCATCATCTAAGTCGTAGCAACAGTTTAAGTGCATAACTCTTTCGGGTTGATTTTTAAAGAAAGATAGGAAATTGTTCTACCGGCAGCAATTTCCATAGCATCGTCCCTTGCGTCGCAATCCGTTCATCTGTATATCAGTGTGCAGCTATAGGACGGTTTTACAATCAGCGCAGTATTTAATTGAGTTACGCAAGTAAGTAAAGGAGCCCTCTAAATAACCTTTAAGTTAGTTTTAAATTTTATCCTGTTACGGTTTCCCGTAAGAAAAACTTTCTGCTTCATTTTAGTTTTGGTTTATCATAAAAACAAAATCAGCATGATGAAAAAGAATTATTATGTTTCATTGATCAGGCAAAGCAACGGAGATTTTGAGGTACACGAAGAAAGTTGTACATGGCTTCCAAAACCCGAAAACAGGCAATACCTGGGCTCGTTTTACACCTGTGCAGAGGCGGTAGCAGAAGCAAAGAAATATTATTCTCAGGTAAATGGTTGCTTCTATTGTTCACGCCCTTGCCATACGAGCTAAACTTCCATTAAACGATTGTTTTTGAACGATGACAGACCAAGCAGGCTGCTGCAAAAAATACTGTTTGCAATATTACTCGGTTGCAGTTCAGGTAATGATAGCGATATGCAAGTGTATGTTTGTGATAGCCACTATGCCACGAAATACCATGTAAAATACAATTGCTTTGGATTAAGTAATTGCAGACATAATATCATTAAATTAAGTGTGAAAGAAGCGCAAAAAAGTGGCCGACAGCTTTGCAAATGGGAGCGATAATATTTGACTTATAAAAACCAAAACTAATGATCATGGATTTTAAAGATGCGATTAAACAACTTGCCGAGCGCATTCTTAAACATAAAGAACTGGTGCAAACAGAAGAAGCTACTAAACATTCTTTTGTAATGCCTTTTTTGCAAACGCTCAATTATGATGTGTTCAACCCTTTGGAAGTTGTGCCGGAGTTTATTGCAGATATTGGTATTAAGAAAGGAGAAAAGGTTGATTACGCCATTATGAAAGAAGGGCATCCTGTTATACTGATAGAGTGTAAACACTGGAGTGCAGACCTAAACCCGCATAACTCACAACTCTTCCGCTATTTCCATACTACCAAAGCCAAGTTTGCTATTCTTACAAACGGTTTTGAGTCACGTTTCTACACGGATCTTGTGGAACCAAATAAGATGGATGAAAAACCATTTTTTGTTTTTGATCTGAGAGATCTGCGCGATAACAATATTGAAGAGCTGAAGAAGTTTCATAAAAATTACTTTGACAGCGATCTTATTGCTTCCACGGCCAATGAACTTAAATACATCGGCGAGTTAAAGTCGCTTATTCATAACGAGATTGCTACACCATCACAAGAGTTTGTTAAATATTTTGCAAGGCATGTTTACAATGGAATGGTTACGCAAAAGATAGTAGATCAGTTTACAGAGCTCACCAAAAAATCATTCCAGTATTACATTAATGACCTCATCACGGACCGTCTGAAATCTGCTTTGATAAAAGAAGAAGACCAGGCAAAAGAACCGGGAAAAGAAATGATTGATCAACAGGAAGCAGAGGCGAAGATATTAACAACACAGGATGAATTAGACGGCTTTAATATTATCAGGTCAATTGTGAGAAAAAACATTCCCATTAAACGTATCGTACATCGGGATGCGCAATCATATTTCGCCATACTGATAGACGACAACAACCGTAAGCCGTTATGTCGTCTTTACCTTAATGGAAGTAAAAAATACATCGCACTTTTCGATGCAAACAAAGCAGAAGTGAAAAAAGAGATTGCCACCATCGATGATATATTTCAGTACTCCGATGATTTACTAGAGTCTGTTAAGAAGTATATGGTGGAAAGTGAGGCTAAAGCATAATTAGTTCAAAATAAGTCTATGGCGCGTTTCTATATAACAAAAGGCAGATATAAACCTTTTGAGGAGAGCAAATATGCCCGATATGTAAAAGAAAAACGTGGAGCGGCATTACCTACAACAAATGAAACTCCGGTACATGGAAGCTATGGGCCACTGTTGTTCCGAAAAGAATGGCGGGACAGACGCGCCTCCATTTTAGCCCGTGACGGATACAAGTGTATAATCTGTAATGCTACCGAAGATCTGCAGGTTCACCACAGGCAGTACCATTTCGTATTAGCCACGAAAGAATTTAAGCCACCATGGAATTATGATGACAAACTTTTAATAAGTCTCTGCGAAAGATGTCATCAACGTGGACATGCAAAGTTTACAGTACCAACAATTCAAATATAAAAACCTCCTTCTATGGGCTTTTGGAAAAATTTGTTTACAAAAGACAATGTAAATAGTACTCAAAAAGATGAAACGCTAAATACGCTTCACGAAATTCCTGAACACGTTTTTATTGAAAAAGGCGAGCAAGCAGAAGAAGCTGAGAATAATGCAGATTCAGAAGTTGTGCATCAGGATAATATACATAGTTTGTATGCTTTTCTTGGCAAAGATTATCAGCAGCAAGGCTACCAGGATGCGCTTATTAATCCTGATACAACTTATATGAATCAAAATGTTGAAGCAATATTGAGCGACCTGTATATGGTTATCAGAAAAGTAAAAACGTTTTACGAGGATGCATTGCTGGAAATAGAATTTTTAATACAAAGCCGAACCCGTGGTGGAATGGTTGATACAGTTGATGAAATGAAAATGAAAAAAGAAAAGGCTCTCAATCACATGGAAAAAGTAAAGGAGATGGAGGCTGAGGGAAACAATAACCTGGGTGCGGGTCAGCGATTGGTGATAAGTTATAAAAGAGGATTTTCAAATGGCATGGCGGCTATAGCTCACCATGAACTTACAAAACGCAAATTTTAAAAAGAGTAACTTATGAGATGGTGGTTAAAGTTTGGTTGTTTTCTCACTGGCTATAACTATAAAATTGTTCAAAACTGTAGTGAGGTCGTGGCTAAAACAGTCAAAAAATACACAGCAGCAATAATTATCGTTTCAATCATTTGGGCTTTTATTGGTTTCACATTTTCAAACCGCTATTTGAATGCCGGTATAATTGGAAGCATTGCAGGGTCAGTTATTTTATGTGTAATTATTCTGCAGGTCGAGCGTCAGATTATTATG
>Ga0187893_10009616_pt1 | contig 14792 bp, 16 predicted proteins | sample MA1701074metaG_FD_139574 | JGI IMG/M metagenome (GOLD analysis project Ga0187893, IMG submission 139574) | White microbial mat communities from a basaltic lava cave in the Kipuka Kanohina Cave System on the Island of Hawaii, USA - MA170107-4 metaG ...
AAAGCAGATGGGCTGCGCAGTAACTTTTGCAGAGCTTCCCTAAATGCTCTTGGCGCTACGAGTCCAACGTCCGTTGCAATAGTACTCTAGGGGTTGAAACTCGGCCTTATAGCGCATTTTTCGGCAGGCATCGATCCAGTATCCAAGGTAAAGCCAACGTAAGCCTTTCGTCCTGGCCTGCTCAATTTCATACAGTACGGCGAAACGTCCGAGGCTACGGCGTTCCTCATCGGTGTCGAAAAAGGTGTAGACGGCGGACAGCGCATCATCGATACGATCGACGGCCGCCACCGCAACTAAATCAATACCGTGCCGAAATTCGTAGAATAACGTGTTCGCCCAGCGCGCGGCCAGAAAGTTGATAAACCGCTCGGGCGTGACGTCTTCCATGTCGCCGCCGGGGTGCCGGACCGACACATAGCGGCGATAGAGAGAATAATGGTCCATGGTAAAGGCGGGTGCGACCGGACGGACTTCCAAGTCTTGGTTATGCAACCAGGTCCGCCTTTGGTTACGGTTCGGGCGGAATGAGTCGATCGCTACCCGTACCGGAACACAGGCGCGGCAAGCCGGGCATTGCGGCCGATACAGGTACTCTCCGCTGCGCCGGAATCCGTAGGCAAGCAAGGCCGAATAGTGGCCATTATTCATGGGGACAACCGGATTGGCAAACAGCGTGGCCGCCCGTTGCTCCGGCAAGTAGCTGCACGGATGCGGCGGCGTTATATAGAACGCCGTGCGGGAGGCCGGTCTTGCGGATTGCTCTGCCATGCGTTTTCGCTTATCAATGCCGGGCACCAACGATCGAGCATTGCGATGAATTGGCTACGGGGGATCCGAAGAGCCCCCAAACGCTCGATATGTTGGGAATGCACCTGACAGTCAATTAGTTTGAAATCCCATGTGAGTAAATGTTGCGCGAGCCGCACCAAGCAGATCTTAGACGCATCGGGCCTGCGGCTGAACATCGATTCAGCAAAAAAAACGCGGCCAATGCAAATGCCGTAGAGCCCGCCGACCAGTCGATCATCATTCCATGCCTCGATGGAATGTGCATGACCCTCTCGGTGCAAGGCAGTATACGCGTCGATCATCGCGGGCGTTAACCAAGTTCCTTGGCCATCCTTGCGGGGCTGCGCGCAGGCCTTGATGACCTCTGGAAAACCCCGGTCGATGGTAATTTCGTACGCGCATCGCTTGAGGCTGCGCCGCAGGCTGCGCGAAATCACCAAACCTTCCGGGAATAATACACTGCGCGGGTTCGGCGACCACCACAGGATCGGCTGGGTGCTGTCGTACCAGGGAAAGATCCCATGGCGATAGGCTTCGAGCAAGCGACGGCTGCCGAGGTCGCCGCCGATGGCGAGGAGGCCGTCCGGCACCTCCAGAGCTTGTTCCGCAGCCGGAAACTCGCAAGTCGTCCGTTGCTCGGCGATCCAATAAAGAAGCGTTTCCACGGAAGAGTTGGCGCGGCCGTGAGCGAAATTAGATTCGGGAAACGCCCGGCTTTGCCGCGGGTGAGGTTACTTTGGTGGTGGAATCAATTTGATTTCGCCACCACGGGGTATGCGACCCCGTGGGGCGACCAAAGGGGAGAGCTGCGCCTCTCCCCTTTGGAAACCCCATGGCTAAGGATCCCGCGGCAAGACCGCGGGGAATAAATTTAACGCAGTTTGATCCGCACGGACTGGCGGTCCAGATAATCTTCATACGCCTTACCGATCCCCTTTCCCAATCCAATCCTGGCTTTCCAGCCAAGTCGGTGTAAGCGTGTAACATCAAGGAGTTTGCGCGGAGTGCCATCCGGCTTGCTTGAATCCCACTCGATATCCCCCTCGAATCCAATTGTCTTGCGCACTAACGCCGCCAGCTCTCGGATCGTTAGGTCCTCGCCACAACCGATGTTGATGAGCGGTGGCGCCGCCGTGGATACACACAGCGGCGAAAACTCGTTGTCCGGAAGGTTCATTAGGTATACCGCGGCATCTGCGAGGTCATCCGAATACAGAAACTCCCGCTTCGGTTGGCCAGTGCCCCACAGTGTAACCCTACTCGCCCCATGAATTTTCGCCTCATGCATTCTCCGTATTAACGCCGGCAGAACGTGGGACGTCTCAAAATCATAATCATCCCCTGGTCCGTAAAGGTTGGTTGGCATCGCCGCGAGATACTGTGCACCGTATTCGCGATTGTATGCCCAGCACATTTCGATGCCGGCAATCTTGGCGACTGCGTAAGGGCGATTCGTAAGCTCCAAGTGCCCACTCAGCAGGTACTCTTCCCTCATCGGCTGCGCACAATCGCGCGGATAAATGCAGGAAGACCCAAAAAAAAGCAGTCTCTTCACGCCGCTTTGCCTCGCCTCATGAATAACGTTCGTCTGTATCGCTAGATTCTGGTAGATAAACTGCGCCGGAAACGTCCAGTTAGCCCAAATACCACCCACCTTCGCCGCGCACAAGAACACGAATTCCGGCCGTTCGGTCCGAAAGAAGACCTGAACCGCCCCCTGGGCTGTCAGATCCAGCTCAGCATGGTTGCGGGTCAGCGTGTTGCGATACCCATCGGCCTTCAGCTTGCGGCAGACGGCGGAGCCCACCAGACCCGCATGGCCTGCTACATAAATCTTCGCGGTTTTATCCATCCTCTATTCACTGTAATTATACACTTTATAGCCTTCGCGGCGGCAAAACTCGTCGCGTTCCGCTTGCTTTAGGTCTGCGCGCACCATCTCCGCCACCAGTTCTGTGAATGTGGTCCGTGGGCGCCAGCCAAGCTTCTCGCTTGCCTTGGAAGGATCCCCAAGGAGCGTTTCGACCTCGCTCGGCCGGAAGTAATGGGGGTCCACGGCAACCACCGCGCCGCCGTCACGGGTTCCATGTCCCGAAACGGCAATGCCAACCTCTTCGACACCCTTCCCCCGCCATTCGATCTCCATCCCGACCTCGCGAAAAGCCAGCTCCGTGAACTCTCGCACCGAATGCTGTTCGCCGGTGGCTATGACGAAATCCTCGGGCTGTGCCTGCTGAAGAATGAGCCACTGCGCTTCGACATAATCGCGGGCGTGGCCCCAATCGCGTTTTGCATCGAGGTTTCCCAAATAACACCGCTCCTGCAGCCCAAGCTTGATGCGCGCGGCGGCGCGTGTGATCTTGCGGCTGATAAAAGTCTCGCCGCGGATAGGGGATTCGTGGTTGAAAAGAATCCCATTGCACGCATATATGCCGTACGCTTCGCGGTAGTTAACGGTAATCCAATAGGCGTAGAGCTTCGCCACGCCATAAGGGGATCGGGGATAGAATGGGGTGGTTTCCCTTTGAGGAACCTCGCAGACGAGGCCGTAGAGCTCCGAGGTCGCGGCCTGATAGAAGCGTGTACTCTTCTCAAACCCCAGGATGCGGATCGCTTCCAGCAATCTTAGCGTTCCAAGCGCATCGGAGTTCGCTGTATATTCGGGCTCCTCAAAGGACACCGCGACATGGCTTTGTGCTCCGAGATTATAGATCTCGTCGGGTCGCACCTTTTGCACGGCGAATATAAGACTGCTCGAGTCGGTCAGATCGCCGTAGTGGAGAATGAACCTTCTATTTTCCTCATGGGGGTCCTGATAAAGATGGTCGATTCGATCGGTATTGAACAGCGAGGTCCGGCGCTTGATGCCGTGCACCTCATAGCCCTTATTTAACAAGAACTCGGCCAGGTAAGCGCCGTCCTGCCCGGTAATACCCGTGATCAAAGCAACCTTTTTTCTCATGTTCGTAAAATACCCATCGCCGTCACCCTCCTTACCCGGTCAATCACTTACGCTCGGACGATCCGGCCGGACGCTCCAAGAACTCAAAGAGCTTGCGCGCGCATCTTAGCAATATTTTGAAAAGATTAGTTTACCTGTCTAATGATTGGCACCAAGCTGCGGAGGACGCGCGCGGCTACAAGGCTCGCCAGTGAATTCGGGATCCTGCTGAATCCTTCCATCAAATAGCATTAGATCGTTTTGCCAATTTAAGAAACTGAGCGAGCGAGCGCCTTTCGAGAAGTTCGAGGCGACCGCCACTGGTGCAATTGACCAACAAGCGTCCAGCCAATCGATATTGTTCAGCCGCAAGGGCATAGAAGTATTCGCTGGCCGCAAGATCAGGCAATTGCCAGGTCTGCCCGGCCGAGAAATACCGCGGGTCGAAGTGACTTTGGTCAGGCCCATGGGCAATGACGGTGGTATTCGCCCGCCCTTTCACGGCGAACGTGTGGTCGCAACCGACGAGGGCGACACGTTGGAATCCCATGTGAAAAGCGAGCTGCATAGCTGCAAATGTTACTGTATGTCCTTGGCATATGCTCACGCTGCAATCTCGGGCAAACTTGGGTATACCCGAGCTATGTAGGTAGGTAACGCTAGCGCGAGCGTTGACGATTCGTCGCGCAGCAAAATCAATGAATAAGGGTATATCGGTTGCGTTAAGAAAGGCGGCGTTTTGTTGAATAACCAGCTTGTTTATGGAAACAATCGAGCTGGGCCTGAATGCACTTCTATCGAATAAGAGATTGATCTTATTGAGACCAAACGTAAAGATCCCATGCAAGGATTCGAGATCCACGAAATTCAATGATGGTCCATTGCAGAGTATGATCGCGGACTTGCCCTTGTGACTGTCGATGATGGCCCGGAGACGAGACCGGGATACCCATGCAGCGGGGTGGAGATCCCACATGAGTCGTTTGAGAATAAGGGCCAAACCGGTTCGATAGGGGTTAATGGTTGGCATAGCGATCTGACTCCGAACCCACCCTTCGAGGTTCTCCCATACCACACTTGACTTCTTAACCCCTTCGGTGCTTTGCTTCTTCATGGCGGCGTGCTCCTCTCTTCGCGGGCCTGCCAGCCCGGCATGTTTGCTTATTGAGAATAGAGTACATCGCCTTCACCTTACTACACACCCTTTGATGCCACCTCGGCATGAGTGTCAACAGAACCTAGTTCATATTTATGGTAATCGCTGTCGTCATAGCAACCAGAAACAGAATCCGGGTTACCCGTGCTTTTCTAGAGTCCCTTGAAACTCAACAGGGTCTAGCTAGAGAATTTATACTGCGAGTTTACGCGTGCGACGACGGTAGCGACGATGGGACTGCGGTTTTGCTGGAAAAAGTCCGAAATGCCACTGTAGTGCATGGCGACGGGACCCTTTACTGGGGTGGCGCTATGCACCTGGCCATGACCAGGGCCATGGCGGACAAGCCTGATTACATCCTTTGGGCGAATGATGATGTTAGGCTATTTCCTGATGCCATCAAATCTATGCTGTATGATTCGAACAGCGCTCCTTCGAAACCCTGCATAGTAGCTGGAACGTTTTTAGGCATTAACGGAGAAATATCGTACGGTGGATACATCCGAAGGCCGGGATGGCGAATCGCATGGACCCGCGCGCCTTGCGGGCGCAGGATAGATGCATTTAACGGTACTTTCGTTTTAATTCCGCAGGATATATACTCCAAACTGGGATCGAACGATCCCATTATGCGGCACACCCTCGGCGATATCGAGTATGGATTGCGAAATATCGCATCGGGGGGCGTAAACATATCCTCTTCCGTCATCGTTGGTTATTGTGACAGGAACGCTCGTACAGAACGGTGGGAATACCGCGACCGATTCATGGAACGGCTTCGCGGTGCATTTGGGCCAAAAGGCTATCCGGTTAGAGGCTGGTGGCGCATGTGCCTTAGGTATTCAAGGGGAGTGTCGGTCCTGGCGAATTTCCTTATCCCGTACGCACGCGTTTTTTATCGCGCCAGATAATCAATATACTTCGCGGGCGGGGTATGAACCCCGCCCTTGACCAAAGGGGAGAGCTGCGCCTCTCCCCTTTGGAAACCCCATCGCTAAAGTACTCGCGGCAACACCGGCGGGTATGCGTTTAATGAGTAAGTCAATACGTGATCGAACGATGGTTATATTTATGTCCAGTGGGGTCAAGCCCAGTGCGAACGACATTGCTGACCTTATACCGATCGGCGCGCCAATCCCGTCGCTTGGATAGGTCCATTGCGATGTGCCTGCGGTCTGAACCGCAGGCCTCCGCCTCACCTTCGTTCCGGCGGATATCCTAACAACAGTCGGAAGATCTCTAGAATCTCCGCAGCCCAGAGGCACAACTGAATCGCACAGAGTCTCAGGCGCTCAGAAACCGCAAAGCCACTCGCTGACCAGGCCTCTTTCCAGACCCGCAGCGGCGGAACAAAGGTGTAGACCGTATAAACGATGCGACGCCATATCGGTCCCGCCGTGATCTGGCCACCCTTGACGCGTCGAGCCTTGCGTACCAGCTCATCCATGGTGCGACGCGCAGCATGTGCGACCTTCGCCTCGCCACAGTACAGCACCGGCGTATGGTTACGCCTCGCTCGCCAGCAAAATTCCGCATCACCGCCGGAGAGACGCTTCTCATCGAAACCACCCACTCTTTCGCAAACTTTCCGCGGAACGAAAAGATTCGCCGTTACACCGTAGCCGCGCTGGACATAGCGCTTTTGGGGGATCCCCATGACTAGATCGTAAAGTTCGTAAGGAGCCGGATTTGTCGGATCGCAGCTCGTCATCACGACCGCGCCGGCGACGATCGCCCGGCCCTCTCCGGTACCGTATACGCAGCGCATGCCCTCCAGGAGCCACTCCGGATCCGGCAAGCAGTCGGCGTCGGTAAATGCGAAAACTTCTCCCCTAGCCTGGGTGATGCCCGCATTCCGCGCGGCGTAAGAACCGGGAGTTGCGCAGTAAACGCGCTTTGCGAATCCTGGGTCAGTGGACTCATCTGGACACCACTCCGACCCGTTATCCACGAGGATCAGCTCGAACCCGGAAGCGCTAATCGACTGCTTCTCGAGGCAGGCGACCAGACCCGAAACCAGGTGCCACTGGTTGAATACAGGCACGATTATGCTACAAAACTGGTGCAGCAAACCGATCACCTTCCCCAAGCCCAGCCCCCACGCTATCGAAAGCGCACGCGAGGTATCTCGATCGCTCAATCCCGCGGGTCGGGTGCGCCGGCATCCGCCCGGAGGCGAACCGCCCCGGTTCATAGGAAGCGGATCGATAGTACCGAATCGTCCGGTTGGTGTTCTCGCGGTCGACGATCACAAGGTCCGCAAAAAGAGCAACGATATCCTTGTCAACCAATCGCTTGACGACGGTGGCGATGACGTCCGGCCCCGCATAAACATCGCCGAAATGCCGAAGCGTGTCACCCGCGCTTGGTTGATGTTCCGGGAGCGTCGTACCGCTCGAGACATTTGTCGGCCTGCTCGATCGTCTTAGAGTCAAGCTTTCACAATTACCACTCCGTACTCGCTTCGTATCCGAGTTGGACCAACAGATGGCCCGCGGATTCTCTTAAGAGCATCCTGAGCAAAGGCGTGAATTCTTTTTCCCACTGTTTCGCTGCACCACTGTGCACATGGCCCTTCTCGCTTTTCGAGCGGTGCTTGATGCTTTTACTTTCGGCCAACGCAACCCCCCGTGCAACCACCGACGGTGGGAATCCATAGTGATCGAGCAGCCTACCGAAGGTGTCGGCCTCGTTCCCGATGATGTCTTCGTAACGCACTTCCATGATTCTCGGGTTCGAAAAGTCCCAGCGGCGCATCTGCTCGAAATGACGGGAGCGCCAAATCAACTCGAGGATCATGCCCCGCTCCGGGTCCAGCGTGTTGATATACTCCTGATACGACAATCCGCGGGGAAACTTCTCGGGCACGTGTTCCACGTAGCGTCCGAAATAGGGATGGATGGTAAGATCCTGCCACTCGAATCTCGGATCATGGCACCATGCTTCGCGAGTCCAGAGATGATAATGATAACCGGAAACGACAAGATCACGGGGATCCCGAATGAAATGACTGCCGCGGTATTCCGGCAATCGATCCCAGGCGATATCGCTGCGGTTATTGACACTGAGAACACGCTGACGCGAGTCATTCAGCGCCGCATGTTCAAAACGCTCATAATCGGAAGTGAAATGCTCATAGTAAAAGCCAAACTCTGCGCTGAGCGCTCGCATGATCGACTGGTAGTACGCCGTAAGGCATTTGTGGTACGAGAAATGAGCGACGAGATCGCACCCAAGCGCCTTTCGCGTTCCCAAACGGACCAGGGCAGACCGAAACCGGCGCACCCCATCGGCGAGATCACGCCGATTCGAAACCAACATTACGCAACCTCTCGCAAGAACATCAACGCGCTGCGGAGGCGCCTTGACTTACCGGCATCGTCACGGCACTCACGCTGCCGGCCCCGCGCACCCGCCAGCGCGCCCGGAAGCCCTCCAACTGTTGCGCCGAGTAGAAATGCCGGGCGTAGCGCGATCCGTAGATCTCGTCCAAGAATTCAGTGGCGAATTCGATGCCTGCGCGAAACCGCCTGTACGCCTTCGCGTATCCCTTCTGGCTACCGACGTTTGACTGCTCCAGCCGCAGGCTGGGGGTCTGAAGGAAATCGCGCAGCACGGCCTCCTTCCGCGCGTCCGGCAACTCCACTTGCAGCACCAGCACCGACGAGGCCCCGATCGCATAGGTCGCATATCCGACCTCCGGGTCGAAGGGCTCGGCCAAGAGGTCGATCCCGATCACATCCCGGATCTCAGCGTCGAACCAATACGCTGGCTCGCTGTGCGGAAAGTTGCGCATGAACATCGCGACCATGTCATTGACCGGATCGACAAGACGGGATATTCCCAGGCTCCGGAGGAACGCCGACAAGCGGGGGTAGCGGCTTACAAGCGCTGCCACGATGCCATTCGCAGCGTCAATCTCACGCTTACCGAAACCGTAGGTTTCCAAATTCTGGAAAAACGCTGATACATTGCGCGCCAGAGGATCACGTGTCGCAGATACCAACTTGAATGGATGTCCGGTCTCTAACACCTCGCGGCGCACGCGAAGACCGTTACGCATGTGCGGTTTTAGCTTGTCATGCTGCCGGCAGCATTCCTCCAGGACCATTCGGCTCAACGCGTGAGTGTGAAAAACGTCGAAGCATTCCAGCCGTTTGCAGGCATGCTCGATTGTCTTCGAACCGACCTTTCCCATGCTATGGATGAGCAGGGGTGTGCGTGGCATAGTGCCTTCCCGCGGTTACGCCGAGCGTACCGTTCGCGCCCACAGACCGTGACCACTTGCCTTGACCGCACCGCTCGCGTCGGACGCACTGGGCGTAGTGCGACCGACGCATGCGGTGGGTACGCGATCTGGGTTGCGGGGATACGCGCATCTACCTGGAGGTCGAGATGCGGCGTGTGCGTCCGACGACAGCAACCGCAGGTCGTTTTTTTGAACATAAGCGCCTCTGCGGACGGGCACGTTGCGATTCATTCGAGCAAATCAGCAAAGCAAAGTGAGAGCGCCATCGACCAGGGCGGCAGGGTGATTCGAAAGTCAGCACGAAGCTTTTCGCATGATATGCACGAATTAACTGGACGCCGCGCGGGTCTAGGATACTCGGAAGTCAGTATCGGTACGAGCCGTGGCCCGCCCGGGCAGCGCGCCGACCAAGCCGTACCACTGGACGATATCATACATTTCACAATTTCCCGAGCAAAGTCATACCACGAAGTTTGGCCGGCGCAGGTGAGGTGGTAGATGCCTGCTTCCTGCCTGGATCGCCGGGGCGCGGAGAGCAATTGAATCGCGATCTGAGCGGTCGCCTCGGCGACCATGCGGCTCCACGTCGGGCTCCCGACTTGATCGGCTACCACCCGGAGTTCCTCGCGCTCGCGGGCCAGACGCATAATGGTAAGCAGAAAATTCTTTCCCCTCGCTCCATAAATCCAGCTCGTTCGGAGGATTAGATATCGCCCGCCAGCGCCTGCAATCGCCCGTTCACCGGCTAGTTTCGACGCACCGTATACGCCTAACGGGTTCGTGCCGTCGGTCTCTTCGTACGGCCCGGATTTCGCCCCATCGAAAACATAGTCGGTCGAGTAGTGTAGTAGCCAGGTATCGAGTGTTCGCGCTTCCTCCGCCAGGATGCCCGGTGCTGCAGCATTGATTGAGTAAGCTAAATCGGGCTCGGATTCAGCCTGGTCAACGGCCGTGTAAGCAGCAGCATTGACGATGAGTGCTGGCCGGATTTCCCTCACTCGACTTCGGATCGCGTCCGGATCGGCGAGATTCAATTCACTGCGGCCGAAAGCGAGAACATCTCCGAGCGGCGACAGGGTCCGTTGTAACTCCCAGCCGATCTGTCCGTTCTTTCCAATCACGAGGATCTTCATGGAAAGGTCTTGGCTAGATGTATTGTACGCCCGGCCCTATCTTTGGCGGAAAGGACGGGCTCGCCCTGAATCGGCCACTCGATGCCAATGTCCGGATCGTTCCAGGCGATGCTGTGCTCGTAATCCGGTGCCCAGTAGTCGGTGGTTTTATATAAGACCTCCGCGACTTCCGTTAGCGCTAGAAAGCCGTGTGCAAATCCTTCCGGGATCCATAGTTGTTGCTTGTTCTCCGCCGAGAGTCGGACCCCGACCCATTGCCGGAAGCTTAAAGATAAGTGTCGTATATCGACGGCAACATCGAACACTTCCCCTGCGACGACCCGAACCAGTTTTCCCTGCGGCTGCTGGATCTGATAATGCAAGCCGCGGAGCGTGTTCTTCCCCGAGCGAGAGTGATTATCTTGTACGAAGGTAACGTCCTCCCGACCGGTAAGCTCGCGGAAGACGCGGTCATTGAAGCTCTCGAAGAAAAAGCCGCGCTCGTCACCGAAGACCTTCGGTTCCAGGATAAGAACGTCCGAAATGGTGGTTGGGATCACTTTCATCAGCCGGCCGTCTCCCGCAGGAGTCGTAACAGATACTGGCCGTAGGCACCCTTGGCGAGCGGCATGGCCAATTCCTCCAGCTGGGAGGCACCGATGTAACCGTTGCGGAAGGCAATCTCCTCTGGGCAGGCGATCTTTAATCCCTGTCGCCGCTCGATGGTTTCGATGAAGGCCGAAGCCTCGAGGAGAGATTCGTGGGTACCGGTGTCGAGCCAAGCCATACCGCGGCCCAGCACTTGCGCTTGCAGCTGTCCCCTTTCAAGATAACGCATGTTCACGTCAGTGATCTCGAACTCCCCTCGCGCCGATGGTCGAAGGGATGCCGCGATGTCTAACACCTCGTTGTCATAGAAATACAGCCCGGTGATTGCATAATTGGACTTGGGTTTCAAAGGCTTTTCTTCGATACCTCGAACTTTGCCAGTAGCGTCAAGTTCGGCAACCCCATAGCGTTCCGGATCGCGGACGTGGTAAGTAAAAACGGTCGCTCCAGATTCGCGTTTCGCGGCGCACTCCAACTGCATGGGAAGATCATGTCCGTAAAAAATATTATCACCCAGGATAAGGACCGAAGCGCAGTTTCCAACAAATTGCCTACCGATGATGAACGCCTGAGCCAGACCGTCCGGGGAGGGCTGCACGGCGTAGCTGAGGTGAATCCCCCATTGGCTGCCGTCACCGAACAGCTGTTCGAAGCGCGGCGTATCTTGCGGGGTAGAAATGATCAGGATTTTTTGAATGCCCGCCAACATTAGCGTCGTCAGCGGGTAATAGATCATCGGTTTGTCGTAGACGGGGAGTAACTGTTTGGAGACGACTTGCGTGGCGGGAAAGAGTCTAGTCCCTGTACCGCCGGCAAGTATGATCCCCTTTCTCACGATGAGTTACCTTGGACGGTAGTTCTGATCGAGCCATTTCCTATAACTTCCGTTGGTCACCTCGGCAACCCATGCCTGATTTTCCAGGTACCAGGCAACTGTTTTGCGGATCCCCGTCTCGAACGTCTCCTTCGGACGCCAACCGAGTTCCCGCTCGATCTTGCGTGCGTCGATCGCGTAGCGGCGATCGTGTCCGGGGCGGTCGGTAACCAGCGTAATCAAGCGCCTGTAGCTTCCGTCTGGCGATGATCCAAGTTCGTCTAATATGTCGCACACGGTATGTACTACCTCGAGATTTGTCTTCTCGTTCCAGCCACCGATATTATATGTCTCGCCGACGCGGCCTTGCTCCAAGACCGCATGAATTGCGGCGCAGTGATCGGTCACATAAAGCCAATCCCTGATGTTCATGCCGTCACCATAGATCGGCAGCGCCTGGCCTTCCAGCGCGTTCAGGATGATGAGCGGAATCAGCTTCTCCGGGAACTGATACGGGCCATAGTTGTTCGAGCAGTTGGTGGTCAGCGTCGGAAAGCTGTAGGTGTGGTGATAGGCGCGTACCAGGTGATCCGAGGCGGCTTTGGATGCGGCATAGGGGCTATTCGGGGCGTAGGGCGTTGACTCCGTGAAAGGTGCTGCTTCAGGGGCCAGTGATCCATAGACCTCGTCGGTGGATACGTGCACGAAACGAAAGGCGGCGCGATCGACTGCGCCGAGGTCGGCGCAGTAAGCCCTGGCGCATTCGAGTAGATTGAAGGTCCCAGCGATATTGGTCCGAATGAATTCTGCAGGCCCCAAGATAGAACGATCGACGTGGCTTTCCGCAGCGAAGTTCAGGATAACGCGCGGTTTATGACGATTCAACAGGCTACCTACTATGGCAGAATCGCCAATATCGCCTCTTACAAAAACGTGCCTCGAGTCGCCGTTCAAACTGGCTAAATTGTGCAGGTTTCCCGCATAGGTGAGCACGTCGAGATTAACAACAGGCTCGTTGGTTAATGCGAGCCAATGCAATACGAAATTTGAGCCGATGAAACCAGCCCCTCCAGTGACGAGAATCACGCCCTACCCCAGGGTAACCGCACAAAAACGAGATGTCCAACCAATAGGTTTGCGCGATAGGCGCAATCCCATCCGCGCTCGAGGTCTTTTTGTTTGGTCCCGTTCTTCATTAGTCTTAAATGCTTTGGAGATTGAGGGCCGTATGGCGTAGAGTCCCCGGCGGCTTTTACCGCGGCGGGTCCGTCACGCGTCTTCGCGAAAGGTAGTGTTAAAACCCAATATAGGCAGTTTGTATGTCTTCGAGCACCCTCCCGAGCTACCGAGGGTACCTCATTCGGCAAGCAAAATAATAGCGGCGCTGGAGCAGCCGTCAAGGCTGCGAATGACAGCGCATCAAGGACGGCTCAGCGCTAAGCTGCTAGACCGTCACTCGCCGAATCGGTTGCCGATCTGGTTGCCAACGTTCTCGGCGCCGCAGCCCGCGATATAGTCAGCTCAAGTTCCTGGCGCTACACGAGATCGCTACGTCGCGCGGTGCCGGAACCGGCGACGGAAGCCGACGCGAGCCCAGCGAACGCGGCGGCGACCGTTTTGAGCCTCTTGCGATCCAGATCCTGGGAGTTGACGGCACCCCTGCGACTAATCGCCCGAGCTATTCGCGAGGCCTCCCTTCCAGCGATCGCGCTTGAGAGTTCCACCTCTCCTCCGTCCTCGTCGGTCGTCCTGTTGGACAGTGCATCACGCACCCGGCAAGATCGGCCGATCAACACCGATCGCAGTCTCAACCCCATCTGTCTGCACCTCTACCATCTCGACTTTTGGGATGAATTCAAGACTGCTCTCAAACCCATCATAGATCGGAATACCCCCCTCTATATCTCATTACCGGAAAGCAATGCGCACTTCATCAACAGCATCCACAGAGACATTGAAGAGCAGTACTGCAGAGTGTTCGTGCTCGAGAATCGCGGCTTGGACATTTATCCGTTTCTGTTCCAGTTCCTGCTTGATCAAGGCATAATACCGACTCATCCATGTCGCCTACGGGGTATTGAAGTCCGGACAACCCTTCAACCCAGCCCTTCATGGATGTTGACATGGATAACAGTATCTACGCATCGTACTGATAGAAGCGTCCGTCTCATGCCGTAACGTCCGGCTGAAGGCCCAGTGTGTTTTGAAACAAACGATAGCACCGTTATTAGAGCCACATGAAGCATGAGCTTGACAGCTTCGGAGCTTACCAACGTTGGATACAGATGTACGACAACCTTGGCGAGGAAGATCGTCGCGCCATCAGGGGCGGCACCAACGCCATGGTTAACCCTCCCACGTTTTCGCTCATTTTACTACCCGCTCCCAACGACTCCTTGGCTTCGTACCAGGCGCTGATCGCCTCGATCCAGGCACAGATCTACCCGTTTTGGGAGCTTTGGGTACCGCCATGGATGATCGCCGGCGACGACCCGCGGGTCCTGGGGACGCCATTGGAAGCCGCGCAGCCAATTGAACCCGCGGCCTTCTTCAACGCTGCGTTGCGGTCGGCCGGCGGTGACTTCGTCATTCCAGTTTCACATGACTTTCGGTTGGCCGAACAAGCGCTATACGAGGTCGCCTCCGTCCTTTCTGGCAATTCCGATATCGAGTTGCTCTACACCGACGAGGACCGTGTCGACGCGAAAGGACAGCGGTGTTTGCCGCACTTCAAGACCGCATGGGATCCGGACCTCATGCTCGGCCGCGATGCCGTGGGCAATCTGGCTGTCTATCAAAGAGCGTCGCTGACCCGGCTCGGCGGGATGCGGCCTGGCCTCTCGTTTTGCGATCTGACACGCTACGAATTGGCCTTGCGCGCGGGTAGCGCCGCCGGCGCGGCGCGCGTCCATCACCTGCCCGCGATCCTCTGTCACCGATCGGGTGCATCCGAGGCGGCCTTGGTTTCGGACGCCGCCGGTGCCCGTGCCATGGTTCGCGCGCATCTTATCGCTCAAGGCGAGTCTGGGTTCGACGTCGTGCCAGCACCGCTGGCTCCCGGCTGGACCAGGATCGTCCGCCCGCCGCCGGAACCGGCGCCGCTGGTCTCGATCATCGTG
>Ga0187893_10009617_pt1 | contig 14791 bp, 18 predicted proteins | sample MA1701074metaG_FD_139574 | JGI IMG/M metagenome (GOLD analysis project Ga0187893, IMG submission 139574) | White microbial mat communities from a basaltic lava cave in the Kipuka Kanohina Cave System on the Island of Hawaii, USA - MA170107-4 metaG ...
CGTCTGTCACTACATATTATTACGATCTCTTGGTTGAAAAAGGCTTCTAAATCAGAGTTTTCTATGGATTAAAAGTTACATTCATGTACCATATTTGAGGAGACATAGCAAATGGGAGATGCGGAGACTTTTGGCGTAGAGAAAGGGTATGGAGAACAAGCTGTACAATGGATGAATGAAGAAGCCAAAAAGTTAGGTTGGAAGTTTGAGGCAAGGCTTTATGGTTATGAAATTGAAACAAAAAACTTTGGCCCTTTTGAGATGTTTTCATGGATTGGTGATACCAAGGCAGCAAGAAGCCTTGTCATAAAAGCAAGCAAACGATTCAAGATCAAAGTAATAGAAGGAGGTTACAAGGCAAAAGAGATAATGCTAAAGGTTGAGAAAACCGATTACGCGATGGTTCGAAAAGGTGACAGAGTGATAGGTCACATCGAATTTTCTTCGTCAAGACTGACAGGTAGCAAGTGGGTAGTAAAGTTAGAAGAAAGAAAATAATTTGTTTAATCATAACATTGTATTATTATGAATTTTTAATAGGATTCTAATCTTCTCTTCCAGAAAGGTCGTTGTGACCAACGCTTCTCAGCATTGTAGTAATATTTCCTTCGTTCTAAATAATGATTAAAGCTATCAACAATATCCTTCAAATAGTTTGATATTAAATTATGACCATAGGTTAATTGTTCATGTGCAATCTTTGCTGCATGAATTGCTGAGGTCATTGCATGCCCAATTCCAAGTGAAGATAGTGGATCAAATGATGCAGCTGCATCTCCTGTAGGTATCCAATTAGAATGATTGTTTTGCTTAATCACATGAGAATATGCTGAATAAATTTTTACAAGAGAACTTAATTTTGAATCGATGGTTTTTTTTATGTGGTTTGTTTTTGCAATTAGATTATTCCAGTTGTCTTGTACACGAATGTTTCTGCATATATCACTATCAGTCATAAAAACAACAATCATTCTATTTTTTGGTAAAGGAGATGAATACCACCAACCATCCGGTGCTGATTCTATGATCATTGAGTGCTGATTTTTTTGTTGTAAACCACGTTCGTAAAAGCCAACCACTCCTACTAGATTGTCATGAATTTTCCATTTTGTACCTAGTTTTCTTGCAAAAGATGCTTTTTTACCAGTTGCGTCTATCACAAAATTGGCATTTATCTTAATCTTCATATCATCTTTTGTCAGTGCCGTTATTTGCCATTGTTTGTTCTCATCTTGTTTTTGGCTAAGAATTCTTGTGGATGTAAAAAGTAAACCCCCTTTTTTGCAAACTTTTTTTGCGAGCATATAATCAAAGACACCACGATCAAGATGCCATCCATTTCCTTGACCAGTAAATAGAAAATCTCTTGAGAAGATTCTAGAATTTCCCCACGCTGCATCTATACCATACGCGGGCAGATGTCCATCTTTCATGAATTGACTTTCAAGACCCAAATATCTTAATACTGTAAGTAAACTAGGAGAAACGGTTTCGCCTACTCGTACATTAGTGTAATCAGTATTTTCTATGACTGCAACCTTAAGTGAAGAATGTCTTAGTAAGGTTAATGCTGCAGTAGTACCTGCAGGTCCACCGCCTACAACCAATACGTCAAGATTATGTTCTTGGTTTTTCACAATTTTTTGAACTACTTTTTACGCTTATTACTTTTTAGATAAAAGACAGGGTTATAATCTACGTAGAAATATTTTGGGTAACCTGTTTTATCGTGCATTTTGCCTTTAACTCCAAATTCTTTGTGATTGCGCTCTTTTTCTACAAAGTATGGATATTCTAATCTGTCTGGTCCATCGTTTTGATTCAAAATAAATCCCAAGTGACTCCAGCCGCGTGCCATTTCTTCATGAGTGTAGATTCCTCTAGTGTATCTCACTTGCTTACCAGCAGATATCCCGCCAGCTGCCATCTGCTCTTTTGCATCTTCAATGCCAGCAATGACATCCCAAGGAGCCGCTGGTGGCCACCAGTAAGCTACAAATGTAGGTGGGTCTGGAATTTTTTTACCTCTTCTGTTGTATTTATCGCTCTTGTGTTTAAAGGTGATATAGTCCACATTACACTCGAAAAGATCTGATTGCCATGGAATTGCCATCCGTTTGGTCAGGTCACCAGGTTCACAACCATCAGCATCATCACCTAACGCGGTTTCATCATACATTGGATCCAATCCATATTTGAAATAGTTTTTTTGTCTATGCTTAATATGATATGGTTTTGAATAGATGAGAGGATTTCTCACTGTCCAACTAACTTCTATTCCAGGACACATTGGAATACCAACGCAGTTTGCTACACTTGCACGATCAAGGGGATGAAATATTGCAAAATCATCATCCCCTTCAGTAGTGAATTGTCCTTTAGCCCACAACTTAAGCAATTGGTATTGTGTTGAGGAAAGTGCCGCAAATTTATCCACAAACTCGTCTGTAAGCACGTTACTACCAGAGTTTACAGGCATTAGTGGTATACCTTTACCAGTTATGTCTTCAGAAAATGCTTTTGTTCGTTCACCATAGTTATGTGTTTTATTAGAACCCCTTTCTTTACGAAAGCCAGCATCGATATATCCTGGCTTTCTCCAATAACGAAAATACCTTTGACGATTGGCTTCGTTTTCTGATGAAGCGTCTTTTGGATCAAACGAAGGAAAGACAAAATCGACCATCGATGGAACGTTTGCTACCCAACGATAACCACTAGGACGCTTTATAATGGGTTCAATATCTCGCTTAAAGTTAGCCTTGTAATTAGGATTCCAACCGTGCTTCCAACCTTCATTATGATTATCATCATATTTCTTTTTTTCATTTTTATCATAAAGATGTGGTAAAGCGTTCATTTTTCTGACTGCAACATCAAACATAATATCATCAAGTGTAGTTATGTTTAGAATTTCAGGAGCAAAGTTTGGTGGAGCCACTATAATCCAAGCATCTAATGTAATTACCTCACCACTTGACATATGAAGACGACAAATAACTGGCCCGTCTGAAATATCATCATACCAGCTATCTGCTCCCCCAAAACCACCAATTGGTACATTTCCACCCGCATGACCAAATCCACCTAGAACTATTAGATTTCCTTTTGAATCTGTTCTAATTTCTCCTAATGTTCTAATTTGAGTTCCTCTCTTTGGTTTCTTTGGAAATGAGGAAAAATGGTAATTTAGTGGAACCTGTTCATGATTAAATTTGGCTATCTTTCTTGGTTTACTCAGGGTTCTAGGGCCAGGGTCGATGATGAGTTTTTGCCTAGCTTCACCTTTTACTTTTGGATTTCTAAGTTTAGCACCTCTATTTTCGTAACTATTATCATCACCAAACATAAGATCTCCAATGAACTCCTTAAAGTGCCACCATGCAGCTTTTTTGTTTGCAAGGTGTACTATCCATTCTATTTTTGTAATTTCTCCACCAATACCAACTTCTATACCTCGATCTTTCGGATCATCTGCATTGTGTTTGAATATTCTAAATTTTGCTGCTTGCCTTTTTATTCTGCCTTTTGTATCTTTATACTTGCTGACATATTTGTATGAACCATCTTTGTTGAAAATCGCATCACCATATTTCCTACATTCTATAGGTCTTTCACCCATACTAATCGGAGCCAAATAGAATTCAGTTGGGCAGTTACCAACCCGTGCAATGTCTATTGAAGGATGTATTCTGTATTCAATACGCACAGTCATTTTTTAGTTAACAAGATTTTAAACTTTAGCCAATAAAATAATAAATATCATTTATACTAAAATGATGCCTCATGTTTTGATATTAAAATTATTTTCAAATCTTAAAATTAGTACTTTTGGAGATATGAAATCTCTAGCGAATTATGAGTCAATGTTTATGTACTACCAAATTATGCCTAAGATCTGATGAAGGGTAAAACCATCATTACTTCAATAGTCACCTCTGTTACAGGAGGCGTCATTTTGTTTTTTTTAATTGGTCCTGTGGGACTTTTTAATCCTCCTCATGTCACTCCCTCATCTGACGTTATTATCACTTATTTTGACAAGTACTCAACTGGAGGAGGATCTGACGGCGATATTCTGTGGGTCACCGCGACTAATCGCGGCGATGGTTTGGCAAGCGATTGTAGGTTAAAATTACACGTAATTGGCACATCCCCTAACGAGCCAGTAGTGGATAAGACCTATCAGGATGCAGTTGGTGCATTTTCTATTGCACCAAATTCGGAAAATCAAATAAAATGGCCTTTGAGGGGTCTTGCAAAATATGGCGATTACACTATAACAGGCGAAGTGGACTGCTTCCAGTCTTATAGTGGTCAAGAATCTATAAAATATTCTAATCATGATTAAGAAACTTGTTTTACTGTTTAACATTTTTGTATTTTTTCTGCCTAAAACATTAAAGTATCCGGCTATAGGCATTTCATGTTTATTTACTGAATTGGTGATAAAAATACACTCGCCCCTAGCCAAAAAACTCTGTACCATTAGAGAAAAATGACAAAACGATTTATCGGTTGGTGGAATCTTGAGAACCTGTTTGACGTCGAAAATTCAGCTGAAAGACCTCCTTGGTTACAAAAAAGTTTAAGAAAGGAATTGGTTGGCTGGAATAAAGAGATCCTTACAAAGAAAATCAATCAGCTATCAAAAATCATCTCAAAAATGAATGACGGTAAAGGTCCTGACATCTTGGGTATTTGCGAAGTGGAAAACAAACCAGTTGTGGAACAACTGGTAAAAAGCCTAAATTCATTAGGAAGAAATTACAAAGTTGCACATCATGATACGTCAGATGAGAGAGGCATAGATGTAGCATTCATTTATGATGACAACAAGTTTGAGTCTGAACAACAATTTTCGCATGAAGTTATTAAAAGAACTGCAACAAGGGATCTATTCCAAGTTAATTTTATAGGAAAACAATCAGGAGAGAGTTTGATAATGGTTGGAAATCATTGGCCATCAAGGATTGGTGGCGAGTATGAAACAGAACCATACAGAATTGTTGCTGCTGAAACTCTAAGTTACTGGCATGTTCGCATACTTGAGGAGAAAGGTAGAGATGCGGCAATCATAGTCATGGGTGATTTTAATGACGAGCCACATAGTAGATCTATTACAAAATATGCTTTGGGTTCAAATAATATGATTGAGTTTAAGAATGCAAAATCACCAAAATTGTTTAACTTGATGTGGGGTTTGATGGGAAAAGGATTAGGCACCCATTATATGGGAAATTCTCACATGATGTTTGATCAATTTATGATATCAAAGGGCTTTCTAACTGAGAATAAGCATTTCAAAGTCAAGCTAGATTCTATAGAGATTGTACACTACCCAGAAATGATGTCTAGTAATGATTACAAAGGTCCTATTAGATTTGGAAGACCATCCAAGGGTTTGAATGAGAATGGATTTAGCGATCATTTTCCCATATCATTAGAGCTGGAAGAAATTTGATATAAAACAAAAGATGTATTCAAAATCAGTTTTGAAATAAAACGACTAGAACAAGCAGCGAACGTCGTATTTGATGAATTCTTCAATGAGTACAGTCTGGTTGATTTATGTAGTGTCAAATGATGATCTTTACAACTGGGTTAGTTATCTATTTCCAAAATTCCCATTTTCGTTTTATACGTTTTTTCAATGCTGATATCCTATGCCTAACTACATCAATATTGTCTGGAACAATTTCTAGGGCTTTGTCATAACATGATATCGCTTCTTCATATCTACGTAATTTAGCAAGTGCACGTCCTTTGTTGTCCAATGTTATAACATTGTTTGGATCAATTTTTAGTGCCTTGTCATAGTATGATATTGCCTCTAGATGCTTACCTAGCTCATAAAGTGCAAATCCTTTGTTACCTAACGTGGCATCATCATATGGATTAATTTCTAGTATCTTGTCATAACATTTTATTGCATCTTTATAGGAGTATTGTGCAACAAGTGCACGTCCTTTGTTGTCCAATGTTATAACATTGTTTGGATCAATTTTTAGTGCCTTGTCATAGTAAAATATTGCCATACTATAGTTATTATCTTTGTCTGAGCCGTAAGAAGAAAAGGCTTTTGCAGCAAATACGGCACCAATACCGTTCAAAGCAGGAACATGCTTTGGATTCTTTTTTTCAATGTACCTATAGTGCTTGTGTGCTTTGTTGTATTCTCCGGCATAATAATATGTATTTGCAATTATTAAGAGGTGATCAGTATCAAATTCAGGTTGTTGTTTTTCTAATTCTTCCATCTTTTTGTATAGTTTTTCAAGCTTTCTTGACCTCTTATCCGGTTTAATTTTTACTGATTCTGGAATCTCCCTAATCTCTTCTGTTTTGATTTGAGAATGCGTACCAAAATCGTCAGGTGGTTGTTTTAGTCGTGCTGTCTCTTCTTGTAGTTTTACCTTTTCTTTTATGATATTATCAAGATCAATTAATGTAGATTGCAATATCATGATTTTTTCTCCGCTTTTGACTTGTAATGGTATTCTTTGGCTATTAGTTATCTGTCTTAGTTTTTCTTCAATCTCTGTTGTCTTATATTTAATTACCTCTATTATTTTTTTAGTGTCCCTGGTTGTTTCATCAATTCCATCAATTTTCCCTTCAATTTTCTCAATTTCATTTTTTAGAAGATCTAGTTTTTTGTTAACAGCTTTACCGCTACTGATAAGAATGTTCTTGAGATCTAGAAACAGCGCGTCTGTAATCTGTTTCTCGTCTGTTATTTTTATTAAAATATTATCTAATGATAACGCCATGTTGTTGTAGTGGTTTGCTCCTTGGTTTTTTAGTGCATTAAAATAATTTAGAACTGCGTCTGTTCCTTCTTTTTTTCTAGAAGTGTCAAATGAATTGTAAATGGCTTTTGCTATTCCACCAAATGGGGGGGGAAGAAGAATGATAGCATCGCTGATAATGGTATCAATTAGAGGGTGTTTTCCTTTAAATACTTGAATTCTATCGCCAGTTTCAGTTCTTTTATCGTTAACATATTTTTCAAACTTGTTTAATTTTTCTGTCAGTTCAGACCATGATGGTAAACGCAATAAGTATAGTATGCTTTTTTTAATTTAATAAGAGTTAAGCCTGCAACTTATGATTTTAATCTGGTTCTTGCAAGCATTTGCGCTACCCTGAGCGGTTCTGGCACAGAGCCCTGAAGAGTAAATTCGTCTAAGAGGTTTTTTGTCTCTTGCACAGTACATCCTTCCATCCTAAGATATAGATCATACCCTGTATGAAGTGTGATCTTTGTTCGCTCACCAAGCTTATGATAATCTTCTATTTTTAACTGATAAGAATCAGGAAAGTGATGTTTTATTGTAGCTTCAATTCCTTTTGAATCTTCATATGTTACTCCAATGATTGGAATCTTTAGTTTGTCCCAGATTTTTTTTATATCCACAATATTGTACATAGATATAATCAAACCAGAAATCATTACAAAGCTAATGTCGTCACGGTTTAGTTTTTGATACATTTTTAGTATAGAATCAGTCGCGTCATTTCCTTCTATTCTGGTTTGACCAAACACAAAACCATCTATGATGAAATCTCGTCGCATCACAACTCCGGCAAGAGTTGAACGCTCTTCATCTTCTCTGAAACTTTCTGCTATAGCAAGTCCACGTAATCCTTTTTTTTCAATGTGTAGGTGATTCATCTTGCTTTCGCCTAGAAAATTTTCTATAAACCAAGCTTATTGTCACAGTGAAAATAGCAGTAATTACAGACCAAGTTCCAAATGCAATCAAATCTGGACCTGCCATTAAATTATTGCACCACTGCCAACTATACGTATAGTCTGTGATTCTGGTTTTAGTATAACGCAGATGTCATTTTTATCAAATACCACAGGCTTGCCAAGTGAGAGTCTCATTGGATTTAGCGAAATAATTTTTGCAGATCTTATTTGTAATCCTATGTTTACTAAAAACATCTGGTTTTCTCCTATCTTGTCTTTGAAGAATTGGTTCTGTAAATAATCTAAAGTTATTTCTTGTGCAATCTGTACTGAATCTGGCTCGCATAGTATATCACCTCTCTGTATATCATCTGGTGTTATTCCCTTTACTGAAAGTCCTACTCGTGCTGGAGATATTGCTTCTCCTACTGGATCATCGTGCATCTGAATTGATTTTATTAAAACATCAGAACCTTTTGGCAAAAGTTTGAGATTATCGTATGTCTTTATTTTTCCTAGCATTACCTTTCCAAGTATGACAGTTCCTACTCCCTTCACATCAAAACAGTGATCGATTGAGATTTGCACCTTGCCACCTTTAACAATAGATGGCATGGAATCCATTTCTTTTTTTAGATCATCAAGCTCAACTATTTTGTATTTTTCCACAACAGTTCCTTTTATCATAGAAAGGAGTTGTATCCTATCAACATCGTACGAATGAGACAGTATTCCTTCCGTTTTTTTGAGACTGTCAAGTGCAATAATTTGTTCTCCGGTGAATTTGTCAAGCTTTGATACATGAAATATTACGTATTCTCCCATATTTATTGCCTGAAAAAGTGGTTGTATTTTTTCTGGAAAACCAGTTGGCACGGTCCATGTCTTGACAATATCCGACTCTTTTTTGTCATACATTGTAAGATCCGTTGCTGTGCCTTTTTTCCCAAATTCTTTAGCGATAGATTCGTCACCAAGCAATGTAAAGTTAATAGACTTCATCGAATGTGGAAACGTAACATATACTTGTAAAAAATCTTGTGCAATCAACTATAATCTGAATAAATGAGATATTTTCTAAGAGACGAAATTTTTGGTGTTATATTGTCATGGAAATTGGAGCATTTACCCTACAATGGTCAATTTCCACAGTGGAATTGTAGCATCACCCTTTTCATCTAATGAGTAACTATCTACATTGTTGATCCTGAATTTTCCTGCGTTGATTTCTGGCAGAATAATTTGTTTTACTGCTTCTGTTATTCCTATTTCATCCCCGCCAAATTTTTTTTCTACCTTAAAAACTAAGTTTATTCCAAATGCATTGGCATCATAGTTTTCTCTATCAAAATACACCTCCCCGAGATGAATGATTGTTTTATGATGAAATTGATGAAAATCAAGTTTCCCTGCTTTCGTGCAGATATCATTGTGACGTCTACACGATTCATCAACGTTGTTTTTCCATTCCAGTATATCATCAAAGTTTCTAAACAAAAATAACGCTCCGTCTCCTATAGACTTGACAAATACACAAAGATTCTTTTTCCTAGTGTTTAACGCTTCTTTTGTAATCCGTATGAACTTCCTAATCCATTCATGAAATTCTGTACCATTCATTTTTGATGACGCAGTGGTAGAGCCTGAGACGTCTATTAATACTACATAGTACAAACCATCTCTTAGATTATGTTTCATGCCTATCTCAACTACACCAGTTTGTACTTCAGTGTTGAGTTGTTGCATCTTGTCTAAACCTAGCTTAGTAATTTCTTTAAACTTGGAAAGTGCTATAACCTCAGGAGGTTTTGATGTTAAATAAGTTTCCAATAATACTAATCCATCCATTTTGATTTTGTAAGAATGATCTTCAGTATTTCTATTCCAATTTTGGATTAATCCTTCCCTTTCTAATGATAGGCAGATTTTTTTCACTTCACTTTCATCTATGTTACAATTTTGTGCTATTATTTTCTCCGAATAAAAATTATCAGAAGATTCTGTGAATCTATCACCTAAAAAACGCAATATTTTTCGTTTTTGTTCTTCGTTTATTTCTTTCATCTGAATTTAGTTGCGTTATAACGCATTTAAAAATCAACCTAAAAGGTTTGCAAATATTTTATCAAACCATCTTATATTCAAATAATTATGTTTACTAGAATATCAATCTTAATTGCGTTCACCTAATTTTTAACATTGAATCGAGTTGAATTACCAAAAACCAGACAGTAGGTGTTATTCAACGAAATATAGTTTGTGAACAATATAGCGATTATTGATTAGTGCTGAAGTTAGAACGTTAAGTTATTCTTTATTCAAGATCAAAAACGGTTTAAAGTAGAATGGTAGTTATACTCTTTTCTCATGCAGATATAATGCATAACATACTATCATGAATCCTAGAACCCATATTCCAATTATTGGATTAGTTCTATCGTAGCTATAGATTGAAGTGAAGTAGTAAGCCACGTCACCCACTGCATTTAATCCAAGACCTATAAGCAGGAGTGCCCATGGCATGCCAAGTTGAGAACTACGATGAAAAACTTGGGCCCCTACTAGAGCCCATGCAAACACAGCGGTAGTGGCAGCTACAAAATATATCCCAGTGAAATAGCCATTCCAGAATTGTTGATCATATTCTGGCAAGGGTTCAAACCTAGTATTTTTCAAGAAGGTAGGCACCAGTTTGAATACTTTATCGTCAGAAACACTATCGGTTACACTGATTGCTGGAGCATAAGGTACGACAAACGCGTAAATTGATGTAACTCCCAGAGGAATAATAGCTATAATCATTTTTTGTTGTCTTGTCAATTTTCCTCCCGCACCAAATCTGGTGTTGATTCTCAAATGAATAATTGCAAATATGTAAAAAAGAACAAAGAAAGTATCAACTGTAGGGTACGGATAGGGATTTTCGACCCCTATCATTTGATAATAATCAAAACTAGCTGCGCCTATTGCGCCCAAGCCATAAGCTATTGCCAATGATAGATAGGCTCTACTAAAAACCCGTGAACCCCAAAGTTTTCTTGCAACAAAGAATGAAAAGACCGCTGGTGCTGCGTATGCAAGCACAAATATTAATTCAAAAAAGTCTAACTGTTCATTGATTTGAGGTTCAATAGAATTTGCAAAAGTAAATAATAAAACAGAGATGAAGATTGCTGCTATAACATAATAATTGATGTTTTTATGAGATGATGATTTTTGTTCTTTTTCGTTAGCTTCATCCATTATTGTGTGCATGCATGGAAGCGTATTTAAGATTTTAAAATTAGATTAAATGAGTCTTTATATCATAAGACTAAGTGTAGGTTTTGTCCTTAAATTATATCAGAAGGTTTGTACTGTCTTTCAGTTCCTGTAAACTTTTCTATTCTATTCAGTCTTTTCATTACAAAAGCTGCAGTTTCACGCACATCATAAACAGGATCTTTCAGAGCTTTTGAAATCAGTTCTTTTGATTCTAACGCACGCATCAATCCCAAAGATTCTATGGCCTCATGTTTTGCAATTATGCTTTTGTCATATAATGCAGTATGAATCAAATCTGGAATCTTATTTCTCATGTTTCGAGCCGCAATCTGATAACATGCTTCATGTTTTACTACACCATTGTCATCGTTTTCCAATATCCACCCCATAAGGTCAGCCACTTCTTCAAAAATCGGATCATCTTTGTCTATGGTTTCAGCGATTTCTCCAGTAAGCCATACCGCGTCCCACCTAAGAGACTCGTCTGTTGAAGTTTTTAAAATTGAAGCACATTTATCAAGTCGTTCTCGCACAGAAAGTTGTCTTAGATTATGTTCATCAAGAATAGGAATTGGCATGTCAAAATTTGTGTATTAAAACATGATTGATAAATTTTACCTTATTGAAACTGAGTTTATGACTAATATTATTCATCTAATCCAGCAAAAATGAAAAGAAATACAAACTCTTTTTTGAAGCTATAAAACTTGTGGATTACTTTTGGGGGGATATACATTGCCATGCCAGGTGAAACCTTGTAATCTGTGTTGCCAATGCAAAGTCTGGCATTTCCTTTTAAAATATAATAGACTTCGCCATTTTTGTGTGCAGGCTCACCATAATTATCACCTTTTCTTAGCATCTGTATTCCAATTGATAATTTTTTACCAGAAATGAAGGTCTTTTGAGCGTGAAGGCCTTTTTTCTTACTTATCACCTTCAGGTATTGATTAGTGTCATGTGCTAATTTCTTTGTCAATGAGCATTGGTTATTTTTCCTGTTATTAAAGATGGCAGTAATGTGTAAAATTATAATCGAAAAAATAAAACGAAAATAGATGGCAGCAGTCTCCTGAATATATGAATTTAGGTTGTTATGCAACGATTGATCAGCTTTGTTTTATGGCATTAAGCATAAAAGAAAGTTCATGCTTTGTCAAATGATGGAAACACAAAGGAGATCATTTCTAAAGACAGTTATTTACAGAGTTGTTGCAGTTACAACCATTGCGATACTAACGTGGTTCTATACGGGTAATGCATACACGGTCACGCAGATTGTAATAGCATACAACGTAATAGTGTGGTCGTTTTATTATGCCCACGAGAGAATTTGGGCCAGAATACAGTGGGGACGAATTGAAACCGCAAATAATCAATGAAGATTTAGATCTGCAAATATTTTTTAATTAGAAAATAATCATAGGTATTATTCTTTTAGCTTGCTTTCTTGAAAAGCATTAGAATTATGCCAACAATAAGTGAAATAATCAAAGCACCACTCTTGAAAATTAGGATCATTACTATAAAACATCTCACTCATGTCAGCTTCTCCATCAGTTGTTGGAAACATGATACATGCTTCTTTTTCATTTAGAACCAGAACTATTTTGACATCATTTTTCATCTTTCTTTCAATGCGCCCAGTTTCCATTAGTTTTTTCAAACCAAGATTTTCAAGAATTTGTTTTCTTTCCTTTGGAATTATTGCAGATTCTGAAATAATGGAGTTTAATTTTACACCTTTTTTTACTTTGTTAACAATAGGTTCTATAAGATCAACATTATAATGCACCTCAGATAAAATGTTACATATGTATTCATTTGAATTTTTGTAAATAGTCTTCCATTGTTCTAATACCTTCACAAATCCTTTTACATACTGACCTTCAGTTAGGGCTCCTATTCTTTGAATAAATTTTTGTGGCAAGTCACCAAAATCATGTTTTTTAAAATATTTTTTATTCTGTGAGACAAAACGGAGTGACGGGACAATAGAACAGGTCGTCTTACCATATGTAGTAAGTTGGTAATAACCATCCGAGTCTTTCATAACTAGATCTGCTTTCATTAGGCGCTCAAAATTCCTATATACTTCAGGCACTGTTGCTCCCATCTCTTTTGCGATAGCTGAGATCTTTGATTTTTCTTCAAGTAGCATCAATAATATGCCTAATCGCTGTTCGCTAGCAAGTTCCAAAAAATCATTTGCTGTTCTTTCGTATTGGTAATTCACATGCTAATCTAAAAGTCTATGAATCTAAATCTTACTGCTACAGTATTATATTGAATTTATCTTGTAAAGAAAGTATAATGCTTACACTGTCTTTGGCTAAAGAAGGCATCAATAGCTCGTACATTTCATTTTGTGATAGTTCGTGAATGTAAGCGTGCTTAAGGTATTAGTGAGTTTAACAGATTAGCTAAACAGTTGTTATTTTAGCTAAACAAGTGTTATCAATTCATTCTCATAACTCTAATTATGGAAAACCCATCCTACACAAAACCTAACTTTCCTACCTTAGAACCGGTATCCGATAGTTTAACCATGCGTTTAAAGAATGTACTTGATAACGAAATATCGTTTAATGGAGACCACAAAAATTATTGTGTGGGCATTGTTGATATTGTGAATTCTAGTAGAATTACGGCTGCCTTACCAAAAGAAAAGGTCTGTAAATATTATAGCATCTTTTTAAATTCTATGGCCATGATTACAAAAGAGTTTGGCGGTAAAGTAGTAAAGAACGTTGGAGACAGCCTACTGTATTATTTCCCACAAACATCAGATGATGTGAACAAACATAATTTTATCGATCCACTTGAATGTAGTATGGCTATGATTGAGGCACATGACGTTATCAATCAAAAATTACGAGTGGAGAAACTGCCACCTGTCAATTACAGGATTAGTGCTGACTATGGTAGTGTAATGACAGCCAAAACAAAAACTTCTGATGAGGACGTGTTTGGGGCTACCGTAAATATGTGTGCAAAAATAAATCATATTGCAATACCAAACAGCATGGTCATAGGTGCTGATTTATTTCAAATCGTAAAATCTTTTGAGGACTACGAGTTTGAACCAGTGGCAGTATACTCATCAGGCTTTAAGTTTGAATATACAGTATACTCTATAACATATCATAAAGTAAGAAGATGGGTTTTTTCTACGTAAAATGCATAACTTTAATTTTACGTAAACAAAAATTTATGATTCTGGCCAATCGCCGCCACATTCAGGGCAGCGACCCCGAAGACCATTATACTTTGGTTCTACAAAGATGCGTGCTTTTGGCGAACCACATGACCTACATTCAACCGCTTCATGCTCTGTCATGTTAGCTATTCAGCAACAATAGATATTAGTGCAGTTTAACAAGTTAGCTAAGCATTTGTTGTTTTAGCTAAGCAGGTACTATCAATATCTTTTATCGATAAGAACACAAGAACTATGAAAACCAAAATAGTGACAGACAAAGGCACTTCAGTCCATGAAGGAGAGCTGAAACCATCATACTGGTCAGGGGAGCTTTTTAGGGAAAACCAAAAAAAGAAAATGTCTTCAATACCATACGGTACGGTGCTGTCTACACGACGAGGCACCAGTACTATGAAGATATCAGAGTACCCTGATGTGCCAAAAACATGCTCGACAAAGGGATTCGTTATCAGTACTGCCAGAGGTACTGCTACGCGAATCCTTTAATTTTTTTATTCAAGGTGATTTGAAATGGTTGAAGGGAATGATGAGCAGATAAAAAAAGCACTAGTTGCTTTGGCCATAGAGCAAACGCTGCTTGAATTTGGACCGCCAGCACTAGAAAA
>Ga0187893_10009618_pt1 | contig 14791 bp, 9 predicted proteins | sample MA1701074metaG_FD_139574 | JGI IMG/M metagenome (GOLD analysis project Ga0187893, IMG submission 139574) | White microbial mat communities from a basaltic lava cave in the Kipuka Kanohina Cave System on the Island of Hawaii, USA - MA170107-4 metaG ...
ATCACCACCGGCTGCACCGCGACCACTTACTGCCCGGACGCTCCTAACACGCGCGGGCAGATGGCTGTCTTTCTGATTCGCGCCTTCTTCACGCCGTAGCTAAGCCCACTCCCTGGCGTGCCGCTGGCAGCGTCTCGGCAAAAGTCTACTTTTCTGAGACTCCGGTCCGCCGCCGTCAGCCTGGCAAATTTTTAGCTCGTGTCTTTGCCGGTCAGAACGTCAAACAAGCGTTGATACAGCCGTTCCAGCACTGCTGGCGGCATGCCGTCAAAGGCTTCCGTGTAGATCATATAGATATCGGAACAGCCGCTTTTTGAGATCGAAATCGCGTAGACTCCGTCCCTTGCGGTCGCGCGGCCCGCGCTGCTGGAACGTCATGGTGAACGGCGATACACCCCCCACCGGCTCCTCTAACAGTGGCTCTTCCAGAAAAAGCATGTAGGCCAGCATCTCTTCCACCGGTGAATCGATGCGCCGCCGCGTCGATTCGTTTATCATACTCCCCGGCTGGTTGAATAGCTTGTTGATCTCCTTCTGTGAGTGCAAGGCCATTCGCGCTTCCCATCCCAGGCGCGTAATCAGGTTTGTCATGTGCGTCTGGTGTTCCAGAGTGAGCAACGCCACGATGTCGCTGTGCGGCGCCAGGTACGCCTCAACATCGAACTTGCCGGCCAGGCTTGTCAGATTCTGTGTCCCTTCCCTTTCCAGTTGATCGGGCTTATCCTTGTCCCGCACGACGGCATTGCCCATGTGAAATTGCGAACCGTGCTTGCCGGACACATACCAGCCGCCCCAGCGTTGCTTGATCGGACTGCGATGGTCGGTGATGAACGTGCCGGCCTGGAAGTTCGGCATGCCCGAAGCTTCAGGATACACGGACCGCACAATGATTCCCGGCACTCCCAACGTAGCTCCCGATTGATGGCATTGCAGCCCAACCGCGCCACTGGATCATCGGCCAGAGTCTTCGAATAGCGGATCGCGTCATGATCGATCGGCAGCAGGTAGGAGCCGCTCAACTCGGCCAGCGCCCAGCCGGCGGCCAGAATCAACAGTAGAAGAGAAAACACAAAACTAGTGCGCGTTGGCATGAACTTTCACCATCATACTGCCGCTTCGGATGTGGCCGGCGGAAGGATGTAACGGGGGTCTTGGTTCCACGCCAACTGCTTTAGCAATCCTTGTGCCGGAGGCGTTGAGAGCATAATGGTGCATTCTGTGCATGCCCCTGCGGTCGTTTGTCTCCAGGAAGCGTGTGGGGACACATCAAGTGCGCTTTTTTACTCAATCCCGAAACTTGCAGGCTCCACGGATCGAAGTTATAATCAATCAAGCACCACTATACCGTGGGGCCTACAGGAGGCCTTTCATGCGCAGGCTCGTACCTCCTTACATCGAGTCGCTTACGCCTTATCAGCCCGGCCGGGCTGCCGAGGAAATCCGCCGTCTTTACGGTGTCGAGCGAGTCATTAAACTGGCCTCGAATGAAAACCCGTTAGGACCTTCTCCGCGCGCCGTCGAGCGCATGAGCGGCGTGCGCAACACGGTCAACCTGTATCCCACCGGTGGCCGCAAGCTCCGCGAGTTGCTGGCCCTCGAATTCGAAACGCGGCTCGAGAATGTGATCGCGGGCAGCGGCTCGGAAGGCATCATGTCAAACATCATCCGGACGTTTCTTTGCGATGATGATGAGGTGCTCACTACGGATGCAGCCTTCCTGGGCTTTCAGGTGCTGGCCCGCTCGCGTGGCGTAGTGTATCGCACCGTGCCCTACAGGGACTGGCATTACGATCTGCCCGCCTTGGCCGCGGCCATCACGGAAAAAACCAAAATCATCTATCTGGCCAATCCGAACAATCCGACCGGAACCATATTTACCAGGCAGGAATTCGACGAATTTCACCGCCACGTGCCCGAGCGCGTGCTGATCATTCTCGATGAAGCTTATTTTGAATACGCCGAAGGCAATCGCCGCTACCCGGACTCGATGCACTACCGCCACGACAACGTGATCACTTTGCGCACGTTCTCAAAAGCCTATGGGCTGGCTGGCGTGCGAATCGGCTATGGATTCGCGCACCAGGATCTGATCGGGAATCTGCTGAAGGTGAAGCTGCCCTTTGAGCCGAGCTCGATGGCCGAGGCGGCTGGCGCCGGGGCGCTCGAGGATGCAGAGTTTCTACATCGAACGCTCGAGCTAAACGCACGGAGCCTGCGCTTTCTGACGGAATCGCTCCGGGCCCTGGGCTTCGCCGTGGTCTCATCGAACGCTAATTTCATTATGTTGCCGCTAAAGGATGCAGCCGCTGCTGAGGCTCTCTGCGGGGATCTGATGCGCCAGGGTGTGATTATCCGGCACTTGGAGCCGTTCGGATTGCCGCATTGCGTGCGCATCTCGACTGGTACGGATGAGGAGAACCAGATCGCGGTCGAAGCGATTGAGAAGCAGATGAAACAGACCAGGGAGAACCGCTATGCCCCAGCTCGCTGACCAACCCATAACTCCGCGGAGTGATTTCCTGCCGCTGGCCGGAATCGATCATGTCGAGTTTTACGTGGGCAACGCCAAGCAGGCGGCGCATTATTACCGTACCGCGTTCGGCATGAGGCTGACTGCCTACCAGGGGCCGGAAACGGGCGTGCGCGATCATGTTTCCTACGTCGTGGAACAAAGCAGGATCCGTTTCGTGCTCACCACCGCGCTTCGCCTGGATCATCCCGTGGCGGCGCACGTTGCAAAGCATGGAGACGGCGTGAAGTCGATCGCGCTGACTGTCGAGGACGCTTCTTCGGCGTATGAGGAATTGAAGCGTCGCGGCGCTGTGATTGTGGGGGATTTGGAAACGCGTCCCAGCACCCGCGGCCCCGTGCGCGTTTTCTCCATCGCCATTTACGGCGATACGATCCATACTTTTGTCGAGCGAAAGAACTTTCGCGGGCGTTTCCTGCCCGGCTTCGAGCCAACGCCGGAGGAGACGCTGGCGCACCCCACCGGCCTCGAACAGATAGACCACATGGTGGGCAACGTCGAGTTGGGCGAGATGGAGAAATGGGTGGCCTTCTACCGCGACGTGATGGGCTTCGATCTCTACCAAAGCTTCGATGACACCGATATCAGCACCGAGTACTCGGCGCTGATGTCGAAAGTGATGTCGAGCGGCAACGGCCGGGTGCGTTTCCCGATCAACGAACCCGCCGAGGGACGTAAGAAATCCCAGATCGAGGAGTACCTGGATTCCTACCGTGGCGCCGGAGTGCAGCATATCGCCATGCTGACCTACGATATTCTCGACACGGTTACCCGGCTGCGCAGGCAAGGCGTGGAGTTTCTTGATGTGCCGCGGTCCTATTACGAGGAACTCAAGGGACGTGTTGGCGAGATCGACGAGCCGCTGGACGCGCTGGCCGAATTGGGCGTGCTGGTGGACCGCGACGACGAGGGATATCTGCTGCAAATTTTCACCAAACCCGTCGAAGACCGCCCGACGCTGTTCTACGAAATCATCGAGCGCAAAGGCGCGCGCGGTTTCGGAAAGGGAAACTTCAAAGCGCTCTTTGAAGCGATCGAGCGCGAGCAGGCGCGCCGCGGCAACCTGTGAAGCTGGCGACGTTCGAAGTAGCGACGCCTCTGGGACGCGTCCGCCGCACCGGGGCGGTTACCGCGCAAGGCATCGTCGATTTGAACTTCGCCTGCGGCTGGCGTCTGGAACGGGAAGGAGAGGCTCGCCCCGCAAAGCTTGCCGATGTGCTGGCGCCGTCCAACATGCGCGAGTTCCTGGAAGGTTGGCGCACATCGATCGAGCATGCACGCCGTTCGCTCGAGGCAACTCCGCCTGCCATCGGCTCACGCGGCGAGACGATCGTCCATGCGCCCGGCCATGTGCGTTTGTGCGCGCCGCTGACGGACCCGGCTTCACTGCGCGATTTTTACGCTTTCGAACAGCATGTCAAAACCGGCTTCGAGCGCCGCGGAGAGCCGATGCCACAGGAATGGTACGAAATGCCGGTCTATTACAAAAGCGGGCATCACAACATCATCGGCCCCGGCGAAGATGTCTTGTGGCCGTCCTTCACCGGGCGCTTCGACTACGAACTGGAATTGGCCGCCGTTATCGGCACGGGCGGTAGAAACATCCCGGCCGCCCGGGCCATGGAGCACATCGCCGGCTTCACCGTCATGAACGACTTCAGCGCCCGCGACATCCAGAAACGGGAAATGAAAGTGCGCCTCGGACCCGCCAAAGGCAAGGACTGGGCCACGGCGCTGGGCCCGGTGCTGGTAACCACCGATGAAATCGGCGACCCCTACAAGCTGCGCATGACCGCGTGCATCAACGGCGAGCTGTGGTCGGAGGGTAACTCAGCCAGCATCTTCTGGAAGTTTGAGCAGATGATCGAATTCCTCACCCGCGACGACGAGATCCACCCCGGCGATGTCATCGGATCGGGCACCGTGGGAACCGGATGCGGCCTTGAACTGGACCGCTGGGTTCAGCCGGGCGACGTCATGGAACTCGAAATCGAGGGAATAGGCGTATTGCGGAACCGCTGCGTTAAGGCGTAATAGCGGTACAATTTCTACTGGCAATTGAGGCGCGTGTGACTGGCCAGACGATCTCCCACTACCGCATCCTCGAAAAACTCGGGGAAGGCGGCATGGGGATCCGTCTGGAAAGCCGAGGATCTGCATATGCGGCGCTACGTCGCCCTGAAGTTCCTGCATGCGTCCGAAGATCTACCCAGGCTGCTGCGTGAGGCTCAAACCGCCGGCTCGCTGAATCATCCCAACATCTGCACAGTTTACGAAGTGGATCCCGAACGCGGTTTCCTGGCGATGGAGTTCGTCGAAGGCCGAACGCTCAAAAAAATCATCGGCGGGCGTCCGCTGAACGTCGGGCAGGTGCTCGATGTTGGGCTACAGATCGGCGAAGGGCTGAAGGCAGCGCATGAGAAGGGCATCACGCACCGGGACATCAAGAGCGGCAATGTCGTCATCGGAAGCGGGCCGGCGAAGATTCTGGACTTCGGACTGGCGCGGGTGACGGGACAGGAAGGTCTGACCCGCGATAATGTTGCCGCTGGCACGCCGGGCTACATGGCCCCGGAGCAACTCGGCGGCGGGCCGGTGGATGCCCGGACGGACATCTGGGCGTTCGGCGCCCTGCTTCATGAGATGGCAACCGGCCAGTTGCCCGTGGCTGGTCCCGCCGACACTTTGCCGGAAGGCTTGGGCCGCGTGATTCGCAAAGCGCTGGCTTTGCAACCGGGTGAGCGGTATCAATACGTCGATGACATGTTGGTGGATCTGCGCGCCTCGATCATGCCTGGAACGGCCGGGTTCACTCGCCGCCGTGTCGTGATAGCCGCCGGCGCCGCGTTGGCCGCCGGAATCGGCGGCTGGTTCCTGAATCGGGGCCGGGGCGGCGTCCAACAAGTCAAATCGATTGCGGTACTGCCTCTGCGGAATCTATCGAACGATGCGAATCAGGAGTTTTTCAGCGAGGGCATGACAGAGGAGCTGATCAACGATATGGGCTCCATCCGCGCTTTGAGAGTTATCTCGAGCACCAGCGCGATGCGATTCAAGAACAACAGCAAACCGTTTCCCGAAGTTGCCCGGGAGCTTGACGTGTCCCATGTCGTCGAGGGAACGGTGCTTCGAGCGGGACCCAGAGTCCGGATCACCGTTCGTCTGATCGAGGCCAATGCGGACAGGCAACTCTGGTCTCAGAGCTACGAGCGGCAGATCGAGGACGTGTTGACGCTTCAAAGCGAGATAGCGCGTACGATCGCACAGGAAATCCGCGTCCAGTTGACGCCGCAGGAGGAGCGCAATCTCGTCTCGAAGCGTCCGGTAAACCCCGTCGCGCACGAAACATACCTGCGGGCGCGCTATTTCTGGAATCAGCGAAGCGAGGCTGGCTTGAAGAACGCCGTCAAACTGTTCGATGAAGCGATCCGGCTGGATCCGTCCTATGCCGCCGCTTACGCCGGGATGGCCGATGCCTACTCGTTGATTCCGGTCTACACTACTTCGCCTTCGCCGCAGCCGCTAATCGAGGCACAAAGGCTTGTCGCCAAGGCGCTCGAACTGGATCCTGATTTGGTCGAGGGGCACAGCGCCATCGGCTATATCAAGCGGGTCTATGAATGGGACTGGCCAGGGGCAGAGCGTCACCTGCGCCGGGGGTTGGAGCTTAACCCCAGCTATGCAGTAGGCTGGCATCGCCTGGCCAACTATTTGTTCACCGTCGGCCGCGTGCAGGAAGCGTTGTCGGCAATTGAGAACGCTCATCGCTTAGACCCTCTTTCACTCCCGATTCTTCATGTTCTTAGTTACGTCCACTATCTCTTGGGTAACTCGAAGGAAGCGATTCGGATTGCCAGGCAGGGGCTGGAAATGGCGCCGGAATACCACGGAGTTTTGGACGTGTTGGCTGCGGTTGCAATCGAACAGGGGAACCTTCATGAGGCGTTAGAACTGCTTCTGCGAGCGCAACGGTTGCGGCCAGAGTACACGATTACTCATGCGTTGGCGGTTGGCGTCCTTGCCTTGATTGGGCGAAATAAGGAATCGAGCGCAATGTATGTTGCTCTGCTCGCCACCGCGAAAGCCGGCTATGTCCCGCCGTTTCAGTTTGCGATAGTCCACACCATGCTCGGCGACAAAGAAGAGGCGTTCCGCTGGCTCGATCGTGCCGTAAAAGAGCGGGACCATTATCTCCGGCTGATCAAGGTGGAGAAGATGCTCGAACCGCTTCGTTCCGATCCCCGCTACCTGGCCATTCTGGACAAAATGGGCCTCCCGCGGTGAGGCGGTCACCCGAATCAGAAGTAAAACTTCAGCCCAAGCACAATCCTGCGCGCGTCCATGCTGCTGGTATACTCGCCAAAGCGCAGGTTCACCTGCCGGCCTTGCGCATCAAAGCGCCCGGTACTGTCCATACCATTGAAGCTGGCGTGGTTGAAGAAATTATAAAATTCGAACCGGAATTGGAGCCGGCGGGCTTCCGAGCCTAGTGGAACATTCTTGAAGAAGGAAATGTCCCAGTTGTTGATCCCCGGCCCGCGAATCGGATCTTTCGGGGCGTTGCCGATTCCCAGTTCCTGGCGTGTCGGTGGTTGAACCACTTCCGTCCGGAAGTGCCGCGTGAGCTTTCGTTCACCTTTGGGGAGATTGGGGTTGCCGGTCAGATTCACCCGCGAATCCACACCCGCGCCGGAGGCCCCCGTCAAGTCCACCGCCTGAACCAGCGAATAACCCAGACCGGAAGGAGCCCCGGAGGTGAACGTCACGACACCGGAAATATCCCATCCGTCAAACACCAGACGGCTCACGCTGTTATTCCAAGTGGAACTGAGCTTGGGCAACGAGTAAATGAAGTTGGCCACAAAGTTGTGAGTCCGGTCGATGTTCGCCTTTCCGTAGTTGCGCATTCGGAAATCAAGAAACGGGTTTACAGCGTCGTTGTTGCCGTTGGTAAGGTTGAGCGCTTTGGACCAGGTCCAGGCCAGACCGAATGTCAGGTCCCGGCTGAAGCGTTTGTTAATCTGCGTTTGCAGAGAATGGTAGTTGGAACTGGAGGCGAACTCGATATACTGCACGTCTCCAAAGCCGGGCATGGGCCGCAGGAAGTTCACCGGCAGCGGCGTGTTGCCCGTGGAAGGGTCGATGGACGTTGGCAGAAAATTCGTGCCGTAGCGCGTCGCGTTCTGACTGCGCCGGTGGAGCAGCCTCCGGCCGACATTGCCCACATAAGCCACATCGAGTACCGCTCCAAAGCCAACGTTCTGCTGGATGCCGAACGACCAGTTGTAGACAGTGGGCGGCCGGTACTGGCGCTGGATGCTGAAAACATTCTGCGGGCTTAAACGCATCGGTGTTGAAAGCAGATCCCGCATCGTCGTGTAGAACGCTGTGGGCGACAGCACCAGCGGTGGGGCTTCCACAAGTTGCAGGATTTGATCGTCGTTGAAGCGGTCGTAGAAGATTCCAAATCCGCCGCGAACCGCCGTCCGCGAGTTGCCGAAAACATCCCAAGCGAACCCGATGCGCGGCCCGATCTGCACGGGCGGCGTATCGAGTACGCGCTCATCGAAGATTTTCATGCCTTGAAATGGAGTACCGGAGCGGGTGGCAAAAGCGCCGATTACGGCAGCCGGCAACAACTCGCCAGTCACCGGGTCGCGCCCCACGCGCTGATTATTTGCCGGATTCCGGAACGGCTGGATCAACTGAGGCTGCCTCGTCCGGTCGTAAGTCGCCAGATCGAGCCCTGCCAGTTGATCGTTGGCGCTCCAGGTTGGCTGGATCACATAGAAACGCACTCCAACGTCCAACGTGAACCTTCGCGTTACCTTCCAGGCGTCCTGCGCATACCACTCCACATTCACATAGCGTGCATGCGCCTGTGGATGGCGATTGGCTTCCTGGTAGGACTGAATCGAGCCAAGAATCGCGTTGGAATAGGCGAAGTTCGTTTCCAACGGATTGTTGACGTCGCGATTGAAATTGAACGTTCCGTTAAAGGCTGCCGATCTTTGCGCGTTACGCGTTGTGTTCTCAATGTAGAAACCGAATTTCAAATTGTGCTTGCCGCGGATCCAGGACAGATTGTCCGACCAGTTCCAGATATTGTTGGTGCCGAAAAACGGGAAACGCTGTTCGATGTTCAGCGTTCCCGCATTGGGAACCCCTCCGAAGTTCGCGTTTGGGATCAGGTTTCGCGGATTCGCCTGAGGGTTGAACTGCGGAAGATTCAGGCCGATCTTCGACCGCACGTTGCGGTCCAGGCCTTCCTGCGTTCGCGGATCCACGGTTTGCAGCGCGCGGTTGATGCCGAAGGTAAATTCGTTCACCAGTGTTGGGCTGAAGGTGTGTATCAACGTGCTGACCAGACCATGGCTGTTGATTTCGTAGTTGATCGGCAATTGCGGCCAGGAGGCGGACGCCAGAACGAAATCAAACTCGCCGCGAAAGGCTTCGAAGTCTTTAATGCCGCGCGCGTAGAACGTGGTCTTGTTGGAGATATTCCAATCGACGCGAAGAATATTGTCGATGCGCGGCTGCTCGGTAGTCGCCTGGAAAACCGAGTTGAATGTGCGCGCCGGATCGAATGTATTGGGTAGCGGGAATACGTTCAGCAGCCGCTGTCCGGCCGGATCGATACGATTCGAAGGGACCCGGTTCCCTGGGAAGGGAGCACGGTTGTTCAGTGGATCCCAAATCGGGATCAGAGATCCGCCCTGATCAAGCGTTTGCGAGAAATCGCCGGTGCGCTCGAGCGCCGTGGGAAATGTCCGGCGCGCCAGATTGGTCGGATATTTCCGCGGAAGAAACTCCTGCGACCAGAAGAAAAACAGCTTCTCCCGGCTCTTGATCACACCGGGGATCAGCACGGGGCCTCCTATGAAGTAGCCGGGGTAATGGAAGCGGTATTGTGGCCTGAGTAGTCCGTCACGGTTGCGGAAGAACTCGTTTGCATTGAGGAATTCGTTGCGATGGAAGTAATAGGCGCCGCCGTGAAATTCACGCGTGCCGGATTTGATCACCGTATTGATGGTGCCGCCCGAGGATCGCCCGTATTCGGCCTGATAATTGGTAAGCAAAACCTTGATTTCCCCCACCGCGTCGATGGATGGCGCCAGGTAAGGACCCGACATCGATCCTGTATCCAGGGAAGAAATGCCATCCAGTGTGAGATTAATTGTTCCGCCGCGGTTGCCGTTGATGCTGATGCCGCCGATATTGTTCCAGCCGGGCGCTTCACGATTGCGCGTATCCACTACGCCGGGCAGCAGACGCACCATGCCGAGGTAATCACGGCCCTTCAGCGCGACTTCCTGCATCTGCCGTGTTGTGATCAGGCCGCTGCGCTCGGCGCTCTGCGTTTGCAGCCGGGCGGCTTCGGCTTCCACCGAAATCGTTTGTGTGATCTCGCCCAGATCCAGGGAGATCGTCTTGAGCACAACACGCTCGGTCGCGGTGAGCGCGATATCTTTCTGCTCGTACTTCTTAAACCCTTGCGCTTCGATCGTTACCTGATAGTTTCCGGGAAGTAGTTGCGTAAACAGAAACTCACCGGCCTGGTCGGTTTTCAGCTTGCGTGCCTGGGCGGTACCCGTGTTATTGAGACTGACTTCCGCATTTGGCACCGCGCTGCCGGATGCGTCGCGAACGGAACCGGAAATTTGGCCGGTCAGCCCTTGTCCGAAGGCCGTACCGCCCGCAAGGTAGATTGCCAGTGTCATGGAACAGATTCGTATCATGATTAAACTCCTCGCCTGCCGCGAACTTCCGTAAAGTTATCAGAGTGAGGCTGCCGCTGCAAGGTAAGTCTAAAATCGCACCCGGAAAGCCAATTGCACAAATCGGGGAAAGCTGGCCGAACGCACATCCCGAGTAATCCGTGTTGGTCAGCGTGCGGCGTCCGGAAAGGCCTGGCCCTGGGCCGGCGAATACCATCGCTCCGGGCAGGTTGCCGGCTGCTGGATTAGGAGCGCCAAGAATTGACGATGCTGTGGCGATCGGAGGCCTCATACGGCGCCTGTTCGAACTCGAAGCGGAAACCGGGATTTATCGTGAGCGTCGATGTCAGCTTGTAGTCGTCCTGCCGGGATGGCCGATGCCTACTCATTGATTCCGGCCTACACTACCTCGCCTTCGCCTCGGGAGTCCGATCGGTCCATGACCCTTACAATCATGCGCAATTATACCCGAACGAATTGTACGGGGCGCTGCTGGCGGATCATCGAATCCCCCGGCGGTTTCGCTCTCTACTTTTCTCGATTCGGGTCGAGTGCGGCAACGCGATTTTCCCATATCCCTTGTGAGCGCCGCGGTACACCGCTCTCCAGCCCAACGCCGCTCCGCTCGGTTAAAGCGCTTGTAAAATGAAATGGTGAACCCGTCCGAAACGCCGTCCGTCGATGAAAGCGCCGCCGATCATATGCGGATGCTGGTTGAAAAGCTCCACCAATTGCAGGACAGATTGCGCCAGGGCGGCGGACCCGCCAAAATCGAAAAGCAGCATCGCGACGGCAAACTCACGGCGCGCGAACGGATTTCCGCGCTCATCGATCCCGGCACGATGTTCCTCGAGATCGGCCTGCTGATCGCGCACGATAAGTACGACGGACAGGCGCCCGCGGCTGGTGTAGTCACCGGGCTGGCGCAAATCGAAGGCCGCCCCGCGGTAATAGTCGCCAATGACGCGACCGTGAAAGCGGGAGCGTGGTGGCCCGAAACCATTCCGAAAATTCTGCGCGCGCAGGAAATTGCCATGCGCAACCGCGTTCCGATTGTTTACCTGGTGGACTCGGCGGGAGTGAATCTTCCTTATCAGGACGAAATCTTCCCCGGCCAGCACGGCGGGGCGCGCATCTTCTATTACAACTCGCTGATGCGCCGCAGACTTCGCATTCCGCAGATCTCCGCGGTGATGGGCCCGTGCATCGCCGGCGGGGCATATCTGCCGGCGCTGAGCGATGTGATCTTCATGGTGGAGGGAACCAGCTTCATGGGCCTGGGCGGCCCGAATCTGGTCAAAGGCGCCACCGGTCAAAAGGTGGATGCGGAAGAGTTGGGCGGCGCTGACATGCACACTTCCCTGAGTGGCGTGGCTCATTACAAGGCGGCCAACGATGCGCATTGCCTGGAACTCATACGCCAGAAATTCCGGGAATTGCGTCCCGCGCCGCCTTCGCCACGGGGCGCGCTTCCGGCTAAATCGGCGGACGGATTGTACGGCTTGCTGCCCGTGGATCATCGCCTTCCTTATTCGATGGACGAAGTGGTTGCGCGCATTGTCGACGCCGCGGACTATCTGGAATTTCAGCCCGGGCACGCGCCGGAGCTTCTATGCGCCACGGCTCGGCTCAAAGGGCACGCAATCGCCGTGATCGCCAACCGCCGCGGGGCTTTGAAGGCAGAAGGCCGGCTGCGCATCGGCGGCATCGTGTACCCGGAATCGGCTCGCAAAGTCGCCTACTTTGTCGAGACCGCCGAGCGCGCGGGCCTTCCCATTCTGTATCTGCAAGATGTGTCCGGCTTCATGGTAGGCGTCGAGGCCGAGACCAGCGGCATCATTCGCGCTGGAGCGGAGATGGTGGAGACCATGGCGTGCGCCACGGTTCCCAAAATCCTGCTGGTGCTGAACCATGCTTCCGGGGCGGGCTACTACGCCATGGGCGGGCAGGGTTTCGATCCGCGTTTCACGTTTAGCTGGCCAACGGCGCGCATCGGAGTGATGGAAGGCGATTCGGCCATCCAGGCTGTGTACGGCCCGGAGCTCGACAAGCTGAAAGCGGCCGGGCAATCCGCGCCGCCGGAGTTGGAGCGGCGTATCGAAAAAACGCGCGCCGATTATGAGCGTTGGCTGGAAGCTGGTTACGCTGCGGCGCGCGGACACTGCGATGCGATTCTGGATCCGCTGGAAACGCGCCGCGTCCTCGACTTTGTACTCGATTTCATCGCTTACTCCGCGCACCGCGAGCATCTTGCTCTGGAGACGCTTTCATGATTCGTATCGCCAACGGCCAGGGCTTTTGGGGTGACTGGCTGGAAGCCCCAGTCCGGCTTGTCGAACAGGGACCCATCGATTACCTGGCGCTCGATTATCTGGCCGAGATCACGATGTCGATCGTCCAAAAGCAGAAGCTGGCCGACCCCGAGCTAGGCTACGCGCGCGATTTTCCGCCGCTCATTGGACGTATCCGGTCCAACATCCGTGATCGCGGAGTCAAAGTGATCGCCAACGCCGGCGGGGTGAATCCCATCGCCTGCGCGCGCCAGGTGCGCCGGCTTGCGCCTGAGCTCAAGGTGGCCGTGGTTCTTGGGGACGACTTGTATGACCGGATTCCCGAGCTGCTCGCAAAAGGGCACGCTATGGCCAACATGGATACAGGCGCGCCGCTTTCTTCCATCCGCGATCGCATCCTCAGCGCCAACGCTTATATCGGCGCCTTCGAACTGGCCGAAGCTCTGGCCGCCGGGGCCGATGTCGTGATCGCCGGCCGTTGTACCGATACCGCTCTCACCCTGGCGCCGATGATTCACGCGTTCGGCTGGGGCAGGGACGAGTGGGATAAGCTCGCCGCCGGAACCATCGCCGGACACATCATTGAATGCGGCGCACAAACGACGGGCGGCAACTGCCAGGTGGACTGGCAGTCGATTCCCGATCTGGCAAACATCGGCTATCCGATCGTCGAAGCGCGGCCGGACGGTTCTTTCATCGTGACAAAACACGATGGCACGGGAGGGCGTGTCCACTCGGACGTAATCAAGGAGCAGCTTCTCTACGAGTTGGGCGATCCGAAGAATTACATAACACCGGATTGCGTCGCCGATTTCACCACGATTCAGCTTGAAGACTCCGGCAAGGATCGCGTTCGTGTTTCAGGCATTCGCGGCGTTGAGCGCCCGCCGATGCTCAAGCTTTCGATTTCCTACTCGTGGGGATACAAGGCCATCGGCACGCTGGTGTACAGTTGGCCGCAGGCGCTCGATAAAGCACAAGCCGCCGATCGTATCGTGCGCGAGCGCTTATCCCAGCTTGGCCTTGAATTCGAGGAAATCTACACGGAGTATTTCGGCGTCAACGCCTGTCAGGGACCCGCCGCGCCGCCTGTTTCCGATCCGCCGGAAGTGCAGGTGCGAATCGGCGTTCGCGGCCAGGATCGCAAAGCCGTGGATCGTTTCACCCGCGAGCTGGTTCCGCTCGTGCTCAACGGTCCGCCAACAGCTACTGGCTTTGGAGACGGCAGGCCGCAGGTTCGCGAAGTCGTCGCCTACTGGCCGGCTCTGCTGCCGCGGGAAGAAATCACCACGCGAGTGGAGGTGGTGGAATGAAAGTCCCTCTGGGCCGGATCGCGCACGCCCGTTCGGGCGACAAAGGCGACACCGTAAACATTGGCGTCATCGCCTACCATCGGAAACACTACCCGATTCTGGTGCGGGAAGTGACCGCCGCGCGCCTCAAACATCACTTCGGACATCTGGTTAAAGGCGATGTCGTTCGCCATGAGCTTGAAAACCTCGGAGCGCTCAACTTCTTGTTGCACGAAGCGCTGGGGGGCGGAGGGACGTTGTCGCTCAGAGTGGACGCACAGGGCAAGACGTTCGGAGCGGCGCTGCTGGGCATGGAAATCGAGATGAGCGAAAGCGAGGCAATCTGATCGTGGCTCAACACATCTTCCGCCAGGTCTGGAACGCTCTGTCGCACTTGAACCCCGCCGACGTTCGCGCGCTTGCCGATGAGCAGGTGCACCTCGGCTTGCACGCCACCAGTGAGGAAGCGTTCGAAGAAATGGAGGAGTTTTTCTGCCCGTCCAATCTGTCCCGCGAGCGCCGCATAGAAACGTTCAGTTTCATTCACCGGATCGGAGACCAGGGAGCGCCTTCACAATTCGATATCGAGATCTATGAAAAAGGCATGCCGCGCCCGAAAGGCACGTTCACGTTTCATCCCTCCGGACCGAGCCGCACTGTGGAAGAGATTCTGTCAAAAAACGAAGAGCTGAGCCTGGCTATCGCCCGCGGCTTCGCGCCGTTCCGCGAACCGGTCTGCGACGCGATCATTCATCAAGTCAGCCGCGAGAACGCTTTATTCGCCTTGGCCACGGCGATTCCGGACTTCATGCCGAGTCTTGCCAGCCTTCCGTGGGCGGTGGGGCAATTCGCTTCCGATACGGCCTTTCTGACGGTAAACCAGGTGCGCATGGCGTTTCTACTGGCTGCGGCGAGCGACCGCGCCGTCGGCTACAAACAGCAGCGCGGCGAGATTGGTTC
>Ga0187893_10009619_pt1 | contig 14788 bp, 13 predicted proteins | sample MA1701074metaG_FD_139574 | JGI IMG/M metagenome (GOLD analysis project Ga0187893, IMG submission 139574) | White microbial mat communities from a basaltic lava cave in the Kipuka Kanohina Cave System on the Island of Hawaii, USA - MA170107-4 metaG ...
CATTTTGAAGGCAATGACAGTATATCTGTCTTCAGTTCTTCCGACTGGGCCGAGCGTGGCTTCTGTAGCAAGTGTGGAAGCCATCTTTTCTACCGCCTAAAGAAAGAAGGGCACTACGCGGTTCCTGTTGGTCTACTCGATGATGGAGAACAATGGGTCTTTGATCAACAGATTTTTATCGATGAGAAGCCGTCGTTCTATTCGTTCGCAAACCAAACGAAGAAGCTGACCCGAGCCGAGGTATTCGCGCAGTATTCAGCGCCTTCACAATGACCGAGGGGGCGTCAGCATGCTGCATAAGCGGGTAGCCAGGGGGGTGTTTAGCCCCCAGCCCGCACACCACCACGGCAAGCAGGTCCGCTACCTAAGCGGTAGTCGCGAGCCATCCTTGGCCCGCGCCCTGCGGGCGCACTGCGCGCGACCCGTTTCGCTCCCGGCGAAACGGTCACGAAAGAGGAGCACACGATAACACCAGGTATAACCGTGGGCCCGCATCCACAGCGCGCGCACGGATATCAAGCCCTGGCGGGTCAGACAGTCGTTCGTCATCCCGGTTTTTGTCGCCGGGTCTTCGACAAATGCCACCCCTCGCAGGATTGCCCTTGCCGTCGGCTAGCCCGAATATTTTACCAGTAAGTAGCTCGTGCCGATTGTCGTCGTTTCGGGTCTGAGTGACCCGATCTCGACTCTCAAACCGGCACAAGGTCGGCGAACTGGCCAACTGCTCATCGCGCTCCACCGCCGTCTGCAGCGCTAAATCCTCCCGCAGCGTGTCGTGATCGTTTAATTTAAATCCTCATAACCCAGCGCCAACCCGTAAACCCGTTGCCGCAACAGAGGCAACACATCATGCCGGCAACTCGCCGGCCGGCGCTCATCGCCCAACACCCTGGCAATGCCCTCTGTTAAACCCGATCAACCTGCCGCAGCAGCATCACGCCCCCGTCCGAGGTGATGTCACCTCCCTCGAAGGACGCCTCAATACGACGGCGTTTAACCGGTGGAAAATTCAAAGGCAGTTTGGGTACAGTTTGTCACCGCGAAGCCCCCCTTCTATCTTGCTGTAGCAAACTGAATTATAAGGGATTTAAAGGACTTCGCTTTATTATTGGAGAAGTATTCGGGCCAGCGACAGTTTTCGTCCGCCTTCAACCGCCGGTTGCGTTCATGTGGCGAAAGATGACAGGCTTGGCCTGGAGATTGAAATCGTGCCCCTTCGGCTTGATCTGCATAGCATCTTGGATCGCATGCTTGAGCAGCTCCGAATCGCCCGGATGCGCGCGCAGCACCCGGCGCAGATCGACCGAGTGCTCTTGTCCCAGGCACAACAACAGCCGGCCCTCGGCGGTGACCCGAACGCGGTTGCAACTGGCGCAGAAATTGTGGCTGTGGGGGGAGATAAACCCCACCCGAGTTCCCATTTCCAGCAGGCGAAAATACCGCGAAGGTCCTCCCGTGGTTTCCGTGGTCGGCACCAAGGTAAAGTGCTTCTCCAGCTCGTGGCGGATCCCATCGCTAGGACAGTAGGCTTCGGCCCGATCATGCTCTCCGATCACCCCGAGCGGCATCTCTTCGATGAAGCTGATATCCATGCCCAGCGCTCCGGCAAACCGGGTAAGCTCAACGACCTCGTCGTGATTGCGGTTCTTTAGGATCACAGAATTGATCTTCAACCGTTCAAAGCCGGCGGCCAACGCGGCTTCGATTCCTCGCAGAACCTGATCCAGATCTCCGACCCGGGTTAGGCGTCGGAATCGATCCGGCCGCAAGCTGTCTAGGCTGATGTTCAGTCGCTTGACACCGGCGGCCCTGAGCTCGCAAGCCATGCGGCTGAGCTGCGAGCCGTTGGTAGTCAGCACGAGCTCACGCACGCTCGGCAGGCGGCCGATTTCCTCCAGCAGATAAAGCACATTCCGGCGTACCAAGGGCTCGCCCCCGGTAATGCGGATCTTGCAAACCCCCAACTCGGAAAAGGCCCGTGCCACCAGAGCAAGCTCTTCCAAAGTGAGGATCTGCGCGCGGGGCACAAACTGCATGTCCTCTTCCATGCAATAGACACAGCGGAAATCACAGCGGTCGGTGACGGAGATCCGCACATAGGTAACCGTCCTGCCGTAGCGATCGATCAGTTTGGGGGAGGTGCTTACCGTCATGGCCTTGTAGTGGTTGTTGGAAGCGATTATACGTTAGCCCTCGATTCTGGTCAGCATGCTGCTACCAGTCCTTGTACGGGTGATTGACCAAATGGACATTGTAATAACGCCGATCGTGGGAGACATCCTCACCAACCCAATCCGGTTTTTCAAATCCCTCGTTCACCGCATTGAGCTCGAGCTCCGCGATGATGAGCCCGTGGTTTTCGCCCTCGAACACGTCGATCTCCCATTCGCGCCCGGCGTGCAGCACCCGATAGCGAGTCTTTTCGATCAAGGGACGCTCGCATAAGCATGCCAGGATCTCCGTGGCGTCCGCCGCAGGAACAGCATAGTCGAACTCTATGCGCGAGATGCCTAAGTCGGCGCTTTTTATGTTAAGCCATGCTTGTTCGCCTGCTACCCGTACGCGCACCGAGCAGCGTTGGTTATTCGCCAGGTAGCCTTGCACATAACGTACCCCCGCTGCGGCGAGCCGGCGCCAGCGGTCGTTCTGCACCAGGAATTTGCGTTCGATCTCTTGTCCCATAGGGGATGCCCCGTGAAATGAGAATAATACACCGCCCTGTCTCGGATTCGTCCATCCGGCGTCGTCTGCCGAAGCTGTGCTAGAATGCGCCGCCATCGACATGGTAGCTTTGGCAGCACAACCCTCGCGCGCCACTTCATGGGCTCCGCACCGTTATGCTCGATATGGGGTGGTTCTATTAGTTTGGTTTGCGGTCCCCGCGTGCGCGGATTGGATCGCGCTCACAGGAGCCGAGAAAGCCACCACCTTGGCCGAGATCTCCATCCAGGAAAAGCACCTTCGGGTGCAGCTAGAGATCGGGGACGCCGATCTGAGCACCTTCGAAGACCTGCTTGGGCAAGACGCGCAGGAGCCGCCGGAACGATCGCTTCGCCATTTCTCCCAGCATGTTTTCGCCGTGTTGACGGGCGATGGTCGGCGCTTACAGCCCCGGCTGCTCAGGGCCCAGCCGCAGCCGCAAAAGGATCGGCGGGCATCAAACGCCTCGGATCAAGCTCCGGCGAAGGCGCAAGCGCTGGTTCTGTTTGCAGAATTGGAGTATGAGCTTAGCGGGGAGCCGCAGGAGTTGACGTTTGTCCCTCCCATGGATGGAAACGCTGGATTAAAAGCGGAAATCGGTTTTATCGTCTTCCACAATACGGTGCCGATCATCGACTACCAGTACCTGAGGCAAGCAGAAAAGCTGCTTCTCGACTGGCAAGATCCCTGGAATACCCACTTCGAGAACCCCAAGCTCACGCGCCACCACAAGGCGCCGCTGATGTCGTTTCTTTACGTCGAGCCCTATGAAGTGCGTCAAGAAATCCTGCTGCGGGTTAAGGATATTCGCGCTAGCCTGGACATAAAGCTGCGAGACGAGGCCAAGATCGCGGCGGATGAGCTGGAAGCCGTCAAGCAGGCGGCGCTCCATTTTCTGAAAACACAAAACAGGGTTTGGGTCGATGACAGGGAGCCGCGGCGCATCCTGGATAGTGCCGAATACGTGCAGATCAGCCTGGAGGGGATCCAGCCCTTGCCGTCATTGCGTCCGCAATCGCTTTCTACCGCCATGCTAGGGGTGATTTTCGCGTACCTAACGCCGGGGCTGCCCCACTCGGTCAAGGTGAATTGGGAGCTGTTTCCCGCGCAAATAGCACAGGTCCCGATCAGCGCATTTGATCCCATAGGCCAGTTTGTGTCCTACGTTACGCCCGAGAGCCCGGTGTTTGAGTGGCCTAATTTCCCCGAAGATCTCGAGCTTCTCAGGGAGCAATCCGCATTGGGCATGCAGTCTTTGAAAGTGCGCGACGCAGGCGGGCAAAGGCGCATCCCCTTGGGCAGCCTCGTTTTACTGCTGTTGCTCCTGATCGTGTTACGCCAGATCTGGAGCTCCAGGCGAGAAGGGGATCCGGCAGGGATTTTGATTGTCTTGGCGTGCGTGCTCGGGATAGCGGCGCCATTGGCTTACCCCTATTTTGGCATTTCCCTCGGCAGCTCCGACGGCTTAGCGCCGTCGTTCGGTTTGAACGAGAAAGGCGCCATCCTCGGCGGCCTGCTAAAAAATGTCTACCGCGCGTTTGACTTTCGGGAGGAAGAGGATGTCTACGACAAACTGGCCCTCAGCGTGAGCGGGCCGTTGCTGGAGAAAATCTATCTCCAGAACCGACGAGCCTTTGCCGCCGCCAAAACGGGTGGCACGCGCGCAAGAATCAAGGAGGTCGAGCTCCTGTCCGTGATCGACGTGCCCAGGCCCGATTCTGTGCCCGCCTTCACCTTGCGCTCGCGTTGGACGGCGCTGGGGACGGTAGGGCATTGGGGTCACGTGCACCCGCGCGAGAACCTCTACGAGGCATTGGTGACCATAGAGCCGGTAACGGGCCTGTGGAAGATCACGGGGCTAGAAGTGTTGAATGAGCAGCGCCTCGACGGTCGCTCCTAGGCGCTGTGCACGCAGTCGAGCTAATGATCCGCATTCGTTGCTTGCAGTTTCGCTATCCGCGGTCTGATTTTCTTCTGCGGATCGACGAGCTCGATATCGAGCACGGGGCCAAGGTCGCGATCATCGGCCCCAGCGGTTGTGGCAAGACCACACTGCTCAAGCTACTCGCCGGGATCGTTCTGTCTCCGGAAGGCGAGGTTCAAATCGCGGGCGTCGCTGTTAACCGCTTGAGCGAGCGGGCCAGGCGCGATTTTCGCGCGACCCAGCTTGGCTTCGTGTTCCAGGACTTTGAGCTGCTCGACTACCTCGATGTCATGGACAACATCGTCCATCCCTACCGGATCAACGGCAGGCTGCGCTTAAGTAAGCAGGTGCGCTCCGATGCCATACGGCTGGCGAGCGAGATGGGTATCGCGGATAAGTTGAAGCGCATGGCAGATCAGCTTTCCCAGGGCGAGAAGCAACGTACGGCCATATGCCGCGCGCTCCTGCCAAAGCCTAAGCTGGTGCTCGCCGATGAACCGACCGGTAACTTAGACCCGAGTAACAAATCCCGCATCATGGATCTGTTGTTTCAAACCGTCACCCAACACGCCGCTACCCTGGTCACAGCCACCCACGACCATGAATTGCTCCCGCGCTTTGACCGCGTCATCGATTTTCAGGGCTTTCAAGGGCGATGATCGACAGCTTCTACCTGGCGTGGAAATACATTCGGTTTAACAAGGTTAAAACGGCGACTTTGATCGCTTGCGTCACCCTGATCGCGTTTCTCCCGCCGGCCTTGCAACGATTATTGGAAGAGAGCGAGCGCGAGTTTATGTCCCGTGCCCACTCCACACCGCTGATCGTCGGGGCCAAGGGCAGCGCGCTGGACCTGGTGATGAACGCCTTGTATTTCTCCGACAATGCTCCACAACCGATAACCATGGGAAGCAAGGACGCGGTGCAGGGCTCGGGGCTGGCGGTGGCGATCCCGGTGTACGTGCGCTTTAAAGTACGGGGCCAACCCGTCGTGGGAACGACCTTGGACTATCTCGACTTCAGGGGCTTGCGTGTCGCTCAAGGGCGAGCGATGGCGTTTTTGGGCGATTGTGTGTTAGGAGCCCGGGTCGCAGAGCGGCTCGGGATCGGCGCGGGAGAGAACCTCGTGTCTGCGCCCGAGAATCCCTTCGATCTGGCGGGCGTCTATCCATTAAAGATGACGGTAGCCGGTGTGCTGGCAAGCTCGGGCACGCCCGATGATCAAGCGATCTTCGTGGACTTGAAGACGGCGTGGGTGATCGAAGGCATAGGTCATGGCCACCAGGATCTGGCCGCGAGCCAAGATGAGAGCCTGATTTCAAGCCAAACGGACAGCGGGATCACCGCCAACGCCAAGCTCAAGCAATACTCGGAGATCGATCCGGCCAATCTCGCCAGTTTTCACTTTCACGGCGACCCCGCGAGCTATCCCATCACGGCCGTGCTCACGGTGCCGCCTGATCAGAAATCTGCCGCGATACTGCGGGGGCGGTTTCTGGCGGCTGAAGAGACCAATCAGATCGTGAAGCCGAGCGAGGTGATAGCGGGCTTGTTGCAAAACGTTTTTCGGATCAAACAACTCGTCGATGCCGTGATCGTCGTCGTCGCCTTAGCGACGGTGATGGCTATTGCACTGGTGCTGACCTTGTCCTTGAGACTGCGTCAGCGGGAGATGCATACAGTCGTTATGCTGGGCGGTAGCCGGTTGACCGTGGTCCGGCTTATGGCCGCGGAGGTATTTATCATCGCCTTGATGAGTGCGTTGCTGTGCCTCGCGCTGATCCGCTCGCTCGACCCTTTAGCGGGTGATCTGGCGCGATGGCTTTTTGTTCGTTGATAGGGAGGGTGCGCTTTAAGATGTCTGTCGTCTTGAATGCCTTGCGTTTCGCTTTGATAGGCCTGATCGCCTTTGCCCTCTATGGGCAGGCGGTTGGAACAGAGGGTGGGATCCCCTCGGTCTATGTCACCAACTACCCGCTTAAGTATTTCGCCGGGCGCATCGCGGGGGCGCACGCCAAGGTCGTATTCCCTGCTCCGAAGGATGTTGACCCGGCTTTCTGGGTGCCAGACCTTGAAGCCATCCAAGGCTATCAGCAGGCCGAGCTCATCCTGCTGAATGGCGCGGGTTACGAGAAGTGGATCGATCAGGTGTCGCTGCCACAACTGAAGTTAGTCGATACCTCTTCCGGGTTTAGGTCCCAGTACATCAAGCTCGCTGACGCGTTCAGCCACACCCATGGCCCAGGCGGCGAGCACACCCATGGAGAAACGGCGTTCACCATCTGGCTAAATTTCAAGCTCGCGGAGCGGCAAGCAGAGGCCGTGGCAGAGGCGTTGCGTCGCGTGCATCCTCAGCGCGCTCAGAGTCTTGCGAAAAATTATGGCGCCCTAAAGCAGGATTTAGCGGCTTTGGATCGACAGATGAAGGAAATCGTGGCACACGATCCACAAAGGCCGCTTATCGCTTCTCATCCCGTTTATCAGTATTTGGCCCAGGGTTATGGCTTGAACCTAAGGAGTCTGCATTGGGAGCCTGATGCGCTCCCGAGCGCGGAACAGTGGGTCGAGCTCCGGCGCCTGTTGCAGGAGCATCCGGCGAACTGGTTGCTATGGGAAAAACGACCGCTTGCCGATACCGTCACCCAGCTTCAAGGCCTGGGTGTTTCGAGTCTTGTTTTCGATCCCTGCGCCAATGTCCCGCCGTACGGGGACTTTATTAGCCTCATGCACCAGAATCTGGAAAACCTCAAGCCCGCGTTTGAAAACTAGGGGCACTCTGAAAAACCCGTCCTTCCAAGGAGCTGAGACGCGAAATCTACCGGCATACCGCTCGCCAATCAAATCGTTTGAAATGTCGTGCGGGATTGCTTATCTTGTTTCGATGAGGCTCGACGGAGACCCCTATGATGATCGGTGCTAGGAGCCTGTCGGACGGCGGTGGGAAATCGGTCCATTTTTCCGATCATTTTCGTTGAATAGAACGCGCTATTCGCCTCCAATGATCGAAAAACTGTCCTCGATTTTCCACTCGCCTCGCTACCCCTGAGTCCGACAAGCTCCTAGGGCAGAATGGGAATGGTCCGCATCCACCAACGGCTTCAAGCGCCGGCACCGGCCGAAGCAATGCTCGTCTTGTCGTTCGAGCAAAGGCAGAAGAGCCGCCAGCGAGCGAGGCTAGACAACGGCGAGGAGGTCGGGATAAGCCTTGCGCACGGCACGGTGCTGCGCGGGGGTGATCGATTGCGGGCTGACGATGGCCGGCTGATCGAGGTGCGAGCTGCTGCGGAGCCCGTCTCTACGGCGAGGAGCTCGGATCCGATTCTGCTGGTCCGCGCGGCTTATCATTTAGGCAACAGGCATGTCGCCTTGCAGATCGGCGCGGGCTGGCTGCGTTATCTGCAGGACCACGTGCTGGACACGATGGTCCGCTCACTAGGCCTGCGATTAATCCAGGAATACCAACCGTTTGAGCCAGAGGCGGGGGCGTATCACAGCTCACCTCACTCCCATTATGACTAACACGCGATTGCGATTATGGCAATTGATCAGTCCCACCCTGCCCATAGGTGCCTATGCCTATTCCCAGGGCTTAGAGTACGCGGTCGAGGCGGGTTGGGTGCGGCAAGAAAAGGACACCCAAGAATGGATCGAAGGGCAGGTGAAGTCCGTGCTCGCCGTGCTGGACGCGCCGGTGTTCGCGCGGCTGTACCGGGGATGGCAAGAGAGCGACGCGGCGGCGCTTGACTATTGGAGCCGGCTGTTGCTTGCGGCTCGGGAGTCCAGCGAGTTACTGGCCGAAGAGCGCAACCTGGGAACGGCTTTGGCAAGACTGCTGCTAGCGCTCGGTGTGGAGAAGGCGAGGGAATGGTGCGCAGCGAGCCACACCAGCTATGCGGCGATGTTTGCTTTAGGCGCGTGGCATTGGGATATTCCCGTGGAGGAAGCCGCGGAGGCTTATGTTTGGGCCTGGTGCGAAAAGCAAGTGGGGGCAGCGGTCAAATTGGTCCCGTTGGGCCAGACGGCAGGCCAGCGCCTTCTGTTGCAGCTTGCGGACATCATCCCGCAGGCGGTAGAAAAAGGTCTTGATCTTAAAGATGAGCAGATCGGGGGCCTCGCGCCTGGTTTGGGGATCGCGAGCGCGCTACACGAAGTCCAGTACACCCGTTTGTTTCGTTCCTGACGCGATGAGCCGCGTGCGGCGCGCAAAGAGCATGAATGAGCAAAAACAAGTGTTGCGGATCGGCATCGGGGGGCCGGTCGGTTCCGGTAAGACGGCTTTGGTGGACGCCTTGTGCAAGAGCCTAAGAAACGACTATCAGATCGCGGTGGTGACCAATGACATCTACACTAAAGAGGACGCGCAATTTCTCGTTCACAGCCAAGCTTTGGTTCCCGAACGCATCATGGGTGTGGAAACCGGGGGTTGCCCGCATACCGCGATCCGCGAAGATGCTTCGATAAACATCGCTGCGGTGGACGACATGGTCAGGCGCTTTCCAGAGCTGCAGATGGTTTTGGTGGAAAGCGGGGGGGACAATTTGAGCGCAACCTTCAGCCCCGAGCTGGCCGATCTCACGATCTACGTCATCGATGTGGCGGCAGGAGACAAGATCCCGCGTAAAGGGGGTCCGGGGATCACCCGTTCGGACCTGCTCGTGATCAACAAGATCGATCTGGCGCCCCACGTCGGCGCCTCTTTGGAAATCATGGAACGGGATGCGCGCAAGATGCGCGGCGAGCGCCCCTTTGTGTTCACGAACATGAAAACCGGCGAGGGTTTAAGCGTCATCCGCGCATTTGTTATCCGAGAAGGCCTGCTCGACTGAGAGTTGTGAAAAAATCGTCGCGAGCGAAGGGGGTCGAGATCCCGAGCGCAGCAGATTTTTTCACAACTCTGAGGAGAAGACATCCTCGCGCCAGATATCGGGAACCAGATTTCGTCATTGTTTTTTTATTTGAGAGGGGAGGGCGATGCGACGTTGCACTTTTATTCTTGCGAGCCTTGTTTGCTGTTTACTGATATCGAGGACTTACGCCGAGAGCCCAGACTCCCGAGATGACCACAGTGCGCGGCAAAAGATGCTGTTGCGCCTCCATGAAACTGGCGCGTTACGAGACATTGAGCCACGTGCGTTAAAAACTATCGCGGGTCTGGTAGCCAATGCTTTGGTCAAAGCGGGCTATGAGATACGGGATGCTGGCGTACTCATTGGAGAAATGCACAACTTGCAGCGAGATACGATGACCGATAATGCGGCGCTCGCCGGGTTTTCCCACCTATTGGAGGTCTCGATAGAGGCCGCGCGGCAGCAACAAAGCCCTGTTGGCTTCTCCCTCCGTATCGGCGATTCCGATCCGCGCTCTCCAGAGTTTCAAAAGGCGATGGTAACGCCGATCCACTGCACTCTGGTCCAGGTCAAACCGTTTCGGGAGCAAGGCAGCCTGATCCAAGATAAGCAAATACCGCGCTCTACTTCCTCCGAGCGATGGAGTGATGCGAAGGAGCGCGCTTATGCCAGAAACATTCTTTCGGTTTGCCACTCGCTGCTGGCCGAGCTCAAGGTCCCTCCAAATCTTGCACTTTCCGAGGGGTCAGAAGCCGGGCTTGGGGTGCGAATCGAGACGACTTATGTGGATGAGGAGCCGAAGGGTGTGGGCGGTGCTCGCACGGCGGCGGTGGCTAGTCCCGGACTAGAAGCAGGGGAGGAGGCTGCGAAATCGGAGCTGGCACCTTCCGCAACCCGCTCCATCAAACGACAGGCCGCTTCCCCGGCAAAGGCAGCGACACCGGAGCTAAAGTCAGCGCAGGAGGCGGGGATGTTATCTGGTGTTAAGGTCGAGCGATCGAGCAAGCGCAAACAAATAACTATCTTCAATCAAGGAGACACGCTGATCCTGGAGATTGGAAACAACAGGCGCTAGTGCTTAGGCAGAGCCGTAGGAGCCTGAACTGCACAAGAAGCAGATCGAACCTCCTTCAAGGCGCTCCCGTTACCCTCTCTAGCCCACGAATATGGATGTACCTGCCGCCGTAGAGGCCCGGCCACATAACAGGAGGCTTTTGATCGCCGTAGGCGCGGTGGGGGTGGTCTTTGGCGATATCGGCACCAGTCCGCTGTATACCATCCGGGAAGTATTCAACGGCTCGCACGCGGTTTCTCCCAGCACCGAGAACGTCCTTGGGGTCCTCTCGCTTGTCTTCTGGGCGCTGATGATCGTGGTGTCGCTGAAGTACGTTGTTTTTATCATGCGCGCCGACAACAAGGGCGAGGGGGGCATCATGGCGCTGATGGCGCTGGTTCAACGGGCGACGGCAGAGACGCCCCGCGCTCGTTCGGCTCTTATGCTGGCGGGAATTTTCGGCGCCGCGCTCTTTTATGGGGACGGCATGATCACCCCCGCGATCTCGGTGCTCTCGGCGGTGGAGGGTCTTCAAATCGCGACCCCGGCGTTGGAGCCGTTCGTGGTCCCCGTCGCACTGGCGATCTTGTTTGCCTTGTTTCTCTTGCAGCACAAAGGCACCGCCAAGGTGGGAGCTTTGTTCGGGCCGGTCATGTGTGTTTGGTTCCTTACCCTGGCCTGCCTTGGCGGGTTTCACATTGTGCGCGATCCGATGGTGTTGGAGGCGATTAGTCCTCTTCACGCCGCCCGCTTTTTCCTCCACAACCAGGGGCACGGCTTTTGGGTGCTCGGCGCTGTGGTGCTCGCGATCACAGGGGCAGAGGCTGTGTACGCCGATATGGGCCATTTTGGCAAAGGACCTATACGCCTCGCCTGGTTCTGGTTTGTGCTGCCGGCCCTACTGATCAACTATTTTGGCCAGGGTGCTCTGTTGCTGCACGATGCCACGGCGGCGAAGAATCCGTTTTATCTCTTGGTTCCAGGGTGGGCGCTGTTGCCGATGGTCGGTTTGGCCACGGCGGCCACGATCATCGCCTCCCAGGCAGTGATCTCGGGCGCTTTCTCAGTCACCCAACAGGCGATTCAGCTTGGCTATTTGCCGCGGATGAACACGCGATACACCTCGGAGACGGAGAAAGGGCAGATCTATATCCCGTTTCTCAACTGGGCATTGCTGCTCGGGATCTTCGTCTTGGTGCTCGGTTTCCGATCTTCGGGCGATTTGGCGGCCGCCTATGGGATCGCGGTCACCGGTACCATGGTGATCGATACCATCCTAGCGTGTGTGGTGGTGCGAGTGCTTTGGCAATGGCACCCGATCGCCGTTGCTCTCGGGGTGAGCGTGTTCATGCTAATCGATCTGGCGTTCTTGGGTGCTAATGCGTTGAAACTGTTCCAGGGCGGCTGGTTCCCCGTGGTCATCGCCGGGGCTGTGTTCACCCTGATGTCGACCTGGGCTCGCGGTCGACAGCTGGTGTCTGCGCGCCTGCGTGAGAGCGATGTCCCGTTGGTGCGATTCCTTGATAACTTGGGCCCGGATACGCTTAAGCGCGTTCCCGGCACGGCGATATTCCTCACGGCTAATCGCGAGGGGGTACCGCATGCGTTGCTGCACAATCTAAACCACAACAAGGTGCTGCATGAGCGTGTCGTTGTGCTCACGGTGGTCACTCGCGACGTGCCCTTCGTCGCTGCCGGCGAACGCGTTGAAGTGCAGACGCTTGCGCATAACTTCTACCGCGTAACCCTATACACTGGCTTTAAGGACGACCCGGATATTCCTAAAGCCTTGCGCGCATGCAAGCGCCTTGGGCTCGCCTGCGATTTAATGGAGACTTCGTTTTTCTTGAGTCGCGAAACGCTGATCCCCACGGCTCTGCCCGGTATGACGCTGTGGCGGGAAAAACTATTCGTTAGCATGGCGCGCAACGCGGGCAGCGCCACCGCGTACTTCGGAATACCGACTAACCGAGTGGTCGAGCTTGGCACTCAAATCGAATTTTAAGGAAGCTCTGTAATTCAGAGGTTCCGGCGGCCCAGGGGCGAGCCGGGACTAGAACGATGGTCAAGTAGACCATCGTCCCGGCGAGCGGGTGCGCCACGGATGGCGTACCCTGGCTTTCAAGCGCAGCAGGAAAGCGCAGCGCCGAAAGCGCTGCACATTTTTCAACACCTGCGTGTTTGAAAAAATGCAGAAAAGGAAAAATCGCGCTTTTGCTTTTCGACTCTGAAAAATCCCAAGGATGGGTTTTCAGAGGCTCCTTAATCAGTCTTCCTCTTGGCCTTCATGAGGCGCTCAATAACCGGAATGATGATGAGTTCCATGGCCAGAGTTCTTCTGAGCGCTGGGATCACGAGGGTGTCGGGGGCAGACATGAATGATCCGGACAACCGGCTCAATAGCTTGTTGAAATCCACGCTAAGCTTCTTCAGGTTGCGAACATGCACTACCTCGAAGCTCTGATCGTTACCGGGGATCTCCTGAGCAGAAAAGGGATTGGAGGTATCCACAGTGGGAACGCGCTGAAAATTGATATCGGTGCGCGAGAATTGCGGCACGATGTAGTGCACGTAATCATGCATGCGGCTCAGTATTTTTTGTGTCGCCGCCGCTGCAGAATACCCTCTCACTTTTTTGTCCCGGTGTATTTTTTGTATCCACTCTAAATTGATGATCGGCACCACGCCAATCAAGAGATCGACATGTTTGGTGATATTCACCTTGTCTGTCACCAGAGCGCCATGGAGGCCCTCGTAAAACAGCAAATCGGTATCTTTGGGCAGCGGCTCCCAAGGGGTGATGGACCCGGCCGGCAGCTCAAGGCTAAGCACCTCTTTTTTGTTATGCACATACCAGCGGCGCTTCCCCTCGCCTTTTCTCGAGTACTCCTTAACGACCGCCTCTAATTCCTCAAAAAGGTTGCCTTCCGGCCCAAAATGAGAAATCGTCTTTCCTTCCGCCTCGGCGAGCTTCAGCGCCTCTTGCATTGATCTGCGATCATAACGGTGGAAGCCATCGCCTTCGATGATGGCCGGGCGCACGCCTGCGCGTTGGAAAATACGCTCAAAAGCGACCCTCACGCTAGTCGTGCCCGCACCCGAAGACCCGGTAACGGCAACGATGGGATGTTTTTTCGACATCACCTACCGCCAAGGGATATCAATCGCATTTGGGCACTTCGAATTATATTCGAAGTGCCCAACGGTATAGGGTTCCACGAATGGAATTTTTCGGAGTGCCCCTTTTAGTTGCACGCATGTTGGCCCAGCGCGATAGTACATTGTTGTATTATAGGGCACCTGGAAAAATTCCATCCGTGGAATTTTTCGCATCGCAAAAGCAAGACGGGAGATCGTGATGTGGTTTGGGCGTCGGCGGGAGCACCGCCCTCGATTCCCCATCGATTTATGCAAAACCGCATTTTTTTCCAAATCCTCGCCACCGTGCGCGCCATCGCTTCTTGCTGCAATAGCATGGATTCGACAAGTTTGAATTGCACGCGCGCCCGCGCGAGGTTTTGAGTCTTTTTCTGGGTTTTGAAATACACATCCCCCATCAGATAGTCGGTCAGAAAACGTAGGCCGAGCTCATAGGCGATGCACGGGCCGGCAATGGCCAGGTGCTCCGCCTCGATTTGATTCATCATGTCTTGGGTCGCGGCCAAATAGCCTTCCGCCAAGGCCTCGAAGAACGGCATGTGCATACTCACGCTGGAGGGGTCCAGGGCTTCTTCACCCGCCCGATTAGTGCCGGATCGGACGAGATCCCCGAAATCGTATAGGCTGAGCCCCGGCATGACGGTGTCCAGATCGACCACGCAAAGAGCCCGAGAAGTCTCGGTATCGAACAGCACGTTATTGAGCTTGGTGTCGTTGTGCGTGATCCGTAGCGGCACCTCCCCGCCGTCCCTCAGGGCTTGCAGAATATTGGCCAGAGCACGATTTCGCTTTACGAATTCGATCTCGGCAAGGGCACCGGCCGCCCGGCCACAAGGGTCCCTAGCAAGCTCTTGTTGGAAGCGCTGATAATGCTTTGGGGTGTGATGGAAGTCGGGGATGGTCTCTTTTAGTCGCTCGGCTGGAAGGTCAAGGAGAGCGGATTGAAACTCACCGAAACATTTGGCCGCGGCATACGCCTGCTCTTCGGTTTCGAGAGTATCCCACGTGCGTGCTCTCTCTATGAATCGGTAGCTGCGCCAACAATCACCCCTCGGATCGCGGTAAAATGAATGGCCGTCCCTCGCCGCGATCAACTGCAAACAG